>Ga0136618_10000075_pt1 | contig 23508 bp, 15 predicted proteins | sample AntDrymUQ3302106_2_FD_104805 | JGI IMG/M metagenome (GOLD analysis project Ga0136618, IMG submission 104805) | Polar desert sand microbial communities from Dry Valleys, Antarctica - metaG UQ330 (21.06) | ecosystem: Environmental > Terrestrial > Soil > Desert | place: Antarctica: Dry Valley... | reverse complement strand
GACCAGGCCGGCGACGTCGAGGTATTGCGGCAGGACCGCCACGACGCTCGTGGCGAAGACGCCGGCCTGCCCCTCGTCGCCGGTGAGTTGGCGTGCGTCGCCGTACAGACGCGCCGCCTGTGCGCTGCGCGCCGCGTCCTCGGGGGCTTGCAGGGCCGCCAGGCGTTCGGCCGACAACTCGCCGTCGGGACCCGCCAAGCCTGGCCGCACCGTGACACGGGCGCCGAGCCCGTTCACCGACAGCTCCTGGCGCAACCGCTCGCTGGCGGCGGCCTGGACGGCAGCGGCCTCAACCGCGCCCACCTCGGCGGCGGCCTCCGGCGTCAACCGCGCCGTGCTGACCCGGCCGTACAAGGCGACGATCTGCGCGCTGCGATCGTCAGGCGCCAAGCCGTCCAGCGCGCTGAGGTCGTCGGCGAGCCCCGCGCCCACGTCCCCGCTGGCCGCCGCCAACGCCGCCACACCCTCCAGCGTCAACCTTGACCGCAGTGCGATCCGCACCGTGCTGGCGTACGAGGAGGGAACCGTTCCCACGGACGCCCCCACTTGCGCGGCGCCCAGGACCGCCGCGGCCGCCGTCGCCCGGTCCTGCCCGCGAGAGGAGCGCACCTCCAGCAGCCGGTCACGGCCCGACGGACCGGTGAGGAGGTCGTAACTCGCGGCCAACCCAGCCAGACCGCGAAACGTCAGCAGCGGCTCCAGAACCTTTCGCGCCGTGTACCGCAGATCCCCCGGCAGCGGTCCTGCCTCAACCTCGTTGTAGGTACTGGCCACCTCGACCTTGGCGGCGGTGGTACCGAGGCTATCGAGGCCGCGCAGATCCTCGGCCACCGCGTCCCCCTCGGGCCCGCCGCTTCGCTCCAGCAGTTCCGCCAGCCCGGCCGTCCCCGCCTCGGCGGCCATCACCTCGATGACGGCGCCCGCGTAGGTGCGCGTCACCTCGCCGTCGCGTTCGGCGATCTTGGCGCTGTTGACGACCTCCGCGGCGGCTACCGCCCGCTGCAGCCCGTCGAGCTCGTCGGCCTGTGCCACCGCCGAGATGATGGCATCCGCCGCCGGTCCAGCTGCCTGCGGATCGGCCTCAACCAGCGCAATCAGCCCAGGGATGCCCGCCTCGTCGAGCAACGCGGCGATGGACGGCTCGCTGAAGGCGCGCGCGACCCTGCCCTCGTCCGCCGCCACCTCCATGTCACCGACGAGCCTGGCAGCCTCCACCGTCCGCTCGGTGCCGTCCTGCTCGCCCAGCGCTTCGATGCGGTCCGACAGCGCGGCGCCGTCAAGGCCCTGCTCCGCGGGCGCCGGGGCGGGCGACACCACCGGCGCAGGCGCAGGCGCCGGTGCCGCCGCCGCCGGCGATCCGGATTCTCCCGGCGTCTCGCGCACGCCCTGGGGAGAGGCGGGGTCGGCAGCCGGCGCGCCGGTAATGGCCTCGAACAGCAGCGGCCCAGCTGTCACCAGCAGCGCCAGGCCCGCGACAGCAAGAAGGCTTGCGGCCACCCGGCGAGGCCACCGCCGTGGTGGGCCAGGACTTGCCGCCGCTTCCGCCGCCGCCGCGGGCGGGGCCGGGCCGGGCTTGGGCACTGAGCGAGCCTTGGAGACCGAGCGAGCCTTGAGGCCCGGACGGGGCTTGGGCGCTGGGCGAGCAATCACCACTGGGTCGCCTTCCAGGCTCTCGCAGAGGCTGTGACGCATCGCCGTCGCATCCTCGAAGCGTCGCCTGGGGTCCTTCTCTAGCGCCCGGTGCACCGCGACCATCAGCGCAACGGGCAGGTCCGGGCGCTTCCGGCCTAACGGCGGCACGGGTGACTCGGCGTGCGCCAACACCAGCGCCATGGGGTTGTCGTTGTCGAACGGCGGTGAGCCGGCCAGCATCTCGTAGAGCACGACACCCAGCGAGTACAAGTCGGACCGAGCGGTCACGAGCTGGTCGCTGACCTGTTCGGGCGACAGATAACGCGGGGTGCCCACGATCCGGTGCTCCCCCGTGATCCTCACGGATGCGCGGCTCAACCCCTTGGCGATACCGAAGTCGACGAGCTTCACGTCACCGTCGTCGCTGAGCAGGATGTTGCCCGGCTTGATGTCGCGGTGGATCAGGCTCCGGCGGTGCGCCACGGCCAAGCCCTGTAGCACGGCGACGGCGATGTTCACCGCCTCGGCGGCTTCCATGGGCTGGCCGCCTTCCAGCACCTGCGCCAGCGATCGTCCCGCCACATACTCCATCACGATGTAGGCCATCTCGCCGTCTTCGGCGACGTCGTAGACCGTGACGACATGCGGACTGGCCAGCTGCCCGCCGGCCTGCGCCTCGTGCATGAAGCGGGCTCTGGCGCGGTCATCGGTGACGTCGGCGAGCACCTTGATCGCCACCTGGCGATTCAACAGCTCGTCGTGAGCGCGAAAGACGGTGGCCATGCCGACACCGAGCGTGCCTTGCAACCGATAGCGGCCAGCCAACAATCGGTCGTCGGTGCGCATGTCCCCCCCGGGCTCTGCTCGCACCGGCACGCGGTCCAAGGTCTTGTGTCCTACCGCTTCGCTACATGAGGACAGCGGACCGTGACCGGAGGCGGTGAGCAAGGACAGGCTAGCGCGTTGGAAAATCGTTGGGGGTGCGCGCATGTAGCGCCGCGGTAGCGCCCGAGATCCGCCCGGCTACAGCAGTGACAGCTGAGCGGCGGCGGTTGGCCCCGAGCCACCGGAGGCGGCCGGTTCCTGGGCCACGGGTGAGCGACGATCGTCGGACAGGCCACGCCAGGACGGCGGCACTGGCGGGCGGCCGTGTCGCTTCCAGGCCGCCCGGCGCTGGTCAGCCACGAAGGCGCCGACGCCCCGGCGGTACTCGGCGGGCGCGTCGCTGCGCCGGTACAGCGCGCCGTAGCGGTCGACCAGCTCCGGGTGGTGCCGCTGCAACCACGGCCAGAAGACCTCGCGCACCCCGGGGCGCAGGTGCAGCACGATGGGCGTGACGTGCACTGCCCCGGCCTGCACCGCCGCGTCGGTCAGGGCCGCCAGCTGCGCCCGGTCATCGTTGAGCCCCGGCATGATCGGCGCGAGCATCACGCCGGTGGGGATTCCCGCCTCGTTCAACGCCTTGACAGCGGCCAGGCGGGCGCGCGGCGAGGGCGTGCCCGGCTCGGCAGCACGCCACAGATCCTCGTCGAGCAGACCGATGGTCAGAGCCGCACCCACTGAAACGAGCTTCGCCGCGGTCTGCAACGCCTCGAGGTCACGGGTGATCAGCGTGCCCTTGGTGAGGATGGAGAACGGGGTTCGGGCCTCGGCCAACGCTTGGATGACTGCGGGCATGAGCTGGTAGCGGCCCTCGCAACGCTGGTAGGGGTCGGTGTTGGTGCCCATGGCCACGTGCTCGCCGCGCCACGACGGCCGGACCAGCTCCCGGCGCAGCACCTCGGCCAGGTTGACCTTGACCACGACCTTGCGCTCGAAGTCCTCGCCCGGCGACAGGTTGAGGTAGCTGTGGGTCGGCCTAGCGAAGCAGTTGTGGCTGACGACGCCTTCTGCGATGAAGTCACCAGTCCCAGTGGTGATATCGAACAGCGGCAGGTCCAAGCCGAGCGGCTCGATCGCCGCCACGCCGAGTGGCGCATCAGACTTGATGGCACGGCCCTCGATTGAACGCTTCCGCTCGATAGCAGGGTCGACGAGGTGGAAGAAGCGCAACTGCTCGCGCAGTCCACCGAGCAAACGCACCACCTGGCATCCGTTCGGTGTGGTCTCCAGGGTCCAGCGAAAGCCAAACCGGCCAAGCGCAGAGGTGGTCGCGTCGATGATCACAGCATCGGAGTTGACGATCCGCAGGACACCACAGCTGTAACTGCCCTCAGCGTCGAAGATCCCGGCAAGGAAGCCCTTGGCCCAGTCGTCACACGGCTGCGCCGGCCATGCGATCACATCGTGAACTGCGGCGACAGCGAGCCGCGCGGAGGTCCGGATAGCCCGCATCTCCTTGCGCGCCTCGGTCGCCGCCTGAAAGAGGAACCCGTCGGTGGCTACGCCAGCGTCGTACAGATAGACCCGCGCGCGCTGCAGAGCGTCATCGTCGATCAAGGCCAGCCGGAAGCGGTGAACGGTTCCGCTGCCGCGTCCTGGGCGCTGGTAAGTGTACGAACCCAGATGGGCGTCGCCCCGAAGCATTCCGCACAGGTAGCCGCGGCGGTACGCAGTGGTGTGCTTGGGCGGGTCAGGTGGCGCGCCGGTTCCCATCAGCTTGTCGTTGCCCGTGAGGTGGGGGCGACGTGACGCCCCGCAGTCGGCACCGGTTACGTGCTTCCACCCGCGGCGGGTCAAGAAGCGGTGGTCGGCGCTTGTCACCAACTGCGTCCCGTCGGCGAGTGTCACTCGACAAGCCGGCTTGACCGTCGACCAATGATCCAGGACCTCGGTGATCGCATAGCAGCGATACGCCCCGCGCCGCACCGTCCCATAGACCGCGTCGCCAGGCCGGACGTCTCGCAGGGGCTTGTTCCGCCCGTCCGCCATGAGGATCGTCGTCTCACCGGACAGGCAGTAGCTGCAGGCATGGGAGCAACCCCGGTACGGGTTGATGCTCCACCCGAAGGGCATCCCCCTGACGCGGTTGAGGGCCGACTTGGTCTGCACCTCCAGAAAGGACATGCCGGCGAACTCGGGGGTGTCGAAGGTGCGCACGCGGTCTACGCGCAGCGACAGCGCTGCCTGCGCCGGCGGTGCCGCTTCGGCACTCGGCGGCCGCTGCAGGTCAGCCATCCAGGTCATCCGCCCAGCATCGAACACCTGTTCGAGTAGCGCAAGCATGGGCGTCGGCCATGCGCCTTGTTCAGCGCCCGTTCACCCCGATGGGATAGCGTCGGCTTGGTGCAATCCGAGGCTGTTGCTGTCGCCGACGAGCCGGCCGATCCGCCGGCTCGCTACAGCAACCGCGAGTTGTCGTGGCTGGAGTTCAACAGCCGCGTCCTGGAGCTGGCCGAGTCGGATGCCACGCCGCTGCTGGAGCGCGTGAAGTTCTTGGCCATTTTCAACTCCAACCTCGACGAGTTCTTCCAGGTCCGCGTGGCCGGCCTCAAGGATCAACTCGCGGCGGGCCTTGGGACCAGTGGCATCGACGGCCAGACACCCAGCGAGCAGTTGCGCGCCGTGACCGAGCGCACCCGTGAGCTGACCGCCCGGCAGTCTCAGGCGTTCGTGCAGGACATCAGTCCGGCGCTGACCGACGCCGGAATTTGCTTCGTCAACTGGCCCAAGCTGACCGCGGAGGACCGCAAGCAACTACTCGATGTCTTCGAACGCCAGATCTTTCCGGTGCTCACGCCGTTGGCCGTGGACCCCGGCCATCCCTTCCCCTACATCTCGAGCCTGTCGCTGAACCTTGCGGTGGTCGTGCGGGTGCCTGACACCGGCGAGCGGCGCTTCGCCCGGGTCAAGGTGCCGCCGCTGCTTCCCCGCTTCGTCGCACTGCCCGACGGCAAGCGCTTCGTTCCCCTGGAGCAGGTCATCGCCGCCCACCTGGGCCGGCTGTTTCCCGGCATGGAGATCTGCGGGCGCTTCCCGTTCCGCGTGACCCGCAACGCCGACCTGACTCTGGAGGAGGGCGAGGCCGACGACCTGCTGGCCGCCGTGGAGTTGGAGTTGCGGCGACGCCGTTTCGGCAGGGCCGTGCGTTTGGAGGTCGAGCGGGGCTGCAGTGGCGAGGTCCGCGACCTGCTGCGCCGTGAGTTGGAGCTGCACCGCGACGACGTGCACGACGTCGACGGGCCCCTCGACCTCGGCGGGCTGGCGGCGGTCTACGACCTTGACCGCCCCGAGCTCAAGGACGACAGCTGGACGCCCGGCACGCAGCCGGGCCTTGCCACCGCCGGTGACGAGGAGGTCGACCTGTTCGCCGTGCTGCGGTCGCGCGACGTGCTGGTCCACCATCCCTACGACTCGTTCGTGACGTCGGTGGAGGCGTTCATCGAGCAGGCCGCCGACGACCCCAAGGTCCTGGCGATCAAGCAGACGCTGTACCGCACCTCCGGCGACAGCCCGATCGTCAAGGCGCTGATCCACGCCGCCGAGCGCGGCAAGCAGGTCGCCGTGCTCATCGAGCTCAAAGCCCGCTTCGACGAGCAGGCCAACATCGACTGGGCCAGGGCGCTGGAAGAAGTCGGCGTCCACGTCGTCTATGGCCTGGTCGGCTTGAAGACCCACGCCAAGGCGGCGCTGGTGGTCCGCCAGGAAGCCGATGGCATCCGCCGCTACTGCCACGTCGGCACCGGCAACTACAACTCCAAGACCGCGAGGCTGTACGAGGACATCGGCCTGCTGTCGGCGGACCCCGACCTCGGTGCGGACCTGTCGGACCTGTTCAACCTGCTGACCGGCTACAGCCTGCGACCGCAGCACCGCCAGCTGATCCTCGCCCCGACCTCGCTGCGCCGTCGCATCATCGAACACATCCGCGAGGTGGCCGGCAGCGACGACGGGCGCATCGTCATGAAGATGAACAGCCTCGCCGACGCGCCGGTGATCGACGCGCTGTACGAGGCGTCGCAGGCCGGCTGCAGCATCGACCTGATCGTGCGGGGCATCTGCTGCCTACGCCCCGGCGTACCCGGGCTGTCGGACAACATCAGGGTGCGCTCGATCGTGGGGCGCTTCCTGGAGCACTCACGGATCTTCTCCTTCGCCCATGCCGGCGCACCCAGCGGCACGATCTACATCGGCTCGGCGGACCTGATGCCGCGCAACCTCGACCGGCGCATCGAAACCGTCATTGAGGTCGAGGACCCGGCCTCGCGCGCGCGCCTGGACGAAGTCTTGAAGCTCAACCTCGCCGATGACACCAACACCTGGGAGCTGGATGCCTACGGCTGCTGGGAGCGGGTGCCGCAGATCAAGGGCGTCAGCGTCCACCAACGGCTACAGGAGCTGGCGCTGGAGCGCGGCCGCCGGCGCCGCGACGAGACCCTGACGTCCGCTACGGAGGGAGTCGGCTCGGTGTCACGGCTGGTGACCTGGGCCAACACGGAACGTGGCGGCGAGGCGAACCCATGAGCGCCGCTGCCCGGCACCCGGTTGCCCGGGGACCGGCCGTTCCCGCCCGCCGAGCCGCGTAGCCGGTGATGGGCACCATCCTGCTGGTTCGCCACGCCCATGCCGGCAACTCCGACGCCTGGGTCGGCGACGACCGGATCCGCCCGCTCAGCCCCAAGGGCGTCAGGCAGTCGCGCGGTCTGGTCAAGCTGCTCGACGACCGGCCAATCGGCACCATCCACTCCAGCCCGTTCGTCCGCTGCACCCAGACCGTCGAGCCACTGGCCGCGGCGAGGGGCCTGGCCGTCCTGCCCATGCAGGCCCTTGCCGAAGGGTCGGGTGACGCGGCCTTGCGGCTGGTGCGCGACCTCGCCGAGGGGGATGCGACGCTGTGCACCCACGGCGACATCATCCCGCTGGTGCTGCAAGGGCTGGGCGACGAGGGACTGGCATTACCACGCAACGCACGCTGGCAGAAGGGCTCGGTGTGGGTCCTGCGGGCCGATGGGGAAGGCTGTTGGCAGGCCGCGTACCTGCCACCTGCTACCTGAGGACACGTTTGGTGTCCTACCGCTGTCGCTACATGAGGACACGTTTCGTGTCCTACCGCTGTCGCTACTTGAGGACACGTTTCGTGTCCTACCGCTGTCGCTACTTGAGGACTCTGCTATGCGCATCGCCGCGCTTGATCTTGGCAGCAACTCATTTCACCTGCTCGTCGCCGACGCAGGCCCGGACGGAACCCTGACGCCGGTCCTGCGGGACAAGACGATGCTGCGCCTTGGCGATGTGGTCGCCAAGAACGGGGCGATCACCGGGTCGGCCGCCGACGAGGCCGTCGCGACCGTCCGCCGCTACCGGGCGCTGGCCGACGCAGCCGGCGCCTCGGAGATGGTGACGTGTGCCACCAGTGCCATGCGCGAGGCCAACAACTGCGCGGCGCTGGTGCAGCGCATGGCCGACGAGGCGGGCGTGACCGTACGGGTCATCGACGGGGACGAGGAGGCGCGACTGATCTTCGCCGCAGTCCGTGCCAGCGTGGTGCTCGAGCCGGCGCCGGCCGTGTGCCTCGACCTGGGCGGCGGCAGCCTTGAGGTGTCGGTCGGCGACGTGAAGGGCCAGCGCTGGGCGGTCAGCCTGCCGCTGGGCGTTGGCCGGCTCACCGCCGAGCTGGTGCATTCCGACCCTGCTCGCAAGGGCGATCTGCGGCGGCTGCGCAACCGTGTCACCGAGGCGCTGGAACCAGTCGCGGCTGAGGTGGCCAGCCACAACCCGGGTCTGGCGGTCGGCACCAGCGGCACGCTTACCGACCTGGCGGTCGCCGCGTTGACCAAGGCCACGGGCATCCAGCCGACGGTGACCAACCAGTTGGAGGTCAGCCGCAAGCAGCTGGAGGCGTTGCACAGCGACCTGATCGCCATGACCACCGCGGAGCGCGAACAGGTCGTCGGCCTGGAGTCACGGCGCGCGCCGCTGGCGATCGCTGGCTCCACCGTGGCGTTGACCGCCTTGGCGCTGCTGGGACTGGACCGGCTCGTGATCGGCACCTGGGCCCTGCGCGAGGGCATGGTCTTGGACACCCTCGCCCGCCACCATCCTGTAGACCGCCACGACGACCCGCGCGCGATCCGCGACGCCTCGGTGCTCGCCCTCGCCCGGCGTTACAGCTGGCCAGAAGACCACAGCCGCCTCGTCGCGGGGATGGCCCGGACCCTGTTCGACGCCACCAGCGGCCTGCACGGCCTCGACGACGACCAGCGGCAGCTGCTGACGCACGCCGCGTTGCTGCACGACATCGGGGCGCACGTTTCGGCCGAGGATCAGGCCAGCCACAGCGCCTACCTCATCACCCACGGGCGCCTTCGGGGCTTCGATCCTGATGAGACCGCCGTCCTGGCCTGCCTGGCGCGCTACCACCACAAGGGGGAGCCCGGCGAGGGGTTCGCGCCCTTCGATCGGCTGCCGGCTCGCCGTCGCAAGACGCTGCCCCCACTGGTGGCGTTGCTGCAGGTCGCCCACGGGCTGGATCGCGGCCGCACCGGCGCGGTGACCGGACTAGCTGTGACGGTGACCGACGAGGCGGTGCGCCTGGCCGTGGCCACCGCCAGAACCACCGACGGCGAGCTGGAACGCTGGGGTGCTCAGCGCGCCACCAAACGGGTCGAGCGGGCCTTCGGCCGCAAGCTGATCATCAATGAGTCGGCGGAGGTACGGACATGAACCGCTTGCAGCATGCGTCCAGCCCCTACCTGCGCCAGCACGCCGGCAATCCGGTGGACTGGCAGGAGTGGGCCCCTGAGGCGTTCGCGCAGGCCCGCGACCGCGACGTCCCGGTGTTCCTGTCGGTGGGCTACTCCAGCTGCCACTGGTGTCACGTGATGGCCCACGAGTCCTTCGAGGACGCCGAGGTCGCCCGTGTCCTGAATGACCGGTTCGTGGCGGTCAAGGTGGACCGCGAAGAGCGGCCCGACGTCGACAGCGTCTACATGGGCGCGGTGCAGGCCATGACCGGTCACGGCGGCTGGCCGATGAGCGTGTTCATCACCGCCGACGGCGTGCCGTTCTTCGGCGGCACCTACTGGCCGCGCGACAGCCGCCAGGGCATGCCCGGGTTCCTGCAGGTCCTGCAGGCGGTGGACACGGCCTGGCGCGAGCAGCGTGACCAGGTGCTCGGCTCCGGCCAGCGGCTGACCGCGCACCTGCAGGCCGCCAACGACGTCGGCGAAGGCGCCGAGCAACTGGATCCGGATACGGCGTCGCGGGCAGCCGCGGTGTGTGTGCGGGCCTGGGACCGCGACCTCGGCGGCTTCGGTACGGCACCCAAGTTCCCGCAGGCGATGACCATCGATTTCTTGCTAGCCCACGCACAGCGCACGGGCGACAGCGCCGCGGTTGACGCGGCCGTGCAGTCGCTGGAGGCGATGTCGCGCGGTGGCATCTACGACCATGTGGCGGGCGGCTTCGCGCGCTACTCGGTCGATGCGCGCTGGCTGGTCCCCCACTTCGAGAAGATGCTGTACGACAACGCGCTGCTGCTGCGGGCCTACACCCACGCCTGGCAGGTGACCGGTAGCCGCCGCTGCCGGCGCATTGCCACCGAGATCGCCGAATGTCTGTTGCGCGACATGCGCCACCCGGCGGGGGGCTTCTACTCGGCGACCGACGCCGACTCCGAGGGCGTGGAAGGGCTGTTCTTCACCTGGACGGCGGCCGAGTTCGACGAGGTTGTGGCCGCCGTTGGCGAGGACACCGAAGCGTTCCGCGCGTTCTACGGCGTGACGCCGGCGGGCAACTTTACTGATCCGCATCATCCCGAGGTGGGCTCCCGGTCCATCTTGTACGAGGCTGGCCGCCGCGACGAGGACGACGCTGACTTCTCCCGCCGTGTAAACCGCGTTCGCGCCGCGCTGGCCGAACGCCGCGAGCAGCGCGTCCACCCTGGACTGGACGACAAGGTTCTGACGAGCTGGAACGCGCTGGCACTGGGCGCGCTGGCCGAGGCCGGTGCAGCACTGGACGAGCCGCGCTACGTCGAGGCCGCCGCCGGCTGCGCCCGCTTCCTGGGCGACACCCTCGTGGTCGACGGCCGCCTGCATCACACCTGGAAGGACGGCCACCCCGCCACCGTGGCGGCGTTCCTGGAGGACGTGGCCTACCTGGCACAGGCGCTGCTGGTGCTGTACGAGGCCGACGCCAACCCGGAGTGGTTCGCCTGGGCGCGTCAGCTGGCACGCGACGCCGACGACCGCTTCGCCGAGATCGACGCCGACGGCAACCCGACTGGCGCCTACTTCGCCACCGCCGACAACGCCGAGGCGTTACTGACCCGCCCCAAGGACCTGTGGGACAACGCCACGCCGGCGGGCTCGTCGGTGCAGGTCGACGTGCTCCTGCGGCTGGCGGCGCTGACCGGCGACAGCGAGTACGCCCGTCACGCCGAGCGCACGCTGGCGCTGTTCGCGCCGCGCAGCGAGCAGGCGCCGACGGGGTACGGCGAGATGCTGCGTGGGCTGGAACGGCTGCTGGGCGGCCCGCAAGAGGTCGCCGTCGTCGGCCCGCCCGACGACCCTGCCACGCGCGAGCTGGTGGGCGTCTATCGGCAGCGCTGGCGCCCGGGCAGCGTCCTGGCAGTGGGCTTGCCCGATGGCGCCGATGGCCCCGATGGCCCCGATCACAGCGGCGGCGGCGCGCCGCTGCTCGACGACCGTCCGCTGGTCGACGGCCGACCTGCCGCCTACGTGTGCCACAACTTCGCCTGCCAGCGGCCGGTCACTGACCCCGAAGAGTTGGCCGACCTCCTCGGGTGACCGGCGCCCGGGAGTCTGCCCCCGTGGCGATCACTGATGTATAGGTAAGCGATCGCCACGGGAACGGGTCGCCGGAACGGGTCGCCCGCTGCCACCCAACAGTCTCGGCGGTCGCTGCGCCGGCCTGGGGGCGGGTGGGCGCTACCCTTCGCTTGCATGCCGACCGCCAGCCTCCTCGACGGACTCAACGCCGATCAGCGCGCCGCAGCCGAGACCGTGGAGGGCCCGCTGTGCATCGTCGCCGGGGCTGGCACTGGCAAGACTCGCACCATCACCCACCGCATCGCCTGCCAGGTCGCCAAGGGCGTGGCGAGTCCTGACCAGATTCTGGCCGTCACCTTCACCGACAAGGCCGCCGGTGAGCTGCGCCAGCGCCTCGCCGGCATGGGACTGCCCCGCCCTGTGCGAGCGGCGACCTTTCACGCGGCCGCGTGGGCGCAGCTGCGCTGGTTCTGGCACCGCACCTACGACCGCCCGCTGCCCGAGGTGCTGGCCTCCAAGGTCCGCCTGCTCGTGCCGCTGGCCCGCCGCACCCGCACGCAGGCGATGGACCTGGCGACAGAGATCGAGTGGGCCAAGGCCAGGCGGCTGGCGCCCGACGACTACGCCGCCGCGGCAGCCGACCGCGACGCGCCACTGGAGCCGGAGCGGATGGCGGCGGCTTATGCCGACTACGAGCGGACCAAGGACGAGTCCGGGCTGCTCGACTATGAGGACATGCTGCTGCGCACCACCGCACTGATCCAGCAACACCCCGACGTCGCCGACGAGGTGCGTGATCGCTACCGCTTCTTCACCATCGACGAGTTCCAGGACGTCAACCCGGCACAGTTCGCCCTACTGCACGCCTGGCTAGGCCCGTCGCAGCAGGTGTGCGTCGTGGGCGACGACGACCAGACCATCTACTCGTTCACCGGCGCGACCAGCGACTACTTGTTGAACTTCCGTCGTTGGTTCCCCGCGGCGGCAACGGTGACGCTGACCGAGAACTACCGGTCGACCCCGCAGGTGCTGGCGATGGCCAACGCGGTGCTGTTGCACAAGCCGGCCAACCGGCGCAAGCGGCTGTCAGCCACTCGCCCCGTCGGTCCCGCGCCCGTCTTCAGCGAGCACGACGACGACGAGGCTGAACGCGACGCCGTGGTCAGGACCATCCGTGGCCTGCTCGACGATGGTGTCGCAGCCGGCGAGATCGCCATCGCGTACCGGGTGAACAGCCAGTCGGAGGCCTGGGAGCATGCGCTGCGCGCCGCGGGCATTCCCTACGTCGTGCGAGGCGCCGGCGGCTTCTACCAGCGCCGCGAGGTCCGCCAGGCCCTGACCGTGCTGCGGGCCGCGGCTGGCCGGCCCGAGCCCGTGCCCCTCGGACTCGAGCAGACGACGCCGGCGCATCCTCCTCGTGCCGACAAGGCCGTCGAGCGCGTCCTGCGCGAGCAGATGGGCTGGAACGGCCGCGCCGAACCGGATGGCGAGGCCGCCCGCGAGCGCTGGCGCAACCTCGGCGCACTCGTCGAGGTCGCCGCGGGGCTAGCCGACGACGACCCAACGACGACCCTGGCCGACGTCACCACCGAGCTGTCGCGGCGGCAGGCCGAGGGTGCCGACGCGCCCGGCGCCGGCGGCGCGGTGACCCTGTTGACGTTGCACAAGACCAAGGGCCTGGAGTTCCACGCGGTCTTCCTCGTCGCGCTCGAGGAGGGATTGCTGCCCATCTCGCACGCCAAGACCGACGAGGCCGTCGCTGAAGAGCGCCGGCTGCTGTACGTCGGCGTCACCCGCGCCCGCCAGCGGCTGTCGCTGTCGTGGGCCCAGCGCCGGCCCGGTTACGCCGGCAAGGTGGTGGCTCGGCGCCCCTCGCGGTTCCTGTACAACCTCGGCGAGGGCGCCCCCGTCAGCGGGAGCGGGCAGGCGGCGACGCGGCTGCGCGCACGCGCCGCATCCCCCCTTGACGGTGCCGAGAACCCGGTGCTGGTCCAGCGCCTGCGCGACTGGCGTCGGGAACGAGCCAAGGCCGACGACGTGCCGGCGTTCGTAGTCTTCAACGACCGCACGCTGGCGGCGTTGGCCGCCCAACGCCCCGCCACCCCACGGGCGCTGCTGGCCGTCAGCGGCGTCGGCCCCGCGAAGGTGAAGCGGTACGGCGAGGACCTGATCCGGGTCATCGCCCAGACGCCATCGTGAGCCCAGGCGGTCTGAGGCTGCTCGACCACGTCCTTGTCCCCATCGGCGCAGGAGCTCGGCCATGACCACAGCCGCGTTGTTCACCGACCTGTACGAGCTGACGATGCTGGCCGGCTACCTCGCCGCCGGCTGCGCCGAGGAGCAGGCGACGTTCGACCTGTACTTCCGCAACCCACCCGCTGGTGTCGACCTCGTCGTGGCCGCTGGGTTGGATCCGGTGCTGGACTACCTGGAAGCGCTGTCCTTCGACGACGAGGACCTGGCTTACCTGTCGTCACTGTCGCTGTTCGACGACACCTTCCTCACTTATCTGGGACAGTTGGCGTTCCGCGGCGACGTGTGGGCGGTGCCCGAGGGGCTGCCGGTGTTCTCCGACGAGCCGCTGCTGCGCGTCAGCGCCACCCTCGCCGAAGCGCAGCTGGTCGAGACCTACCTGCTCAACCGCATCTGTTACAGCTCGCTGGTCGCCAGCAACGCGGCTCAGCTGACCCGCGCGGCTCGCGGCAAGCCCGTGCTGGAGTTCGGTGCCCGCCGGGCCCACGGCCCAGATGGGGCAATGACGGGGGCGCGCGCCGCGATGATCGGCGGCTGCACGGCCACCTCCAACGTGGCCGCCGGGCAGCGCTTCGACGTGGCGGTGTCGGGCACGCAGGCGCACGCCTTCGTGATGGCCTTTGCCAGCGAGCTGGCCGCCTTCCGGGCCTACGCGGCCACCTTCCCCGACGCGTCCATCTTGCTGGTCGACACCTACGACACCCTCGGCAGCGGTGTCCCCAACGCGATCACCGTCGCGAACGAACTGGCCGCCGGCGGGCATGCAATGAAAGGCGTCCGGCTGGACTCCGGGGACCTGGCCTCGCTGTCACGCGAGACTCGCCGCCTGCTGGATGCCGCCGGCCTTCCCGACGTGCAGATCATTGCCTCCGGGGACCTGGACGCCGAACGGGTGCGCGAGCTGGAGCAGCTGAACGTTCCCATCGACGGGTACGGGGTTGGCACCTCGCTGCTGACCGCCCGCCGTGACCCGGCGCTGTCAGGCGTCTACAAGCTGGCCGAGATCGCCGGAGGGCCGGTGATGAAGCTCAGTGGCAGTCCGGCGAAAGCCACCAGCCCTGGGCGCAAGCAGGTCTGGCGTGGCGAGGCCGGCGACGTCATCGGGCTGCACGACGAACAGCTGGAGGGCGAACCGCTGCTGGTGGAGGCCATGCGCGGCGGGCAGCGAATGCTTCCCCCCGCTGACCTCGCGCAGCTGGCGCGGCGCAGCCAGGAGGCGGTGGCGGCGATCCACCCGAGAGTGGTGACCGGGGAGTGGTCGGTGCGGTCCAGCCAGCGGCTGGCCGCCCTGCGGGCGGCCACGATGCAGCGCCTGCGCCACGATCTGGCCCACTAACGTCCGCAGGCATGCAGAAAGGCCGCGCCGAAGCGCGGCCTTTCTGTCTGTGGTCCTACCTACTCCGAGGTGGCCTCGCTGGCGGCGCCGCCCTCGGACGCACCGCTGCCGCCGCCGCCGCCGCCGCTCGAGCAAGCAGCCGCGGAGAGGGCCAGCAGACCAGCCAGCAGGCCGGCGATGATGTTCTTCTTCATGAAAGAGTCCTCCATACATCTGCAGGCCGATCCCGCCTTTGCGGGGGCCAGGCACCTCCTACCCGTGTAGGAGGTTGCCGAATCATCGCACACGATGCCCCCGCAACGCCAGTACCCCCGTGTCCGAACGGACACATTATCTGTCACCGTGTCCGAACGGACACATTTACTGTCACCGTGTCCGCATGGACACATTTTGTCACCGGCGACGAAACCGCAGGCCACGCGTTCGAGGGTCCCGGCGCAATGTCCCAGCTGCCACCAGCTCCCGCAGGTCGGCGGTGGCGGTCTCACGGCTGAGCCCCGTCGCCCCGGCGTACTCGGCGAGGGTGATCGTGGCGCCGGACGCCAGCGGATGCACCACCTCGACGGCTCGCGGCGGCGGTGACGGCGACGGGCTCGCGCCGAGGCGTTGTGCGGCCGCCGCCAGACCCGCGACCACCGCCTCGGCGTGCCACTCCAGCCACGGTCCGAGGTCACCTCGCCGGTGCATGGTGGCGGCGACCTCGTGGTGATAGCCGCCAGGGTCGGCAGCCAGCGTGCGCTCGGGAACCGCGACAGCCGCGGGGTCCAGACCTCGGGCCCGCAGCACCAGCCGGGCGGCCGCACGCGCGAGCCGTCCGTTGCCGGCCTCGAACGGCTGCCACTCCAGCAGCCGCTCGTGCACGACACCGGCCACCACCAGCGTCGGAAGACCGACGCTGCCGGGCGAGCCGGTAGCGCCCAACCACTCGACCAGCCCGTCGAGCAGGCGCGGCACGGCCTTCGGGTCGGCAGTGTTGAAGATGACCCGCCCCTGCCCTCCGTCGTGCACCGCCTGCGCGGTACGGCGGGGACGACCCACCACTTGGGGATCGACGAGGCCCTGGCAGATCAGCCCGTGTAGCGTCGTCAGCACCGTCAGCGGGGCTTCGAACAGCTGCTCGGCCAGCGCCGGCTCCGCGTCGTAGCAGGCCAGCAGGTTGGCGTACTCGACCGCGGCCACCTGCTGGGTCGCCATCCCGTCCAGCTTCAGTGCCGTCGCCCAGCCGCCCACCTTTTCCTCGGCGGCCATGCTTCCGGCGGGGCCATCAGGCCGAGGTTCGCCGGCGGGCCGACTCTGCCGGCGTTCGCCAGAGGGGCCACTCCACCGGCGTTCGCCGGCCGGACGCGAGACCGGCGGGGTCCAGACGCCGGCGTCGACCGCGTCGGCGGTGGCGTCTTCCAGGGGGCTGGCATCCAGCCGCGCCGACAGGCGGCCGGCGTCGTGTTTGGCGCGCAGCGCCTCGGCCGCCAGACGCTCGGGTGGCGCGGCCGTGATGCGCGCCCCCGAGGCGGCGGCCTCGTCGATCAGCCCGACCAGATGGTCGCTGTAACGGAAACGGACGTCCATCAGCGCCACTGCAGGCGCAGGCGACCGCCCGTCAGCCGTTCGAGGGCCTTGCGTTCGTGGCGGCGGCCCATCACCCAGCCGCCGGCAGCCCCTCCCAGGGTCAGCGCTCCGGCCGCCGAGACCTTGGCGACCTGCTTTGCCTGGCGGTTGAACTCCACCACCGGCCAGCCACGCCGATGCGCCACCGCCGTCATGGAGCGGTCGGGGTTGACCGCGACCGGATGACCGACGATCAACATCATGGGCAGATCGCTGGCCGAGTCGGAGTACGCGTAGCACTTGGCCAGGTCGTAGCTGCGCTCGGCCGCCAGCTTGCGGATATGTGAGGCCTTGCCCTCGCCGTAGCAGAAGGGGGCGGCGAGACGGCCGGTGTAGACGCCGTCGACGATCTCGCTTTCGGTACCCAGCCCACCGGCGATCTCCAGCGCCGCCGCCAGTTCCCCGACGATCTCCACCGGGCTGGCGGAGATGATGTAGACATCCCGGCCGGCCTCCGAATGAATGTCCAGCAGGGTCTGGGCCTCGGCCCGGATGCGCGGCAGCAGCTCCTCCACCACCGTCGGCGACAACCGTCGCAGGACCTCGGCGGGCGTGCCCGCGACGCTGTCGAGGAGCCGGTCGCGCATCGCCGCAGACTTCTCGTCGGAGGCACCGAACATCCGGAAGACCACGCCCGACGCGCCGTCGCCGAGCAGGCGGCCCAATGGCCGCAGACCTGCCCGGTAGCACGCCTTGCCGAAGTAGTAGGCGCTGCTGCCCGACATCAGCGTGCGGTCGAGGTCGAAGAACGCGGCGGAGTCCGTCATCCCAGCCCAGTATGTCCAGCCGTGCCCAGACCGTCGAACCCTCACCGCCCGGCCGGCCGGACGCAGCCTCGAACGCCAAGTCGGAGTGGCTCAGCGCGCCCGGCTGCCGGGCGTCCCGAAGTCAGGTGCGGTCGCGCCGGGGCATGCGCTGGCCGTCGTTGCGCTGCACGTCCACGACCTGCACGTCGATCGGCTCGTCTGCACGGCCGCCAGGCGGAGGCCGCACGCCACCGCGTCGCGCACGGGATGAGCTCAGGGCGAACAGCCCGCGTGCGCGGCTGCGCACCAGGCGGTTGGCCACCGCCCTGGTGGGCGGCACCACCAGCAGCAAGCCGACCGCGTCGCTGACAAAGCCGGGCGTCAGCAGCAGCGTCCCGCCCACCAGGACGAGGGCGCCGTCCACGACCTCCTTAGCTGGGATGCGCGCCTGCTGCAGCGCGCCGGTGAAGTTGCGCCACGTGGCCCGGCCCTCGCGGCGCACCAGCCAGGCGCCGGCCACCGACACCAGCAGCAGGATCACCAGCGTGGGCAGCAGCCCGATGAGGTCGCCGACCTGGACGATGACGAACAGCTCGACGATCGGCACGACGATGAACGCGATGAGTAGCAGCGCGGGCATCTAGGACGCCTTCTTCTTCCCCGACTTTGCGGCGGACTTGCGCTCGGACTCGTCCTCGTCCGACGAGCTGCCGCCTCGCCGCCGGGACGACTCCACAGACTGGCGCAACGCCTCCATCAGGTCGACAACCGCGGCGGGCTCGCCGGCCTCCTCGACGACGGTCACCTCCTGGCCCTCGACCTTGGCTTGGACGGCCGCCATCACCTTCTCGCGGTACTCGTCGGTGTAGGCCGCGGGGTCGAAGTCCTCGGTGAGGTTCTCGATGAGCGTCTCGGCCATCTGCACTTCTTGCTTGCGCGGCTCGGGCAGCTCGTCGATGTCGAGGTCTGCCAGCGACAGCTGGCGGATCTCGTCGGGCCAGTACATGGTTTCCAGCACGAACATCTCATCGTGCAGGCGCAGGGTGGCCAGGTGCTCTTTGTCCCGCATCGTGATCTTGCACACCGCGACGGTGTTGCGGTCGTGCATCGCCCGCGAAAGCAGCCCGTAGGCCTTGGCCCCGGCCGGGTCCGGGCCGAGGTAGTACGAGCGCTGGAAGTAGATGGGGTCGATCTGCTCCAGCGGGACGAACTGCAGGATGTCGATAGCGCGCGAGGACGCCGGCTTCATGGCGTCCAGCTCGTCGGAGTCGAATACGACGTAACGGTCCGGCTCGTACTCGTAACCCTTGACGATGTCGTCATAGCCGACCTCCTCGCCGTCCGCCTTGGCCACACGCTGATAACCGATGCGGCTGTGGTCAGACGCACGCAGCTGGTTGAACGACACCGACTTCTCCTCGGTGGCCGGATACAGCCTCACGGGGATGGTCACAAGCCCGAAGGACAGCGAGCCCTTCCACAACGTCCGCATCTCGACCTCCTGCCGGCGTGGGGAAGCCCTACGGTACGGCCGCCGGCGTCACGACGATGGTCTACCTCGCTGGCCAGCAGGTCAACCTCGACGTCCACGGTGCTCGGCCAGCCAGCCGACGCCGAACTCGACGAGGTCACGCACCCGCAGCAGTCTGGCACTGGCGCGACCAACCTGCTCGACTCGCTCGGGGCGGCCATCAGCGCTGTAGGCCGCCCCCAGGGCCGGAAAGTCGTCGTCACTCCAGTCCAGCGCCGCGAACGTCACCCACCTACGCCGTCCGGAGACCAGCACCGGCGCACCCTCGCGTACGACCCCCTTGCCAGCGAAGATGGCACGGTGCTCGGCGAGATGCAGCGTGGTGTTGCGGTCGTGCCCGACGCCTAGCAGCAGGATGAAGGCGTCCATCTCGTGCAGCCGCGACAGCGGCGAGCCCTCGCCGACCCCGTAGTCGAGCGGGTGATCATCGACGATCGCGGCGGCCAAGGGGCCGTTCGCGGCGAACGAGTCGGTGGGGTGGCCGCTGCGACGAGACGCCGGGTAGGTCCGGAAGCACTCCACGACCGCGCCCATCCCCCGCGTCGGCGTCGTACGCGGGTCATAGGCCGGCATGGTGGTCCTGATCGTGTCCCACCAGGCGTCCGGCACCGGCGGGTGCTGCCATGTCGCCGGGTCAGACAGCTGACCGGACTGAGTCGGCATGACCAGGGTGCCGGCGGCGCCCACCCACGCCAACAACGTGTCGACGACAACCAGCGGTGACCGGCTCGGCTCCGCTGCGCTTGATGGCCTCCGCTTCGGTGCTCATGGTCTTCAAGCGTACGCAGCCGGTTGGCCGCCGCGGTGGGAAGATGGCCGACCATGAGCACCACTGCCACGACCATCGACTTCCCCGAGGCCCTGCCGCTACGGCGCGAGGGCAAGGCGTGGTTCGTCGACGCCGACGGGACCGCCGTCAAGGTGTCCAACCTCGACAAGCCCTACTGGGGCCCGGAGGGTTACACCAAGGGCGATCTGCTGGCGTACTGGTACAACGCCGCACCGTGGGTGCTGCCCTACCTGCGCGACCGCCCGCTGACCCTCAAGCGCATGCCCGAAGGGGCCGACGGGCCGTTCTTCTACGCCAAGCAGGCCCCGCCGGGGACGCCGGAGTGGATGGTCACGGCACCGGTGACGGGGCGGCGCAGCGGCAAGACCACCGAGTACCTGCTCGCCACGAACCGTGCCAGCCTGGTGTTCACGGCCAACCTCGGCTGCATCGAGCTGCACCCCTGGCACAGCCGCGTCGACGACATCGGCCGGCCCGATTACGCCTTTTTTGACCTGGACCCGATGGGTGCGGCGACGTTCGCCGACGTGCGCGACGTCGCGCTGCTGGTGCGCACCGCCTTGCAGGGCCTCGGCTTGGATGGCTACCCGAGGACGTCCGGGGCCACCGGCATGCAGGTCTACGTGCCGCTGGACCGTCGCCACTCCGCCGGCCAGGTCCGCGAGTGGGTGGGTCGGATCTGCCGCTTGATCAATCGCGCCGACCCGCAGCGCACGACGATGGAGTGGGTCGTGCAGCGCCGCGGCGCACAGGTGTTCTTGGACCACAACATGAACACCGAGGGCAAGAACATCGCCGCCACCTACTCCCCTCGCCCCGAGCGCGCCGCCCCGGTGTCCACGCCGCTGACCTGGGAGGAGGTCGCCGCCGGCGTCGAGCCGGCCGACTTCACCATCGCGACGATCTTCGGGCGGCTGACCGAAGTCGGGGACCTGTTCGCCCCGGTGCTCGCCGGCGGCCAGGAACTGTCGACGGCGATGCAGGCCCTCGGCATGGATCCCGCACCTGACCCGGATCCCGCGGCGCACGAGGTTGCGGCACCGGTCGGCGTTGCCGAGCGCCTGGCGCTCTACCAGGGCAAGCGCGACTTTGCCCGCACCCCGGAGCCGGCGGCTCAGCAGCCGGCGGCTCCTTCCCAACCCGCGCCTTCTCATCCCGCCGGGCCGGAGCAAGCCCTCCGGGACACGTCCGAGGACGCTAAGGAAGGCCGCCGCTTCGTGTTGCAGCACCATCTGGCTCGCCGTCTGCACCACGACCTGCGCTTGGAGCGGCACGGCACGGCGCCGTCGTGGGCTGTGCCCAAGGGCCTGCCCGACCGCAAGGGCGTGCGGCACCTGGCGGTACAGACCGAGGACCATCCCGTCAGCTACATGTCGTTCAGCGGCGAGATTCCCGCCGGCGAGTACGGCGGCGGCCAGGTGCGCATCTGGGACTCTGGTACCTATGACCTGCTGGAGTGGACCGACGACAAGGTCAACTTCCGGCTGCACGGCCGCCGCCACTCCGGCGAGTACCACCTGTTTCGCACCGGCCGTGACGGTGACGCCAACCAGTGGCTGATCATCCGTGCCGACGACGCGCTCACCGACGTGCCGCCCGAGCCGCCATCCCTTGCGCCGATGCTGGCCAGCGAGGGCGGCCAGGCCTTCGACGATCCCGACTGGCTGTTCGAGATCAAGTGGGACGGCGTGCGCGCGATCGCCACCGTCCGCCGCCCCGGCACCGGGGACAATGCCAGCACCCGGCTGGTCAGCCGCCAGGGCAACGACATCACCCCGGCTTACCCCGAACTGGCACCGCTGTGGGAACGGGTACTGGCCCGCAACGCCGTCCTCGACGGCGAGATCGTGGCGTTAGACGACGAGGGCCGCCCGTCCTTCCAGCGCCTGCAACGGCGGATGCACCTGCGCGACACCGTCGGGGTCGCTCGCGCCGCCGAACGATCCCCGGTCCGCTACATGATCTTCGATCTGCTCGCGGTGGACGGGCAGCCGCTCATCGACCTGCCGTTGCGGGACCGCCTAACGCTGCTCGATGAGGCCCTCGTGACCGGCGGCCGCTTCGTGCGCAGCACCGCGGTACCCGCGGACGGCAAGGACCTGTTCACCGCCGCCGAGGAACGCGGGCTGGAGGGACTGATCGCCAAGCGAGCGACCTCGCTGTACCGGCCGGGCAAGCGTTCTCGCGACTGGCTCAAGCTCAAGGTGCGCCGCTGGGCCCAGGTCGTCATCGGCGGCTGGCTGCCGGGCAAGGAGGGGCGCAGCGGTCGCTTGGGTGCCCTACTGCTGGGGCTGTACGACGACGGGGCGTTGCAGTTCGTCGGCCGAGCGGGAACGGGGTTCGATGACGCCGAGCTGGCCCGCCTCGGGGGTTTGCTGGCAGACCTGGCCCGCGACGACTCGCCGTTCGCCCCGAGTCTACAGATGCCTCGCGAGGCACGCTTCGTCGACCCGGTGCTGGTGTGCAAGGTCGAGTTCGTCGAGCGGACCGAGGGTGGCTTGCTGCGTCACCCCTCCTACAAAGGCCTGGTCGAGGACGCCGAACCTGGTGAGCAAACGCTAGGGCGGCTGCAGCCGTGACGGCGCTCCCGCGCAGACATTCGTGGACGCCTGCCGGCCGCACAGTCCGGTAAGCGTCCACAAACCGAGTCGAAGGCGCCGGGGCCGACCGCCGGGGTGAGGTCAGCGCTGAGGCTTGGCGTTCGTCGGGGGCTTGTCGCGCAGCGACTCGGAGCCCTGGTCGTCCAGCGACCGGAAGCGCAGGACCGTGAACGACTCGGCGGCATCCAGGCCGGCCCCGGCGCCGACCTGGGTCGCCATTTCCTTCATCCGAGGACCGGGATCCCAGCCCGACAGCTGCGATGCGTGGCAGCGCAGGGCCGCCAGCTTCTGCTCGAAGGTGGCGCTGACATCGACCAGGTCGTTGCCTTGCCCGAAGCTCATCAGCCACAGCTCGGCCACGTCCCACGGCTCCAGGCCCTCGTCGATCAATGTGGTGTCCCACAGCCGCGTCGACGCCGCGGGATTGATGGCGTGCAGGACGAGGTCGCCGACCGCGCGGTGGTCGGGGTGGTTGACATAGCCCATCGCCGACCAGCGCACACTGGGGTCCAGGGTCACCACCGCCTCGGGCCGGTGGTGGCGGATCGCGGCCGCAACCTCGCGACGCGCCTCGATCGAGGGCTCCAGGTAGCCGTCGGCGTAGCCCAGGAACGTCACGTCTGTGACACCCAGCACCGCGCACGCGGCGCGCTGCTCGTCCTGGCGGATCCCCAGCAGCCGTTCCCTGGTCATGGTCGGGTCCGCGGATCCGCTGGCGCCGTCGGTGACCACCAGGTAACGGACGTCGGTGCCCATCCTGACCCAGCGCGCGACCGTTCCCGCGCAGCCGAACTCGGCGTCGTCGGGATGCGCGACGATCACCAGCGCCCTACTGAACGGGCGCGGCGGATCCCACACCCGTTCGCTGCTTGCCTCGCTGTCGACCACCGGCGCGCAGCCTAGAGCCAAGGGCACACGCCTACCGCGCCTCCCTCAGCTCGGTGGCAGACGACTCCAGCCGGTAGCCCATGCCTCGAACGGTGGTGATGCGGCCCTGCCCGAACTTGCGGCGCAGGTAGCCGACGTAGACGTCGACGACATTCGACCCGGGGTCGTAGTCGTAGCCCCACACATGCGACAGCAGCTGCTCGCGGGACAGGACCTGACCGGCGTGGCGCATCAGCGTCTCGGCCAGGGTGAACTCGCGGGCGGTGAGCTCGATGTCGCGGTCGCCGACGCGGACGCGGCGCGTGCGCAGATCCAGCGACAGGTCCCCCACGCTCAGCACCGTCTCCTCCTGCGCTCGCTCGCCGCGCAGGCGGACCCGCACGCGGGCCAGCAGCTCTTCGAAGCGGAACGGCTTGGTGACGTAGTCGTCGGCTCCGCCATCCAGGCCGGCGACCG
>Ga0136618_10000074_pt1 | contig 23531 bp, 18 predicted proteins | sample AntDrymUQ3302106_2_FD_104805 | JGI IMG/M metagenome (GOLD analysis project Ga0136618, IMG submission 104805) | Polar desert sand microbial communities from Dry Valleys, Antarctica - metaG UQ330 (21.06) | ecosystem: Environmental > Terrestrial > Soil > Desert | place: Antarctica: Dry Valley... | reverse complement strand
TCCAGATTCGGCCGACGCCCTCGCGCGCCTTAAGGCCAGGTTCCGTCTCGGCGTCATCACCAACTGTGACGACGACCTGTTCGCGTTCTCAAACGTGCGCCTCGGGAACCCGTTTCAATGGGCCATAACGGCGCAACAGGCTGGGTCGTACAAGCCGAGCGCGAACAATTTCGAGCTTGCTTTCGAGCGCATCGGTCGTCCCCGAGGCAGCATCGTCCATGTCGCCCAGAGCCTGTACCACGATCATGTTCCGGCCAGGGGGCTGGGCCTGAAGACGGTCTGGATCAACCGTCGGGAGGGTCGATCCGGAGCGGCGGCCACTCCCCCTGCGGACGGCCGGCCGGATCTGACGTTCCCGGACATGGCTTCCTTCGCGGAGGCGGCTCTCGCGCCGTCGTAACTTCGAGCGCGACGCCTGCGCCTCAACACAAAGGGGGTTCAGAGGGACGGCCGTAGCATCTGCGGCTCATGGCCTCAGCCGAAACTGGTAACCCGGTTGTCGTCGCCAAATATGGCGGCTCGAGCCTTGCCACGCCCGAGCACATCCGGGCAGTTGCCGACCGCCTGGCGGTGGAGCGCGCCGATGGTGCCCATCGCGTTGTCGTCGTGTCGGCAATGGGGACACCACGGACGACCTACTCGCCCTGGCAGGGCGCGTCAGCGACCTGCCCGACGCGCGCGAGTTGGACCTGCTCCTCGCCACCGGCGAGCAGGTAAGCGCCGCGCTCCTGGTGATGGCGCTGCATGGACTCGGTGTGGAAGCGGTGAGCCTGACCGGGCCACAGGCCGGGATCCAGACCGATGGCCTGCACGGCCGTGCGCGGATCACCGGCGTCCAGCCGGAGCGTATCCGGCGCGAGCTCGATGCGGGTCGCATCGCGGTCGTGGCCGGTTTCCAGGGCTCGACCGGGGCTGAAGTCGCGACCCTCGGCCGCGGCGGGTCGGACACCAGCGCGGTGGCGCTGGCAATCGCGATGGGCGCCGTTCGGTGTGAGATCTTCACCGATGTCGACGGCGTCTTCAGCGCCGATCCGCGGTTGGTGCCTGAGGCAAGGCAGCTGCCAGAGATCGGCTTCGAGGAGATGCTCGAGCTCGCCCACCAGGGTGCCAACGTGCTGCAGGCGCGATCAGTGGAGCTGGCGTGGGTCCATGGCCTGGAGCTGGCCGTGCGGCGAACCGGCGGGGATGGGCCAGGGACGACGATCAGGGAGGTCGACATGATGGAGATCCGTCAGAAGGTCCGGGGCATCGCCACTGAAGACGGCCTGGCCAAGGTCACCCTGCTCGACCTGGGTGATCGGCCGGGAATGGCGGCGTCCGTTTTTGCGCCGCTGGCCGACGCCGGCATCCCGGTCGACGGCATCGTCCAGAACATTGGCCGCGAGGGCACCGCGGACCTCTCCTTCATTGTTCGAGATTCGGACCTGGCCAGGGCGGAAGGCGTGCTGCGGCCAATGCTTCCCGAGCTGGGGGCGCGCGACCTGGCCGTTGCGGGGGGCCTGGCCAAGGTGAGCATCGTCGGCGCCGGCATCCATAGTGCGCCGGGCTACCCCGCTCGCATGTTCGCCGCCCTCGGCGAGGCGGGTGTGAACATCGAGATGATCATGACCTCCGACATCCGCATCACCTGTGTCATCGACCAGAAGCACTTGCCGGCCGCGGCGCGGGCGCTGCATCGGGCGTTCGAGCTGGAACAGGCGTGATCGCGACTGACGGCCGCCCGTCGGTCGCGGTGGTCGGCGCCACCGGCCTGGTCGGCCGCACGATGCTCCGCGTTCTGCTCGAGCGTGGCTTCCCGGCGCGCGAGCTGCGGGCGCTGGCCAGCGCCCGCGCGGCGGGCAGCGATCTGGAGGTGGACGGCCGATCGTTCAGGGTCCTCGAATCGACCCCGGAGGCCTTCGAGGGCGTCGACATCGCGCTGTTCTCCGCCGGGGCCGACCTATCCCGGGCGCTGGCATCGCACGCGATCGAACGCGGCGCAGTCGTCATTGACAACTCCTCGGCCTGGCGCATGGAGCCCGACGTCCCACTGGTCGTGAGCCAGGTGAACCCCGAGGATCTCGGCTGGCACAGGGGCATCGTCGCCAACCCGAACTGCTCGACGATGCAGCTGGCGCCCCTGCTGGCGACGCTGCGCGACGCGGTCGGCTTGAAACGGGTGATCGTCGACACCTATCAGTCCGTGTCCGGCACTGGAACCGAGGCCATCGAGGAGATGGAAGCCCAGGTCCGCGCGCATGTCACGGGGGAGACGCCCGCCGCCTCCGTCTACCCGCACCCGATCGCATTCAACGCGCTGCCGGAGATAGACACGTTCATGGACAACGGCTACACGAAGGAGGAGTGGAAGATCGTTGCCGAGTCGCGCAAGATCTTGCATCTGCCCGACCTGGCGATCTCGTGCACGGCGGTGCGCGTCCCGGTTTTCGTGAGCCATTCGGAGGCCGTGCATGTCGAGACCGAGGGGCCGATCAGCCCGCAGCAGGCGCGCAACCTGTTTGCCGCGCTCTCAGGCGTGGAGGTCGTCGACGAGCCAGGTGCCCATCGATACCCGCTGGCCATGCTTGCCGCGGGGCGCGACGAGATCCTCGTCGGGCGGGTGCGCGCCGACGTGTCACTGCCCGACGGACGCGGCCTCGCGTTCTGGGTCGTGGCCGACAACCTGCGTAAAGGCGCCGCCACCAACGCCGTTGAGCTGGCCGAGCTGTTGCTGAAGGGGGAAGGACTCGCTCCGGCGGTAGGGCTCGAACCTACGACCTAGCGGTTAACAGCCGCCAGTCCCGTAGCCGGTCTTGAACACGAATGGGTCCATTGTCACCGACTGAATCAGTCACGCAGTCAGTCACGACGCCGAAGTCAAATCTTCAGGCATCCCGGTCGTCGGCCGGCGTTCCACGGCCATGTGCTCACCGGTAGCTTCAGCCCAAGACGGTTGGACTCCGGATTTCGTCCAGCATCGCGCGGATGCGCACCGGGGTGACGATGTCGCCCTTCTGCTCGTACAGCGCCAGGGCCTGATCCAAGGCATCCGCTGCCTCTACTGGTCGCCGGGCGACCAGCAGGACATCGGCCAGATCGGTCCAGACGTCGGCGCGGTCGATGAGGAAGTCCGTGCCGGCCAGCAGCTCCACCGCTTCTCGGGCGAAGGATTCTCCTTCGTCGACCCGTCCCTGGTGCGCGCGTACCCTTCCGAGTGAGCCCTTGCCCAGAGGGGTGGCCAGCGACATCTCGCTCGCCGCGGCAAACTCGGCGTGTGGTTCCGCATCATTCCAGCGGTCCTGGCCGCAGATCGCACGGGCGAGGAATGCGTCGAATCGCCTCTCGCCTCGGGCCTCCAGCGCGTCGGATCCGTCCCTGAGGAACCGCTCCGCCGCGGCCGGATCGCCCGCGACCATCTCGATGTCGTACGGCACCTCCGCGCACAAATCGACCATCCTGTGTTGTCCGGTATCCAGGAAGAAGTCTCGGTATCGCCTTGCGTGCTCCCGAGCCTGGTCGAAGTCACCGCGCCGCGCGGTGAGGTGTGCCAACGCGTGGAACATCCAGGCTTCCACGCTCCGCTGGTTGGGGTGCTGCGCCATCAGCTCTTCGCAGCGGCGGATCCCCGCGTCCGCGGCGGTGGGGCCACGCACGATGTCTCGGCTCAGCGCACCGAAGGCCTCGTACTCCTCAGCGAGATCGCCCGCCGTGCGCGCGTGGCGCAGCGCCTCTTCGACGGCCTCCTCCTCGACGCCGGCCTGACCCCTCGCCCATGCAATTTGCCCACGTAGGCCCCAGGCGCGAGCAAGGCCCCGCTCATCTGCGGCGCGCTCAAAGATCCGCATCGCCCACTCGGCGTCCGTCTCCGCCTCGTTGGCATCGCCCAAGCGCTCCAGCTTCCACCGCCAGCGCTGGACCAGCGCATGGGCGAGGAGACGGTCGTCCGCCAGCGCGCGAGCGCGATCGATCGCCTCGGTCCAGATCCGATCCTTTTGATCCTCATCTTCAACCACTGAGGCCAGGTCCAGGATGAGTTCGATCCGAACCGGGTCATCGGAGGCCAGCAGCGACGACGCGCGAGAGAACAGGTTGGCGGCCGCCGGGTAATCCGACCGGGCGGCTGCTCGCGTCCCCGCTGCCGAGAGTCGCTCCGCCGCCCGGCGGGCAACGGCCTGATGTTCGTCGGTCAGCGCGCCAAGCTCTTCGCGGTAGCGGTACGCCAGCTCGAGGTGGTAGCCGAGGATTTCCTCCTGCTCCTCGACGCGCTCGCCGGCCGCTCGCTCCAGCCAGTCCGCAAACTGCTCGTGGAGCGCCGCGCGCATCGCCTTGGGGAGCGAGCCGTAGGCCGATTCCTGCACCAGGATGTGGCGGAAGCGGAAGGCGTCCTCCTCCGCCAGCGTGGATCGGTCGGGCCGGATGAGGTCCTTGCGCACCAGCGCCTTGAGCAACTCGTCGACCTTCGCGGCCTGCGATTCCGGCCCAAGGGCGACCAGCGCTCCGCGATAGAAGACCTTGCCCACCACGGAAGCGCGTCCGATCAGGTCACGCTCCTCGGGCTCGAGCCGGTCGAGTCGGGCGGACAGGAGAGCGGCGATCGTGGGCGGGACGGAGACGGTCAGGTGATCACTCGTCGCAACCCAGCGTCCGTCGACGGAGTGGATCAGGCCGTCATCGATCAGCATGGCGAGCATCTGCTCGACGAAGAGCGGGTTGCCGCCGGCGGCCTGCACGATCCGGGAGCGAACGTCCTCGGCCAGGCCTGTCGAGCCCAGCAGGTTCGCGATGAGCGATTCGCTCTGCGCATCGGTGAGCGGTTCCAGCAGGATCGAGGTCGCGTTCAGCTTGCCGCCGGCCCAGCCGGCGCGAGCATCGAGGAACTCGGGGCGCGCGGTGCAGATCAGGAGAATGGAGGCATCCCGCGCCGAGTCGGACACGTGATCGATGAGGTCCAGGAAGCCGGGCTCCGCCCAGTGCAGGTCATCGAATACGACGACCAGAGGCCCGCGTTCGCCGATCACCTCCAGCAGCCTGCGGACCGCCCACTGGGCTTCCTCGGGCGGAGCCGTGCCGGTCGTCACCCCGATCACCTCCGTCAGCCGTCCGGCGATGGCGGCGGCGTGCTCGACACCGATGAGCAGCTCGGCGATCCTGCGCTCGACCGTCTCGAGGTCGTCGAAGTCCGCCAGACCAGCGGCTGCCCTGACCACTTCGGCGACCGGCCAGAAGGTGATGCCCTGACCATAGGAGAGACATCGGCCGCGGAGGACGGTGGCCCGGCCGTCGACGCTTCTGACGAACTCCTCCATGAGTCGCGACTTTCCGACGCCGGCGGTACCGAGAATCGTAAAGAGGTGGCATGCGCGATCCGTGCTCGCGTCATCGAACGCGCGGCGCAGCGAATCGAGCTGCCGCTCACGCCCCACCATCGGGGAATCGAGACGCCGCGCATACGGCTCGACGCCCTCGAGCACCTGCACCAGGCGGACGGCGGCGGTGGGCTTGGCCTTCCCCTTGAGCGCCAGGGGCTCGACCTGCTCCACCACCACAGCGTCGCGAACGAGCCGGTGGGTGGCCTCCCCAAGGAGGATCTCGCCCGGGACCGCATTCTGCTCGAGGCGCGCGGCGACGTTCACCGCTTCGCCGGTGACGAAGGACCCGTCTGCTGTCGGGTCGCCCGCCACCACGTCGCCAGTGTTCACCCCTGTCCGCATGGCGATCGTGATGCCAAGCTCGACCAGGAGCCTTTCGTTCAAGGTGGCGAGCGCCGCCTGCATGCCGGCCGCGGCACGCACCGCGCGCAGAGCGTCGTCCTCGTGGATGGTCGGGATGCCGAAGACGGCCACCACCGCGTCGCCGATGAACTTCTCGATGGTCCCTCCATGGCGCTCGAGGACCTCGCGCATAGCCGCGAAATAGCGGCTCATCACCCGTCGCAGGGACTCCGGATCCAGACGCTCGCCCAGGGCCGTCGAACCGGTCACATCGGCAAAGACGACGGTGACGGTCCTTCGAACTTCACGCGTCGCTGTGGCAGAGGTCTCGAGCGCCGAACCGCATTTTCCGCAGAAGCGCATCTCCACAGGATTTTCTGCGCCGCAGGAGGTGCAGATGGGCATCGGCCACAGTGTAGGCGGGCAACGAGATGGTCCAACGGGTCGAGAATGGCCGGATCGTGATCGAGGTCGAGCCGGCGCGACACCGGCGTCATTGGCTGGCACCGTGCGGCATCGTTCGAGAGCTCAAGCGCGCTCGGGTCCAACCCGTGCGACCCTTGTCGAGCGCCGGCGGCGTGCGTCAAGGCCAGGTTCCTCAGACCGGCGGCATCACACTAATTCTCCTATGTGATCTGACCATCAAGTCAAGGTGAGGTATTCACTCGGCTTCCAGGCGATGACCAGGTGGCCAGCAGCCGGCCTTACCGAAAACGGTGCGCAACGCCCAGGTTATGCTCCGGCGTGCGTTAGGCCAGGCGGAGTTGCGCGGCCACGTCCGGCGCAACGAGGCGAAGCTGGTCCCCCTGCGGCGCGTCCCTCGTTCCAACGTTGCGGCCCTCCCCCGGAACGCGCCCGAGCCATCCTCCGGGCTGTCGCCGCTGATCGGCTCGAAGCCGGGTATGCCCTGGCCTTCTTGGGACTCCGCTCATCAGAGATCCTTGGTATCGCCCGATCAGACGTCGACCTCGAACACCTGGCGCTCACCGTCCGTTACCAGATCGCCGGCTCAGGCCGGAAAGCGGCCAGAGTACCGACCAAGACCGCGGCCTCGGCCGCCACCATCCCTCTGCCCATGTTCGTTGTGGAGCGCCTAGTCGCGCATCTGGACAGACTTGCCGACGAGCGACCCGTTGTCCCCTTCGGCGATTTCCTCGTTTTCGTGACCCAGAAAGGGCTACCCATCAACGGCTCGTGGTTTACAAAGCATTTCAGGCACTTCTGCTGGAAGCCGGCTTGCCCACGATGCGACTTCATGACATGCGCCACGGCGCGGCAAGTCTGCTCGTCGACGCCGGAGCCCATCCGAGAGTGGCTCAAGAGCTGCTCCGGCACGCTCCCGGAAGCAAGGTCACCATGGAGCGATACGCGCACGTCACGGCGGCCCAACAGCGGCAAGCCGCGGACCTGCTTGACGGGGCGCTGGCAGGCGGTGATGAGGAATCAGTCGCCGAATCAGTCACGCGCCCTGCGCAAGCAGTCGTCGGGAGTCGTCCGGAAGAAGCCGAAGTGGTCGATTCACTCGGGGAGACTGGCTCCGGCGGTAGGGCTCGAACCTACGACCTAGCGGTTAACAGCCGCCCGCTCTACCACTGAGCTACGCCGGAATGCATGCGTCCACGACTGACGGAGATCAGGGGACGAACGCGATTATAGGACGTGGTGTCAGCGGGTTCGGAATCGCCTTTCAACCCAGTGCACGGCACGTAGAGCGCCCGGCGTGGATACTCACCGCGATGTCGCTCATGACCATCGAAGAGCTCGCGCACCGGATGACCGATCCGCGGGTGCGCATCGTCGATACGCGCTGGTACCTGTTGCGCCCCGGCGATGGGCGAGCGGCATATGCGGCTGGGCACATCCCCGACGCAATACACATGGACCTGGACTCCGACCTGAGCGCGGCCACCGGCCCGGGACGGCATCCCCTCCCCGATCCAATCGAGTTTCGCGCCCGAATGGAGGCTCACGGAATAGGCACCGACGACGTGGTTGTCGCCTATGACGACGCGGGCGGCACGACGGCCGCGCGATTGTGGTGGATGCTCGACAACCTCGGCCACGACAATGTCTTCGTGTTGGACGGCGGCATCCAGGCCTGGGTGGCGGCCGGAAACGAGCTCGCAACCGATGCGACCCATTGGCACGCGGCGTCGCTGACGCTGCGCGACGCCTGGCGCAACGTGATCGATCGGCATGAGCTCCGCGCGCGGCTGGGAGACGTCATGCTGCTCGATGCTCGTGCGCCCGAGAGATACCGTGGCGATGTAGAGCCTGTCGACCCGAAGGCCGGACATATCCCGACCGCCGTCAATGCGCCCACTTCGGACAATCTGGACTCGAACCGACACCTCCTGCCCGCCAACGAGCTGCGCGAGCGCTACTCAACGCTGGCGATGGACGGCCGGCCGTGCGTGACCTCATGCGGCAGCGGCACGACGGCTTGCCATAACGCTCTGGCGATGCGCGTGGCCGGATTGCCCGACCCGATCCTGTACGTGGGCTCGTTCAGCGACTGGAGCACGGCCGGCCTGCCGGTGGCGGTCGGCGACGCGCCCGGCGAGCCCCTTTCCATGGTGCAGCGATGACCGTGCCGGACCGACCCCAGTTTCCGGTCATACGAGCAGAGCGCGTCTACCTGCGCGCACCGGAGCGATCGGACGTCCCCACGTTCGTGCGCTGGTTCAACGACTCGGAGACGCTGTCCTACCTCTCGATGCGCACTCCGATGAGCGAGGCGGCCGAGGATCAGTGGTTCAACCAGATGCTGACCCAGCAAGGCAAGGACGCCTACCACTTCGTCATGTGCCGGTTCGAGGACGACCGGCCCATCGGCACCATCGGCCTGTTCAGGGTGGACGAGGTCAACGGCAATGCCGGGATCGGCGTCGGCATCGGCGAGAAGTCGCTGTGGGGTCAGGGCTACGGCACCGACGCGATGTTCGCGCTGCTCGATTTCGGCTTCGGCCAGCTCCGCCTTGAGCGCATGTGGCTCGAGGTATACGACTTCAACGCGCGTGCCCGCCGCTCATATGACAAGTGCGGTTTCGTCCTGGAGGGCACGGAGCGCCACGCCATCTTCAAGCGCGGCGAGTTCCATGACGTCCACCTGATGTCGATCCTCCGCGACGAATGGGCCGCGCAGACACGCAAGAAGATGTGGGAGTACGACTCACGATGACCGACCCGACCACGAAGGCGACGGGCACCGCCCGGCGGCCGCGTTCGTGGCAGGAGATGCGCGAGCAGGAGATCCGTTGGCTGATCGAGCGGACCGGCGAGGGTCTGGACATCTGAAATGCGCGCGTCCGTGAGGTCGGTTTCGGCGACGAGGCCGGCCTGCGTGCCTGGCTGACCGGACAGGGCGTCACCGGCTACCCACAGCTGCTGCTGGTGATGGAGCGCTTCGGCTACCCGGATTATCTCCAGGCCACGGCCGACGAGCTCATGGACGGCCAATATTCCGACCGTCTGCACCTACGGCCAATACTAGACACGATCCTCGGCCTGCTGCCCTCGGTGGGTGAAGTCGAGGTCCAGGCGCGCAAGACCTACGTCGCGCTGATCAGTCCGAAGCGGACCTTCGCGGCGGTTCAGCCAACCACCAGGAAGCGGGTCGACCTCGGGCTCCGACTGACGGCCGATCGGCAGCCGTCGGGCCGGCTGGTGAAGGCGCCCAATTTCGGCCAGAGCTCTGTCACCCACAGGATCGGACTGGCGTCGGCTGATGACATCGACCCCGAGGTCGAAGGCTGGCTGAGGAAGGCTTACGAAGCCAACGTGTGATCGGGCGCGGGTAAGCGACGGTTCAGCGGGGATTGCCCTCGCGAAGGACGGCGATCGACCTCTCGATGCGACGCCGGCGAGTCTCAGCGGTCTTGGCGCCCGTGACCTGCCCGACGTGGTAGCCCTTCATGCTGTTCGACAGCTTGTCGAAGGTTTCCCTGGCCTTTGGCTCGGCTTCGAATGCCGCTGCCAGATCGGCCGGAATATCGACCGTTCGCGGCTCCCGGTCGACTTCGATCTCGACCTCGATCTCGTCTCTGGCGCGCAGGCCTGACGCCGCTCGGTGGTCGGCGTTGAAGCCGACCATGAAGGTGCCGTCGACCGTGGCCACAGTGCTTCGATAGCTGTACCCGTTGACCGTGAGCTTGACCGGCGGCTTCCTGCCCGCGCCGAGCGCCTCGATGACCTCGTCCGGTATCTGGATCCCGGTTGCGGTCTTCTCGTTCTGTTTGATCGTGGTGTGGAACTTCACTCGCTGATCGTATTCCCAGCCATCCTGTCCAGCGTCGTCACCGTCCGCCAGTTGCGCACGGTTATCGGCTGTCCCGCACGGCGGTCCATATCGACCGGAAGCCGTGCCCGCCCGTAGCCATTGGGCAGGTGCATGTAGATCTGGCGACCGCGGACGGCAAGCTCGTCTGGCGGGAAGTCGAGGGCCGCGAGGTGCGCAGTGGCGGACTTTTTGATCGGCTTCGCCGCGAATGCGACGTACAGCGTGTTGGGCGCGGCGCTCGGGAACGGATTCCGCTTGACGACCGCCGCGACCTCGGCGGCGGTGAGCACGACCACGGCAATCGAGATGCTGAACTCGCGCTCGATGGCGCGCTCGAGCTCGCTTGCGACGGTTTGGGCCGTGTGCCGGCTGTCGAGGACGACGTTGCCGCTGGCGATATACGTCCTCGCATTCGTCGCCCCGAACGCCTCACAGAGCTCGCGAAGCTTGGCCATCTGGACGCGATTCCGGACACCCAGGTTGATGCCGCGCAGCAACGCGACGTATCGATTGGGATATGGCACCTTCAGATGATGACGATTGTGCTGCCTCCCGAGTCAAGCCCCGCGGCAAGGCTTCAGGGCGATGTCGCCAGGGATCGGGAAGTCGGATGCCAACAGATCCTTGAATTCGCGCCGGAAGGCGCGCGTCTGGCGGGTGTCACCATCAAGCTGAGTCCATGCGAGCGTCGAGCGAGCCTGATTTCGGCACCGATCCTGCGCAGCATCTCCAAACCGCGCTCGGTGCCACGATCGACAGCCCGTTGCTTCGTGGCCATTTCGGCGGATCGTGGCGCGCCACCATTACCGTCCGCTTACCCGTGGCCCCACTGCCAAGTTGCATTCGCTGCACGGCGAATTTGCATCCGCTGCAACCAACCACCCGAAATTCGCCGCGGCGTGGAGCTCTCGGCCGACCGCCTTGCTCCACATGCAAGTGCCAGTCAATGAACGGCCTCCTTTGCATCAATTGCAAGCGTGCGCAGTGCGGTGGCGACGGTCTGCAACACCGGCCCGCGCTACGTCGGGTCAGGCGGTCGTTGGTTGCACCACAGGCAAAGGCACGTCAACGCGAGGGGCACAGCCAGAACGCCACAGGGCCATGCCACAGGTGCAACCCAGAATCAAAGCGGCCGTCGGGGTTCCGACGGCCGCTTTGGCAAATCCCTGTTGGGGCAACCTGGGTCTATTCCAGGTAGTCCTTGAGCTTCCGTGACCGGGACGGGTGGCGCAGCTTGCGCAACGCCTTCGCCTCGATCTGGCGGATCCGCTCGCGAGTCACGTTGAACTCCTTGCCCACCTCCTCGAGGGTGCGGGCACGGCCGTCCTCCAGCCCGAAACGGAGCTGGAGCACGCGTCGTTCGCGTCCGGAGAGCGAATCCAGGACCGCCTCGACCTGCTCCTTGAGTAGCTGGTGCGACGCAGCCTCGGCGGGCGCCAGGGCCGCGCGGTCCTCGATGAAGTCACCGAGGTGCGAGTCTTCCTCTTCACCGATCGGCGTCTCGAGCGAGACCGGCTCCTGCGAAACCTTGATGATCTCGCGAACCTTCTCGGGCGTGACGACGACTTCCTGACCCCTGGACATCGCCTCGGCGATCTCCTCGACCGTTGGCTCGCGACCCAGCTCCTGGAGCAGGCCTCGCGAGACGCGGATCAGGCGATTGATCGTCTCCACCATGTGGACCGGGATGCGGATCGTACGCGCCTGGTCGGCGATGGCGCGCGTGATGGCCTGCCGGATCCACCACGTCGCGTAGGTGGAGAACTTGAAGCCCTTCTCGTAGTCGAACTTCTCGACTGCGCGGATGAGGCCGATGTTGCCCTCCTGGATCAAGTCCAGGAACGACATGCCACGGCCGATGTACTTCTTGGCAATCGACACCACCAACCGCAGGTTGGCCGACGTCAGCTGCTCACGACCCTCGCGACCGATGCGCACCAACACGCCCCGGCGGTCACGCGGCTTGAGCGAGAGATCCTGCTCGAGCGTCCAGCCCATCTCGGTGATGAGCTCGGGATCGTGGCCGCCCAGGATCCAGCGACGAAGCGCCTCGTGGCCAACCTCGCGCGTCCAGTCGTAGAGGGCCCGCAGCGTTGAGTTGTCATGTGCCTCGCTGTCACCTGAGTGCACCGCCCGGAAAGCGAAGTCGACCAGGTTGGTGAAGGTCTCCGCGTTGCGCGCCGCGTTGTACGTGGCGACCACCTGCTTGGCCTCCTTGAGGGTGGCCTTGGTCGTTTCCGACTCGGCTGAGCGTGATGCCTTCTGCCAGTGGAAATCGATCGTCGGCTGAAGCAGACCGTCCTTCTCGGCGGCCCCGAACGCACCGCGCACGATGCGGTCCGTCTCGTCCTTGTAGGGCAGTCGATGCTGCGGGTGCTTCTCGCGCGACTTCGACTCGGTCTCGTTCCTGGTCCACTCCCACAGTGAGAGCACGGCCTTCTCCGGCTCGTCGATGGTCTGTTCGCCGAGCTCGATTGCCTTGGCCAGGACGACCTCTTCCTCGGCATTGAGCAACGGCACCTTGCCGATCTCCTTGAGGTACATGCGCACGGGATCGTCAATGCCGATCATGTCCGCGGCGATCGCGTCCAGCTCCTCGGCCGTTGGCTCCTCGGCCACCTGTGGGTTGAGCTTTGCCGGCGGCTCCTCCCAAGGCGTCTTCTCGGCGTCGTCGATGGCTACGTCGACGCCGAGCTCGGCCGCGGCGGAAATGCCGTTGCCCTGCTCTTCCAGCTCATCCTTGTTGTCGAGCATGCCGTCGTCGTCACGCCGACGCTTGCCTCGCTCTAGAACGCTGGCTACCAGCTGCTTGTCGCCTACATCCATGGTTATGCCCTTCCTCCGGTTGCTGCCGCCGCAGCGGCCTGTGTTGGGTTTCGTCGTTGGTTGAGTACGGTCGTTGTCTCGCGTCGTCGATCGAGATCGAGACGCTGCTTCTGAAGCTCAAGTGCCTCGCCCCGCAGGCGCTCGGCGTTTTCGGTTTCATTGGCGGACTCGGCTTCCGAGAGCTCGGCACGCACGAATTCGAGCCGCTCGGTGATCCGGTTCCGCTCCAGGCCCAGGAGGCTCTGCTCAACGGACTGGCGCAATGCGCCGTCGTCCTCAGGTAGCGGGTCCGTCCGCGCGAACAGCGTGCGCGCCACCGCCGCGAGCGTCTGATCGAGCGACTCGACGAAGGCTGCCCGGTCAAATCCGGCTGCCGGCACGGCCTCGATCCGGCGCCACAGCTCGCGCGCAGGCGTGGTCACGAAAAGCTCGGCCGAGATGCGGCCGGCGAGCTGGTCGCGAACATACGGCCTCACGAGGATAACGCGCAGGAGGGCCGATTCGACCGGCTCCACAGTCCGCGCGACGGCCTCAGGATCCAGCGCATCCGGGCTGGACAGGACTGCCTCGAGGTTGATCTTGGCGCCGACGTGTGAGTCGGGCGGCCGCCCAGCCACGCGGGCAACCTGCTCCGGGCGGCGAAGCTCCTCGAGCAGCACCCGCTCCTCAACGCCGCTGCGCCGCGCGAGGAGCTGCATATAGCCGTCACGCTGCGTCGGGTTGGTGACGCGGCGAATCGTCAGCATGACCGATGCGACCAGCTTCTCGCGGCCGGCCAGCGTGCGCGGATCGTGACGGCGGGCAAACGTGTCGATCAGGTATTCGACGATCGGCTGCGGCTCGCTGGTCGCCTTGCGCCAGCCCGCGGCATCGTCGCGCATCACCTCGTCGGGGTCCTTGCCGTCGGGAAGCCGGACGACGCCGACATCGGTGAGCCGGCCCTGGTGGGCGCTGCGCTCGATCTCGCCGACGAGCGCGGACAGCTCCGTTGCACCGAACGTGGCCGCGCCCTGTCCAGCCGCGTCGACGTCGTACGCCAGCGCGATGCGCGGCGCGTAGCGAGTGACGAGCTCAACCTGCGCGGGCGTCAGCGCCGTCCCAAGGGTGCCGACCACGTTCTCGAAGCCCTGCTGATGGGCCATCAGCGCGTCGGTATTGCCCTCGACCAGCACAGCGACGCCCTCCTTGCGCATGGCCGACTTGGCGCGGTCGATGAGATACAGAGTGCGGCTCTTGTCGAACAGCAATGTCTGTGGCGAGTTGAGGTACTTGGGCCCGACATCGCGGCCGGTTTCGTTGCGCTCCCCTGCTGCGCCGACAACCCGACCGCCGAGCCCCGTGGCATTGCCCGAAGCGTCGCGGATCGGAAAGATGATTCGGCCGCGGAAACGGTCATAGACACCGCGACGGCCCTGGCGCCGCGCAACCAGGCCAGCGGCCTCGAGCTCCTGCTCGGTGAAGCCGCGCTTGTCGATCAGCGCGCGACTGAGTGTCTCCCACGCGTCGACGGCGAAGCCGATCTGATGCGTCGCGAGTGTGGCCTCGGTGAAGCCGCGGCTGCGCATATAGTCGAGCGCCGGCTGGCCATGGCGGCTCTCGGTCAGGACGCGGTGATAGAACGCGATCGCCGAGTCGAGCGCGTCACGGAGGCGCTTGCGCTGCGCGTCCTCGCGGCTCGACTTCTCACTCAGCTCCACGCCTGCGCGTCCGGCAAGGCGGCGCAGCGCCTCCGGGAAATCGATCGTGTCGCGCTCCATCACGAAGCTGAAAAGATCGCCACCCCGGCCGCAGCCGAAGCACTTCCACGTTTCGCGCGCGGGGGTAACTGTGAATGAGGGCGTCTTCTCGCCGTGGAAGGGGCACAGGCCCTTGAAGGAGGCGCCGGCCTTCCGAAGCTGGACACTCTCGCCAATCAAGTCGACTAGGCTGATCTTCTGTTTGATCTCTGCGGCTACGCCAACGGACGTGGTACGCCTCCGGTCAATTAGTTGCGGCTAATGGTGGGACGCGGCGCGTCGGCCGCTCGTGTCGTATCCGAGGAATGACCCGCCCGTGACCTGCCGGACACACGTATGGCCTTGTCAACTCTTGACAAGGCTCACTGCAGTCATTTTACCCCTTGACAAAGGCCTTGACAAGGGGCCCGCGACTAGAGGTGTCAATACCCACCGGGAGTATTGACAAGCGATTCTGACAAAGAGCGGCCCGCCACCGCTACCCTGTTGCGTGCGCCCCGTACCGCAAGCGTCCAGGGCGTCCCAGCCAGGGGAGTTACGCAGATAACCACACGACCCTCCGCCCCCACTCCGGCAGGCTAGGCCAACGTGTTTCCCTGGCCTCTGACGACCGGACAACAGGAGCTGCTGGAATGGGCCAGCGGATTCGCGCGCACGGAGATCGAGCCGTTCGTCGAGGACGCTGAACGCGAACGGAAGCTCCCGCCCTCGATCTCGCATCGCTTCCACGAGTCGGGCGTCGCGACGCGATTCCTTACCGGAGCCACCGGCGACGATTTCGTCGCCACGGCCTCTCTGCTGGCCGAGGAGCTCAGCTATGCCTGTGCCTCGTTCGCGAGCCACCTGATGCTGCCGGTCTTCTTCAACCGGGTGGTGCTGTCGTACCTGCCCTCGGTCGAGCGTGATCAGTTTCTGAAACGCTGTCTGGCGGAACCGGTTATCACGTCGTTCGCTGCCTCGGAGGCGGCGGCCGGGAGCGACTTGCTTGCGCTGAGCACCACGGCGACTCGGCGCGGCGACAGCTACGTGCTGCGCGGACGCAAGGAGTACAGCTCGAACATCCGGGCCGCTCAATACGTGATCGTCGTGGCTCGGACTGGGCCGGAAGGTACGCGTGGCACCGACACCATGAGCTGGTTCCTCGTTCCCACCGACGCACAGGGCGTTGGCATCGGCGACCGCTGGTCGACTTTTGGCCTGCGTGCGCTCGACATCTCGCCGCTCGAGCTCAACGATGTCGAGGTTCCCGCCGAATACATGCTCGGCGAGGAGGGCCGTGGGCTACCCATGATGGCCGGCAGCCTGTCGATGTCGCGCATCGGAATCGCCGCTCTTGGCGTCGGAATCGCCCGTCGGACACGGGACATCGTGTTCGAACACGGGCGGCGACGACGGATCTACGGCGACAAGCTCAACCGCATGCAGGATTACCGCTTCCGCATCTCGGCCATGGAACGAGACATCGCCGCCGCGCGCGCCCTCGTTTGGGTCGCCGCCCGACAGGCGGATTCGAACGCTGATGCGGGCAAGGAAGCAAGCGTGGCCAAGCTCTTCTCGGGCGAGATGGTCTCGGCCGTCACGACGGCCGCGTCGGCGATGCTGGGGAGCATCGGCTACACCGGCCAGAGCCGCATTGAGAAGCAGCTGCGCGATGGCCGCCACGTCGCGATCGTCGAAGGCCCGGAGCCAACGCACAAGGAGCTGATCTTCGCGCACATGTTGCGCCACGGGGCCTATTGAGCGGACGACGCCGACGCGCAGCGTTCAACGAGCCTGAATCTGGCTGATTTGTGCGGAAACGAGTAGAATAAGTGAGCCCTGTCCCGGGCACGCACGTCGCCACAAACCAGCCTTCGGCACCATCTCCCGTAGACCAGCCGCCTGCGAAGCGGCCGCCGAAGTGTCACCAGACGGCTGACGAGCGAAATCTTGGACGCAGAGAGGTCAACGCGTGACAACTTCCAGTTCTTCAGTTTGGCGCCGATCCACTCCCAAGGACGCGCCGCCCGAGCCCTTCAAGCACCTCATCGACCGGTATCAGCACCGCGAGCAGCTCGTAACCTGCACGTGTGGGTGGCAGGGCAGCAGCTCGGACAACGTGCCCGACGGCTGGAAGGCGCATCTTCTGGAAGTCCGCGGACCCTCGCGCTAATCGCGCCAGCGCCGGCCTGCGGGCACGGCGTCAAACCGACAATCAAACGACGGCGGTGGCAGAAGCCTCCGCCGTCGTTTCGTGTCCGGTGACTGAATGAGTGGCGGCGACGACCGGGGCACCCGACGACGGGCGCGGCCGGGCGCGGCCTGGCGGTGGGCCACGACCCGGATTGGCCGACGAACCCCATGGAGGAGCGCGAAGGCCGGGTATCCGAAGGCACCCGCGAGCGGGACAACGCCCATCAGGACGGCAAAAAAAAGGGCGGGACGCGGATGGCGAGCGCGAAGGGATGACCACGTCGAAGCCGGCGAGCACGCTGACCACGCCCTGGCAGAGGGCCAGATAGTGGTACACACGGAAACGCGGGTCGCCAAAGCGACGCCAATCGTCGACGGTGGGTCGAACGGTCACGCGTCGCCACGGTTGCTTGCCGTGGGCAGCGAGTACCGTGCGGCGCGGCTATCGTCTAAAGATGTGCAGAAGCATCGTCACCCTCCGCCACCAGGACCAACACGCCACCGACGAGGAAATCCGCGCCGCCGCGCTCCAGTTCGTACGCAAGATCAGCGGCTACCGCGTTCCGTCGAAGAAGAACCAGGAGGCATTCGAGGCCGCGGTCGAGGAGATCGCCAGGTCGTCGCATCGGCTCCTGCACGCGGTCACCCAGGCGAGCAATGCCGCCGGATGACGCGTAGTGGCGCAATGTGAACCGTCAGCCATCTGAGCGCGTCCAAACGCCTCCGTTACACCTGGCTCGTCATCCAAGGAGGAGCGGTTGAGCGTGGGAGCGACCGACCTGGCGGGGACCAGGCGACGACAGCCACCGATCGCCGACTACGGGTTCCTGTCGGACTGCCAATCCGCAGCGCTGGTCAACCGGGACGGCTCGGTCGACTGGTGGTGCGTCCCTCGCTTTGACTCGCCCTCAGTGTTCGGCCGTTTGCTCGATCCGGACGCCGGCCACTGGGAGATCCGCCCGGTGCACGAGTTTGAGGTTGAACGACGGTATGTGGGGGATTCCCTCGTTCTTCGGTCCGTCTATCGGACGGCAATGGGCGAGCTGACGCTGACTGAGGCGGCTGCCCTCCATCCGGGTGCGCGCGGTCATGACCTCGGACTGCAGTCTCCCCACGCGTTGCTGCGCCGCGTGGCGGGTATTCGTGGCAGTGTCGACATGCAGATCGACTTCGCGCCCCGGATGGAGTATGGCCGCACTGAGCCGCACCTGCGGCGGGTTGCGGGCGGTGTGGTCGCCCGCGGCGGACCAGCGCAACTCACCTTGAGCAGTCCCATTCCGCTGCGCTGCGAGAACGGCTCAGCGCGCGCCCGCTTCGTGATCAGAGCGGACGAGGTGGTGGAATTCAAAGTCACGTACCAGCCCTCGTTCGGCCAGTCGCCGCCTGACGAGTCGGAACGTTTGCCGACGCTCGAGGACACGCAGGCGACGTGGCAATCGTGGTCGGATTTGCACCAGGCTTACGAGGGGCGCTTTTCGCGAGAGGTCCATCGGAGTTCCATCGTGCTGCAGGGCCTGACCTACCAGCCGTCTGGCGCGGTCGTAGCTGCAGCCACGACCTCCCTTCCCGAGCGGATGGGTGAGGACCTCAACTTCGACTACCGTTACGCCTGGCTGCGCGACTTCAGTCTGACCGTCCGGTCGCTGTGGATAGCCGCGTGCCCTCACGAGCCGGCGCGCCTGTTCGACTGGTTCACTAACGCCGCTGGCAAGGTCGGTGACGAGTTGTTCCAGATCATGTACGGCGTGGCCGGCGAACGAGATCTGACCGAGCACACCTTGGAACACCTGGCTGGCTACCACGGCAGCCGCCCGGTCCGGGTCGGGAACCAGGCGTGGACCCAGGTGCAGCTCGACGTCTTCGGAGAGGTGCTCGACGCCGTACATCTGCTTCGCAACGACCTCGACGAGCTGGGCGAACCGCTCCTGCAGCTGCTTGTCGTGATGGCGAATCGGGCGGCCACCGGGTGGGCCGAGCCCGATGCTGGAATGTGGGAGGCGCGGGACCAGCCGCGGCAGTATGTCTCCTCAAAGGTGATGTGCTGGGTCGCGCTCGATCGGGCTATATCCCTGGCCGACCGCCTTGGTGCTGCTGCGGATGCCATCCGCTGGGCGAGCGCCCGCGATGAGATCAGAGCTGCGGTACTCGAGAAGGCATGGAGCTCGAAGGTGGGCGCCTACAGTGGCGCCTTTGGCTCGGATGAGCTGGATGCATCCGTGTTGCTGCTGCCGCTGGTTGGGTTCCTACCGGCGGACGATGAGCGCATGATGGCCACGATCAACGTCATCGAGCGTGACCTTGGCGTCGGCGGACTGGTGCGGCGCTGGTCTGACGACCAGAACGGCTTCCTGCTGTGCACCTTCTGGTTGGCCGAATGCCTGGCCCTCGCCGGTGATATCGAACGGGCAGAGGCGTGGTTCGCCAATGCGACCGGCTACGCCAACGACCTGGGCCTGCTGTCGGAGGAGGCGGTCCCGCACGGTGGCCCACTCTTGGGAAACTTTCCCCAGGCTTTCTCCCATATCGGGTTGGTCAATGCCGCATGGCGGATCAGCCAAGCCTCGAAATCAACAAACCCGTCGCCCCTGCAGGACAAGGAGACGCTGTGAACGCACCACGACTACCCGGCAAGGTTGCCCTTATCACCGGATCGGACTCGGGCATCGGCCAGGCCACGGCGGTGGCGTTTGCCAAGGAGGGTGCCGATGTTGTGATCACCTTCCTCCACGATGCCAAGGGGGCGGCTTCGACCCGTAAGCAGGTCGAGGCCGCGGGCCGGCGGGCTATCGTCGTCAAGACCGATATCAGCGACGAGACCCAGGTCGCAGCAGCCTTCGATCAAGCCATCGAGGCTTTCGGGACCGTCGACATCCTCATGAACAATGCCGGCGTCGACGCGTCGGGAACCGAGGTCGCCGATCTGACGACCGAGGTGTGGGACACCGCCATCAGGACCAACGTGTACGGCCCGTTCTTCTGCTGCCGGCGCTTCATTCAGGAGCGGAAGCGACGGGGGGGTGGCGGCAAAATCATTAACGTCACATCTGTTCACGAGGACATCCCGAATGCCGGCGGCGCCGACTACGACTGCTCCAAGGGAGCCGTCCGCAATCTGACCCGCACCCTGGCGCTTGAGCTCGCGCCCCTGAAGATCAACGTCAACAGCCTAGCGCCGGGCATGGTGCTAACTCCTTTCAACCAGCCAGCCATCGATGACCCCGCGCTTCTCGAGGAGCAGGTGCAGAGCATCCCGTTCAAGCGCGCTGCTCAACCCGAGGAGATCGCCCGCCTGGCTGTCTTCCTCGCCTCCAGCGATGCCGACTACTGCACGGGGTCGACGTTCACCATGGACGGCGGACTGGCCATGAACATCGGCCAAGGTGCCTAGTGACGGGGCGGCGCGGTCATCCGCGCGCGGCATGGGAGCGCCTGGCAACGGCATTCAGATCCAGGGTCGGTGACCATCGGCACCCAGCGGGAGCGCTCCTTCTTTTGTGAACGCTTCGGTGCGCCCAGCGTCCGGAATGTGAACTCTTTCGAAAGCGTCGTTGCCGGTCGCCCGCGAGGGCTTTCGGCAGGTAAGCTCGCCGCGTGGAGCATAGCGACACGCGATCGCCGTCAGGGACTAGATCGGAATCGATCGGAGTCGTGGGCCGGGTTCTCCTGGTCGACGATGAACCGACCGTGCGTGAGGTGGTTGCACGATACCTCGAGCGTGACGGCCACACCGTCGACGTAGCGGCAGACGGCGACGCAGCACTGAAGGCTCTCGCACGCGACCCGGACATTGTCGTCCTCGACATCATGATGCCACGCGTGGGGGGCCTTGACATACTGCGCGAGATCCGACGCACCTCCGACATGCCCGTGATCCTGCTGACGGCTCTATCCGACGAGACGGATCGTGTGGTCGGCCTGGAGCTGGGAGCCGACGACTATGTAGTCAAGCCCTTCTCACCTCGAGAGCTGGCGGCGCGGGTGCGGTCGGTGCTTCGGCGTTCCCGTTCGCGACCTTCGACAGCCATCGGCCGCCTCACCTTCGACGGTCTGATCATCGACACAGGCGCACGCGAGGTTTCAGTCGCTGGCCACGTAGTTGAGCTACGGCCGCGGGAGTTCGACCTTCTGGCTTTCCTGGCAGCCAGCCCACGCCAAGTGTTCTCAAGGTCTCAAATCCTGGATCAGGTATGGGGCTCACCGGCTGAGTTCCAGGATCTGTCCACGATCACGGTACATGTCCGCCGGCTGCGTCACAAGATCGAAGTCGACCCGTTGCGTCCGCGCTGGATAAACACTGTATGGGGAGTCGGCTACCGCTTCGAGCCCTGATGCTGGCGGTGGCACCTGCCGGCGTCGGGCTCGCGGCGCTCCTTGCTCTCGATTTCTCGGGCGTACTAGTCGAACGCAGCCTATACGTCCCCGTCATCCTGGGTAGCGCAGCCGCCGCGTCGGTGGCTGGCGTGGCCGTGTCTCGGTTCAGCGCCCGGGCCGCCTCCCTGCGCGCATCGACCGCGCTCGCGACATTGACGGCGATGGGAATTACGGGCGCCGCGATCACACTCGCGATGGCAGTCATGCTGCTGCCCCCGCCGGACCTGCGCGTGCTAGTGATCATCTTTCTGTTCAGTGCCGGTCTGGGGGTGATCCTGGAGTTGACGGTCGCTCGTGCCCTCAGCGAGGACATCGTCGTTCTGCGCAACACGGTGAAACGGGTTGCGGGAGGTGACTACGGCGCGCGCTCAAGACTCGACCGGCTGGACGAGGTCGGCGAGGCCGCGCGGATGATCGATCGGTTGGCCGAGCAGTTGGACGAAGTCGAGCTCGAGCGCGCTCAGTCCCACTCGTCACGCCAAGCATTCCTCACCGCAGTCGGTCACGATCTGCGAACGCCGCTGGCCGCGCTACGCGCCAGCGTCGAGGCGCTGGAAGACGGTCTTGCGCCCGACACGCAGCGCTACTACACGGCTATGCACCATGACCTCGACGCTTTGGCCGGCCTGGTTGACGACCTGTTCCTGCTGGCCCGCCTGGAGAGCGGCCGACTCTCGTTCCCCCGGGTGACCGTGGACCTGGCGGAGCTGACCGACGAGGCGGTGGAGGCGTTGACGCCGATGGCGCGGCGGAGGAATGTCCGGATCCGGCTCGAGACGACTGGCCAGGTCTACACCGTGGGTGGCCCGGCAGAGCTGTCGCGCACAGTCCGCAACCTGCTGGACAACGCCATCCGGCACTCGCCGCCGGCCAGCGAAGTCGTGGTCCAGGTTACGGGATCGGATGACCCCCTCGTCCGCGTCATCGACCAGGGGCCCGGCTTCCCGGAGGAAGCGTCGGCGCGTTTGATCGATGGCTTCGCGCGTATGTCGGAGACCGATAGGCCGACGGCGGATGGTGCCGGACTCGGCCTTGAAATCGCACGAAGGCTGGTGGAGGCACATCAGGGTCGCGTCTGGATCGAGCCCGGGCCAGGTGGCCGCATCTGCTTCAGCGTCCCCGGTCAGCCGGTTGCGGGATCACCCGATCCCTGAACGTTCCCCTGCCGTTCATGCGTTGGTTGGATTCCGTTCACTCGGGAGGTGGAGGCTTGGTCGGCGTCAGCACAGCTCGCAGGTCGTGAGGTAGTCGCCGGGCGCTCAATCTCTGGAGGTCTACATGCTCGACCGGGTGGCACGATGGCGCTTGCTCAAGCGCGGTGCAGTCCTGGCCATTGGTGTCGCTGCGATCGGGGCCGGCGTCATGCCCGTACTTGCGCAGGATCCCCTTCCGCCCCCGTCCTCAACGGGCACGGATATTCCGCTGACATACCAAGGCCCCCCTCCGTCCGAGGTGGACAGGAACTTGGTCGGGCCCGTCAAGCTGCTGCGTGCCGGCACCGTAGACCAAGAGGAAATGTCGGTGACGCTGCCGTTGTATCGCGGCGAATTAGAGAACGGCAAGAACGTCTGGTACATCTTGACGGACACGACCGATGAACGCAACGCTGAGGCACTAGGAATCAACTTTTCGGCCAAGCTCAACTACGCCGCAATCGGTATGGCAGTCCGAAATGGAAACATCGTCGAAAATGGCGTCTTGGAGTTTGATCGGGGATCGGTCGACTTCGCGCCCGTTCGTGAAGTCGTACCGGGAGCTGGCCCGAATTTCTTCCCGCCCGCCTCTGCTCAGCCGGGTTCGATCGGCAACGCGGAATACACGCCGCTGGTGAAGATCCACAACGCAGGCGAGCACGTCTACAACGCGCCAGTGGTGGCCTTCGATGTATCAGCGAACCAAATTGACTTCTGCGACGGCGACGTTGATTACAGTCGGGTACATGACCGTGTACTACGCATCTGTCCCGATGGCCCCAAGGGTGGCACGGTCACACTGCAGATGACGCCCATCTTCAGCTTCGCCAAGTCCGCGGCGTATATCAGCACCGAGGCTTCGGATCCTGTCGTCGCGGCGCTCGACAAGGGCACATTCACGCCGGCACTGGCCGACGTGCCGGTCGGTGCAGACGATGGGGCATTCAGCTCCGTCGAGCGTCTCTTCCCCATCGCGAACGGTCCGACGGGTGCGGAGAACCCGCAGCGGCAGGGCCTGAATAGCGCTCTGTCTGATGTAGACGCGGACGGCAAGCCGCTTCCCCCGCTCCATGTCATTGGGGGTATCCCGACCGTTGCGCTCGACTACAGCCCGTTGTGGGACCTCAACCTCGGGGAATGGACCCAGGAGGCGATCGACAAGGGGTATCGATCACGCATGATCGACGAATTCCAGCTCCTTGAGTTCGTGCGGCAAGGCTGGCTGACCGGGCCTGAGGGCGCCGATTTCGGCTCGACTGGCATC
>Ga0136618_10000073_pt1 | contig 23557 bp, 23 predicted proteins | sample AntDrymUQ3302106_2_FD_104805 | JGI IMG/M metagenome (GOLD analysis project Ga0136618, IMG submission 104805) | Polar desert sand microbial communities from Dry Valleys, Antarctica - metaG UQ330 (21.06) | ecosystem: Environmental > Terrestrial > Soil > Desert | place: Antarctica: Dry Valley... | reverse complement strand
CGCACACCTGGATACATGGCATCCAGCGCAGCGATCCGCGGATCGCCCGCAAGGAGGTCGACAAGGGCATCACCGCCGGAGACGAACATCCCGGTCACCGCTTGGGCAACGGCAGGGAGCTCGGCTGGTGCCGCCGTGACCTCAAGGGCGGGCCGCTCGATGGTCCCCGCGGGGCAAGCGAGATAGGGCACGCTGCGGGACTCCAGCCGGATCGTGCGCAGCAGTCGGGCGCCGTCCCATCGGTCGATCCCGTCGTCGCCCCACCGGCCGAGCGGTGCCACGCTGGCGGCAATGTCAAGCGGGGGCGACAGCTCCAGCCTGAGGGTCGATGCCGAGCGAATCATCGGGGGCCTCGGACAACGGGCTCCCGCGGCCGCTGACCTGGGGTGCGGCTCTCCGTCCGAGCCCGTCTCAGGCCTTGGCTCGGAAAGCCTGCTGGAGGGTCGCCTTCGGGAACATCAGTCCACCGTCGCCCTTGGTGACGTAGCGGTAGAGGCTGGCCGTGAAGATGCCGCTGACGGCGGCACCCACCAGCGCGATGGCCGCCACGGCGATCACCACGAGGACGATGACGACGATCGCTAGCGGAGCCGCGACGCTGGCGATGACCGCGACGAGCGCGCCACCCACCAGGATCACGGCAAGAGCCATGAGGCCGAAGAGCAGTCCGATCCCCAGGTTGCCCACGACCTGCTCGCCCCAGGTGCGCTTCAGGAGGCAGCCGCTGCGCTTGACCGCTTCGATGGGGCCGACGCCTTCCACGACCAGGACGGGAACGGCCAGGAAGGTGGCCAGGTTCCAGGCGATGCCCACGATGGCTGAGCCGATGGCACCGACCACGCCGCCGCGTTCCGCGATGGCCCGCAGGATCATGCCCACCGTAGCGGAGATCGCCGCATAGCCGAGGATGGCCGGCAATCGCGAGAAAGCGATGCGGAAGCCTTCACGAACGGTCGGGTCACCGCCCTCCAGCCGGATCATGGCCGCACCCACCAGCGCAGCGTTGCAGAAGATGATCACCGTGTAGGTCACGAAGTAGTAGAGGAAGGCGAGCACCGCCGTGACGACATCGACGCCGCCGTCGGCCGCCCGCTCCAGCGCGCCGGTGGCCCAGAGCGGCACGGCGAAGGAGATCGTCACCAGCACCGTGAGCAGGAAGGATATGGCCGGGAAGAGCAGCAGCTCCTTGTCGGAGCGAAGGACGTTCCAGCTCGCCCTGGCAAGCTCCACACTGCGACCGAACCGTTCGAACACCGGGATCCTTCTTCAGAACGAGACGCTCAGCCCCTCGACCGCCGTCGCGTTCTCATGACGATAGCGGCCTGCGGGCGTCAGCGCCATCCTCGATCTCCGTCCCTGCATCCGCCATCTCCGTCCCAGCGTCCGCCTGCGGTACCGCAGCACCGCGCCGCCAGGGCCAGGTCCCGGTCAGCTCGACCTCCAGCGTGAAGCTCAGGAATGTGCGGATGAGGACGATGCCGCCGAGCACGACCAGGCTGTCGATCGTTGGCTCGATGGCGACCGTGCGGATGATGTCGCCGGCCACCAGGATCTCCAGGCCCAGCAGGATGGAACGTCCGATGTTCTGCCGGAATCCGCGGTACGCCTCCTCCCGGTCAGCGCGGCCCAGGTTGCGCAGAGCGGCCCCACCCGCCAAGGCGGTGCCCGACACGATGACGGCCACGCCGACCAGGTCGATGATCAAACCGAGCAGATCGATGGCTGCGCGAGCATCCATCGCGCGATGCTACCGCGTCGGTCCACCGCCGATCGGTCCGGCGCGGAGGCCGATGGTGGCGACTGCGAGAACAACGAGGCCCGCCATGGAAACGGTCAGGAGGGCCACTCGAGGTGAGGTCAGCTCGGCGATCCCGCCGATGAGGCCCGGTTGATGGCGATGTCGTAGGCGCCGCTGGAAGCGAAGAAGCCGAGCAGCACGACCGTCAGCGGCCCCACGCCCGGCAGTGTCTAGAACGCCACGACCGAAAGGCCCAGGATGATGCCCGTGGCGACCATCAGCTTCTGGGTGCCGACGGCTTCCACTACGCGCGAGGCCAGCCACATGGCGGGGAACGTGGCCAAGAACCCGGTCGTCAGCATCGCACCGAGCTGGCCATCGCTCAGATCGAGCTGGAGCTTCAGATCCGGTAACAGCACCTGCCAGACGCCGAACAGGCCACCAAGCACCGCGAACGCCACGACCAAGGGGAGCACCGGCACAGTGTGTCGTGGGTGCGGCCGGGGCGGGTCAGCGGCCTGGGTGGCCGCATGATGCCCCGACCGGACTCGACAGATGGACTCGACAGATGGACTCGATGGTTGCCGGTGACGGGGGTGGTAGTGTGGTGATCGGCTCCCGGGCGGGAGTAGCTCAGTTGGTAGAGCGCTAGCCTTCCAAGCTGGATGTCGAGGGTTCGAGTCCCTTCTCCCGCTCCACTTCCTCCTCGCCCCCTGCCGTGCGCGTCGAACGCCTGAGCCTGACCGGGTTCCGCTCGTACCGGCCGCTGGACGTCACGTTCCCGGCGGGACCGCTGGTCGTGGTAGGGCGGAACGCGGCGGGCAAGACGAAGCCCAGGATGCGCCCTGGTGATTGGCTGAGCCTCAACGACCGGTCGTCCATCGCCTGGCGTGTGCTGCCGGGTGGGGCCGTCGAGCTACAGAGCTTCGGTGTCCCAGCGCACCGCTACCCTGAGAGATACCGGGCCGCGCACTCGGTGGGGGAAGTGCTAGACCTGCTGGCGCCCGGCCGGCCTGGATCGCTTCCGGACACGGCCACCGCCGCAGCTGGCGAGACCGGTGGGACCGATCCCGGTCCGTTGGTTGCGCTGCTGGCGGGCCTGCTCATCTCGGGGCTAATCGTCCGGCGGAAGATGACGGGCCTCTCATACCGATGGGGGAGCTCCACCTAGCGATGCCGGTGGGGCGCAGCCGCTAGTGCGCGGGCGCCTTCGGCGTCGGCTGCGGCGCGAGCCTCGTGTCGCCGGGCGAAGGCGGCACCTCGGCCCGCGGCTCGTCTGAGTCGCCCTCGATGGTGATGCGCGGGATCCAGCCCAGGAACCGCGGCATCCACCAGTTCCACTCGCCCAGAAGCCGCATGGAGGCCGGGAGCAGGACGCTGCGGATGACCGTGGCATCCAGGAAGACGGCCACGGCCAGCCCGAAGCCGAGCTGCTTGATGATCGACAGCTCCAGGGTCACGAAGACGGCGAAGACCGCGACCATGATGGCCGCCGCGCTGGTGATGGTGCCGGCCGTGATGGAGATACCGCGTTCCACCGCAGCGTCCGAGCCGAGACCCCGGTCCCGAGCCTCCTTGATGCGGGTGAGGATGAAGAGGTGGTAGTCCATCGAGAGGCCGAAGAGGATGGTGAAGATGAAGACCGGCACGAATGACTCGATGATGCCCGGCTTCACGTTCAGGAGGTCCGCGCCCCAGCCCTCCTGGAAGACCAGCACCAACAGCCCGTAGGCCGCACCCGTCGAGAGCAGGTTGAGCAAGATCGCCTTGAGCGGGATGACCACCGAGTGGAAGGCCACCAGCAGCAGCAGGAACGAGAAGCCCAGCACGAACAGGAAGACCAGCGGCATTCCCGCTTCGTAGAAGCCGACCACGTCCGCCGTGAAGGCGGCGTCCCCGGTGACCAGCGCCTCCACACCCGGCAGGGCGCCGAAGACCACCGGCACGACGTCCGTCCGGACTTGCCGCACGATCTCCCGGTTGGCCACATCGTTCTGGCCGCCGGACATGACGTAAGAGATGAGCGCGACCGTGCCGTCGGCGGAGGGCTGCACCTCCACCGGGCCGCTGAGCCCCTCGATGGTGAGCAACCGCTCGCTCAGGGTCTCGATGGCCGCCTGCGTGGCCGGCTCGTCCGCCCGGGTCACCACGGCCTGGAGCCGGAGCGTGGAGCCCTCGGGCCACTTCTCGTTCATCAGCGACAGCGCCTGGACGCTGTCGATCGAGTCGGGGAACGAGCTGAAGTCGCTCTGGCCCAGCTGAAGTCGCAGCACCGGCGTGGCCATCGCCAGCAGCAGGCCCGCCGACAGGGCGAAGGAAAGGAGGGGGCGTCTCATGGTGGCCCGGACCACTCGGCTCCAGGCGCCGCTCCCCTCCTCCCGCGGCCGGCCGATGATGGGCAGGCGCAGGCGGTCCACGCCACGGTCCAGGATGGCCAGGACGGCGGGCAGGAAGGTGAGCGAGCCGACCACCGAGATGAACACGACGGAGATCGTGCCGATGGCCATCGAGCGGAAGAGCGGGTCGTCCAGCAGGAAGAGGCCGGCGATGGAGATCATGACCGCCAGGCCGGAGAAGAAGACCGCCCGGCCGGCGGTGCTCGAGGCCATCGCGATGGCGGCCAGCTTTTCGCGCCGTCTCCGCTCGGTCCGGAAGCGGGTGATCATGAACAGCGAGTAGTCGACCGCCACGGCCAGCCCGATGAGGACCACCAACTGGCTGGCGTAGGGGCTGACCGGGCTCACGAACTGGCTGTACAGGCCGAGCAGGCCGAACGCCGCCAGGAGCGAGGTGATGGCCAGGATGAGCGGCACCACGGCGGCCACGGCCGCCCCGAAGGCCAGCAGCAGGATCGCGAAGGTCAGCGGGATGGTGATCACGAGGGACGAATCGAGGTCCTCGTTGACGAGGGTCGCGATGTCGTCGTTGGCCAGGCTGTTGTTGAGGGCGTGGATGCGCAGGGATGGGTAGTCGCGCCGAAGCTCTTCGACGAAGGCCGGCACCGGCTCGAGGCGTTCGTCCAGGGCGGTTCCCTCGCCTGGCACGCGCGCGACGATGCGCACGGTCGTACGGTCCGGTGAGACGAGGCCGGCTTCGGGCGGCACCATGAGCGGGTCGACGATGGGATCGAAGACCGCCACGGACTCACCGCCGACGGTGGCTCGAAGACCCCCTGCCCGCGCTGCGATATCCGAGACTGCGGCGCCCAGGGCGGGATCGTCCACAGTGCCCGACAGCGCCGACACGACCAGGAACAGGCGCTGGCCCGGGTCCTCCGTGCCCGACGCGTCGAAGAGGTCGTAAGCGCGGCCGGACTCGTAGCGCGAGCCTTCTTCATCGGCGGCCACCGCGTTCTCGGCCGCGGTGCCGCCGGCCGCAAGGCTGGCCAGGAAGATGCCGATGGTGGCGACGACCCACAGCGTGAAGACGGACCATCGGTGCGCAGCGCTGAAAGAGGCCACTCGGACCGTCCAGGGCGGTCGAGGGCTGACGGGCGGTGACATGGAGTCAGAGCCTAGCGGCTACCGTGCTTCGGCCGTCACCGGCTATCGTTCGCGCTCAAGTGTCGTATCAGATCCTTGGCTCGACGGGCCCGGCGATCCCGGTAGTGGGCCACGTGCCGCATTCCTCCACCGCGATCCCAGGCGACGTCCGGCACGAGCTCCTTCTTGATGACGATGAACTGCAGCGGGAGCTGGTACGCCTCACCGACTGGCACACGGACGACCTGTTCGGCTGGCTCCCCGGCTGGGGCGCAGCCATGTTCGTCAACCGGCTGTCACGCCTGGTATGCGACCCGGAGCGCTTCGCCGACGATGCCCGGGAGCCGATGGCGGCCGTCGGGCAGGGCGTGGTGTACACCAGGACCACGTCGGGCCGGCAGCTGCGGAAGCTCAGCGACCAGCGTCGCGACGAGCGGGTCGCGGACCTGTACGAGCCGTACCACGCGGCACTGTCGAAGCTGGTCGGGTCGCAGCTGGAACGGTTCGGTCGTTCTACCGTGCTGGACTGCCACTCGTTCGCCACGCTGCCCCTGCCCAGCGAACCCGATCAGAGCCCGGAGCGACCGGACATCTGTATCGGGACGGACCGCTTCCACACCCCGACGGCACTGGCGTCCACGCTGGAGCGCGGCATGGTGGCCGAGGGCTTCCGCGTCCGCCGCGACGCCCCCTTCAGCGGGTGCCTGGTCCCGCTGGCCTACTACCGGCGCGATCCGCGCGTGGCCGGCGTGATGATCGAGGTCCGACGCGGGCTGTACTGCGACGAAGGCACAGGAGACCGCCTGCCCGCCTACTCGGCAGTGCGAGCTGCCCTGGAACGCGCCGTCACAGCCAGCCTTCAGATGATGATGACCAGGTAGTACGACGCGCCGGCCACCGCACTCAGGGCGAGCGTGCGCAGGATGGACCAGCGCAGCACGAAGATAGCGATGAGGGCGAGCCCGGCCAGAGCCAGGGCCGCTACGTCCAAGGTAGAAGGGTCCGGCGCGTACAGGCGAAGCGGCCCGATACGGGTCTGCCCGACGGTCGCGAAGAGGGTGTGCAGAGAGAACCACACGCCCAGGTTCAGGATCACTCCCACCACTGCCGCGGTGATAGCGGAAAGTGCCCCGCTGAGTGCCTTCCTTCCACGCAGGTATTCGATGTACGGGGCCCCCAAGAAGATCCACAGGAACGAGGGAACGAAGGTGACCCACGTCACGAGCACCGCGCCGAGCACTCCAGCGAGCATCGGGTCCAGTTCCCCAGGTGAACGGAAGGCAGCCAGGAAGCCCACGAACTGGACGACCATGATGAGTGGACCAGGGGTCGTCTCGGCCATTCCCAGCCCATCGAGCATCTCGGTCGGCGAGAGCCAGCCGAAGGTCTCCACTGCCTGCTGAGCGATATAGGCCAGCACCGCGTAGGCGCCGCCGAACGTCACCACCGCCGCGCCACTGAAGAAGAGTCCCTGCTGGACGAAGATGTCAGACGCCCCCAAGACGGCGAGGAGCACCATGACCGGACCGAGCCACAGGAGCAACCCGACACTGAGCACGCCGACGGCACGACGCAGCGTCGGTCTCGGCTGCTGGTCGGCCTCGTGGCCCAGCATGTGCCGCGCTGGGCTGCCTCCCTCGGCGACAGCGGCGGACGCATGGACATCGCCCGGCGTGAAGGTCCCTGGGGAGAGATGCGAGCCCAAGAAGCCCACCAGCCCGGCCGTCAGCACCACGAGCGGGAACGGCACGTCGAAAAAGAAGAGAGACACGAAGGCCGTGGTCGCGATGGCCGCCACTGACCTGTTGGGAAGTGCCCGGCTGCCGATACGCACCACCGCCGCGGCGACGACGGCGATGACCGCCGGCTTGATCCCGTAGAACAGCGCCGCCACCAAGGTGGTCTCCTGGAAACCGGCATAGAGCATGCTGAGCGCCAGGATGGACAGGAAGCCGGGCAGGACGAAGAGCAGGCCGGCCATCAATCCGCCGCGCAGCCCATGGAAGAGCCACCCGATGTAGACCGCCAGCTGGTGCGCCTCTGGCCCGGGCAGCAGCATGCAGTAGTTGAGCGCGTGGAGGAACCGTCGCTCGTCGATCCAGTGCCGCCCGTCCACGAGGACGCGATGCATCACCGCGATCTGACCCGCCGGGCCACCGAAACTGTTGAGCGCGACGTAGCCCCAGACGCCGAAGGCGTCCCGCATAGACACCTCGTGCGAGGGTTCCTCGGCGGCGTAGCGCTCCCTCAACAAGAGTCGAGAGCCTCCTGACCCGTCCCCCGGATGACCTCCAGCGCCCCGGCGTCGACCGCGAGGTGACGGGGGAGCTCGGGCAGCTGGCCCGATGCCTCCATGATCCGGCCGGACACGTAGGCCACGAGCGCGTCGCCCTCTGACGGGCTGTGGGCCATGGACAACGACTTCATCTCCATCACGCCGCTCCGTCTCGACCTCACCAACCACCAGGAGCTGGAACGGCTTCGTACCAGCCACCCCTTCCGAGCGCAGGACCGGCCCAACGACCGGCCGTCAGGCGAGTCGGGCGACCGGCCGTCAGGCGAAGAACTCGCCGCCAGTGACGGCGATGACCGCGCCGGTGATGTAGGTGGCGGCCGGTGAAGCCAGGAATACGAAGGCTCCGGCCAGCTCCGCCGGTTGAGCCGGACGCCCCAGCGGAGAGCTCCCGCCGAACTCGCTGAGCCCCTCTGGATCGGAGGTGGCCGCGACGAGCGGTGTCCACACGGGACCGGGAGCCACGACGTTGACGCGTATGCCGCGCGGCGCGAGCATCGCGGAGAGGGCCTTGGAGTAGGTCACCAGGGCACCCTTCGTGGTGGCGTAGGCCAGCAGGGACGGCGAGGGCTGAGTGGCCTGGATGGAGCTGACGTTGATGATCGAGGCACCCGGCTCCATGTGCGGCAGCGCCTCGCGGCAGAGCCAGAACGGAGCGGTCAGGTTGGTCCTCAGGGTCTGCTCCCACTCCGCGGTGGCGATCTCCGCTATATCGTCGCGGCGTTCCTGCCAGGCCGCGTTGTTGACCAGGATGTCGATCCGTCCGAGCTCGTCGCGTGCCCGCTCCACCAGACGCCGGCAGTGCTGCTCGTCCTGGAGGTCTCCCGCCATGGGGATGGCACGGCGTCCCTCCGCTTCGACCAGCTCGACGGTGCGTCGCGCGTCGTCGCCCTCGTCAAGGTATGAGACCAGAACGTCCGCGCCCTCCCGAGCGAAGGCGATGGCCACGGCCTTGCCGATGCCGCTGTCAGCCCCCGTGATGATGGTCGCCAGGCCAGCCAGCCGGCCGTTCCCGATGTACGACTCCTCGCCATGGTCGGGCTTGGGCTCCAGCAGCTCGTCGCTGCCGGGCAGCTCCTGCGACTGCTTCGGGAAGGGCGGGCGGGGGTAGGCGTGCAGCGGGTCGACCAGCTGCCGGGTGGTGGAGGTGTCGGGTCGGGGCATCAGGCTGCCTCTTCGTCTTCGATGGAGCTCTGGATGACGCGCATCGGCCGCACCGAGACGAGCAGGCGCGGGTCATCTTCGCGGTGGTCGGCGTAGTCGCGCCCGAGGTAGCGTCGGGAGAGCCGATCGATATGCTCCTCACCGCCCTCGCGGGTCTTAGCCACCACCTCGCCCTGGATCTGCGCCCAGCGCCACTGGTTGCTCGGATCTACCATGATCAGCGTCACTGGCACCCCCGGCTCCAGCTTTCGACCCCAGGCGCGGCTGCTGGCAGGGTTCAGCCAGAGCAGGCCGTCGCGGAAGTCGTACCAGATCGGGTTCATCTGGACGGTGCCATCAGCCCGGACGGTGCCGACGATGGCTGGCTGGACCTCCTCGAGGAAGGCCTGCATCGGCTGGGACAGTGAGATACCGGTCTCTGTGGTCATGGGCAAAAGGACTCCAGGCGATCAGGGAAGGAGTGAACGGCGGCACGGCACCGAGGACCCATTCTCCGCCAGAACGGCGGCGGACACATCCGGGCACGAAGGGAGATCCGCTGATGCAAGGACGCACCATCACGATGCTGGGCACCGGCCTCATCGGTGACTTCTACACGATGACCCTGCATGGTCAGCGCAGCCGCGATCAGGTGCTGGTGGTGTACTCCCGTAGCGAGGAGCGGGGGCGGACGTTCGGCGAGCGCTGGGCCATCCCGGAGTCGACCACGGACATGAAGGCGGCCATCGAGCACCCGGAGACCGACGTGGTCGTGGTCGGCCTGCCCAACTTCCTGCACGAGGAGGCGATCGCCCTGGTCGCTGCGGCGGGCAAGCCGGTGCTCTGCACAAAGCCGCTGGGAAGGACCGCGGAAGAGGCACGCCGCATCCTGGAGACCGTGGAGAAGGCGGGGGTCTTCGCTGGCTATCTCGAGGACCTGTGCTACACGCCCAAGACGCTCAAGGCCTTGGCGGCGGTGCAGGGTGGCGCCGTAGGCGAGGTGACCTGGGTGCGCTCGCGCGAGACGCATCCCGGGCCGCACTCGGCCTGGTTCTGGGACGGCCGGCTGACGGGCGGGGGAGCGATCATCGACCTGGGCTGCCACTGCATCGAGATCATCCGGAACTTCGTGGGCAAGGGGAACCGGCCGGTGGAGGTCATGTGCCACACGGACACGCTGGTCCACCCCATCGCCGACGAGGACAACGCCATCGGGCTCATCCGCTTCGAGTCGGGCGCCATCGGCCAGTTCGAGGTGAGCTGGACGTTCCGTGGCGGCATGGACCTGCGCGACGAGATCGCCGGCACGCACGGCACCATCTGGATGGACCACTTCCTGCGCACCGGCTTCGAGATGTTCACGGCCGGCGGCGCCAGCGGCTACGTGGCGGAAAAGGCGGAGACGGAGAAGGGCTGGCTCTTCCCCGTCGGCGACGAGGTGGCGGAACTCGGCTACATCGACATGTTCACGGACATGTTCCGGGCCATCGAGGAGGGCCGCGCGCCGCAGGAGACGTTCTACGACGGCTACGTCGTGAACGCCATCATGGACGCCGCCTACCGCTCGGGAAGGTCGCGCCAGTGGGAGCCGGTGGAGCTGGTCGAGTGGCGCGGCGGGGAGACGCCGCGGATGGCCACGGACCCTGAGCTGCACGACGGCCTCGTGGTGATCAAGCGCGAGCTGCTCCCCGACGGGCGCCAGAAGCTCATCCTCAAGGACCCCGCCAGCGGCGACTTCCTGGACCGCGTCATCGCGGGCTCGTGACCGCATGACGCTCCAGATGGATGTTCTGCCCGTCGATGCATGGGCCGAACGCGTAGCGAGCGATCTGGTCGAGCGCCTTCAGTTCGAGCCCGACCTGCGCCTCTGTCTGCCTACGGGTGACACACCGGCACCGGTCTATGCCGCGTTGGCCGCCCGCCTGGAGGCCGGTGAGGCGTCACTTGAGCGCGCCACGATCGTGCTGCTCGATGAGTGGGTGGGGCTGGAACCCGGCGACCCGGCGCGCTGCGATGGTCGGCTGCGTCGTGAGCTGCTGGATCGAGCGTCGCCAGGGCCGGCCGCGTTTCACCCGGTCCTGGTCGATGAGCTGGCACCGGATGAGGCTGCCGCTCGGCACGACGAGGTCGCGGCCGCCGGCCTCGGCCTGACGCTACTGGGACTGGGGATCAACGGCCATCTCGGCTTCAACGAACCGGGCTCCACCGCGGACAGCCCCACCCGGGTCGTGACCCTGGAAGCCGGCAGCGGCGACGCGGCGGTGGAGCGTTACGGCGCGAGCCGAGTGCCGGAGGCGGGCATCACGCTGGGGATGGATCAGCTTCTCGCCACTGACGAGATCTGGCTGCTGGTCACTGGCGCGCGAAAGGCGGAGATCCTGGAGCGCGCTCTTCGGGGGCCAGTCGGTCCGGACGTTCCAGCTTCGTTCCTGCGGTCGCATCCGCGCCTGCGGGTCATCGCCGACACCGCTGCGGCGGCCCTGGTGACCAGGTAGCCGCTGCCTGACACCCTTGGGGCTGCCTGGCACCTGTGGCGTTGCGAATGGACTGCCGGACGAGCGCCGCGACCGGTCGGATCGCGGGCGACGACAGCCACCACCTCGCGCAAGAACGCCCCGTCCAGAACAGACGCTGCCGTCGACCGACGCGTTGTCGACCACCAGGACTTCGTAGTCAGCGCGTCTGCCGGCACAGCGAAGACAGGGATCCGGGCAGCCAGCGCAGCTGTTGAAGGTCACCAGGGAGACCGTGACAAGGTGTGTCTCTGCCTGCTCCGTAACTCGAGTTGCACCCACGCACCTAACGGGACCAATGGGTGTCCGACTTGCCCCGGTCGGGTCTTTGCCGAAAGTGTGGGGCGTCGAATACTGCGGAGACCGCCCAGGCCGTAGTCAGAAGGAGACTCACCCATGAGACCCAGGAACCTGTTCGCACTGATCCGTGTGGTAGCCGTGACCGGTGCCCTCGTGGTCGCCGTGAGCGCGCCCGGCGCGGCCGCCGCTGCGGTTGGCCGCGATGGCGACGGTGACGGACTCCGCAACAAGTACGAGCTCAACAAGAGCCATACCGATCCGCATCGCTTCGACTCGGATGGCGACGGCGTGAGCGACGCTCGTGAGAACCCTGACCGCGACGGACTCTCGAACCGACAGGAGCAGAAGACACACACCGACCCACTGGACGACGATTCGGACGACGACGGCCTTGAGGACGACGTCGATGACAGCGACTGCGACGAGCTCGAGAACGAGACGGAGCTGGGCCTCTCGCGTGCCTTCGACGCCGACAGTGATGACGACGGTATCGAAGACGGCGACGAGGACAGCGACGGCGACGGCATCGACGACGAGGAAGAGGAGGACGACGGGACCGATCCCGACGACTCCGACACCGACGACGACGGCCTCGAGGACGACGAGGACGATGATGCCGACGATGACGGTGAAGACGACGACCTCGATGAAGACGACCACGACGTGGAAGACCCGTCCTGCCCCTCCGAGGACGACGACGATGATGATGACGAGGACGAGGAGTAGAAAGCCCTCACCGCGTCCCGCACGCCAAGGAGTCCCAGCTGCATGGCTGGGGCTCTTCTCTGTCCTGCTTCAGAGCCCGGCGCTCAGGCAAGGTACAGGGCGTCCAGCCGTGTGGCGGTTCGAGGGTCAGTTCGCACGCTTGGCGTTCCAAGGGCCTCCATGGCGGGGTAAACGGACCCGGATGTCGGGGCGGAGGCCTGGATGTCCGGTTGATCGACTACTTGGGCAGCCGCTCATCTCAGCGGGTGCCAGCAGTGGCCACCTCGGGCATCCTGGACGGGTCGCCGACGGGCATCCAGGCGGTCATCGACTCGCGGGAGAAGAGCTGATCGCAGACCATCCCTGAGGCGCCGATGACGCCGGCCACCTCGCCCAGTGACGAGCGCTGGATGAGCAGGTCTCGCGTGGCCAGTGGCAGCGAGCGGCGATAGACGGTCTCGCGGACGGCCGCCAGAAGTTGGTCGCCGCTCTGCGCGACGCCTCCCCCGATGACGATGAGCGATGGGTTGAAGAAGTTCACCACCGAGGCGAGCATCAGCCCCACGCGTCGCCCGGCCGCCTGGAGCATCCCCACCGCGACCGGATCCCCGAACGAGGCGGCCCCTGCGATGTCCGCGGCGGTCACCCGACCAGTGGCGTCCAGCGCCGCCCGAAGTCGCGTGCTGCGGCCGTCGCGAGCAGCCGCCGCACCATCGCGTGCCAGCGCCGCGCCGCCGGCGAGCGCCTCAAGGCAGCCGACATTGCCGCAGCGGCAGACGACCGACGCGTCATCGACGACCTGGATGTGGCCCACGTCCCCGGCGCTGCCCTGCGCTCCGCGGTGCAGCCGCCCATCGGAGATGACCCCGGCACCGATGCCCGTGCCGATCTTGACGATGACCACGTTGTCGTGGCCGGCCGCCACGCCGCTGCGCCACTCACCGAGCGCCAACAGGTTCACGTCGTTGTCGATCCAGACCGGGGCGTGGTACCGCGCCGCGAACCGTTCGCGCACGGGATAGCCGTCCCACGCGGGCATTATCGGCGGCGAGATGGGCCGTCCGGTGGCGAACTCCACTGGGCCCGGCACCCCGATGCCGATGCCCCACAGGGAGCCAGGTAGCTCGTTCAGGGAGCGCAGTTCGTCGAAAAGTGCCTCCACACGCCCCAGGCACTGTGCCGGACCGTCGGTGATGTCGGAGGGTTCGTCTCGTCGCGCGATGATGGCGCCGTCCAGGCTGGTGACCGCCACGTCGATGCTCGTCGCGCCAAGGTCGGCCACCAGAAGGTGCCCGGCCGTGGCATTGAAAGTGAGCTGCCGGGCAGGCCGCCCGCCGGTGCTGCGGCCAGGCCCACCTTCCCGCACCAGGCCCCTCCCCAGCAGATCCACTACCCGTTGGGCGATGACGGCGCGACCGAGTCCGGTTCGCGCCCCCAGCTCCGAGCGAGAGCCGGATCGTCCAAACCGGATCTCGTCCAGCACCACGACCAGCGCATCAAGCCCATCCTCGGGCGGCGGGCGGCCGTTGCCCGTCATCACGGTCATGGGCGCTACTGTACCGAGGTATGGACGCTGAGAGCAAGACTTTTGCTCTTGACGAGCCGAAGTACGATGGATGCTGCGCCAGGCAGGCGCCCCCGTCCCGTCGCGACTGGCTACCCAGGAGGCACCTTCAAGCTTGAGCGGACTCAACGATGTCGGAGCAGCCGTCATCGGCAGCGGTTTCATCGGGACTGTCCACATCGAGGCGTTGCGCCGGATCGGCGTGCGGGTGCACGGCCTCCTCGGGTCGAGCGCGGACCGAGCCTCAGAGGGAGCTGAGCGGCTGGGTGTTCCGCGCGCTTACGGCAGCTTGGACGAACTCCTCGACGACGAGCGGGTGGCTGTCGTTCACGTCACCTCACCGAATCACCTGCACCACTCCCACGTCCGCCAGATCCTGGCTGCCGGCCGGCATGTCGTTTGCGAGAAGCCGCTGGCCATGACCTCGACCGAATCGGCGGAGCTGGTGGAGCTGGCCGCGGGCGGCGACCGAGTGGCGGCGGTCAACTTCAACCTCCGCTTCTACGCCCTCAACCAGCACCTGCGCCAGGTCGTCGCGGAGGGCGGCCTCGGCGAGGTGCGGCTCGTGACGGGCCACTACTTCCAGGACTGGCTGCTCCTGGACACCGACTGGAACTGGCGCCTCGAGCCGGAGCAGGGCGGTGCGCTACGGGCCGTCAGCGACATAGGTTCGCACTGGCTGGACCTGATGAGCTTCATCACCGGTCAGCGCATCAGCGCGGTGATGGCCGATCTGGCCACCTTCATCCCCCTTCGTCATCAGCCGGCGGGACCGGTGGAGACGTTCTCGCTGGAACGAGCCGAGAAGACGATCCCTCGCGAGATCCGTACGGAGGACGCGGCCGTCATCCTCCTGCGCTTCGCCAACGGAGCACGCGGCACGGTGGCCATCTCGCAGCTCAGTGCTGGCCGCAAGAACTCGCTCCAGTACCAGGTCGATGGATCGGCCAGCGCCGCTGCCTGGGACTCCGAGCAGCCGGATCAGCTGTGGATCGGCCACCGCGGACGCCCCAACGAGCTCCTTTTCCGCGATCCGGCCTCGATGACCAAAGCCGGGCAGGCGGCCGCGACCCTCCCGGCGGGTCATGTGGAAGGCTTCGCCGACACGTTCGCGGCACTCTTCCGAGCCATCTACGCTGATGTGCAGGCCGAACGGATGTCCGCCCAGCCGCCCTACGCCACTTTCGCTGACGGACATGAGGAGATGCTGGTGGGCGAGGCCGTGGCACGGAGCGCACAGACCGGCCGCTGGGTGGAGGTCGTGCCATGAGGCTCGGCCTGTTGACCTCGCCCTTCCCCGAGACTCCGCTCGCGGAGGTCGCCGACTGGGCCGCCGGCTCTGGCTTCGACAGCCTGGAGGTCGCCTGTTGGCCGCCCTCGAAGGGAGGGACGCGTCGCTATGCGGGCACCTCGCACATCGACGTCACCGACCTGTCGAAGGACCGCGCCGGCGAGATATCCGAAGACATCGCCTCGAAGCGCTTATCGATCTCCGGCCTGGGCTACTACCCCAACCCGCTGCATCCCGATCCCGCCCATCGCGAGCGGGTGATCGGGCATCTCAGGCAGGTCATCGTGGCCGCCGGGCGCATGGGCGTGCCCTTCGTGAACACGTTCATGGGCGGCGACTCGTCGAAGTCGCAGGACGCCAACTGGCAGACGGCGCTCGCGGTCTGGCCGGATATCGTAGCGCACGCGCAGGACAACGGGGTGCGCATCACCATCGAGAACTGCCCCATGATCTTCAGCCAGGATGAGTGGCCCGGCGGCCACAACATCGCCTGGTCGCCCTACATCTGGCGCCGCATCCTGGAGCAGTGGGGCGGCACGGTGGGCCTGAACTACGACCCCTCGCACCTCGTCTGGCTGATGATCGACCAGGAGCGCTTCATCCGCGAGTTCGGGCCGCACATCTTCCACATGCAGGCCAAGGACGTCCAGATCGACCGCGACGGCCTCTACGAACGGGGCACGCTCTCGTCCGGCATCGGCTGGCAGGTGCCGCGCCTGCCCGGCCTGGGCGAGGCCCATTGGCCGCGCATCTTCGCCGCGCTCTATCGTGCCGGCTACGGCGGCGATGTCATCATCGAGCACGAAGACCGCGACTTCGAAGGCACCGACGTGCTCGTGAAGCGGGGCTTCCTGATCGCTCGCGACATGCTCCGCCCATACATCCCCAGGGAGTCCCCATGAACGACCCGCTTGCCGGCTACACCGAGCGCGACATCGCCAAGGCCATCGACCATTCGCTCCTCCGTCCGGAGCTGGACGACGCGTTCGTCGAGGAGGGCTGCCGCCTGGCGGTCGAGTACGACGTCGCATCGGTCTGCGTTCGGCCGGTCGACGTGGTCAAGGCAGCGGCCATCCTGGCGGGGAGCGACGTGGCCGTGGGCACCGTCATCGGCTTTCCGCACGGCAGCCAGCGCACGGAGACGAAGCTCTTCGAGGCGCGTCAGGCGCTGGCCGACGGTGCCACGGAGCTGGACATGGTCATCGACATCGGCGCCCTCAAGTCCGGACGCGACTCGGACGTGCAGGCGGATATCGCGGCGATCGTGACCCTGGCCCACGAGGGCGGCGCCATCGTCAAGGTCATCTTCGAGAACGCCTACCTGACCGACGAGGAGAAGGTGCGTGCGTGCCACGCGGCAGAAGCTGCCGGCGCGGATTTCGTGAAGACCTCCACCGGCTTCGCCGCCAGCGGCGCCACGCACGAGGACCTGGCGCTGATGCGCCGTTCCGTCTCGCCGCACGTGCAGGTCAAGGCGGCCGGCGGCGTGCGCTCGCTGGATGCCCTGGTGGCGGTCATGGAGCTGGGCGTGACGCGCGCCGGCGCCACCCAGACCAAGGCCATCCTGGATGAGTTCCGGGCGCGCAGTGCAGGCACCGACTCCCCGGCGCCGGTCGCGGCCGGTTCGGACAGGGGCGCCTACTAGATGGCCCATCCGGTCGGCATCGGCATGTTGGGCTCCGGCTTCATCGCGGGCTTCTACACGGACGGCCTGCGCTACGTGCCGGACGTGCGGCTGGTGGCCGACTACGGGCAAGGGGCGGAGCGGCGCGAGGCCTTCGCGCTGGAACGCGGCTTCGAGCGCTCGTACGGTTCGATAGCGGAGCTGTGCGCCGATCTGGAGGTGGACCTGGTGGTGGTGGCGCTGCCCAACCATCTGCACCTGGAGGCCGTCCGCGAGGCGTCGCGTCGCGGCAAGGCCGTGGTCTGCACGAAGCCGCTGGGCAGGAACGCCCAGGAAGCCGCTGAGATGGTGCGTCTGGCGACCGAAGCCGGCGTCATGCACGGCTACCTCGAGAACGTCGTCTTCAATGCAGAGATCATGCGCATCCGGGAGATGGTCGAAGCCGGCGCGATCGGCGACCTGGTCGGCCTCCGTGCGCGCGAAGGCCACAGCGGACCCCACGCGCCGCATTTCTGGGATGCTGAAACGGCCGGTGGCGGGGCACTCCTGGACATGGGGCCGCACACCATCGAGACGGCGCGCTTCGTCTTCGGCAAGGATCGCGCCATCCGCGACGTCTTCGCCTGGGGCGCCACCCTGGTCCACGGCGAGCGGACCACGGGCGAGGACAACGCGCTCGTGGTGATGCGCTTCGAGGACGGGCGCACCGCCACCACGGACGTGTCCTGGTCCGCCAAGGGCGGCCTGGAGGGGCGCACCGAGGTCTACGGCACGAAGGGCAAGATCATCCACGACACGACATCCACGCCGTTGCGGGCCTTCATCGAGGAGCCCGCCGGCTACATCGCTGAGAAGGCCGACGCGGAGACCGGCTGGGTCTTCCCGGTGCCGGACGAGACACGCGCGCACGGCTATGACGAGCAGATGCGCCACATGGTGGAGTCGTATCGCGCCGCGACGCAGCCTCGTGAGACCTTCCTGGACGGGTACGTCGTGAACTGCGTCCTGGACGCGGCCTACCGGTCGATGAAGAGCGGGCGCTGGGAGTCGGTCGAGCTTGATGCTGCACTGCTGGGCACGGGCGCCGGGCTGGTCGCGGCATGACGGTCACCGGCATCCGTTCCCCGGCGTGGTTCACCGAGGCCACGGCCCTGCTTGAGAAGGTGGCCGCGACCCAGGCGGAGTCCATCGAGCAAGCCAGTGGCTGGTGCGCCGAGGCCATCGCGGCCGACGGGCTGGTCCATCTCTTCGGGACCGGCCACTCGCGCATCCCCGTGGAGGAGATGTTCCCCCGCTACGGCTCGTACCCGGGCTTCAACCCCATCGTCGAGCTGTCCATGACGTTCCACACCCAGGTGGTGGGAGCCAACGGCCAGCGCCAGGCCATGTTCATCGAGCGCGTGCCCGGCCTGGCCGAGGTCATCCTCTCCAACTTCGGCTACGGCCCCAGCGACGTCATGGTCATCTTCTCCGCCAGCGGCCTGACGGCCGTGCCGGTGGAGATGGCGCGCGGAGCGCGAGTTCGGGGGATGCGCGTCATCGCCGTGACCTCGGTGGCCCAGTCGATGTCGGCCGAGCCGGAGGAGGCAGCCGGTGCGCGGCTCCTGGACGAAGCCGACCTGGTGATCGACCTGTGCACGCCGCATGCGGACGCGCTGCGCGACATCGCCGGCTTGAACACGCCGGTCGGTCCGGGCTCCACATTGGCTGCCGTGGCCATCGTCAATTCCATCAAGGTCCGCGTGGCCGAGCTCCTGGTGGAGCGCGGCGCCATGCCGCCGGTCATCACCCGCGCTTCGGTGGTGGGTGCAGAGCGGTCGCGGGCCCTGTTCGACCAGGCCTATCGAGAGCACGCCCGGCGGATCGCGCGTGCCATCGACCAGCGACGAGGAGGTGGATGACGGATCCACGGGAGTGGTGCCTGACGGAGCGGCGTTCGTTCCGCAGCCACCAGACGTTCGACCATCGACCGGCATCCCACCAGGCGGTGGGCGGTCACACCAGGAGGAGCACGACCAGATGAAGAAGACCACCACTGCGAGGTCGCTCGCGTCGCTCATGGGGATCGTGATGATCGCCGGGGCATGTTCAGCCGCGCCGGGTGCCACGGGCGCCCCGACCACGGGGGCCGGCCCGACCGGCGCCGGACCGACCGGCGCTGGCCCCACTGACGGCGCCAGCGGCATGTACCGCATCGGCGTCTCCAACCCCGGCAGCGTCGGGAACGGCTGGCGGGAAGAGATGCTCTGCTCGGCCCAGGCGCAGGCCGTCGCGTCGGGCGAAGTCAGCGAGATCAAGATCCTCAATCGAGACACGGATCCTGCGGGGCAGCTGGCCGACATCCGCACGTTCATCGCCGATGACGTCGATGCGATCATCGTGAATCCGTCGGACCCTGAAGCGCTCAATCCGGCCATCAAGGAAGCCACCGACGCGGGCATCGTCGTCATCGCCATAGACGCGCCCGTCACCGAGCCGTCCGCCTACAACTTGTCCAACGACCAGGAGACCTATGCCTACATGGGCGCCACCTGGCTCTTCGAGCAGATGGGCGGCGAAGGCGATGTGGTGTACATGCGCGGGTTCGCCGGCCATCCGGCGGACACGGCTCGAGATGTCGGGTTCAAACGCGCCGCTGCAGAGAACGAGGGCATCAACATCGTCAGTGAGACGTTCACCGACTGGACCCAGCCGAAGGCGATCGAGCAGATCACCACGCTGATCAACGCCGGCACGAACATCGATGGCGTGTGGACGTCGGGCATCGACAACGTGGTGGTCGAGGCATTCCAGCAGAACGACGCGCCATACGTTCCGGTGGTCGGCGCGGACAACGTCGGATTCGTCGCCCAACTGCTCGATTCGGAGGGCTTCGAAAACCTGACTGGTGCGGCCGTGACCAACCCCGGTTCCGTCGGTGGCGCCGGCGTCACGCTCGCGCTCCAGATCCTCAACGGCGAGGAGCCGGAGTCGAACACGGTCCTGCTCGAGCCCGACCTCTGGGACAACGTCAGTGAAGAGGGCAGGGCCAGCCTCGAGGCAGCCAACGACCCATCCCTCAACCCGATCTGGCCCCTCGGTCTGTCGATCGAGGGCTGGACCACCTATACGAAGGAGCAGCTCCTCGCCTGCAAGGGCCCAGGCGAGGCGTAACGCTCAGAAGTCAACGCCTCGATGGGGCGCGGTGCCGGTCCTCCGGCACCGCAGGGGCGCATCATCTACGCCCGATGACCGATCACCTTCTAGAGGCTCGAGGCGTCGCCAAGCGCTACGGCGCGGTGGCGGCGCTTCGCGATGCCTCGCTCTCGGTGCGACCCGGCGAAGTGCATGCCCTGATGGGTGCCAACGGGGCCGGCAAGAGCACCCTCGTCAAGATCCTCGCCGGTACGGTGCGCCCGGACGCCGGCACCATCACGCTGCGCGGCCGCGAGCATGTCATCCGCTCCGCGGTGGAGGCGCGACGGGCCGGCATCGTCTCCGTGTACCAGGATCCGTCGCTCGTCCCGGACCTGACCGTCGGGGAGAATCTGCGGCTCACCGACATCCCGCTCGGAGCTCTCCGCACATGGCTCGGGGAACTCGGCATACCGAAGCTCGATCTTGACGCCTACGTCAGGGACCTGCCGCTGCCGACCCTTCGGGTGCTCGATCTCGCGCGAGCACTGGCGGTCGACCCCGCCGTGCTGTTGCTCGACGAGATCACCGCCGCCCTGCCCGCCGATCTCACCGAGCGCGTGCTAGAGGTGGTCGGCCGCCAGCGCGAAACGGGTCGCTCGGTGATCTTCATCTCCCATCGGCTGATCGAGATCTCGCGGCTCTGCGATCGCGCGACCGTGCTGCGCGACGGCGAAACCGTGGGCGTGGTCGACATGGCGCCCGGCGCGGAGGATCGGATAGTCGGATTGATGCTCGGCCCCGCGCCAACTGGCGACGAGTCGCTCGCACAGCCGATGGATGACGTCGTCGACCGGACAGTGGTATCGACAGGCACTGCAGCCGCGCCTCGCCTCGTGGTGCGCAACCTTCGCGCGGGCACGGCCCTGATGGACGTGTCGTTCGAGCTCCGCGCCGGCGAGGTGCTGGGCATCGTCGCGCTCGAGGGCCAGGGCCAGGAGGAGCTGTTCGAGACACTGGCCGGATCCCGTCGCGCGGGGGGCGGCGAGATACTCGTCGACGGCCGGTCGATGCGCTTCGGACACCCCGCAGACGCCATCCGCGCCGGGCTGGTGTACGTCCCGGCCGATCGCCTGGAGGGCCTCCTGCCGCAGCGGTCGGTGCGCGAGAACATCGCCCTGCCGTTCTCGGCGCCCGTTCGATCCTGGGGTCCTATCCGCGTCCGGGCTGAACGACGGACCGTCGGGGACGCCATCGACCGCCTCCAGATCGACACCCGTGCCCAGTCCGAGGTCCGCCGGCTGTCAGGTGGAAATCAGCAGAAGGTCACCATCGCGCGCTGGATCGCCACGGGCGTCCGCACGCTGCTCTGCTTCGATCCCACGCGCGGCATCGACATCCGCACCAAGCACCAGATCTACGAGCTCCTGCGAGAGCTTGCCGCGGCCGGGGCCGCCGTCCTGCTGTACACCTCAGAGCTCGAGGAGGTCCAGCTGGCGTGCGACCGGGCGGTGGTCATCTTCGGAGGACACGTGGTCGAAGAGGTGCCGGCGGCCGATGCTGACGAGTCGACCCTCCTGCGCGCGGCCTATGCGCTGCCGCCAGGCGTCCCGATACCGGAGGAGGAGGCGGCCGAGGCAGTCGCTTCAGGGACCGCCTCGTGAGCACGATGCCGGTCACAGCATCGCTCGAAGCACGACCGCGGACATCGGTCGAGCAGGCGTTGCGCCGGAACGGCTGGAACCTGGCGCTGTTCGCCCTGATGGGCGGGCTGCTGCTCATCGCCCGCCTCATCCGCCCGGAGTACGGCGCGTCCGACCTGCAGTCGCTGGCGACCGAGGTGTTGCCCATCGCCTTTGCGGCGGCGGCTCAGGCCGTGTGCGTCATCGCCGGTGGCGTCGATCTGTCAGTCGGTTCGATGATGGCCTTCACGACGGTCACGGCGGCCGTACTCATGAAGGATGGCAGCGAAGAGTTCGCGCTCGTGGCGGTCATCCTCGTGCTGCTGCTCGGGCTGGTCATCGGCGCCATCAACGGCCTGCTCATCGTCGTGTCGCGCGTGCCCGATATCGTGGTCACGCTGGCGATGTCGTTCGTGTGGGCGGGCTGTGCGCTGCTCGTGCTCAGCACCCCCGGCGGGGGAGCAGCCGACTGGTTCAAGTCGTTGTCAGTCGGATCATGGGGCACCGAGTGGGTCCCGCGCGCCTTGGTGCTGTTGGCCATCGCGGTCGGCCTCGTCTGGATCCCCCTGCGCCGGTCGCGCCTGGGCCTGTCCATGTATGCCATCGGCAGTGACCATGTAGCCGCGCTGCGCAGCGGCGTGGATGTGCGCCGGACCAAGATCGCCGCGTACGCCGTGACCGGGCTCTTCAGCGCGATGGGCGGTCTTGCGCTGACCATGAACACGGGCATCGGCACGCCGGTGCCCGGTCCGTACACGCTCGCCAGCGTGGCCGCCATCGTGCTCGGCGGCGTGAGCCTGGTCGGCGGCCGTGGCGGGATGCTGGGCCCGTTGATCGCCGCCTTCATCCTCGCTCTCGTTCGATACGACCTGTTCTTTTTGGGCGTGGACGCCAACTTCAGCACGGTCATCCAGGGGGTCGTGCTGGTGGTGGTGGTGATGATCGGCGGCCTGGTGGCCATCCGCAGGTCCCGGCGGCGCGCGTGAGCAGCGAGGCAGCGCGCCGTGACAGACCGGTCTTCCTTTCGGTGGAGGGCTGGCTTCGTCAGTTCCGCGAGCGTCCCATCGTGCCGCTCCTGCTGCTGCTGTTCGCGCTGGTCGTGCTGCTCTTCGTGGTGCAGCCCGGCCTGCTTGGTCGGCCACAGGCCTGGCTGAGTTCCACCATCCGGTTCGCCATCCCGCTGGCGATCCTGGCCGCCTGCCAGTCACTGACGATGCTGACCGGGGGCATCGATCTGTCCGTCGCGACCGTGGCATCAGCAGCCGGCTTCATCGTGGCGTCTCAGGCACCCAGCCAGGGTGCGCTGCCGGCGATCCTGCTGGCACTGGCGGTGGCCGGGCTGGTCGGACTCATGAACGGGATCGGCATCGGGTTGTTCCGCGTGCAGCCGCTGATCATGACGCTGGGCACGGGTCTGGTCGCTGGAGGGTTGCTGGTCGTCTACCAGCGGTTCGTGATCACCGTCGGTGCGCGTGTGCCGGAGGTCGTGGCCGCCGTGGCTGGCGGCACGTCCTTCGGCTTCTTCCCCAACGGCCTGCTCATCCTCGTGCCGCTGGCCATGGTCATCATCATCGGACTGCACCGGACCGGATTCGGGCGGCTCTTGTACGCGGTCGGCGACAATCCGATCGCGGCCCGCTTGGCCGGCGTGCGCACGTGGCAGGTTTACGTCGGGCTGTACGTGATCTCTGGCCTCCTCGCTGGCGTAGCGGGCGTGGTTCTGGCCGGCGTCATCAACACGGCCGCCCCCACCATCGCGGATTCCTACCTGCTTCCGAGCGTGGCGGCGGCGGTCATCGGCGGGACATCCATCTTCGGCGGTAGAGGCGGCTACTCGGGCGCAATCATCGGGGCGCTGATGCTGACCGTGCTCAACAGCCTGCTGACGGTGGTGAGCGCGCCGCAACCGATCCGCCAGATCATCTACGGCCTGATCATCCTGTCTGTGGCCGCGGCCTACGCACGCGTCACCGACGACACGTGACGGCCGGGTCCGCAGAGCAGGCCTCGACCCGACACCTGGGCATCGACCTGGGAGCCACCAACCTGAAGTGGACCGTGGTCGAGCGCCGCCTGGGAGTCTGGAGCACCATCGACCGCGGACAGGT
>Ga0136618_10000072_pt1 | contig 23568 bp, 22 predicted proteins | sample AntDrymUQ3302106_2_FD_104805 | JGI IMG/M metagenome (GOLD analysis project Ga0136618, IMG submission 104805) | Polar desert sand microbial communities from Dry Valleys, Antarctica - metaG UQ330 (21.06) | ecosystem: Environmental > Terrestrial > Soil > Desert | place: Antarctica: Dry Valley... | reverse complement strand
TCGGAGGACGACCTCGACATCGAGGACCTCATCCCCGACCAGCAGATGGTCATCTCCATCACCTCCACGAGCTACATCAAGTCGCTCCCGTTGGCCACGTACCGTCAGCAGCGGCGGGGCGGCGTAGGCGTGACCGGAATGGGCCTCAAGGATGAGGACTACATCGAGCACCTGTTCATAACCTCGACGCACGACTACCTGCTCTTCTTCACCAATCGCGGGAAGGTGTACCGCTCCAAGGTCTACGAGCTGCCCGAGGCGCCGCGGACCTCCAAGGGGCGATACCTGGGCAACGTGCTGCCGCTGCGCGAAGGGGAGCGGGTGCAGTCTGTCCTGTCGACGCGGGACTTCGCCGAGAACCCGTACCTCGTGTTCGCCACCCGCCGGGGCCTGATCAAGAAGACCGAGTTCGGCTTGTACAACACGCCGATCAAGGCCGACGGCATCATCGCGATCAACATCCGCGACGACGACGAGCTGGTCGCCGTGCGGCGGGTGTCGGACGGCGATCACATCATCATGGTCTCGCGGTCGGGCAGGGCCGGCACCTTCGAGGAGGGCCAGGTCCGCTCCATGGGCCGTGACACCAGTGGTGTGCGGGGAATGAACGTCGAGCACCCCGAGAACGCCCTCCTGGCCATGGATGTGGCCAGGCCCGATCAGGAGCTGCTGGTCGTGACGGAGAACGGATACGGCAAGCGCACGTCGATCGCCGAGTACCCGGTCAAGGGACGCGGATCCATGGGCGTGAAGACCATCCAGCTGACGGAGACGCGCGGGGCACTCGCCGGCGCGCTCGTGGTGCGGGAGCATGAAGAGCTGCTGTTCATCTCTCGCATGGGAATGGTCCAGCGGATCTCTGTACGGGGGATCAACCGGTACGGTCGCGGCTCCCAGGGCGTGCGGCTCATGAACCTCCGTGAGGAGGACGTCGTGTCTGCGGTGGCTCTCGTGGTTGAGACCGAGGACCAGGCAGAAGTGGCAGCTGGCACGGAAGGGGTTGCCGTCGCCATCGACCCAGGGCCTGTCATCGACGCCGAAGCCGACGAGACGCTTGGCGAGGAGGTCGTGCCGGACCTGCCGGAGCTCTCCGACGACGGGCAGCCCGGACATCTCGACGAGGACCTCTGATCGACTCGGTCGGAGCGTGACGCCGCTACGCTCGCTCCCGTCCCCACCTTTCGCTACTCTGGCCAGACCAGAGAAAGGGGGTGGTCCGTACGTTGAGTGACAGTTTATTCGGGACCCTGGAGGTGTCCGGCCGCTAAGCGACCGGAATGCTGGACCGCGCTGGCGGAGTCCACACCGTGACACCCCGCTCTCGGGCGCCGGAACTGGTCCCTCCGGCTCAAGCAGGCCCGACGGTGGTTCATCCAGCACATCCGTACGCGAAGGGCGCCTTGTCGAAGGCGCCCTTCGTGGTTAAGGAGTCAAGCGGCCTGCTGGGGCAGGTATTGGCGCCAGGTCGCCGGGATGGTCGGCGACGCGAGGTGGATGAAGATCTGTGGATTGGGGACCCGCGGCTTGACCCGCGGGTGCATGTTGATCTGGTGGGGTAGGCGATCGCCCTTACGACGGTTGCATGGGGCGCACGAGGCCACGATGTTGTCCCAACTCGAGAGGCCGCCCTTCGAGCGCGGGATCACGTGGTCGACCGTCAGGCTCGTGCGTGCGCCGCAGTACTGGCACTCCCAATCGTCGCGCGCGAAGACCGCCCGGCGGGTGATCTTGCGCTTGTGGGTGTCACGCGGCACCCGCACATAGGTGACGAGGCGGATGACGACCGGCCGCGGCACCGAGCCCGTCGCCCAGTGCAGATCGAAGGTCCCGTGCTCGAGCAGCTCCGCCTTGTCCTTGAGCAGAAGCACGGTGGCGCGCCGGACGGTGCAGACGTTGATCGGCTCGAACGTCGCGTTGAGGACGAGCACACGGCCACCAGACCAGCGGACGCTGCCGCCGGGATCGGGTCCGTGCCGCTGGTGGTCCTCTCGCGGCACGAACCCCAATGGAGCTGGGGGAACGGCGCTGGCCATGATCCGCGCGGGATACTAGCCCAGCCTCCCACGGATCCTGCGCGTCCGAGCGCCCGGAAACCGCCCGGCTCAGCCCGCCGCCGGGAACGAGCCGAGCACGCGAACCGTCACGGCGTGTGTCCGGAGACCCTCGATGGCCGCCTTGAGCGGCGCCGCGGTAGCTCGCCCCTCCAGGTCGGCGAAGAACCGGTACTCACCGAGACCGGCGTCCCGTCGCGGCCGGGACTCGATGCGGGTGAGGTTCACGCCTCGGAACGCGAACTCCGAGAGGCAGCGAACGAGCCACCCCGGCGAGCCCGAACCGGCGCCCCACCATACGACCGCGGTCTTCCAACCGGAGCTCTCGACGGGATGGAGGGCGACGGCCTCAGAGCCCGCGGGTGCGAGCCACGCGAACCGGGTCTCGTTGCCCGGGACGTCCTCGATGGCCGCTCGGAGTACGTGCCCGCCGTAGCGCTCTGCGGCATCACGCGAACCGATGGCCGCCCATGCCTCCGCCGAGGCGTCCGCGTGGCGTTCGGCGACCATCCGGACGGCGTCGGCGGTCGAGGCGGCCGGGCGGACCGCGGCGTGTGACAGCTCACGGCGAAGGAACTCGGCGCACTGCGCGATGCCCTGTGGATGCGATGCCACCATCCGGATGCGCTCGAGCGGCACGTCATGAGCGGAGACCACGAGACAGTGGTGGACCGGGTGAAGCAGCTCCCCCGCAATCTCGACGTCGTGCGCATCGGTCGCGAGCGCGTCGAGCGTCGCGTTGACGGAGCCTTCGAGCGAATTCTCGATCGGGACCAAGGCCCGATCCACCGCACCGGTCTGGACTGCGAGGACGGCCGCGTGGATGCTCTGACTCGGCTCCAGTCGCCAGTCGCCGACCCCGGGCAGGGCCGCGAGCGCCTCGTGACTGAAGGTCCCGGGCGGACCGAGGTAGCTGACGCGCATCAGGTCAGGGTGTGAGACGTCGGCTCGCCTGCCAGCGCGCGCTTGACGGCCTCGATCTCCTCGGGAGACAGCGTGAGCTCGCCGTCGCCGTTGACGACCTGCTTGCAGTAGAGGCGCGCGGTGTCGCGGTGGGCGATCGACGAGATCACCACGCCGTTGTGGTGGGTGTCGAGTAGCGCGATGGTCGTCGACTGGTGCCCAGAGAGCTCGCCGTAGGCGTCGTAGCGCACCAGCGAGCGGTAGGCGATTGCGCCGTCGAGGCGGGCTTCGGCGGTGCTCATGCGGGAGTCGACGTGCACCGCGATCTCCTCGACTCGGTCGTGCAACGCGAGAAAGGCCTGCTGTAGACCGGCGGCGTGGGCCACCAGATCCTCGTGCCCGCTCGCGCCCAGGACCGCGCGCTGAGCGCTGCGCATGCGATGCACGCGCACAGCGAGCACGAGACCCAGCAGCAGGGCGATGAGGGCCACGCCGCCGGCCGCCAGGGCGGCGATCCCCGCAGGATCGTTGAACTCGGACATCGGCGGGTGAGGATACGGCCTCCTATGCCCTCGCCCGCACGAACCGCGGGTCCGCCCCTACTCGGTGAACAGCGCCCGGTACTCCTGCTCGTTGTTGTCCGTCTGCTTCTCGCCTGGAACGGGGCGGACCCGGACGGTGATGGTGAGGGCGGCGCCGGTCGCCGGGGCGCTCGGCAGTCGGACCGAGGCCGTCGCGGTGGCGCCCCGGGCGATCGAGTCGATCGTGTCCGAGCCCGCGATGGCCTGGCCACCCCCGCCGGTGACGCGAACGTCGACGCGAACGTCCTGCTCGTCGTTCTCCCCCTGGTTGATGAAGGCCACCTCGAACGTCGGGGCTCCGCCGGCGGCAGGGATGCGATTGGCGCCGTCAGCCGTCAGACGCGTGTCTCCCACCGAGACGCTCTGCAGGCCGTTGCCATGCAGACCGGGAGCCGGCTCCTCGTCACTCGACGAGCCCCCCCCGCCCCCGCTGCCGCCGAGGCGGCTGGACACCACGCGCGGGCTCAGCCAGGCGATGTCGGTCAGGAACTTCGAGCCCGGGATGTCCTGGCCGCCGATCTCGGCTTCGTCGAGTGCGGCCTTGATCAGCGGCTGTACACGCGCCCGGTACACGACGTCCGATGCCAGGAAGGACTGCATCTGGCCGGCGATCGCGGTGGTCGCCTCGTCGGCGGCGTCGCTTTCGTCACCGACGGCCGTCCGAACGCGCTCGGCGATGAACTCGAGACCGTCGCGGCGCAGCTCGAGCGCGATGAGCAGGGAGCGCTGGGCCGGCGTCATCTCGTCCGGGGTGTCGATCCGCTCCGCCCGCCCGAGCTGGTCATCGGCCTCCGTGCGCAGGCCGGCCACCCCGGTCTGGAGGTCACGCGCCGAGCCTGCGCCGTCGCCCGAGAACAGTCCGAAAAAGGGCCGTCCGACCTGGGACTCGGACTCGCGGGCGATCGACGCGACCTCGCGGTTGTAATCCTTGAGACCATTCTCCTTCGAGCTCGAGCGGCACGAGTTGACGAGGAAGAGCAGGAGTACGAGCAGCAGCACGCCGGCGCCGAGCGCTACGCCGCGGCGAACGAGGAGGGTCTGATGGTCGGAGGCCGCCCCGCCGGAGGCCGCCGCCCGCCGTGGCCGGGGCGTCCTGCGACGCGAGTCAGCATCCTCTTCGAAGAAGGACATGGGAAGGGCTCGCCCCTGGGTCGGATCGAGAGTGTGAAGAGTATGACCGCCGGCTCGGCCGGACCGCTGGACGCTTGCTTCGCGGCAGGTTGTCATATCCCTCCTCGGCGGGCGCCGGTCGCAGGGGCTCACGCACGCGCGGGGAAATGGACCGAGGATGGAAGCCACCGACGAGCGACCTGCACTCGACGCTCGGGTCGTCCTCGGGCGCTATCGCTTGGGGCGTCGGCTGGGCGCAGGCGGGTTCGGGGTCGTGCACGAGGCCTTCGACGAGCGCCTCGAGCGCCTGGTGGCGGTCAAGGTCATCCCCGCGGGCAGCCAGACTCCGGCTCGGGCCGCGAGGGAGGCACTGGCGGCGGCCCGCCTGGACCACCCTGGCATCGTCGCGGTCTACGACGCGGGAGAAGAGCCAGGTTCGCGTTACCTGATCTCCGAGCTCGTCCACGGACGCACCCTGGCCGAGCTCGAAGCCGAAGGGGAGCTCTCTGATCGCGACGTGGTCCGCGTCGGTCTGGCGCTCGCCGACGCATTGATCCATGCCCACGAGCGAGGGGTCGTGCATCGCGATCTCAAGCCACAGAACGTGATGGTGCCCGACCCCCGGTCGCCACCTGGAGCTCATGACCCGCCACGGTCGCGGCGCGGCGCGGCGAAGCTGACCGACTTCGGCGTCGCCCACCTCGTGGACGACGATGCCCTCACCCGGACGGGCGACGTCGTCGGAACCCTGGCCTACATGGCACCCGAGCAGGCGGAGGGGCGTCGGGTCGACGCCCGCACTGACCTTTACGCACTCGGCCTGGTGCTCTACGAGGCGCTGGCCGGCTCGAACCCCGTGCGCGGCGCCGGCCCGGCAGCGACCGCGCGGAGGGTCGGCACGGTCCTCGCCCCCCTCCGCCGCGCGCGTCCGGACCTGCCCGTGGCACTTGGAGCAGCCATCGACCGTGCCGTGCGCCCTCGTCCGGCCGAGCGCGGCACGGTGGCCGACCTGGCCGACGTGCTGCTCGAAGCCCTGTGGGCCGTCGCCGACGAGGGAGGGGCGGTCGCGAGGCACCCACTCGAAGGTCCCGCGCGGTGGCCGGCCCCCGGGCCGGCGGTTCGCCGCATGGCCGCCGGTCTGGCGGCGGCCGGCCTCGTGGCGGCAGCCCTCGCGTGGCTTGCACCCCCTGCCGCGAACCTCGCCGTCACCGCTCCCGTGGCAGCGGCGGTGACGGTCGCGGCCGTTGCGCTGTTGCCGAGGGTCGGCTCGATCGCCGCGGCCCTGGCCGTCGTGGCGATCCTCGCGGGTCCGGCGCCGGGCGCCGCGCTGCTGGTGGCTGCCCTGGTGCTCCCGGCGCTGAGCCTGCGCTCGGGACCGCTCGCGTGGTCGGTGCCGGCCCTGGCGCCGCTGCTCGGGCTCGTCGGGCTCGCCGGGGTCTACCCGGCGCTCGCCGGTCGGGCTCGCACCTTTCCGGTCCGCGCGGCGCTCGGAGCTCTCGGCGGGTGGTGGCTGGTGCTCGTCGACGCAGCCCGGTCGCAGGAGGTTTCAAGGACCGACGCGCGCGGTGCCGCCGACGAGCTTCTCGTCCCGCAGCTGACCGGCGGAACCCTGTGGCTGTGTGTGCTGTGGGGTGTGGCGTGCGCCGTATTGCCCCAGATCGTCGGGGGTCGCCACGCCGGCCTCGACTGGCTGGGCGCGACCCTGTGGGCAGCAGGACTCGCGTTGGCGACGGGCGCGTTGGCGGAGCGCTTCGGTGGTCCTGAGCCGTCCAATCTCGCCGTCGCCGCGCTGGTCGCGGCCCTCGTGGCGGTGGGTGGGTCCCTGGGCGGCCCTCCGAGAAGCAGCCATACTTCCGGCATGGAGGGTGACGAGTCGACCGGCGGGCGAGGGGGAGCGGCAGCGTGAGCATGCTGCGCAACCTCGAGTCGAAGATCGCGGGCCTGGTCGAAGGCGGGTTCTCGCGAGCTTTCAAGTCCCAGGTGCGGCCGGTGGAGATCGCCCGCAAGCTCGCCCGGGAGATGGACGAGCACCGCGTGGCGTCCGTCTCGCGCACCTACGTCCCCAACGAGTATTCGGTGTGGCTCTCGCCCGAGGATCGCCGGCACTTCGAGGGCTACGAGGACGAGTTGCGGGCGGAGCTCGGCGGCTATCTGCTCGAGCACGCCCGCTCCGAACGGGTGGCACTGCTCACAGCGCCGCGCATCGAGTTCCGCACGGACGAGCGTCTGCGCCTCGGCGAATTCGGGATCCAGGCCCGGCTCGTGCGACCCGCCGAGGATCCCGAGGAGGCGCCGCCCAGTCAGGGCGATCACGGACACACCATGGTCTACTCGACCGCCGATCGCCTCGCGGAGCCCCTCGCCGAACCCCATCCCCGCCGGCAGACCGCCAAGCTGCGCGTCGACGGGCGGACCACGGTGCTCGGCTCGGCGGGAGCGGTATTGGGGCGCTCCCGGGACTGCGACCTGGTCGTCGACGACCCCAACGTCTCACGCCATCACGCCGAGGTGCGACCGTCCGGCGGATCCTGGACCGTCCGCGACCTGGGCTCCACCAACGGGATCACGGTCAACGACCGGCGGGTGCAAGGACCTCAGTCGCTTCACGCCGGCGACGTGATCGAGCTGGGCACCTCTCGCGTCACTTTCGAGCTGGAGTGACTTGAGCGTGCTCGATCCTGTCGCCGTCGCCCTGAAATTCGGTTTCATCGCGGTGCTGTACCTCTTCCTGCTCTGGATGGCCCGCTCGGCGCTGAAGGACCTGCGAAGGACGAGCGGCTCGGCGTGGGACGGCCAGGCGCAACCCGGGGTCGGCGCCGCCTCGCCAGGAGACGGCACGGGGTTCCACTCAGCGGCCACGGGCCTCGGCGCGAGTGACGGCGGGGCCCCCCGGCTGCGCGTGGAGACGGCCGCCGGCCTGCGGGCCGGTTCCGCGTACGACCTGTCAGACGGTGCGCTGCTGGGTCGTGGCGACCGCGTCGACATCCATCTGGAGGACTCCTTCGCCTCCTCGAACCACGCCCAACTCAAGTTGCACGGCGACGTGATGGTGGTCGAGGATCTCGGCTCGACCAACGGGACCTATCTCAATGGCACCCCGCTCACGGGCCCACAACCCCTGCATCCGGGCGATCGCATCCGCATCGGCGATTCCGAATTCACCTTCGAGCGCTGAAGTTTGCTGCGCGTCGCCGACCACTTCTCGGACTCAGACCTCGGTCGCCAGCGCGAGGGCAACGAGGACTCGCTGTTCGTCCGCAGCCCTCTCTTCGTGGTGGCCGACGGAATGGGCGGCGCCCGGGCGGGCGAGGTGGCCTCGCAGATGGCCGTCGAGGTCTTCGACGACCCGGGCCTGCCGGACGGCGCTGCCGACCAGGGCCTCTCGCAGGTCATCGCCGAGGCCAACCGGCGCATCCACGAGACTTCGCGGGCGGACGAGCGTCATTCAGGGATGGGCACCACCGTGACCGCGGCCTACGTCGGCGAGCAGGACGTGACGATCGCGCACGTCGGCGATTCCCGTGCCTACCTTCTGCGCCGGGGGGAGTTGACCCGGTTGACGCACGACCACTCGCTCGTGGGCGAGCTCGTGGCTCGCGGCAAGCTCACCGAGGAGCAGGCGGAGACCCATCCCCAGCGTTCGGTCATCACCCGCGCCCTCGGTCCCGAACCCGAGGTACTGGTGGATACGGACACCTATCCCGCGATGTCGGGTGATGTCTTCCTGCTCTGCTCCGACGGACTGACGTCCATGGTTCACGAGCCAGCCGTCAAGGACATCCTGACGAGCGCCCGGAATCTCCCGGACGCGGGCCGCCAGCTGATCGCCGCGGCAAACCGCGCGGGAGGGCGGGACAACATCACGGTCGTGCTGTTCGAGCTGGAGTCGGTGGAGCGCGGCCCGGGTTCGAGCGCCGGACTCGAGTCCAGCGAGCAGCCGACCCAGGTCGGCGAGGCGGCGCTCACCACGGGCGAGGTGGCCGCCGCCGTGCGCTCGGCCGACACCTCCCGCGGTGCTGTGGCGCTCGCGGACCCGCCGCAGGCGCCCGGCGATCGGGTCCCCGACGGGCGGTCCGTCGAGCCTCGGCCGGGCAAGCCGCGGCGGCGCAGGGGGACTCCCGTGGCGATCGTCCTCTTCCTGTTCGCGATCCCGGTCATCAGTGGCTCGCTGCTGGCGCTCCGAGCCGTGTACTTCGTCGGCACCGACCCAGCCGACGGCCGGACGATCACCGTCTTCCGCGGCCTGCCGTACGAGCTTCCGGGCGGGATCCGGCTCTACACGCGATACGGGGGCTCGGGCGTCACCCTCGACGCGGTGCCGCGCGCGCGGCGAGCGGTCTTCACCGACCACAAGCTGCGGGCGCGTGACGACGCGCTCGAGTTGGTCGATCAGCTCGAGCTGGGGCGTCTGGAGTGACCGCCCGCAATCGCGAGCTCCTCGCGCTCGTGCCGGCCTCGCTGCTCGTCACGGCAGGCTTCGCAGCCGTCTTCATCTCCCAGGACGCCACCTTGTCCGACGCCACGCGCAGCCAGGAGCTGTCGGACCTCTCGCTGACCATCGGGGCCGTCTTCCTGGGGTTGTGCCTTGCGGTGCACGTGGTGCTCCGGTTCACGTTGCCGCACGCGGATCCGTACCTGTTCCCGCTGGTGGCCGTGCTCGCGTGCTTCGGGCTCGTGGTGATCTACCGCATCGATGCCGAGCTCGCCCGCGAGCAGGCGCAGTGGTTCGTCGTCGGGCTCGTCCTCTTCGTCGGCACGATCGTTTTCCTGCGGGACTTCCGCCGCCTCGAGCGATACCGCTACACGATCGCCGCCGGAGCGCTGGTGCTGTTGCTGCTGCCGCGCGTTCCGGGCATCGGGCAACAGGCCAACGGTGCGTACCTGGGGGTGGGGATCGGGCCGGTTTCGTTCCAACCCGCCGAGTTCGCGAAGATCGCCCTGGTCGTCTTCCTGGCCGCGTACCTCAAGGACACGCGCCAGGTGCTCGTGCTCGGGGCGCGCCGCGTCCTGGGCGTCACGCTTCCGCCGCTCAAGCACTTCGGGCCGGTCCTCGTGATCTGGGGCGCGACGATGCTGATGCTGATCTTCATTCGCGACCTCGGCTCTTCGCTGATGTTCTACGGGGCGTTCATGGCTCTGCTCTACGTGGCCACGAGCCGGCTCTCGTTCGTGGTCATAGGCCTCGCCCTCTTCGCTCTGGGAGCATGGTTCATCGCCTCGCCGGCCGGGCGGATACTGCCCGGCACCGGCCAGGTCAAGGATCGGGTCGACATCTGGCTCGACCCCTTCGCGCCCAGCGTCGTGGACGACAAGGGCTACCAGCTCGCCCAATCGCTGTTCGCGCAAGCCGACGGCGGGCTGTTCGGTACAGGGTTCGGTCAGGCGCTGATCGCGCAGGCCGACGGATCGCCGGTCCTCCCGGCGCCGCAGACCGACCTCATCTACGCCGTCGTGGTCAACGAGCTCGGGCTGGCGGGTGCGTGCGGGCTCATACTGGTCTACCTGCTGTTCGTCGAGCGCGGCTTCAAGGCCGCGATGCTCTCGCGTGACTCGTTCTCCAAGCTCCTCGCCACGGGGCTGACCGCGGTGTTCGCCCTGCAGGTGTTCGTGATCGTCGGAGGGGTCACGCGGGTGATCCCCCTGACGGGCGTGACCCTGCCGTTCGTCTCCTACGGCGGCTCTTCCATCGTGGCCAACTTCGTGCTGCTGGCGCTCCTGTTGATGGTCTCCGACCGCGCCCGCCGGGAGGCGGTGGCGTGAACGGCCCGATCGTGCGCCTCTTCGGGCTGGTGGTCGTGCTCTTCGGGGTGCTCGTCGTCTTCACGTCGAGGTGGACGGTCTTCGAGGCCGAGGCCCTGCGCACCAACGAGGCGAACCGGCGCGACGAGCTTGCCGAGCAGCGCATCCGCCGAGGGACGATCCGGTCCGCCGACGGACGCGTGATCGCCCGCAGCGGCCGTGGCGAGGGAGGCGTCTACTCACGGCGGTATCCGTCCGGGGCGCTCTTCGGACATCCAGTGGGCTACTCCTATCTCTCGATCGGGCGCTCCGGTCTCGAGAAGGAGCGAAACGACGAGCTCACGGGCCGCTCCGACGAGCTCGTGACCGCCGTCGGATCCCTGCTCGGCCGGCGGCAGGAGGGCTCGGACATGGTCACCACGCTCGACTCGCGCGCCCAGCGTGTCGCGCTGGGGGCGCTCAACGGGCGCAAGGGCGCCGTGGTGGCGCTCAACGCGAGGACCGGAGCAGTGAGGGCGATGGCCTCGTCGCCCGGGTACGACCCCAACGGGCTCGACGAACCGGAGACCTTCAAGCGGCTTTCCAGCGACACCGAAGCCCGGGCGCTCGTCAATCGCGCGACTCTCGACACCTTTCCGCCGGGTTCCACCTTCAAGGTGGTCACGGCGACCGTAGCCCTTGACTCTGGACGCTTCGAGCCGTCCTCGCCGGTCGAAGGACCGGCGCAGAAGGTCGTGTCCGGGGTGCCGCTCAACAACTTCGGCAATCAGGACTTCGGGACCATCGACCTGACGACCGCGCTCACGAAGTCGGTCAACACCGTCTGGGCGGAGGTGGGGGTGAGGATGGGCCGCCGCCGCATGCAGGAGTACATGGAGCGCTTCGGTTTCTACAGGAAGCCCGACCTGGACTATCCGCGCGACCAGATGCTCGCCAGCGGCGTCCGCAAGCGTGGTGGGATGACGCCGGTGACGTCGAGCTCGGTCGATCTCGGTCGAGTGGCCATCGGGCAGGGAGATCTTCAGGTCACCCCGCTGCAGATGGCCCTCGTGGCGGCGACGGTCGCCAACGGCGGCGTGAGGATGAAGCCGTTCATCACCCAGCGCGTCATCGACCCCGACGGCCGCACGACGGACCGCACCCGGCCAGAGGAGTCCGAGCGCGTCATGTCGAAGGACACCGCGCGCAAGCTCACCGTGATGATGCGCAACGTCGTCGCCGAGGGCACCGGCACCGCGGCGGCGCTGACCGGCGTCCAAGTGGCCGGCAAGACGGGGACGGCGGAGATCAACATCCCGCAGCGCATCAACGATCCGTGGTTCATCGGATTCGCCGGTGACACGGCGGTCGCCGTGGTCCTCGACCGCGTCCAGGGCGGGCAGGGCGGCACGGTCGCCGCGCCCGTGGCCAAGCAGGTCCTTGAGTCCCTCGGTGAGCGCTGATGCAGAACATCGCGCGCGACACCGTCATTGACGACCGCTACGAGGTGAAGAGCCGCATCGGCTCGGGCGGGATGGCCGACGTCTACTGTGCGATGGATCGGCAGCTCGGCCGCAAGGTCGCGCTCAAGCTCCTCTACCGCCGCTTCGCGGAGGACGCCGAGTTCGTCGAGCGCTTCCGCCGGGAGGCCTCGAGCGCGGCGGGGCTGCAGCACCCGAACGTGGTCGGGGTCTTTGACCGAGGCGAGTGGGACGGCACCTACTACATCGCCATGGAGTATCTGGAAGGGCGCTCGCTCAAGCAGATCGTGCGCGAGGAGGGGGCAATCGAACCCGACCGCGCGATCGACCTGATCGTGCAGGTGCTCAAGGCGGCGCGGTTCGCGCACCGCCGGGGGATCATCCACCGCGACTTCAAGCCGCACAACGTGATCGTCGACGACGAGGATCGCGCGAAGGTGACCGATTTCGGAATCGCCCGGGCCGGCGCCTCGGACATGACCGAGACCGGGTCGATCATGGGCACCGCCCAGTACCTCTCGCCCGAGCAGGCCCACGGCCACGCGGTGTCGCCTCGCTCGGATCTGTACTCCATCGGCATCATGCTCTATGAGCTTCTGACCGGGCGGGTCCCGTTCGACGGCGACTCGCCGGTGGCCGTGGCGCTCAAGCAGGTCTCCGAAGCGCCCGTCATGCCGCGGGCCTTTAACCCGCAGGTCTCCCCGGCACTCGAGGATGTCGTGATGCGGGCGCTCAGCAAGGACCCGGCCGGGCGTTACGCGGACGCCGATGAATTCATCGCCGCGCTGCGGGATACCGGCGCGGGGGCGTCGGCCAACGGCCTGCCTCCGGTGACCGGGTCCTATCCCGCGGTCGCGGTCGCCTACGCCGTAGAAGAGCCGGTAGCCGACCAGCTCGAGCGCGCGGACCGTCGCACTCTCCGGAGGATCGGCATCGTGGCGCTCGTACTGCTGCTGCTCGCCGCGATCGCGGCAGGCGCCTACCTCCTGCTCCGCCCGGAGAAGGTGCTGGCCCCGAACGTCGTCGGCAACCGGTCGGAGATCGCCTCGGTCCGCTTGCAGAACGCCGGCTTCCGGGTCGATCTGCAGAGAGGCCGGTCGGCCACCGTCGCGGAAGACCGCGTCTTTCGCCAGGACCCGGGGCCGAACGTGGAGGTGGAGGAAGGGAGCACCGTGATCATCCTGGTCTCCGACGGGCCAGGCGACGGCACCGTGCCGGCGGTCGAAGGGGAGCTCGAACGCACGGCGCGACGACAGATCGAGCGCGCGGGCTTCAAGGTCCGTGTCCGCAGCGAGTCCTCCGCCACCGTCCCGTCGGGACGGGTGATCGAGTCCGCCCCCCAGGAGCGCACCCAGCTGCAGCGAGGGCGCACGGTGCAGCTCGTGATCTCCAGCGGTCCACGGCAGGTGGAGGTGCCCGACGTCCGTGGGCGCTCGCGCGACGAGGCCGAGAGCACACTGGAAGCCGCGGGCTTCAAGGTGAGCGTCTCCGAGCAGGTCACCGACGACACCGAGCCCGGCAACGTGCTCAAGCAGACCCCTGGCCCGGGCGCCTCGGTCGACGAAGGCGCGACGATCGCACTCGCGGTGGCCAAGCGCCCTGCGGAGGTGACCGTTCCGGATGTGTTGGGTCAGGGCCGGCAGGAAGCCGTGGCGGCGCTCGAGGGGGCGGGACTGCGGGCTCGCGTCCGTGAGGAGCCGGTCGAGGCGCCGGAAGAGGACGGCACGGTGGTCGATCAGAACCCCACCCCGGACTCGACGCGCAAGCGGGGCGCGACCGTCTTCATCACCGTCGGCGCCTTCGAGGTGCCAGAGCCCGATGCCTCGGCGACCCCCACGCCGACGACCTCGCCCGAAGCCCCGTAGGTTCCTGGGATGAGGGTCGCCGTCCTAGCCGGAGGTCGCTCCTCGGAGCACGACGTCTCCCGCAACTCCGCCGCCTCGGTCCGCGATGGATTGCTTGAGGGCGGCCACGAGGTGCTCGAGGTGATCCTGGAGCGTGGGGGAAGCTGGACGCACGAGGGTCAGGCGCTGGCTCTGAGCCCGGGCGGTGGCCTGCTCGACGCGGACGTCGTGTTCGGAGTGCTCCACGGGCCCTTCGGCGAGGACGGGACCGTACAAGGGCTCCTGGAGCTGCTCGACGTCCCCTACGTCGGCGCGGGGGTACTCGCCTCCGCCCTGTGCATGGACAAGGTCGTCTTCAAGGAGGTCATGGCAGCGGCCGGAATCCCCCAGGTGCCGTACGCCGCCGTCCGCCACGCGCGGTGGACGGGTGAATCGGCCACCGTCCTCGACGAGCTGTCGTCCCTGGGCTCACCCGTCTTCGTCAAGCCGGCACGGCTGGGGTCCTCCGTGGGGATCAGTCGCGTCGGCGAGGGCGGTCCCGGGCTCGCCGAGGCGCTCGAGCTCGCCTTCGATCACGACGGCCTGGTCATCGTCGAGGGCTATTCGCCCGGGCTCGAAGTCGAGTGCTCCGTGATCGGGCTCTCGGAGCCCGACGTCTCCCTGCCGGGCGAGATCACCCTCACCGGCGAGGGCTGGTACGACTACGAGGCCAAGTACACCCCAGGCGCGATGGAGCTCGTGGTTCCCGCACGCTTGCCGAAGGCGACCATCGAGCGAGTGCGGGAACTGGCCCGCGAGACCTTTGTGCGCGCCGGATGCGCGGGCCTGGCCAGGGTGGACTTCTTCGTCGAAGGCGAGCGGGTGCTGGTCAACGAGCTCAACACCCTGCCGGGCTTCACGCAGACGAGTGTCTTCCCGAAGCTCTGGGAGGCGACCGGAGTCCCCTTCTCCGTCCTGGTGGATCGCCTGCTGGGCTATGCCGTCGAGCGCTTCGAGATCGAGCGCGCCGGCCACGCCTTCTGAGTCGCGGCGAAGCTGATCAGCTCGCGCGCCTGGGCGCGAAGATGGTGATGTCCGAGATCTCCACCTTCTTGGCGTCAGGCGGCAGCCTGGTGATCCAGACGAGGTAGTAGCGGTAGGCGCTCGATCCCGTGGAGAGCTTAAAGCGGTGCTCGCGTGAGCGGACCGCACCGCCGCCCACCCGCTTCCAGCCGTCGATCGCCTTCGGCACCGCCTTTCCCGCCGGGGCGGCGTACACGGCGGCCCTCCAGCCCGCCTTCGGGGTCTCCACGACGAGCGTCTGTGCCCGTGTCGCGGGCCGAGCGTCGACGTACAGCCCGACGCCGTCCTTCTGGAGATCGCCCGAGGTGTAGGTCTCCGTGTCCCACGCCGTCCTGGGGTCCTTGTCCACCGCGAGCGGCGTGGCGGACGAGTGCTCCTCGTCGTCGCCGAGTGGATCGAAGTCGGTCGCCGAGGAGCTGCGCACGGATACCGCCTTCGTATTCGGTGGCGGGTCCACCTTTCCGACGCCCGTTCCGCGCGTGGTGTTGTCTCGCGCCTCTCTGGCCAGGAACGCGATGGCAGCGGCTCCCACGAGTACGAGCGCGACGAGACCGAGCAGCGGGACATGCCACCTCATGCGCAGCGGCAGTCGGCGCTTGGTCGACTCGGGCAGTGTCCGCAGGACGGCCGTGGCCTCTCCCGTGATCTCTCCGGAGCGAGCGGCCTCGATGGCCAGCGCGTTCTCGAGCTCTGAGACCACGGTGGCTGCGTCCGGGTGGCGCCGGGTGAGGTCCTTGTCGGTCATCTGCTCGACGATCGCCGCGAGCGTGGCCGATACCTCCGGGCGGCGGCGCTGCACGTCGGGCAGCTCCTCGCGAACGTGCTTCATCGCGACCGCCACCTGGCTCTCGCCGTGAAAGGGGACGTCGCCGACGAGCATCTCGTAGAGCACCACGCCGAGGGAGTACAGATCGGACTGGCCGTTGACGACGTGACCGAGCGCCTGCTCAGGCGAGACGTAGTCCGTCGTCCCGAGCACGCGCCCGTCAGCCGTCAGACCCTCGTCGTCGAGCGAGCGGGCGATCCCGAAGTCGGTGACCTTGGCCGAGCCCTCCTCGTCGATGAGGACGTTCTGGGGCTTGACGTCTCGGTGGACGATGTTGCGGGCATGCGCGGCGCCGAGCGCGGTGGCGATCTCGATGGCGTAGGCGATCGCCTCCTCGATCGGCAGCCGCTCCTGGCGCCGGATGCGCTCCTTGAGCGTCTCACCCGCGATGAACTCGAAGACGATGTAGGGCCGACCCTCGTCCTCGCCGGCGTCGATGACCCCGACGATGTAGGGGTGGGAGAGCCGGGCGACCGCGCGGGCCTCGCGACGGAAGCGTTCGAGTTGATCGGAGTCGCGCGCGATCTCACGGTGCATGAGCTTGATCGCCACAGGGCGCTCGAGCGTGGCATCGAAGGCGCGATAGACCGTCGACATCCCGCCGGCGCCGACCTGCGCGTCGAGTCGATAGCGGCCGTTGAGCCTCATTCCGACGAGGGTGCTCATGGATGAAGCCCTATTTTGCTGCAAGTGTCCCGGGTCGACGTCACGTACTTCACGGATCCTTACTGCCCCTGGTCGTGGGCGGCGGAACCGCTGCTCCGCCGTCTCGCGGTGGAGTTCGCCGAAGACGCACAGATCACCTACGTCATCGGCGGAATGGCGCAGGCGCTCGAGGACCGGGTTGCCTTCGCCTCTGACTGGCTGAACGCCGGCGCAGCGTCGGGCATGCCGGTCGATCCGCGAGGTCTCCTCGATGATCCACCGGCGGCGACGCATCCGGCCGGTCTCGCCGTCAAGGCGGTGGCCGAGCAGGGCGATCCTGGACCCTTCCTGCGTCGGTTGCGCGAAGCGATCATGGTCGATCGCGGGCGTATGGACCGCGGCGATGCACTGCTCGCCGTTGCACGTGAAACGGTGCCCGCTCCGCGGCTCGACGTCCTTCGGATCGCCTTCGGGTCCAACGCCATCGTCGAAGCCCTGGGTGCCGACCTCGAGCGTGCCAGGACGGCCGGTGCCGGGGGCCTGGGTGTACCGCTTCCGAGCCTGCACCTCCGTGGTGCGGACGGCGTGCTTCATTCAGTCGAGGGAGCACAGCCCTACGAGCGAGTCCGGGAGGCCATGGTGCTCGCCGGTGCCGCGCCGGCCACCACCGCGGCTCCATCGGTCGAGGCCGCCCTGCGCCGCTTCGGCTCGATGGCGACGCCGGAGATAGCCGCCGCCTGCGCCCTGCCGGGCCCGCGGGCCAGCTCGGAGCTGTGGCGCCTCGCGGTCGAGTGGCGCGTGACGCCTCGTAGCGTCCTGGGCGGGGAGCTCTGGCGGCTGGCCACTTGAGGCGGAGCCGCCCGGCGCTACTCGGTCGTAGTCCCCGGTCTCGTCGCTGTGGCCATCTCCGATCCACGTTCAGGCGGCCAGGTGTCGCTCTCGCCCGCCGATTCGACGTCGAGCCCCCGAGTCGCAAGTTGATCGCGCAGCCGCAGCAGTGCCAGGTCCTTGGCCTTGGCCTCGAGCATGATGTCGAACTCCAGCCCCGCCGCCGTATCGCGGATGAAGTGCTCGAAGGCGATCGGATCGATCATGTCGGCGTGGGCACGCAACTGCGGCAGGACCCATGAGCGCTCGATCCGCCGGCCGACCTTCTTGCGCCGCTCCTCCATCGCCGTCTTCGGGGTCGAGTAGTGGACCTTGGGCGTCACGCCCACGGGCCAGGTCGCGAGCGCGGACTCGAGCGCTTCGCGGTCCGTGATGCCGTCAGGGTCGTTGCAGTGGTGGTGCAGGATGTCCCAGACCACCTTGAGGCCCGTGCGGCGGTGGACCTCCAGCACATGCCCCAGGCCGAAGCTGCGATCGTCATTCTCGATCGTGAGCCGCGCTCGGGCCCGGTCCGACAAGCGCTCGAGGCCCCGCTCGAAGCGCTCCATCGCGGCCGTGTGTCCACCGGCGGCTCCTCCGATATGGAGGACGACGATCCCTTCCGGCCCGATGCCCATGGAGTCCAGGAGCTCGCCCTGAAGCTCGAGATCGCGAACGGCGGAATCCTGGATGGCATCGTCTTCTGAGTTGAGGACGATGTACTGGCCGGGATGGGTGGACAGACGCAGTCCGCGCGCCGCGGCACGCGCCCCGAGCTCGCCCAGCTCCTGGGCGCACTCTGCGACCTGACCGTGGAACTGTGGAAGGTCCGGATGGGTCGCATAGGGCGCCAGCGACGCGGTCATCCGGTACATCCCGATTCCGACTCGCTCGAGGTAGTCAAAGACACCATGCATCGCCTCGATCGACCTCCGCAGATGCGGGCCGGATTGCCAGCGCCGGGCATCGTGGCTCGGCAGCCCACCTTCTCCTATGACCTTGACCGCGAAGCCGAGCTTCAACGACCCTCGTCCACGTTGGACGGCTTAACGGGATCCGGCGTTTCACCGACGCTCGGGTAGCCGGCCTGATCGGTCGTCTCCTCGGTGCGTTGCCCGGCAGGAGTGACTTCGGGACCCGGCTCGATGTCATCGACGACCGCCACCCGGGCGTCACCCGCCGTCATGTCGGGCTCCGCACTCGCGTCGTCGATCTCCGGGCCGCCGATGTTGCCCGCCTCAGCCGCGGCGGCATCCGCCTCGGCGTACTCGTCGATCCCGATAGGTTCGGCGGAGGCGTCGACCACAGCAAGGGGTGTGGTGGTGTTGGGCGGCGGGCCGGCGGCGTCGTAGTTCGCGATGCCGGGGGATGCATCACCGAACCCTGGCCCGGAGCCCGCACCGGTCTGCGGAGTGTCACCACCCCTGCGACGGAGGAGGAATCCGGTGGCGGCAGCGATGGCACCCACGACGGCCGCGCGCCGGGGGGTGATCAAGCGCTTCGGCCTCGACCGGAATCGCTTCGAGATGAGTCGGTCGGCCAACAGCATGGCCCCGGCGGGCTTCGAGGCGGTTCCGGTCAAAGAGGCGAGCGAAACGCGTCGGAGCAGTGATTTCAGAGAGGGCATGCGGTGGAGCTACCCGCACGTCCGGGTCAGTGAACTGGCCAGCGAGCGAGGGCGGGAATCTCCGTGAGACGGTCAAATCCGTCTGGACGTCTGTTCTACTGCGCAATTACCCCGTTCGGGTGATGGAGTCGCCTCAGGAGGCGCCGATACAGCCCATGTCCAGCTTTCCACCCTCCTAGGAGTTCAACACCGACATGAGCGTCCCTTCCACAGCGGTCCAGCAGAAGCGCAAGGTAGCCTCGGACGAGGCCCTCGCTCTATGGCGCGAGTATAAGGCGACCGGTGATTTGAAGGTTCGGAACCGGCTCGTCATGACCTACGCGCCGCTGGTGAAGTACATCGTCTTCAAGAAGGTCCGTGAGCTCCCGGCGCGTTGCGAGGTGGAGGACTTCATCTCCTGCGGCCTCGAGGCGCTCATCGCGTCCATCGACCGCTTCGACCCGGAGAAGGGCGCGACCCTCGAGCAGTTCGCCTGGACCCGGATCCACGGGGCCGTCCTCGACGAACTCCGGCGACAGGATTGGGCGCCACGCTCACTGCGTCGCTGGGAACGCGACATCGCCCGCGCCCGGGAGCAGTTCAGCGGCGTCCACGGCCGCCGGCCGACCCGCGAGGAACTTGCGGATTCGCTCGGCATCACGGTGGCGGAGCTGCGCCGCCACGAGGACGACATCGCAGTGTCCGACGTGACGTCGCTGAACACGCTGGTCATCTCCGACGAGGAGACCACGGTCGAGAGGCTCGACACCATCGCCGGTTGTCACGCGCGGGATGATCCGGAGACGGCTGCGGCGACGAGTGAGGCCAAGGACCAGTTCCGCGAGGCCTTCGGGCGCCTGCCCCGGCGCGACCGCGAGGTTGCCGTGCTCCTCTACGTCAAGAACCTCACCCTGCGTGAGATCGGCACGATCCTGGGCGTCTCGGAGAGTCGCGTATGTCAGATCCATTCGCAGCTCAAGCGCACGCTCAAGTCACAGCTGTGCGACGACGCCGGGCTCTTCTCGGCAGTCGGCTGACGACCCGAGCGGCAAGCCGTCAAGTTCGGTGCCGAGTGTCCGACGATTGAGAAGGATGAGACTCGCGCCCCTCCTTCTCGATCGTGGCCCGGACCGCGCGGGCAGTTTCGCCGGGACCAGTCGGGGCGTGCCGCGGTGAGCCGATTCACGGGCACGCTGATCTCGCCTTTCCCGTCCGCGCTTCACGCCGAGATCGAGCTCGCGAACCTGCGCGCACAGGAGCTCGCCTCCCAGGACCGCGAGCTCCACTTCACGTCCGACGCGAGCGGCCGCGTGGTCGTCGAGCTGCGCACCCTCAAGGGACGGGTCGTGGGCAGGATCCCCGCGGCCCTGGCCCTCGACATCATCAGCGGCGCCGACCTCGACGAAGCGCTCAGAGCTGCGAAGTCGGAGTGCGACTCGCGACCCAGGCCGCCAGCTGAGGCGTGAAATCCCCCCGCGCCGGCTCGAGCGCGGGGAGGCGCGCGGGGTCGAGCAGGGTGGCGTTCGCCACCATCCCGACCGTGACACCATGCTCGGGACGTGAGACGACCTCGATCCGGTCACCGGCGCGCAGCTTCCCTTCCCGCGCGATCGACAGGTACGCGCCCGGCCGCCCGGCCTGTGCGAAGCGGCGGACGAAGCACGGATCATCCATGACCGCCGCGAGCTTGTAGCACGGGATCCGCGGACCCGTCACTTGCAACTCGACCGTGCCGATCCGCCAGCGGTCGCCGATCCGGGCCTGCGTGAGATCGATCTTCGACGTGGACAGGTTCTCGCCGAAGGCCGCGTACGCCAGCGGCCGCCCGATCACCTCCTCCCACCAGGCGGCATCCTCGCGCGCATAGGCGTAGACGGCCTTGGAGAAGTCGCCGTGGTTGGCCTTGTCGGCCTGCTCGTCACCCTCGAGGTTGACGCCGCGAGCCGTGTCCGGGCCGGAGATCGGATGTTTGACGATCGAGCTCAGGACCACCCGCTTCGGTGTGCGCAGCTCGGTGGGGCGGCCGACGTTGACGGAGAGGACGAGGCCGGACGCCATTCGCGCGAAGGCTAGTACACGCCCCCTCCGAGCCAAGGCGCGGCTGTCAGCGGGCTTGGCCGCGAAGGCCGGATCCGGCCGGGCGCGCCCCGGGCGATGCAGGAGCCCGCCGCGGAAAACGCCGGGTGGGTGGAACATCGCGCCCCCAGGTCGGGGCGGGCGCCACTTGCGGTGTAACCGTAACGGGCTCGGCGGGCTTGACGCCGCGGGGGTAGCTGGGCATCGCACCATCCCAGCAGGGCGTCGCGGTGCTTCCGAGGGCCCGGTGGTCCAGGTCTGACAACGCCGGTTCCGACCGGCGGTCGGTTAGGCTCACGGGGGTGTCAGACCCAGAGACCGAGGAGCTGCGGCTCGACCAGATCGCGCGCGAGCGCGAGGAGCGCCGACGAGCCGATGACGCGCCGCTGGCAGACGAGGTCGAGCAACACGACCGGCGGGCGGACAAGGCCGCATACCTGCGCGAGAAGCTTGAAGCGAGGGCTCAGGCCGAGCGCGACGCCTGACCGGTCCACCACTGGCCCGGCACGGGTAACATCGCGGCTCATGGCGGAGGATCATCAGGACAAGTCAGACCGCGCCGAGCGTGAGCTCGAGGGGATGGAGCACGAGTCAGAGCGGCTCGGCGACCGGATTGGGGAGGCACGTACCGATTGGGAGCGCAAGAAGGGCGACGACGCGGTGCCCGGCGCCGGAGGCGATCCCGCGGCGGCCGAGTCCGGCCTGCCGCCGGAAGCCGACGAGCCAACGGGCGGCTGAGTGAAGCTCAGCCCCCGGCCGCGAGCGTCAGCGACAGCCCGTCAGCGAGCGGCGTCCGGGCTCGCCAGTCCAACGCCCGGCGTGCGCGGCTGACGTCGAGCGCACTTCGCTGTAGCTCGCCCAGGCGTGCAGGCGCGTGCTCGGGCTCGAGCGGGGCATCGGGAACGAGCGACCGGATCGCCGCGAGCAGCTCGAGGACGGACGTCTCCGTCTGCGTGCCGACGTTGACCGATCCGCACGCGTCGGAAGCGGCCGCCGCGAGGTTGGCGGCCACGACGTCTTCAACGAACACGTAGTCGCGCGTCTGATTCCCGTCGCCATAGATCCGCGGGGTGCCTCCGCCGCTCATGGCCAGCCCGCAGAAGATGGCGATGACGCCGGCCTCCCCGAGCGGATCCTGCCGCGGTCCGAAGACGTTGCCGTAGCGCAGACAGATCGTCGAGAGCCCGTGCAGGCGCTCATAGAGGTGGCAGTAGCCCTCCGCGCTGAACTTGCTCTGACCGTAGGGTGCCATGGGCCGGATGGGGGCATCCTCCGAGGTGGGGACCGTGTCCGCGACCCCGTAGATGGCGCCCCCGGTCGAGCTGAACACGAAACGCCCGACGGCGGCCCGACGAGCCCCTTCGAGCAGGTTCGCCGTCCCTTCGACATTGATCTGCGCGTCGAACGCCGGGTCCTCGACGGATCGTCGGACGTCGATCTGCGCAGCCAGGTGGAAGATCACGTCGGGCCGCGCACGTTCGAGCTCGGCGGTGACCGCTTCCGCGCTGCAGATGTCCAGCTCCTGCAGGCGGGCGCCCCTCGCGAGCGCGCGGGTGAGGTTCTCCGCCCGCCCTGTGGAGAGATTGTCGAAGACCACGACCTCGACGCCCGCGTCAAGCAGCCCGTCCACGACATTCGAGCCGATGAAACCGGCCCCGCCCGTGACCACGGCGCGCCTCATCGCAGACCTCCGGGTCGCCCGCCCTCGAGGCCGAGCGAGGGAAGCACGACCCGCCCGGCGTCCTCGGTGATCCGGCCGATCCGGGCCGCGCCCGGGTGATGGCGCCCGAGCAGCTCGACCGCTGCGGCCTCCTGGTCTGCCGGCACCACGCACGCGAAGCCGCATCCCATGTTAAAGACCTCCCACATCTCCGCCGGCGGCACGCGCGCGGCGTCGGCGATGAGCTCGAACACCGGCGGGACGGGCAGCGGCGCGTCGAGCTCATAGCCGAGGCCGTCCCCGTGAAGCCGCAGGAGGTTGAGCACGCCGCCGCCCGTGATGTGCGCCAGGCCGCGGACGTCGACGGTCGAGCGCAGGAGCTCGAGGATCGCGCGGACGTAGATCACCGTCGGCTCGAGCAGCGCGTCGCCCACGCTGCTCCCACCGAGCTCGTCGGGCCGGGCCGCGAGCTCGAGGGCGGCGTCCGACAGCAGCGCCCGGCGCGCGAGCGTGAAGCCGTTGGAGTGGATGCCGCTCGACGGCAGGCCGATCACCGCGTCGCCCGGCTGCCTGGCGGTTCCGGTGATGAGCGCGTCGAGCGCCACGGTCCCGAAGCAGGTCCCGACGATGTCGAAGCCGCGGGGTGAAGGATGACCTCGAATGACCTCGGGAAGCACGGCGAGCTCGCCACCCGGGATCTCGACGCCGGCGGCCTGGGCTCCGGCCTTCAACCCGACGCCGATCTGACGCAGCATCTCGGGATCTGAGTGCTCGACCGCGAGATAGTCGAGCAGGGCGATCGGCGTCGCCCCGACGCAGATCACGTCGTTGACGTTCATGGCGACGCAGTCGATGCCGATCGTGTCGAAGCGTCCCGTCTGCTCTGCGACGATGACCTTGGACCCTGCGGAGTCCGTTCCCACCGCGATCCCGAGATTGGGCGCCACCTCGAGCACGGCGGCGTAGTGGCCGCCCGAGAGCACGGAACGCGACGGGGCGCCAGTCTCGATCGCACTCAGAACGCCGACGAGAGCGGCGACGCCCAGGTCGGCCTCGCCGGTGTCCACGCCCGAGGCGGCGTAGGCGTCGGTCATGCGGCCACTAGCGGCGGCCGATCCTGCCGACCGCTGCCGAGACC
>Ga0136618_10000071_pt1 | contig 23581 bp, 19 predicted proteins | sample AntDrymUQ3302106_2_FD_104805 | JGI IMG/M metagenome (GOLD analysis project Ga0136618, IMG submission 104805) | Polar desert sand microbial communities from Dry Valleys, Antarctica - metaG UQ330 (21.06) | ecosystem: Environmental > Terrestrial > Soil > Desert | place: Antarctica: Dry Valley... | reverse complement strand
TGCAACAGCGCGGACTGGCTGGCCCACCGCGGCACGGTGGGCAAGGCCCTCATCGGCATCATCCACATCGTGGATGACGACGGCGAGGAGGTGCCCGCCGGCCAGTCGGGCACCGTCTACTTCGAGGGCGAGATGGCCGCCACCTTCGAGTACCACAACGACGCCGACAAGACAGCCGACTCACGCGATCCCAAGGGACGAGGGTGGAGCACGCTCGGCGACGTCGGCCACCTCGACGACGACGGCTACCTCTACCTCACCGACCGCAAGGCGTACATGATCATCACCGGTGGGGTGAACGTGTACCCGCAGGAGGCCGAGAACGTCCTCGCGCTGCACCCAGCCGTGAACGATGTGGCCGTCTTCGGCGTGCCCAACGACGACTTCGGCGAAGAGGTGAAGGCGGTGGTGGAGCCGGCCGACCTGGCCGGGGCCGGCCCTGAGCTGGAGCGGGAGCTGATCGCCTACTGCAGGGAGCACCTGGCCGACGTCAAGTGCCCGCGCTCCGTCGACTTCCGGCCCGAGCTGCCCCGCCACCCCACCGGGAAGCTCTACAAGCGCATCCTCAAGGACGAGTACTGGGCGGCGGTCGACCGCTCCATCTAGCGCCGACGTCGGCGGTGCTGGGGGAGATCGCTGAGCAGGCTGGTGACGACCAACCACAGTCCCACGATCGTGGCGACCAGGAAGAGGACGATGGCCAGCGTCGGGTAGCCGAAGAGCTGCGCGTCGGTCTCGATCCGCATGACCATGGCAGCTCCGATGATCAAGGCGGCCACGACGATGCCGGTGGTCACCCGGTTGGCCAGCTTCTGGATCCCCCGCATCAGCTCCGCCTCATCGACGCCTTGCACGTTGAGGGTCAGCTCGCCCTCGGCCAGGGCGTCCATCACCTTGTTCACGCGGCCGGGCAGCCGTTCGGCGAACTCCTTGGCGTCCATGGCGGCGTGCAGGATGTTGGCTGGTGACGCGCTGGCGAGGAGCTTGTCCCGCACGATGTCAGCCGTGTGCTCACGGATGGCGGCGTTCGGGTCGAACTCGGGATCGAGGATCCGGGCCACCTGGTCGAGGTTCAACAGGGCCTTGCCGATCATGGTCATCTCGACGGGGGGATGCAGACCCGCCGCGGCCGCCGCCCGAGCCAGCTCGCCCACCACGACGCCCGCCTCCAGCTGGCCCACCGTGGTCGGCTGGTTGCCGGCCACCAGCCGCGCGATCTGGCGGTGGTAGGCATCGGCGTCGAAGTCGGGGCCCTTCTCACCCATGCCGACGAGCACCTCCGCGGCCACCGCCGCCTGGCCCTCGCTGACGGCGGCCAGGAGCCGGATCAGCTCATCCTGCAGCCCGGAGCTCACCCGCACCACCATCCCGAGGTCGACCAGGGCCAGCTGTCCCTCCTTCGTCAAGAGGACGTTGCCGGGGTGCGGGTCGGCGTGCACGAAGCCGTGCACGAGGATCTGGTCGAGATAGGCCCGGAAGAGCTGCTCGGCCAGCGGGCGCCCGTCGAGCTCCATCTGGGCCAGCGGCCCGAGGCTGCCCACGTTGCGACCGTCGATGAGGTCCATCGTCAAGACGATGGACGTCGTGTAGTCGTCGACCGGCAGGGGCACGACGATCCGGTCGTGCCCGGCCAGATCACGGGCCAGGGCCCGCAGGTTGTCGGCTTCCCGTCGGTAGTCGAGCTCCGCGACGAGCGAGCGCCGGAACTCGGCGGCCATCGCCGCGAAGCGCAGCCGGTCGCCCGTGCGCGTGTGCTCGTCCACGAAGCCGGCCAGCTCCTCGATCACGTCCATGTCCTCCACCACCTGACGGCGGATCCCCGGTCGCTGGACCTTGACGGCCACGGGGCGGCCGTCGCGCAGCACGGCCCGGTGCACCTGCCCCAACGATGCTGAAGCCATGGGCTCGTGATCGAACGACTGGAAGGCGTTCGACAGCCGTGCCCCGATCTCTGCCTCGACGATGTCCTCCACCTCCGCAAACCCGAACGGGACGACCTCATCCTGCAGTCGGCTCAGCGCCTCGGTGTACACCGGGGGCAGGAGGTCAGAGCGGGTCGACAGGAGCTGACCCAGCTTCACGAAGGTGGGCCCCATCGACTCGAGGGCCTCGACCAGCTTGGCGGCATCGTCCGAGGTGGCCGTCGTGTCGTCCTCGGCAATCAGCCCATCACGGTCCGGCTGCGCGAGCAGGTCACCCCGGTGCTTCAGCAGGAGCGCCCCGATGGCGGCGTAGCGGCCCAGGTGGCGGGGTTGGAGAGAGGATGGCATGGGACTCTCTACACCGTTGGTCTCGACCTTGTCCGCTTCGGGTCGCGTGAGATCCTCCGATCCCCGCTGGCCTACCGTGCCGGCGATGCCCGCCCACGTCGCCTACCCGTTCCTCGACTGGCCCGGACCGCTGGCCTTCGCCCACCGGGGTGGGGCCAGCGAAGCGCCCGAGAACACGATGCCGGCCTTCGAGCACGCCGTCGCCATGGGGTACCGCTACCTCGAGACCGACGTGCACGTCACCTCGGACGGCGTGCTGATCGCCTTCCACGACGACCGCCTCGATCGCGTCACCGACCGAGCTGGCCTGATCGCTGACCTCCCGTGGACAGAGGTGCAACGGGCCAAGGTCGATGGACGGGAGCCGATCCCCCTCCTCGAGGATCTGCTGACCGCCTGGCCCGAGGTCCGCATCAACATCGACCCGAAGCACGACGCCGCCGCCGAGCCACTCGCCGCCACCCTCTTGCGCACCGGTGCCGTGGAGCGGGTGTGCGTCGGCGCCTTCAGCGACCGACGCATCGCCAAGGTGAAGGCGCTCACCGGTCCCGGGCTGTGCACCTCGATGGGCCCGCGCGAGGTCGCTCGGCTGATGTCGGCGTCACAGGGCGGCCCGGGCGGGGGCGGGCTGCGGTCATCGTGCGCCCAGGTGCCCCCGAAGCAGGGGCGTCTGCCCCTCGTCACCCGGCGGCTCGTCGACACCGCCCACCGCTTCGGCGTGCAGGTGCACGTGTGGACGATCGACGACGTCGCCGAGATGACCCGCCTGCTCGACCTCGGCGTGGACGGCATCATGACTGACCGTCCCCAGGTGCTCAAGGACCTGCTGGTGCAGCGCGGCTCCTGGACCTGATGGAGCTGCCCCTCACCCCGCTCGACCTCCTCACTCGCGCACGGCGGCTGTTCGCCGACCGGGAGGGGATCATCGACGGGGACCGGTGCTGGACCTACGGCGCCTTCGCCGAACGCTGCGACCGGCTGGCCCACGCCCTGCAGCGGGACCTCGCGGTGGCCCCCGGTGACGTGGTGGCCTGGCTGTGCGGCAACACCCATGAGCTGCTGGAGGCCTACTACGGGGTGTTGCTGGCCGGTGGGGTGCTCCTGCCGTTGAACATCCGGCTGGCCCCCGCCGAGCTGCGGACGATCCTCGACGCCAGCGGGGCCGTCGTGCTGTTCCGCCATCCCGACCAGGTCGATCCCGGACATCCGGTCCGAGCCATCCTGCTGGGCGCCGAGCACGAGGCCCTGCTGGCCGCCCAGCCTCCCGGGCCGGTCATCACGTCGCCCGTCGACGAGCGGGCCCCCGCCGAGCTCTTCTACACGTCCGGGTCCACCGGCACGCCCAAGGGCGCCCTGCTCAGCCATCGCGGCCTGTACCTCCACGCCGTCCACAGCGCGCTGACGATGGGCCTCAGTGGCGAGGACGTGATCCTGCACACCATCCCGCTCTTCCACGTGAACGGCTGGGGCACGCCCCACTTCGTCACCGGTCTCGGGGCCGTGCACGTCCTGCTCCCCCGCTTCGATGCCGGTGAGGTCCTGCGCCTCGTCGAAGCCCATGGCGTCACCCGCCTCTTCCTGGTCCCGGCCATGGCCCGCCTCGTGCTGGACCACCCCTCACTACCCGAGCGGAACCTGTCGAGCCTGCAGCAGGTGTCGGTCGGCGGGTCCGCCGCCGGCCCCGCCCTCCTGGCGGAGATCGAGGCGGAGCTGGGCTGCGAGTGCATCTGCGGCTACGGCATGACCGAGTCGGGTCCCACCCTCACCCGCAGCCTGCCCAAGCCGGGCGCCCCCTCTACGGCCGCCCAGCGCGCCACGACCGGCCTCCCCATCCTCGGCGTCGACGTGCGCGTGCTCGCCGGAGACGACCACGAGGTCGCCTGGGACGGACGGTCGATCGGAGAGGTGTGCGCCCGCTCCAACCACATCATGATCGGCTACCTCGATGCGCCCGACGCCTCCGCCGAGGCCCTCCGCGGCGGCTGGCTCCGCACCGGCGATCTCGCCGTCGTCGACACCGACGGCTACCTCACCATCGTCGACCGGGCCAAGGACGTCATCGTCTCCGGCGGGGAGAACATCGCCTCGGTGGAGGTGGAGCAGGCACTGGAATCCCATCCGGCGGTGCGGGAAGCCGCCGTCGTCGGCGTCGCCGATCAGCGCTGGGGCGAGGTGCCTCGCGCCTTCGTCAGCGTGGTGCCTGGCATGGACGTCGACGAGGCCGACCTGATCGCCTGGGTCCGCACCCGACTGGCCGCCTTCAAGGCGCCGCGGTCGGTCGTCATCCTGGCCGAGCTCCCCAAGGGTGGCACCGGCAAGCTCCAGAAGCAGACCCTCCGCGAGCTCTGACCTGACTCGTTCTGTGTGCGCCAGCAACCGCTCTGCGGTGCTGAGCGCACACAGAAGCCGTCAGGGATGGGTCAGGAGGGGGTCAGCAGCGCTTCGGTGAGGACCTCGAGGCCGTGGGCCAGCTCGTCGTCGGTCATGGTGAGGGGCGGGATGAGGCGCAGGACGTTGCCGTCAGGGCCGCAGGTGAGCACGAGCACGCCGGCCCCGACGCAGCGCTGCTGCACGGCTTCCGCGGTGGCCTTGTCGCGCAGCTCGACGCCGATCATGGCGCCGATGCCGCGCACCTCGATGATGCCGGCGTCGAGGGCGCTGAGCACCGCCCGGGCGCGGTCGCCCAGCACGACAGCCCGGGCGTAGAGGCCCTCTTCCTGCAGGACGGAGATGGTGGCGACGGCCGCGGCGCAGGAGACGGGATTGCCCCCGAAGGTGGAGCCGTGGGTGCCATTGGGCCATCGGTCCATGAGCTCGGCGCCGGCCATGATCCCGGCCAGCGGGAGGCCGGATGCCACGCCCTTGGCGAAGAGCAGCACGTCGGGGCGCACGCCGAGGGTCTCCGCCGCGAAGGGGCGGCCGGTGCGACCGAAGCCACACTGCACCTCGTCGAAGACCAGCAGGGCACCGTGGTCAGCGCAGCGCTCCCGCAGCCCCTGCAGCCAGGCCACCGGCGGGACGATGTAGCCGCCCTCACCGAGCACCGGTTCCACGACCATGGCCGCCAGCTCGTGGCCGTGCTTTACCAGGATGGCGTCGAGCTCAGCCAGGGTGGAGGCGAGGACGGCCTCGTCGGAACCCTGCGGGTTGGGGGCGCCGGGGATGCAGTAGGGCGCGATGTGCACCGACGGCAGCAGCGGGGCGTAGCCCTCCTGATAGGAGGCCTTGGCCGTGGTCAGGGTGGTCGCGCCCATCGTGCGCCCGTGGAAGCCGCGCCGGAAGGCGACGATCCCGGGACGGCCGGTGGTTCGGCGGGCCAGCTTGATGGCCCCGTCCACGGCCTCGGCGCCGCTGTTGCACAGGAACACCTTCGGGTGATCGAGGAACGGCGCCAGGCCGGCGATGGCCTCGGCCGCCTCGATGTAGGGCTGGTGCTTGAGCACCACGGAGGTGTGGAGCAACCGGTCGACCTGGTGGTGGATCGCCGCGATCACGCGCGGGTGCCGATGGCCCGTGTTCGTCACGGCGATGCCGGAGCCGAGGTCGAGGTACTTGCGACCCTCGACGTCCCACACCCACGAGCCCTCGGCCCGATCGGCGATCACGTCGAAGTAGCCGGGCAGCACCGGCGCCACCACCTCGTGGTAGCGGGCCAGCCAAGTCTCCGTCGTCGTGGTCTCGACGGCGGTCATCACGCACCCTTCCGGTTGTCGATCTGGGCCCGCTGCAGCCGCCCCGAGTAGTCGACGTAGACGGTCTTCACCTGGCTGAACTGCTCGATGCCGCGCGCCCCGGCCTCGCGGAAGCCGTTGCCGGTGTGCTTGGTGCCACCGAAGGGCAGCGGGATCTCGGCGCCGATGGTGGGGGCGTTCACGTAGGTGATGCCGGTGTCGATGGCGTGGACGCCTCGCAGGGCCGAGTTGAGGTCACGGGTGTAGACGGCCGCCGACAGGCCGTACTCCACCGAGTTCACGACGGCGACGGCTTCGTCGAGGTCGTCGACCTCGATCACCGACAGCACCGGCCCGAACACCTCTTGCCGGGCAACGGTGTGCGACGGCTTCACGCCCGTGAGGATGGTGGGCTCCACGAAGGTGCCCCCGTCGCAACCCGCCACGTCTGTGCGCCGCGCACCTCCGGTGGCGGCGGTGGCGCCTTCGGCGATGGCGGCCTGCACCATGCCCACGATGCGCTCCGCCGACGGGGCGTCGATGATCGGGCCCACGTCGGTCCCCGGATCGAGCGGATCGCCGAGCACGAGCGCTTCGGCCCGCTCGACCAGCCGGGTGACCACCTCGGCGGCGATGCCCCGCTGCAGGATGAGTCGGGACGTGGAGGTGCAGCGCTGGCCCGAGGTGCCGAAGGCGCCGAAGAGGGCGCCGTCCAGCACGAGGTCGAGATCGGCGTCGTCGAGCACGACCATGGCGTTCTTGCCACCCAGCTCCAGGCTCACCAGCTTCGGGCCCACCTCCATGGCGGCGGCCGCCACCTTGCGACCGGTGGGGACCGAGCCGGTGAAGGACACCGCCCCGACCCCGGGATGGATGGCCAGGGCGGCGGCCGGCTCGGCGCCCCCGTGGACGACCTGCACGAGCTCAGCGGGGATGCCGGCCTCGATGCAGGCGTCGACGAAGGCCACGCCGCAGGCCGGAGCCAGCTCCGAGGGCTTCATCACCACGCCGTTGCCGGCCAGCAGGGCGGGGAAGATCTTCCAGCTGGGGATGGCCATGGGGAAGTTCCACGGCGTGATCATCCCGACGACGCCCACCGGGATTCGGGTGGTCCACGCCAGCTTGTCGGGCATCTCCGAGGGGACGACGTCGCCCCACGCCGAGCGACCCTGGCCGGCCACGAAGGCGGCCATGTCGATGGCCTCCTGCACCTCACCGCCGCCCTCGATGCGGATCTTGCCGGCCTCCCGGCTCACCAGCTCGGCCAGCTCGGCCTTGCGGGCGACCAGGACCGCACCGACGGCGGCGATGGCCTCAGCCCGCTCCGGGACCGGACGCCGGGCCCAGGCCCGCTGCGCATCGGTGGCCTTCTGCACCGCCGCATCGACGTCGCCGGCGGTGTGGCTCGGCAGCTCGATGACGACCTCGGCCGGACGGGCCGGGTTGGTGGAGCGGAACGTGGACATCGGCGCCTCCTCCAGACATGCAATGTCTATTTCGATCGAGGCATGACTGTACCATCCGTTGCATGCGTGACCTGGCGGCCCGAATCGACCTCCACGCCGTCTCCCTGCCCCCGGCGGAGCGGCGCGTCGCCGAGATCGTCCTGGCCGACCCCGCCCTGGCCGCCTTCACCACGGTCGCCGAGCTCGGACGCCGGGCCAGGACGAGCGGCGCCACCGTCGTCCGCTTGGCCCACCGCCTCGGGTACGAGGGTTGGGTGGACCTGCAGGCCGAGGCGCGAGCCCGAATCGACCAGCGCCTGCGGCCAGCCACCGAGCGGATCCGGGAACACGACGTGCACGACGTGCTCGCCGCCACCGCCGCCCGCGAAGCCGAGAACGTGCATCGAACGCTCGAGGCGGTGGACCGCCCCGCGTTCGACCGGGCCGTCGGCCTGCTGGCCGACCGCAAGCGCGTGGTGCGGGTCCTGGCCGGCGCCGCCCAGGATGGCGTGGGCACGTTCCTCAGCGATGCCCTCGACCTCCTCCGAGCCGGGATCGTCCGAATCGGAGGTTCAGCGGTGGCCGTCACCACCCAGCTGGCCCACTCCGAGCCGGGCGACGTTCTCGTCGCCATCGACCTGCGCCGGTACGAGCGCTGGGTGCTCGATGCTGCCGAGGTGACCGCCACCAACGGCGGCCTCGTCATCGCCCTCACCGACTCGAGGCTCTCGCCCCTCGCTCGGCACGCCGAGGTCAGCTTCACGGTGACCGCAGAGGGGGCGGGCCCCTTCGACAGCCACGTGGGCACCCTCGCCCTCGCCAACGCCATCGCCACCGGGGTGGCCACCCGACTCCGGCGACCCGCCACGCATCGCCTGGACCGCGTCGAGGCGGCCTGGCGGGCGGCGGGAGCCCTCACCGACGGTTGAGGAGTGACCACGCCGGCCAGGTTCGGCGTGGTCACTAGGTTGCGGGAGGTGCCCTCGCCGCCACGCAGCCCGACCCTCCACGCCGCCGGAGGGATGGTCTGCTCCGTCGACCACGTCGCGTCCGGCGCCGGCGCCGCCATCCTCCGCGCCGGCGGGTCGGCCGTCGATGCAGCCATCGCCACCAGCGCAGTGCTGGCCGTCACGACCCAGCACATGTGCGGCATGGGCGGCGACCTCTTCGCCCTCGTCCACCGGCCGGGCGCGGCCATCGAGGCGCTCTGCGCCGCCGGCCGGGCCGGGACGGGCAACGACCCGGCCGCCCTGCGAGCCGAGGGGCACCGCACGATGCCGTTCCGAGGCGACGTGCGGAGCGCTCCCGTGCCCGGCTGTGTGGACGGCTGGTGCGCCCTGCACCAGCGCCACGGCCGACTGCCGCTGGGCCGGGTCCTGGAGCCCGCCCGCCTGTGCGCGGCCGACGGGTTCGCGGCCGCCCCACTGCTCGCCCTGGCGACCTCCCTCATCGTCGGGGTGGAGGGGGCCGAGGACTTCCTGCCCCCCGGGGGCCTGCACGCCGGCCAGCGCGTGCGCCGCCCGCAGGTGGCACGGGCGTTGGCGGAGATCGCGGAAGGCGGGCGAGACGCCCACTACGGCGGGACCTTCGGCCAGGGCCTCCGAACGCTCGGCGCTGGCCTCTACTCCGCCGAGGATCTCACCCACTCGCAGGCCGAGTGGGTCGACCCCATCGCGCTCGACGCCTGGGGTCACCGCGTGTGGACCGTTCCGCCACCCTCGCAGGGCTACCTCGCGCCGAGCGCCGCCTGGATCGCCGACGGTCTGCCCCTGCCGGCCGACCCCGACGACGCCGGGTGGGCGCACCTGCTGGTGGAGGCGACCCGTTGGGCCAGCCACGATCGGCCCCAGGTGCTCTACGACGGCGCCGACGGCGACGCGCTGCTCAGTCCCCACCGCCTCCGCCCCCGCCAGCTCGCCATCGACCCGGCGGCCCGCACCGCACCCTCGGGACCGACGCGTCCCGGCGGCACGATCTACCTCTGCGCCACCGACAGGGACGGGGTGGGGGTGTCGCTGATCCAGTCGAACGCGGCTGACTGGGGTTGCCACCTCGTCGTCCCCGGCACCGGGATCTTCCTCCACAACCGTGGGATCGGCTTCTCGCTCGAGCCGGGCCACCCGGGCGAGCTGCGCCCGGGTCGGCGCCCGCCGCACACGCTGTCGCCCCTCCTCGTCACCCGGGCGGACGGCCGCCTCGCGGCGGTGCTCGGGACGATGGGCGGTGACAGCCAGCCCCAGGTGCTGCTGCAGCTCCTCGCCCGCATCCTGCACCACGGCCAGGCCCCTGGTCGGGCCATCAGCGCACCGCGCTGGGTGCTGGCGCGCGAGGGCACGGGCTTCGAGACGTGGCTGGCCGACGGCCCCGACCGCGTCGCGCTCGAAGCAGGGGCCCCTCCGGCGTGGGAGAGGGGCCTGGTGCACCGCGGCCATGAGGTGCAGCACCTCCGGCCGGGAGCCAACGTCGGCCACGCCCACGCCATCGTCGTCACACCCGACGGCACCTACGCCGGGGCCTCCGACGCCCGTGCCGGTTCCGGTGCCGCGATCGGGGTCTGAGCACCGACGTCAGCGTCGGCCGTCCCGGGGGCCGCGCACGAACAGCCAGACCAGCGCCAGCCCAGCCACGACGACCAGGACCTTGAGGGAGCCGAGCAGCACGAAGACGGCCGACCGCACCAGCACCACGGCCACGATCCCGCAGACCAGGCCGACGAGCAGCCACTGCCGCGGCGGGGTGCGGCGGGCCATCAGGTGAAGGCGGGTGGCCGCTTCTCGAAGTAGGCCATGGTGGCCTCGACCTGGTTGGGGCTGCCGATGAGCGATCCCATCGTCACCCGCTCGTCGTGGAGCTGCTCGACCAGGGGGCGGGTGCCCGAGAGGTTGAGCAGCCGCTTTCCCTCTCGCAGCGCGTCCGGGCTCTTGGTGGCGAGGTCGGCGGCCAGCTCGAGGGCGGCGGCCCGGGGATCGTCAGCCACCGTTGTGGCCAGCCCGAGCGCCACCGCTTCCGTCCCCGACACCATGCGCCCGGTGAAGGTCAGCTCCTTGGCCACGTCCCGCCGCACCAGCATGGGCAGGATCACGGTGCCCGTCATGTCCGGGATCAGCCCCCACCTCGACTCCAGCACCGAGAGCTTGGCGTCGGGGGCGACGATGCGGATGTCGGCGCCGAGGGCGATCTGCAACCCGCCGCCGAGGGCGGCGCCGTGCAGCGCCGCGATCACCGGGACCTCCAGCTCCTGCCACACCCACGCCGCCTGCTGGCCAAGGTGGGTGATGCGGCCTCCCGTATCGCCGATGGTGCCCACCGGCGACGGCTCCGATGTGCGCTCGCCGCCGGCCATGGCCTGGAAGCTGCCGAAGTCGAGCCCGGCGCAGAAGCCCCGACCCTCACCGGAGAGCACGACCACCCGCACGCGGGGGTCGCCCTTGAGCCCCTCGCCGGCCTCGACGATGCCCTGGAACATGGCCTGGTCGAGCGCGTTGAGCTTGTCGGGGCGGTTCAGGCGGACGTCGGCGATGCCGTTGTCGATGGAGATGGAGACCCGGTCGGACATGGCGCCAGCATGTCAGCACCTTCACAGGCGCGCCCGTTCGCGGCAGACTCCCTCTTCGCCACCCCTGCCGGCCCCCCGCTGATGCACCTCCGACCCCCTCCTCTCCCTCGTCGCGCCCGAGCCGCGGGTGCCGCGCTGGCGCTGGCGACGGGCCTCGCGATGGCACCGGGGCCGGCCCGCGCCGAGAAGCCGGCCGCCACGCCGGCCGCCCCCAGCGTCCCCGCCCTGCTGGCCCCCCCCTCCCCCGAGCTCCCCGGGCTGCCCACCACCTCCACGGAGCTGGCCCAGGTGCCCGTGGCCAGCCCCGCCTTCAGCCGGGCTGCCGATCGCTACGGGCAGGCGCACCGCTCCCACGCCGATGCCCAGTCCCGGAGGGGCGAGCTCGACCACACCGTCACCATCCTGCGGACCCGGGCGCCCGAGCTCGATGCGACGCGGGTTGCCGCCGAGGCGAGGGTGCAGGGCCTCCGCACCCGCCTGGAGGTCGTGGAGGCGGCCATCCAGGCGCTGGCCATCGAGTCGTTCGTGGCCGGAGGCGCTGACGAGCGGTTCAACGAGGCCATGGTGTCGGAGACGCCGGCCATCAACGACGTCGACCGTCGCGACGTGCTCAGCGGCCAGTCCCTGGAGGTCTTGCTCGCGGAGCGGGAGGCCTATCGGGTCCGGATCGACGAGGCGGCCAGCCGGGCGGCCGCCGCCGTGCAGGACATGGCGGCCATCCAGCAGGCGCTGGCCGACCTCGACACCACCCGTCCGGGCATCATCGACCAAGAGCTGCGCACCGCGGCTGATGTCGCGGTCCAGCGGGTCGCCTACGAGGAGGCCCGCGTGCTGTCCACCGTCGAGGGGGTCGAGTTTCCGCTCGTGGCCCTCGACGCCTACTACCGCGCCGCCATCGCCCTCTCGCAGCAGCAGCCAGGATGCCGGGTGCGCTGGTGGGCCCTGGCTGGCATCTCCCGGGTCGAGGGCCGTCACGGCACCTACGGCGGCACCACCTTGCTGGCCAACGGTGACACGAGCCGCCGCATCGTCGGCATCCAGCTGAACGGCACCAACGAGACGGCCGTCGTCGGCGACTCCGACGGCGGCGCCCTCGACGGCGACCCTGGCTTCGACCGCGCCGTCGGGCCGATGCAGTTCATCCCCCAGACGTGGTCGCGGTACCAGGCCGACGGCAACGAGGACGGCACCAGCTCACCGTTCAACCTCTATGACGCCACGCGGGCGGCGGCCGAGTACCTGTGCGCGTCGAGCGGCGGGTTGGACGGCGAAGACGGTCTGCGGCGCGCCTACCTCTCCTACAACCACTCGTTGCCCTACGTCGACTCCGTGCTCGGCTTCGCCCGCCTCTACGAGCGCACCGTCGACGTCCCCGAACCCGGCGTCTGAGCGATCAGGCTCGGCGACGCCCGGTTCGCGGCCTTCGTGCACGCTTCTGCTGATCCGCCTGGTCAGGGAAGGCCCGGAGGTCGTTGACATGGTGACAACAGGGCTCCTACGGTCCCGGTGACCGGTGTGACCGGCGTCACCGGCCGGGGTTGCCTGCGAGCACCCGCCCAGCACTCGAACGCCGCCAGGGGGACATCTTGAAGAGCAAGCAGGGCCACGCACCGTGGCATCGGATCATCGGCCTGTTCATGGGCCTGGTCCTCGTGGCGGCAGCCTGCGGCGGCGACGACACCGCCGGCGGCGGAGACGACGGCGGCGCCGATGGCGGCGAGGAGACCACCACCACCGCCGAGGAAGAAGGTCCGGAACGGAACCCGGTGAAGGGCGGCGAGCTCGTCTTCGGCACCGAGTCCGACGTGGCCACCCTGGCCCCCGGCGAGGCGGCCCAGCCCTCCGACAAGGTGATCACCCTCGGCATCTACGACCCGCTCACCACCTACCAGGACGGCGAGCTCGTCCCGTACCTGGCCGAGACCATCGAGGGCAACGACGAGCTCACCCAGTACACGATCACCCTGCGCGAGGGGGTGACCTTCCACGACGACACCCCGCTCAACGCCGACGCCGTGGTCAAGCACTTCGACCGACTCAAGGACCCGGCCACGGCCTGCCCGTGCCTCACCACCGTCGAGATCATCGAGTCGATGGAGATGCCCGACGGCCCCGAGGGCCTGACCGTGGTGTTCAACCTGGCCACGCCGAGCGTGGCGTTCCCCGACACGCTGGCTGGCTCCAGCGGCTACATCGAGTCCCCCACCGCAGTGGCCGGCGGCCTCAACCTGAAGACCGGCGGCGTCGGCACCGGCCCGTTCACGCTGGCCGAGTTCAGCGCCGGCGAGCGGGTGGTCCTCGAAGCCAACCCGGACTACTGGGGCACCGACGAGGACGGCACGCAGCTGCCGTACCTCGACAAGCTGACCGTCGTCCCGATCCCCGACAGCGGCCAGCGCGTCGCCGCCCTGGAGACCGGTGACATCGACATCTTCCAGACCGCCGACTCCAAGGCGGTGAAGCAGTCTGAAGATGCGGGCTTCGCGGCCCAGAAGATCAGCGGCTCCAGCTCCACCATCATCCTGTTCAACATCTCGAAGCCTCCCTTCGACGACGTGAAGGCCCGCCAGGCGCTGGCCTACGCCATCGACAAGGACCTCATCAACGAACGGGCCTACGACGGGGTGCGGCTGCCCAGCTACTCCGGCTTCGCCCTCGACTCCCCGTACTACAACCCCGACGCCGGCACCCCCCAGTACGACCCGGCCAAGGCCGAGGAGCTCGTCACCGATCTCGGTGGCCTGGACTTCACGCTGACGTGCATCCCGACGCCGGAGGCCGAGCTCATCCTCAACATCATCAAGCAGCAGGGTGAGGAGGTCGGCATGAACATCACCCTCGAGACCCAGGAGCAGGGGACCTTCGTCAACCGCATCTTCTCCAAGGGCGGCGACTACGAGGCGGCCTGCTTCCGCAGCACCCACTTCGTCGAGCCCGACGCCATCCGACCCGGCCTCACCACAGACGACGCCGGCAACCTCGTCTTCTACAGCAACCCCGACGTGGACCGCCTGCTCGACGAAGCCCGCCAGACCGGCGACGTCGAGGAGCGCAAGGCGGCCTACTTCGAGGTGCAGGAGATCACCGGGGAAGAGGTGCCGCTGATCACCACCCTGTACGACCTCTTCGGCAACGTCTACGAGGCGAGCCGCGTCGGCCCGCCGCCCGAGGGTGAGCTCAACTCGCTGGGTGCCATCAAGCCCGGCCTGCTCTACGCCGCGGAGGGATGACGGCTCCGGCTGCCATCCGCCCCTGACGCCTCCGGGCCGAGGATCGACTGACATGACCATCGTTCGCACGGTGCTGGACCGCCTGGTCAAGCTGCTCGTGGTGGTGCTGATCGTGAGCTTCCTCACGTTCCTGCTCACCAAGCTGCTCCCTGGCAGTCCCGTCAACACGATCCTCGGCTCCGAGGCCTCGAACCCTGTCGCCCGGGCCGCTCTCGAGGAGCGGCTCGGGCTCGACAAGCCCTTCCACGAGCAGTACGTCAGCTACATCCACGGCGTGGTCGTGAACCAGGACCTCGGCACGTCGTACTCGCAGGACATCCCCACCACCACCTCCCTGGCCCAGCGGCTGCCCGCCTCGCTCCAGCTGATGTTCATGGCGCAGGCCATCTCGCTGCTCATCTCGGTCCCCCTCGCCCTGTTCAGCGCCTACCGGGCCAACTCCCGGTCGGACAAGGCCATCACCGCCAGCGCCTTCGGGCTCATCTCGCTCCCCGGCTTCGCCCTGGCCGTGTTCCTCGTCTACCTGTTCTCCATCCAGCTGGGGATGTTCCCGGCCGTCGGCTACGACCGCATCACCGGCCCCGGGGGCCTCGGCGAGAACCTCAAGTCCGTGGCCCTCCCGGTGGCGGTGCTCTCCGCCGGGCTCACCGCCGTGTACATCCGGCTCCTGCGCAGCGACCTCATCGCCACCCTCCAGGAGGACTTCGTGCTCATGGCCCGCTCCAAGGGCCTGCCCACCTGGCACATCCTCCTGCGCCATGCCCTCCGGCCGTCGTCGTTCTCGCTGCTCACCGTCTTCGGCATCAACTTCGGCACGTTGATCGGTGGCTCGGTGATCGTGGAGACCTTCTTCGTCATCCCCGGTGTCGGCGAGCTGGCTGTGCGCTCCATCCTCCAGCGCGAGTACCTGGTGGTGCAGGGCGTGGTCCTGGTGATCGCCACTGCCTTCGTGCTGGTCAACTTCATCACCGACCTCCTCTACTCCGTGCTCGATCCCCGTGTCCGAAGGGCAGGTGCCTGATGAGCGACGTGATCTCCACGGTGGGCTCCGGCGGCATCGCCACCCCTGCTGTCCTGTCCGCGCCCGGGGGCGCCGGCAAGAAGCGCAAGCGGGGTGGCGTGCTCGGCGTGGCCGGCTGGCTCAGCGTCGTCTGGCTGGTGCTGGTGGCCGGGGGCGCCCTGCTGGCGTCGGTCCTGCCCCTCGACGATCCCGACAAGTCCGACTTCCTGGTGCCGGCCAACGCCACCCCCGGCACGGGCGGCCACCTGCTCGGCACCGAGCAGAACGGCTACGACATCTTCTCGCGGCTCATCTGGGGCGGGCGGGTGTCGCTGGTGGTGGCCTTCGGCGTGCTCGTCATCGGCATGGTCGTGGGGGGGAGCATCGGCCTGCTGGCCGGCTTCCTGCGTGGACGCGTCGAGACCGTCCTGATGTCGATCGTGGACATCTTCCTGGCCTTCCCGGCCCTCATCCTCCTCATCGCCATCGTCGCCTTCCTGGGGGCGGACCTGAAGAACGTCGTCATCGGCATCTCGCTGGTGTCCATCCCCGCCTTCGCCCGGATCGCCCGGGCCACCACCCTCACCTTCTCCCGGCGGGAGTTCGTGCTGGCCGCCGAAGCCGCCGGGGCCAGCCGCGGGCGGATCCTCGTGCGGGAGATCCTCCCGAACGTCGTGCTGCCGCTGCTGGCCTTCGGGCTGCTCGTGGTGGCCATCGCCATCGTGGCCGAGGGCAGCCTGGCCTTCCTCGGCCTCACCTCCCAGGAGACGATCAGCTGGGGCGGGATGATCAACGGCGGACGGCGGGCCCTCCAGCAGGAGGACATCGCCCACACCTCGATGATCCCGGCCGCCATGATGTTCCTCACCGTGCTCGCGGTGAACTTCCTCGGCGACCGGTTCCGGGCCGCCTTCGACGTCAAGGACGCCGCACTTTGACCGATGCCAACCGTTCCACCCGTCGGGTCCTGACGGCGCCGCCCCCCTCCGACGGGCCGCTCCTCGTCGTCGACGACTTCAAGACCCACTTCGACACCCCCGGCGGGCTGGTGAAGGCGGTAGACGGCGTCACCTTCAGCCTCGACCGGGGCAAGACCCTCGGGATCGTGGGCGAGTCCGGCTCCGGCAAGACGGTGCTGGCCCGCTCGATCATGGGCCTGCTCACCTCCCGGAACGTGGTGCGGAGCGGGTCGGCCACCTACAACGGCCAGGAGCTCGTCGGCAGCAAGAACGACCAGCTGCGGGCGCTCTGGGGCACCGAGATGGCCATGGTGTTCCAGGACCCCATGACGTCGCTCAACCCCGTGATGAAGATCGGGCGGCAGATCAACGAGGGTCTGCGGTACCACATGGACCTCCCCAAGGACGAGGCCAACGAGCAGGCGCTGCAGCTCCTCAACTCGGTGGGGATCCCCGATCCGAAGCGGCGTCTCACGCAGTACCCCCACGAGCTCTCGGGCGGCATGCGCCAGCGGGTCACCATCGCCATCGCGCTGGCCTGCGGCCCCAAGCTGCTCTTCGCCGACGAGCCCACCACCGCCCTCGACGTCACGGTGCAGGCCCAGATCCTCAACCTGCTCAACAGCCAGTAGCGGGACCGCCACATGGCCATGGTGCTGGTCACCCACGACCTCGGCGTGGTGGCCGGTCGGACCGACGAGATCGCCGTCATGTACGCCGGCCAGATCGTGGAGAAGGCGCCCACCCGCACCCTCTTCGCCAACGTCCGCATGCCGTACACAGAGGCGCTGCTCAAGTCGATCCCGAAGCTCGAGGACCCGAGCCACACCCGACTGCAGATCATCGGCGGCCGCCCCCCCGACCTGATCCACCCGCCGTCGGGGTGCCGCTTCGCCCCGCGCTGCCCGTACGCCCAGCCCAAGTGCAACACCGAGCAGCCGCCCCTCATCGAGGCGGAGACGCCCGGCCACCTGTACCGGTGCTGGTTCCCCGTGGGCACCGAGGCCGGCCGGGAGGCGCTGGAGCGCAACCTGGCCCACCACGTCCCGGCCGCCGAGGCCGCCGTCACCGGCAGCTCCACCGCCGCCGCCCAGGTCGACGTGGCCCCTCAGCTGGTGGACGTCGACACCGGGGGCGAGAGCTGATGGCCGGCACCGGCAACGCCCACCTCCGAGATGATGACGACGTCCTCCTGCGCATCGAGGACCTCGTAGTCGAGTTCAAGACCTCGGCTGGCGTGGTCCACGCCGTCTCCGGCATCAGCCTCGACGTCAGGGAGGGCGAGACGCTGGGCCTGGTCGGCGAGTCGGGCTGTGGGAAGTCCACCACCGGGCGCGCCATCATGCAGCTCCCACCGCCCACCGGCGGCCGGGTGCTCTTCGAGGGGGCCGACCTGGCCGCGCTGAGCGGGCAGCAGCTTCGGGAGGTGCGCACGCGCCTGCAGTTCATCTTCCAGGACCCGATCTCCTCGCTCAACCCGCGCCGCAAGGTGAAGGACATCGTGGCCGAGCCCCTGCGGATCTGGAAGCGGGGCTCCGACACCGAGCAGAAGGCCCGGGTGGCCGAGGTGCTGGACGCGGTGGGGCTGGACCCCACGGTGGCGGCGGACAAGCGCCCGCACCAGTTCTCCGGCGGGCAGTGCCAGCGCATCTCGATCGCCCGCTCGCTGGTGCTCGAGCCCAAGGTCATCATCTGCGACGAACCGGTGTCTGCCCTCGACGTGTCGGTCCAAGCGCAGATCCTCAACCTGCTGGAGGACATGAAGGCCCGCTACGGCCTCACCCTCATCTTCATCGCCCATGACCTCGCCGTCGTCAAGAACATCAGCGATCGCGTGGCGGTCATGTACCTCGGCAAGATCTGCGAGGTGGGCTCGCCCGACGACCTCTACGCCACGCCGGCTCATCCCTACACCGCCGCCCTCCTGCGCTCCATCCCGGTGCCGGACCCCACCGTCCCCCCCGTGCAGAGCGGCCTGATCACCGGCGACCTCCCCTCCCCGATCGACCCGCCCGCCGGGTGCCGCTTCCGCACCCGCTGCCCGCTGGCCCAGGAGCGGTGCGCAGTCGAGGAGCCCAAGATCAGGGCGGTCGGTGAGGGTCACTTCATCGCCTGCCACTTCCCGCTCGTCGGTCCCACCGCGGCGGAGGGGATCCCCGCCGAGGCGGGCACCACCGCCTCCTAACCCGTCCGGCTCGGCAAGAGGGGGTGACGTGAGCCAGCGCCCGGTCAAGGAGCTCAAGTCACCTCTGCGGCTCGACCCCGTCACCCGGCGCGCCCTGCTGGTGGAGGCAGCCGCCGGGGTCTTCCTCGGCCGCGATCCCAGCGAGGTCAGCTTCGAGGAGGTGGCCGACGCCGGCGGCGTCTCCCGATCGCTCGTGTACGCCTACTTCGGCGACCGGGGCGGCCTGATCGCCGCCGTGTACCTCCACAACCTCGAGCGGCTCGATCGGGACCTCGGGCGAGCACTGGACGACCGCCTGCCCGACGAGGTCCGCCTGCGACGCATCATCCGTCGGTACCTCCTCTTCGCCCGGGACAACGAGGCGGCATGGAACGCGATGGCCGCCGCCGGTTCGCTCCAGCACCCGGCCATCCAGGCCGCCCGCCGCGATCGCATCGAGCGCATCGCGGCGTCGTGGGGCTCTGGCCCGACGTCCCGGCTGGTCGCCCGGGGCGTCGTCGGCCTCCTCGAGGCGGGCGCCCAGGACTGGGTCGACTACCGCGACCTCGGTCTCGAGAGGGCCACCGACGTGCTCCTCACCCTCCTGTGGGAGGGGCTCCCCGGGTTGCGCAGTCGCGGGCTCGTGGCCCTCGGCTAGGGCGATAGCGTTCGTACCCATGCCCGAAGCCCCCGCCATCGAGATCGACCCCTCCGCCAAGTTCGAGGTCACCTTCGCCACCGACAAGGGCGACATCGTCGCCCTCTTGGACGCCAGCCTCGCCCCCACCACCGTCAACCACTTCGTGGTGCAGGCCCGCAAGGGCTTCTACGACGGGCTCGCCTTCCATCGGGTGGTTCCTGGCTTCGTGATCCAAGGCGGCGACCCTGAGGGCACCGGGCGCGGCGGCCCCGGCTACAAGTTCGCCGACGAGCCCGTGCGGGCGGCCTACGTGCTCGGCGCCCTGGCCATGGCCAACGCCGGGCCCGACACGAACGGCTCCCAGTTCTTCATCTGCATCGACGACTGCCAGGACAAGCTGCAGCCGCTCTACAACCTGTTCGGCCACGTCACCTCCGGCATCGAGGTCGCCCAGTCCATCGCCGTGGGCGACAAGATGAGCTCGGTCACGGTCACCGACGCTTGAGCGGGGAGGAGACGGTCACCGAGCACAACCTGGCCGCGCTCCACGAGGCCATCGCCACCAGCATCCCCGAACGAGACTGCATCATCTGGCGGGATCGGCGGCTCTCGTGGGCCGAGGTGACGGATCGCACCCGCCGCCTCGCCGACGTGCTGCGCTCCGCCGGCCTCGGACTGCACCGACCGCTGGCCCACGGGGAGGGGTGGGAGTCGCCCCACGACCAGGTGGCTCTCTACCTCCACAACGGCAACGAGTACCTCGAGGGCATGCTCGGCGCCGCCAAGGCCCGTTGCGCGGCCATCAACGTCAACTACCGCTACGTGGCCGAGGAGCTCCGCTACGTCCTGGCCGACAGCTCGGCCACCGCCGTCATCTTCCACGCCGCCTTCGCGCCGACCCTCGCCGCCGTCCTGCCCGACCTGCCGTCGCTGCGCCTGCTCCTGCAGGTCGACGATGACAGCGGCGCGCCCCTGCTCCCCGGCGCCCTCGCTTACGAAGCGGCCCTGGCGGGGGCGGAGCCACGTCCACCGACGGACCTGTCCCCGGACGACCTCTACATCCTCTACACGGGGGGCACCACCGGCATGCCCAAGGGCGTGCTGTGGCGCCAAGCCGACTTCCTCGCCACCTGCCTGGGCATTGACCAGACCCGGGAGGACCTCGTCGAGCAGGCGGCTGGGGCCACGCTGCGGAACCTGCCGGCGCCCCCCTTCATGCACGGCGCCGCTCACTGGAACGCCATCAGCGGGTGGCTGGCGGGCGGCACCGTCGTCATCCAGGACGACCCGCGCCGTCTCGACGCCCTCGACATCCTCGCCACGGTGGCCAGGCACGACGTGACGTCGCTGCTCATCGTCGGCGACGCCTTCGCCCGGCCGCTGGTCGAGGCGCTGCGGGCCGGCGATCACCAGCTCCCGACCCTGCGGTTCCTGCTCACCGGAGGCGCCATCCTGTCCGTGGTCGTCAAGGAGGAGCTCTTGGAGCTGCTGCCCCAGCTGCGCATCGTCGACGTCCTCGGATCCTCCGAGACAGGCCGGCAGGGGGTCAACCGCTCCGACGTCGGAGGAGGGGCCAGCCCCGGCTTTGCACCGTCACGGTTCGCCGGCGTGCTCTCCGCCGACCTCCAGCGGGCGCTCGAGCCCGGCGATCCCGAGCTCGGTTGGCTCACCCAGACGGGCCGGGTGCCACGGGGCTACCTCGGCGACCCCGACAAGTCGTCCCGCACCTTCCCCCTCATCGACGGGGTGCGCCACGCGGTGGCCGGCGACCGGGCCCGCCTCCTCGCCGACGGCTCCATCGAGCTGCACGGCCGCGACTCGGTGACCATCAACACGGGAGGCGAGAAGGTGTTCGCCGAGGAGGTCGAGCAGGCGCTCAAGCGCCACCCTGCCGTGTTCGACGCTCTGGTGGTCGGACGGCCCAGCGAGCGCTGGGGCCAGGAGATCGTGGCCGTGGTGGAGCTGCGCCCGGAGACGGTGGCGGCCGACGACGAGCTGCGCGCCACGGTCCGCCAGCACCTGGCCTCCTACAAGGCGCCCAAGGCCTTCGTCCGGGTGGCGAGCGTGGAGCGAAGCCCCAGCGGCAAGCCCGACTACATCTGGGCCGCGGAGGTGGCCGGCAGTAGCGTCTGACGCCCATGCCCCGGCGCACCATCCGCCTCCCCTTCGCGCTAGACCTGCGCCGATCCCTGCACCCGGTGCGCCTCGGCAAGCACGATCCCACCGTGCAGCTGGCCCAGACCGCCATGGTGCGGGCCACCCGGACACCTCAGGGGCCGGCCACCGTCCGGGTCGACCACACCGGGGCTGAGCTGGAGGTGGAGGCCTGGGGCCACGGCGCCGACTGGGCCCTCGCCATGGCCCCGAGCACGCTCGGGCTGCTCGACCACCGCATCGGCTTCGCACCCACCCACGGCGTCGTCGCCGACCTCCACCGCCGGGCGGAGGGCCTCCGCCTCCCCCGCACCGAGCGGGTGCTCGAGGCCCTGGTGCCGGCCGTGCTCAGCCAGAAGGTCACCGGCTTCGAGGCCAAGCGGTCCTACCGCCAGCTGGTGGAGCGCTGGGGGGAGCCCGCCCCCGGACCCGGCGACCTCAAGCTGGCGCCACGCGCGGAGGTGATCGCCGAGCTCGGGTACTACGAGCTCCACGTGGTCGGGGTGGAGAAGAAGCGCGCCGACACGCTCAAGCGGGTGTGCGCCAACTCCTCCCGGCTGGAGGCGGCCGGAGCCCTCAGCTCCCCCGAGCTTCGGGCCCGACTGGAGGCCATCCCGGGCGTGGGTGCCTGGACCTCGGCCGAGGTGGCGCGCCTTGCTCACGGCGATGCCGACGCCGTGAGCGTGGGCGACTTCCACATCAAGAACCTGGTGGCCTACGCGCTGGCCGGCGAGCCGCGTGGCTCCGACGAACGGATGCTCGAGCTGTTGGAGCCCTACGCCGGGCACCGGGGGCGGGTCTGCGTGCTGATCGAGTCGGCCGGGATCTCGGCCCCCAAGTACGGCCCCCGGCCGCGCATCCAGCCCCTCGCCGGGCGGTAGCTACTCCTTCAGCGCGACGGCGTTGGGGGTGACGTGCATGGCCGGTTCGTAGGCGGCCACCTCGACCGGTCGAGGGCCACCCGGGGCGGCCGAGCGGCGGAGATCCTGCCGGCAGTCGCCGCACGGACCGTAGAACCGCTCCTGACCAACGACGTGGCAGCGAGGGCACGCGAAGTGCAGGGTGTCAGGCTCGGCCGGTGAGGTCACGGCCCCACGTTCGCACACGCCGCGATCTGCGCGTGGTCATTCGAACCGGTACAGGTAGGCCGGCTCGAACTCCTCCCCGGTTTCGGCCACTTCGGTACCGGCGCGCGTGGCGCCGAGTGCCTGGATCACCGCCTCGCAGTCCCCCTCCAACGTGCGGTAGGACCCGTTCCACACCACCCAGATGGTGGCGCCGTCGGCCTCCGCTAGCACCGTCGCCGCAAAGGCGGCTGGATCGGCGCGGTCGTTGCGCTCGGTGTAGTCGCGCCAGTCGACGAAGCGAGGATCGTCGGCCAAGGGGTACGGCACGATGCGGTCGGGGCCGCCGGCGGCGTCGAGCGCCCGCTCGATGCCCGGGCCGAGCTGGTCGGGGCACACCAACACGAGGTCGCCCGCCTGCCCGTCGCGGGTGATGCGCTCGGCGAGGGAGCCCGCCTGGGTGCGCTCCACCGTGGCGTTGAGCCCGAGGCCGACCAGGCACAGGGCCACGAGCGGGCCGGCCAGGCAGAGGCGGAGCCAGCCCCGCGGGAGCAGCGCCATGCCGCGTGCGGCCACGAGCAAGAGCAACGGGACGACGACGGCGGCGTAGCGGGAGGCAAAGGCGCTCCCGCTCAAGTAACCGACCAGCCCGCCGCCCCCGAGGGTCAGGGCGATCACCGCCGCCGGCGGCACCGCCACCGGTGCCAGCGAGGTGCCCAGCTCGATCCCACCGCCGGGCAATCGTCGCCCGAACACGCCCAGGATCACCAGGACGACGAGGAGCATGCCGACCAGGGCGCTCTCGGTCGCCTCTCCCCCGCCGAGGTCGAGCACCGTGAGGGCGGCCGCCTGGGTGGGCCGGGCCGGCACCGCCCAGGGCGTCCCCGTCTGCTCGAGCTGGGTGAGGAGGCTGGGCACCCAGGGCAGGAAGGAGATGGTGCCGACGAGCACCGCGCCGATGCACCGGCCGACGGTGATGCGGTCCTCGGGCCGGCGCCACCACCTCAGCACCAGCAGGAGGCCCACGGATCCGACCAGGTACAGCGACCAGTAGTGGGTCCACAGGAGCGCCGACACCACGGCGGCCAGACCGGCCAGGCGGAGCCATGAGGCGTGCTCGAGGCAGCGCGGGAGCAGGACGGCGCCGGCCAGCACGAGCAGCAGCACCAGCGAGTACATCCGCACCTCGGAGGCGTACCGGACCGCGAACGGCGAGAGCGACAGGAGGACCAGTGCCCAAGCCGCCGTGGTGCGTCCGCCGAGGGGTCGGCCCGCCAGCCAGGCCAGGGGAAGCGCCGCCAGCGCGAACACCCCTGACAGGGCCCGCAGGGCGACATCGCCGGTTCCGACCACCTCGCTCCACCCGTGCAGCAGCCAGTAGTAGAGCGGGGGGTGCCCGTCCCGGCGGAGGGCCCCCCCGATCTCGCC
>Ga0136618_10000070_pt1 | contig 23715 bp, 18 predicted proteins | sample AntDrymUQ3302106_2_FD_104805 | JGI IMG/M metagenome (GOLD analysis project Ga0136618, IMG submission 104805) | Polar desert sand microbial communities from Dry Valleys, Antarctica - metaG UQ330 (21.06) | ecosystem: Environmental > Terrestrial > Soil > Desert | place: Antarctica: Dry Valley... | reverse complement strand
TGGCGAAAATCGGTCTGCCGGAAAATATCCTGACGGCTCTGCCGTATCTGCCTTTTTGGATCGGTTTGATTGCAGGTTTGCTGATGCTTCTTTTCGTGCCGAAAAGCGAAGCGAAAGTGCGCTTTCACGCTGCGCAGGGTTTGGCGGCGCATATCGGAATTTTGATTGTCAGCGCGATTTTAAGCGGTGTCGGTCACGTAACCGATTTGGCGGATGTGGGGAAGGGAATTTTTACGCTTGTGACGACAATAATGTTGATTATCTTTGCGATTAAGGCGTGGCGCGGCAAACCGATTCACATCGAATCGGTTGACGATTTGACCGAATGGCTCGAAGACAAAATCAAACCGCGCGGTTGAAATTTTTGAATCGGAGAAAGTTTTATGTATTGCTCAACGTGCGGAAGTTCAATCAACGATACATTAAAATACTGCAAAAATTGCGGCGTTAAACTCGTTAAAGACGACGAAAAAGAAGATACGCCCGAATCAATTTTGGATAATTTGTTGACGGCACTTTGTTTCGTCGCAATTTTTGGTTTCGCTTTTCTAGTTGGTCTTGTCGCTATTCTTTTAGATAAAATTATCGCTCATCAAATCGTTGTTTTGATTGTTGTAATCTATCTCGTTGCGCTGTTTGGCATTTGCTATATGCTCTTGAGCCAAGTTCCTAAATTGATAGACGCAAAATTGAACAAGAAATCCGAACAAGACGAAACAATTCAGCCCGTGCAGCTTTACGCCAAAAATACGGCGCAACTCGAAGAGCAACGCGAATCCGTGATGAGCATTACTGAGAACACGACCAGAACGCTTGAAAAAGTGGCGATGGAACGAAACTGAATTTTAGACCGGAGGAAATTTATGTATTGTGCGACTTGCGGCAGCTTACTCAATCAGGAACTCAATTACTGTAACCGGTGCGGCGCGAGAGTTGATAAACTTGCGGTGAGTGAAAATAAATCTGAAGCGTTACAGTATCTATCAATGGCGACGGGTTTTGTCGGTCTCGGCGGTCTCGGTTTGACCGTTGGCTTAATTGCGATTCTTTTAAATTTCAATGTCCATTCGGAAGTTGTCGTGATGTTGGCACTGGCATTTCTGGCGGCGGTTTTCGGCATTAGTTTTTTGATGATTCGGCAAATTTCACAAATGACGAACGCTTCTCAACCTTCGCAGAAGAATGTTTTTAAAAATTCGCAATTAAATTCGCCGACCACGGCGCAACTCGAAGAGCCGCGCATTCCCGCCGCGAGCGTCACCGAGAACACGACGCGGACGCTTGAGAAAGAGTTGATCAAATAAAACAAGTGGAACGCTCAGAAAAGTTTCAAGTTTGCGCGGTAAAGCTTGATTAAATAATCATACGCGCCGAGCTTCATCGCTTCGATAGCTGATTCAACCGTCGCGTGTCCCGCCAACATAATCACTTCGGGCGGATTTTGGCTTTTTTCGGATGCACCGTGACCGGCAAACTTCGTTTGATTTCGCGATAAATTTTAATTCGCGCGAAGACTCCATGTTCCAATCCTGGCAGCGGAAAAAGATTTCGTCTCGCGTTTGACTCGTTTTGGGGCTAACATTTTGTTATTTTAATATCTGTCTGACAAACTCTTTCGCAGATTTGTCATCTGAGAGGGTGGATGAAAATTCGGTAATGAGGAGATTTGAAACTTCCTATCTAATTAAAAAGCTTTTTAACCCTTTGCCATGGTTTTGACACACATCAGAGTTGATATATTTGACAGATCTTTCTTCTGGAACAAAATTCAGATGAATATATGAAAATTAGAAACGCTCAAATAAAAATAATCTTTATCTGCTTCAATCTATTTGTTTTGGGTTTTGCATTATCTTTTTCAGGCGTGAACGCGCAAGATGTCGTTGATAAAACGGTGGCGACGATTAGCGATGGCGCGGGCGATCCTGAACTCATCACTTATTCTGATTTGCTTTGGCAACTCGCTCTGCAACCTGGCGTTCCGCTCAATCCGCCGTCTTCGGAAGATTTGAATCGCGCCTTACAATTGCTTATCAATCAGCGTTTATTTGCGCTCGAAGCCGAACGTGTTCCGCGTGCCGCGCCGACTGCGAAAGAAATTGACGAAAAAATAGGACGTGTTTTGGCGGAGTTCACATCAACCGCCGAATTTGAAAAACGCCTGCGGATTGTCGGGTTTGATTCGGTCAAGGACGAAAACTTCGAGCGAATAATGAGGCAGCGAGTTGCGATAGACAAATATGTTGACTTTCGTTTTCGCTCGTTCGTCGTCATCACGCCAACCGATGAAGAAAAGTATTACCGCGATGTTTATGTGCCGGAGTTTCGGCGAAGAAATCCGGGACTGCTGATGCCGCCGCTCGATGAAAAGCGAGCGGAAATTAATCAATTCCTAACGGAAGAAAAAGTCGCAAGCGACATCGAAAGATTTTTGGACTTTGCCAAACGCCGCAGTGAAATTATTATTTTGAGCGAGGTTTAATTTTCGCTCTCCAAAATCTTCTTCGCCTCCAAAAGACTTTGCCGCTGCGCTTCGCTGATTTTCGGATACTGCAAATCGAGCGATTCCATTTTCTCAATGATAATTTCCGAAACCGCCACGCGCGTGAACCATTTTTTGTCTGCTGGAATGACATACCAAGGAGCGTTTTTCGTGCTTGTATTCTGCAGAGCATCCGTGTAAGCCCGCATATAATCATCCCAAAAACCGCGTTCTTTCGCATCGCCAGCCGAAAATTTCCAATTCTTTTCCGGCGTTTCGATTCGTGCTAGAAAGCGATTTTTCTGCTCTTCTTTTGAAACATTGAGAAAAAACTTCAATGTGTGAATACCGTTTTCCGCCAGATATGTTTCAACATTGCGAATCTGCTCAAAGCGTTTTTTCCAGATGTTTCGGTCACTTTCCAATTTGTCAGGCAGTTGCTGAAACTGCAAAATTTCGGGATGCACGCGCACAATTAAAACATCTTCGTAATACGAGCGATTGAAAATGCCAATGCGCCCGCGTTCGGGCAATCTCTTCATCGAACGCCACAAAAAATCGTGGTCGAGTTCTTCAGCCGAAGGTTGTTTGAAGGAAGTTACTTCACAGCCTTGCGGATTCAAACCTGACATTACATGCTTGATTGCGCCGTCTTTGCCAGCCGCGTCCATCGCTTGAAAAATTATTAAAAGCGCGTGTTTGTTTTGCGCGTAAAGCACGTCCTGAAGTTCGGCGAGCCGCCCGACATTTTTTCTTAAATTTTCGACGGCATCACGTTTGTCGGTATAATCGCCAGTCAAATCGGTTGGATAATTTTTTAAGTTTAGTTTTTTGCCTTCCGGCACGATAAATTTTTCGGTATTCATAATTTTTGGAACGCCAGCATCTTGCTAGCAAACGCGTTTGCCAGCAAGATGCTGGCGTTCCGTCGTTAAACTGCAACCGGCGCGGCAATTTTTCCCCAAGATTGATAATTTTGCAAATTCAGATTTTCATATTTGAAGTTTAACAAATCTTCAAAACCTTTGAGGTTTTCCGCGTCTTTAAATTCAAGTTTCGGTAAAGCTAGGGGTTCACGTTTCAAAATCTCTTTGACTTAGTTGAAGTCGTCATTGATTACCAGGACAACGCGCTGGGCAGAATGATTGAAACGGACAACGGCGGGCGATTAGCGGAAGTTACGCTCAATCCGCGCTTCTTAATTTCAAAAGAATCTGATGTAGAAATGGCAAAAGCATTCTATCACATAGCGCACGAACTTTGTTTTACCGCCAATTCGATGAACTTTTCGGTGCTGACGGGCGTAAATCGTGACGAAATATTGGAAAACGAAATATTGGAAATGCGAAAAGTCTACCCAAAGCCTGCCAAGTATGCCTGAAAAATTCTTATTGAAATTTTTACAACGGCGAAAGTTATTCAAAACCGCGTAATTAAATCAAAAACTGGAAAATCAAACTACTGTTTTTTCTCTTCAAATTATCCAATTTTTTATACTTTTATCCTGAAATGCTCGATTTAAACTGAATTTTCTGCTTTCTGTTCGTTTCATAACTCCTTTAAACACCCATAACTTGCTTTGTTGCATCCCACCACTTCAATAAGGTATAGGCATTGCTTAATTCCCTATTTAGGAGAGTTAGGAGATTTTTCCGATATTCAAAAATATAAACTTTATTCAATTTTCGGGAAACGGATATTAACTAATTCCAAAGTTATTGTTCGATAAACGTTAAAGATTAATAAAGACACTTTAAGCGCAACGCCCCGGTTACTTTTCACGAAAAATCGCGTAAATGGTGCAACTTCTTTGAACTGAAACATTATCCGCTCCTTCAACAAAACAAATCTAACGGAGGACAAAATGAGAAAAAAACATTTTATATTAATAGCTCTTTCATTTTTGATGCTGAGCTTTCAAACAGCAACGCCCGCGCAAACGACCGGCTCTATTTCGGGAACAGTAGTTGACCAAAACGGAGCGGTCGTCCCAAACGCAACTGTTGTCGTTAAGGGCGAAGGCGGTCAGGAATTTACCACTACGACCAGCGATAATGGAACATATAAAATTCCGGCGGTTCAAAACGGCATCTACACGGTAACTGTGACTTTAGCGGGTTTTAAAACATCTGTTACCAACAGTGTCAAAGTTGATGTGGGAACTCCGTCGACGGTTGATTCAATTCTGGAGACGGGCGACGTTTCGGCGGTCGTCGAAGTTACAGGCGGCGGCGAAGTCTTGCAGACGCAGACGCCGGCAATCAACACGACTTTAACGGGGCGGCAAATAACCGAAACGCCGCAAACTTCGCGCGACGCGCTCGATTTGGTGACGCTTTTGCCCGGCACGGCGCAGGTCGGTCGTCCGCGACAATCTTCAATCAACGGCTTGCCGAAAGGCTCTCTGAGCATCACGATTGACGGCGTTGACGTGCAGGACAATCTGCTTCGTTCGAGCGATGGCTTTTTCACATTCGTTCGTCCGCGCCTCGACGCGATTGAAGAGGTAACGGTGTCAACGGCGGCGAGCGGAGCGGACTCAAGCGGCGACGGCGCGGTTCAAATCAAGTTCGTCACGCGGCGCGGAACCAACAGCTATCGCGGCGGTTTATTCTGGCAGCATCGTGACGAGGGCTTGAACTCGAATTACTGGTTTAATAATCTGAACGGTTTGCCGCGCAATAAAATTCGTCTCAATCAATATGGCGGGAACTTCGGCGGACCGATTCCGCTGCCGAATTTCGGCGAAGGCGGACCCGTATTTAAGTCCGGCAAGGACAGAGCGTTTTTCTTCGTCAATTACGAGGAATTTCGCATTCCCGAATCAATCAACCGCACCCGCACGATTTTAAACCCCGACTCGGCAAACGGCATTTTCCGCTACGGCGCGGGACAGTCGGCTAATCTTTTGCAAATTGCCGCCGCTAACGGAATCACCGGCACGGTTGATCCGACCATCGGCTCGCTGCTCGGCGCGATTCGCTCTTCGACGAGTCAGGGAACGGTTACTTCCAGCGGCAATCCGAACACGCAACTTCTAAACTACATCGCCCAAAACCAGCAGAAGCGAACTTTTCTGGCGTTGCGGCTTGATTTTAATATTACCAATAAACATAGTTTGGAAAATGTTTATAACCGCCAAATCTTCCAAAGTCCGTTTGATTTATTAAACAGTGCCGACCCTTCGTTTCCGGGCTTTCCGAATTTTGGCGGGCAGGATTCAAACCGTTACTCAAACAGCACGGCACTGCGTTCGACGCTGACGAATTATTTAATCAATGAAGCTCGGTTTTCCTATTTGTGGGGACCGACGGATTTACGCCGAGCCATTACGCCGGAGCAGTTCACCAATCAAGGCGGCTATAATCTAAATCTGAACGGCATCGGGCTGGGCTTGACTAACGTTACCGCCGGAGCGCAGACTCCATTCGCCACGACTGGCGCTTCCGACAATTTGCGAAGTTCACCGACGTATGATTTCACCGACAATCTGACTTGGATTCGCGGCAGTCACAGTATAACTTTCGGCGGGCAATACAAAATCATCAAAATAGACACCACGTCCGTCAACCAGAAAGTTCCGGGTGTCAGCTTCGGGATTGACCTGACCGATCCGGCTGACGCTGTTTTTACGAGAACCGGAACGGGCGCGACTTTACCGGGCGCGACGGCGGCAGAATTAGCCGCCGCCAAAAATCTCTACGCGCTGCTTACCGGACGCGTCACCGACATCTTCGGAAACGCTTTTTTGAACGGCGACCGGCAGTATGAATTTCAAGGTGATCAGCCGAACGTCGCCAAGCAAACCGTCTACGGATTGTATGCCCAGGATTCGTGGCGCATCAGACCGAATTTGACTTTAAACTATGGCTTGCGCTGGCAGCCGCAGGAAGGTTTCGTCACCGAAACTTCAAATTTTTCGGCGGCTTCGAGTTTCGCCGACGTTTACGGCGTTTCGGGCTTGGGCAATTTGTTCAAACCGGGAACGCTCACCGGAAAAGTTCCGACTTTTACGGTTGTGGATAAAGGATACAGAACTTTCAAGACGGATTACAAAAACTTCGCGCCGAGCGTCGGCGTTGTCTACAGCCCGGATTTTGGCGAGAAAGGATTTTTACGCTCAATTTTAGGCAATAGCGGGAGCAGCGTTTTCCGTGCCGGATATTCGAGGGCTTTCGTCCGCGAAGGCACAAACGTCTTGCTGAGTATTCTCACCGCAAATCCCGGCGCGTTGCTCGACGCTAACAGAAACGTCAGCTTGGGAACTTTGCCGGTCGGAACTCTCTTCCGAAATATCAGTTCTGTAACCATTCCTTCTTTCCCGGCAACGCCACCTTCGGTTTTGACCGGAACGTTCAATGACGGAACAAACGTCTTCGACCCGAATTTGAAAACCGGATACGTTGATTCGTGGAGCGTCGGCTACCAGCGTGAATTGGATAAAAACACGGTGGTTGAAATCCGTTATGTCGGCAATCGCGGAAGCGATTTGTGGCGGCAATACAACATCAACGAAATCAACGTGACGGAAAACGGTTTCGCTAACGAATACAGATTGGCGCAGGCTAATCTGGCGGCGAATAACGCTTTCGGCGGTGCCCGGGCGGGAAGTTACGCTTATTTCGGAGCCGGCACAGGAACATCGCCGCTGCCGATTCTGCAATCGTATTTTCGCGGAGCGGGCAATCCGAACGATGCCGCTCTTTACACTTCCACGCTTTACCGAAATACTGCTCTCGTTAATCAACTTTCACCCTTAGTGCCGAACGTCATCGGTTTTGCTTCAAATGTCGAAAACAACGACGTGCGGCGGAGAAATTCTCTGGCTGCCGGATTGCCGGAAAATTTCTTTTTCGTCAATCCGACGACGCGCGGCGGCGGAGCATTTCTGGTGGACAACAGCAACGAAACGTCCTACGACGCGCTGCAAATCGAACTCCGCCGTCGTTTGTCAAACGGGTTGCTCGTGCAGGGCAGCTACACTTTTTCAAAATCGTTGACCAACACCTTTGCTTCAAGTTCGGTCGTCGCCCGCAACTTCAGCACTTTGCGAAACCGCGATTTGGATAAAACCATCTCGCCGTTTGACGTTTCGCACGCCTTTAAGCTGAATTGGATTTACGAGTTTCCTTTCGGCAACGGTCAGCCGTTCTTTTCGGGAAACAACCGGTTTGTGGATGCCCTTGTCGGCGGCTGGAGTCTAAACGGAGCGTTCAAACTTCAAAGCGGCACACCGATTAATTTCGGCAACGTCAATTTAGTCGGAATGGATCGCAAGGATTTGGAAAAAGCGGTTCGGAAGATTTACTACGACCAATCCATCGTTTACAGCGGCGCGGCTCCGGTCGTCGTTCCGGCTTCGTATCTGCCGACGGACATTATCCAGAACACGAATCGCGCGTTCAACAACCAAACCTTTACCGGACGGGCGATTGTTCCCGCGATGTATGGCGGCTGCGTTCAGGAATTCGTCGGGCAATGCGGCTTTTCCCAGCTCATCGTTCACGGTCCGAGTTTTGTCAGACTCGATTTAACTTTGCAGAAGAAAATCAGATTTGACGAAAAACGGAACGTAGTATTAGCCGGAGCATTCTACAACGCGCTGAACAATCCGCAATGGCGCGTCGGCGGCTGGGCGGCTGATGCCGTAACAGCCAGTGCCGCCGCCGTTACCCCCGGCGGGCTTGGCGGAACGGCTTTCGGTCGCTACGCCAACGGATGGGTTTATCAAGATACTTCGACGACCAACGACCAGGGCGGTCGAACCGTCGAACTTATCTTGAGAATTAACTTCTAAACGAATTCCAAAGAAAGTTATTTAGAACGTTGGTGTCGGATTTTAGGATGAATTTAACTCTATTCTAAAATCCGACACATTTTCTATTGAAGTTTTTGCCGGAAACGGCGAACTTTGGCGAGATTTCCGCAATCCTTCATATCGCACCATTGGCGGCTACGATTGCGGCTCGTGTCCAAAAAATATCCAACTGCAATCGTCCCCGCCGCACTGCCTGATTCGGGTTAAATCTCTCGCCGAGAGTAACTGCGCCGCCGATTCCGATACTTGCCAGAGCATCAAATCAAGCGCATTTTCGCGGTCAATCCATTGATAACCGAAACCGTCGTCCCGGACGGAAAATTTTTGATGTTTGCGGGCGATTTGAAGGACAAGAAATAAGCGAGCCGGATGAAGGCGATTTCCATCGCTGAGCGAACCAGATGAAAAAGCGTGGATGGAAACATTAGAAAAATTAGAAAACATCCATCGAAAATTGTTGAGCGTGGTAGCGGAGTTACCCCATTCAATTCTCGAAACAAAAATTGACGGTAAAGATTATTCCTTTCGCTTTCTTTTGCGCGAAGCGGTCAAGCACAAGGTTTATCACGCCGGGCAAATTTCTTTGTTGAAGAAGGGTTTTTTTTGAAAACGCAAAATAAATTTTCGCTTCTTGATAAAAATGCTTGCGTATGACGCTGCGTCATAGTTTAACCTTAATTACAAGTTGAGGAAAAGTAGATGAATCGGAGTGAAAATCTGTGGCAGACGAACGAATTTGCAAAGGCGGCGCGTGTTACGGTGCGGACATTGCACTATTACGACCGTATCGGTTTGCTAAAACCGCAGCGTTACGACCGCAATGGCTTCCGGCTTTACGGGATGCGCGAATTTGCACGGCTTCAACAGATTTTAACGCTTAAATTCATCGGTTTTTCGCTCAACCAAATTAAGGAAATTCTCAATGAGCAAGAGTTCGATTTGGCCGAAACTTTGCAGTTGCAGCACCGTGTTATCGAAACACAGCGCAATCGGCTCAATCTCGCGCTCGAAGCAATCAATCGAGCCGAAAAAGTTTTCAAGCAAAACGGATCAATTAATTGGGAATCCTTTAATCAAATAATTGAGGTGATAAATATGGAACAAAATACGGAATGGACGGAAAAATATTATTCGGAGGCGGCGCAAGCGAAAATCGAGCAGCGCAAACATTTGTGGTCACCCGAATTGCAGGAACGAGTAACGCGCGATTGGGAAGAACTGGCGCGGGAAATCGAGACCGCAATTGCGGATGGCGTTAGTCCTTCGGACGAACGAGCGCAAAAATTGGCGGCGTGTTGGCGCGGACTAATCGGAGAATTTACGGGCGGCGACCCGGAGATTCAAGCCGGCTTAAACCGAATGTATGCCGACCAAAAAAACTGGCAAACCGACTGGAAACCGCCGTTTGGTGATGAAGTACAAAATTTTATCAGCGCGGCAATGAAAATCAACGCTGAGAAATAAAAACTTTCAGCATTTTCCGTTCAACTAACAAGCGCGGCGACCGGTTTTAAGATGAGTGCAGCGCTTTTGTCCGGTTTCGGATTTCTGCCGCTCGATAATTTTTCGGAAGAACTCAAAATAGCTTGCCAAAATCAATTCGACTCTCCAAGTTTTGTCACAGAAAGATTGGTCTGTGATAAACACTCGAAACTTGCTCTTGTTTAAATGGAAAACTCTTATAAAATTTTTTTGAGAGAATAAATTAAGTCTTTTATAAGAATTTTAGAGCTTTTTGAAAGCATTGTTACACTTTCGCAAGTGTAACAATCATCTGCCTGCTGATAGAAAATTCATCTAAAATCACCATTAAAATTCAATGTGTTGAGGAAAAAAATGCTCAAAATACCAAAAACATCGCAATTACTTTTTATTTATTTTTTATTTTCAGTTATTTTGTCGCCGGGAGTTTTCTCAAAAACGATTTTTGCGGCGGCGGGCAATTTGGATATTAGCTTTGGCGGTGACGGAATTGTTTCCACACCGATTCCGAATGCATCATTTGGAGCCGCCACCGACATTGTTATTCAACCCGATGGTAAGTCGGTTATATCTGTTCTAACCCGAAGTCAATCCGGCTTTAGTTTGGCAGTTGTCCGATATAATCCGAATGGAACTCTTGACACAAATTTTAGCGGCGACGGCATAATTACTACGCCTTTTGGTAGCGATTTGGCTATAGCAAATGCGGTTGCCCTTCAATCCGACGGTAAAATTTTAGTGGCAGGTTCTTTGGTTACGAGTCAAATCGGCGGTTTTTTCGTTTTGCGATTTAACCCGGACGGTTCATTTGATACGAGTTTCGACGGCGACGGAATTGTTGTCAATTCAGTTCTCAATAGCGCAAGCGGTTCGGCGATTGCCGTTCAAACTGACGGAAAAATCCTCGTTGCGGGAGATGCTTTTGGCGACAACGCGGATTATTTTTCAGTTACCCGATTGAACTCCAACGGCTCGCTCGACACTGGCTTTGGCACGGGCGGCAAAGCGATAACTTCGTTTGGCTTGATTGATTTTTTCAGCGATATGGCTCTTCAACCTGACGGGAAAATCATTCTGATGGGCGATGCCGACCTGAGTTCCAGTAATCCATATTTGGCGATGGCTCGATTTAATTCAAACGGCAATTTGGATACGACTTTTGACGGCGACGGAAAAGTTACGACTCAAATCGAAGGACTCGGAGGTAGTGCCGTTTCATTGCAAACAGATGGGAAAATTTTGGTTGGCGGTTCTCTTTCGGGTGATTTTGCCGTATTGCGATATAACCCGAACGGTTCACTAGACACGAGTTTCGACGGCGACGGAATTGTTGTTACAAGTTTTGGTGCGACCAGCGATGCGGCGCATGACCTGATTGTTCAACCGGATAACAAAATTGTGGCGGTTGGTGAAACCGCCATCGGTTCAACCCTTCTTGATTTAGATATTGCAATCGCCCGTTATAATCCGGACGGCTCGCTCGATGCAACTTTTGGCAACAACGGCAAAGTAGTTACCAGAATTGGAGAAGGTTCGGACTTAGCGAACGCAGTTGCACTGCAAACGGACGGGAAAATACTATTGGCGGGCGCAGGAACAGAACTCGGCTCAAGCCAGGTAACATTAGCTAGATACGTCAATCAAAATCGGACAAGATTTGATTTTGACGGTGATGGTAAAGATGATATTTCGGTTTTTCGTCCGTCAAACGGCTCTTGGTATCGCTTAAACAGTTTCAACGGCACGTTTGTCGCTACGCAATTCGGCAACAATACCGATTTAATCGCGCCCGCTGATTTTGACGGCGACGGGAAAACCGATGTTTCGGTCTTTCGTCCGTCAACGGGCATTTTTTATCGTTTGAATTCTTCCAACAACAGTTTCTCGGCAGTTCAATTCGGGACTTCGGGAGATTTGCCGGTGGCGGCTGATTACGACGGTGACGGACGGGCTGACGTGGCGGTTTACCGCCCGTCAGCCGGAACTTGGTATCGCCTGAATTCGTCAAATGATCAGTTGGTCGCCAATCAGTTCGGTAACGCAGAGGACAAACCCGCGCCCGGCGATTTTGACGGTGACGGGAAAACTGATGTTTCGGTGTTTCGTCCGTCAAATGGTACTTGGTATCGTTTGAACAGTTCTAACAATCAATTTGCGGCAATACAGTTTGGCACAACAGAAGACAAACCTGTTGCGGCAGATTATGATGGTGACGGGAAAACTGACATAGCCGTCTTTCGTCCGTCGAACGGCATTTGGTATCGGTTGAATTCGTCAAACGGTTTATTTGTTGCCAATCAATTCGGAATCTCTGAAGACAAACCTGCACCGGGGGATTACGACGGCGACGGTAAAACCGACATTGCCGTTTATCGTCCTTCAACAGGCGTTTGGTATTTGCTCCAAACAAGCCAAGGATTCGGCGCAGTCCAATTCGGAAGCAGCACGGATATTCCGATTCCGTTTAGTGTTTTGTTTTGAAATCCAAAATACTGCAACGGGCGGCTACTTCACCGATTTGAAAGCAGAACACAACATTTCATTATTTTACCCACTTGAGTTAAGTTCAGATTTAACCAAAAAGAAATAAAACAAAAGGAAAGTAACGATTACGTTGCTTTCCTTTTGCAAAAGTTTTAACTGCTTGAAATCAAACGGTTAAAAATTGAATTTAGCCGAAAGCTGAATCGTGCGCGATGATCCGTTGCCATTAACATCTTTCGGACCGCTGCCGGTTTTAGTAACTAGGACAGCACCGGTGGTTAAATCCGCGCTTGACCCGTCTATTTGGAAATCCGTCATATTAAACGCATTGATTAACTCGGCGCGAAGCTGAATGCCGTAACGCTCGGAAAAACGAACGTTTTTGATAAAACCTAAATCGAAATTCCAACCGCCCAAGCCGCGGAAAGCATTTCGCCGGGTAACGTCGGTCGGAAAAGGTCCGACTTCGGTTCCGCCGGAAATATCGGTAAAAGGATTAGCCGTTTGATTGGACAAATCCAAATAAGTGAAGACGTTCGCTCCCGCCGCTGTCGGATTGGAATTACTTCTGGCTAACGGCGCGGTCGGCTTAATGCGAAGACAGGTCGTAATCGCATTCGTGCAATCGAAAACCGTGAACGGCGTACCGGTGTTTGCCGTCAAAATTCCGTTAATCGAAAAACCGTCCAACAGGGTTTTTGCAAAACCGTTTGAAAGATTTCTGGCGAACGGCATGTCGTAGTTAAAACTGCTGACAAAACGATGCCGAATGTCAAAATCCGCGAAACCGTAATCGTAACTCGGATCGAACGGGTCGGTTAAACCTAAATTAATATTGTTGGTTGATTCGCTGAAAGTCGAACTCAAATTATCTTTGGAAACCGCGTAGGTATAGCGGGCGGTGAAAGCCAAACCCGAATCGAGCAGATTGTTGCTGACGAGCGACAACGACAAGCCGTTGTAATTTGAATAACCGCCGTTCCCGCGCGTGTTGATGTTGCTGTATTGACAGTTTAAGCGCGAGTTGGGCGCAATTCCTGCCGGACAAACCGCCGCGTTGTTAGTTCCTATGTAGCGGGTGCTGGTGCCGATACGGTTGATGTTTTCAATACTATATAATTTACGTCCCGCCGAGCCGGAGAATTCGACTCGCGCCGCCGTTCCGTTCACAATTTCCCTTTCAAAAGCAAGACTGTATAAATGCGCGTAAGCATTTACGATGTCTTCGCGGACGTGGCGAAGGCTGGTGCGCTGAAGAACGCTCGAACCACCCGAACCGGCAAGCGGTCCGAATCCGTTAGTCGGAATCGGAAGATTGCCGCCATAGTCGCTGGCGAAAGCCGAAAGCACAGCGTAAAATGGCGGATTTTGAATGACGTTAAAGGTGATGTTGCCGAAGTTGCGCTCATACGCAATGCCGTAGCCGCCGCGAATACTAGTTCTGCCATCACCGAAAAGGTCGTAGGCGAATCCGACGCGCGGCGCGAAATTATTTTTGTCCGGTCTCCACAAACCGCCGTTTTCCGAGGCGACTCCGGTAAAACCATTGCGAATCTGCTCTTGAATTGTGCTGCCGCTGCCGAAATAAAAGTTCGAGTCGAGTCCTGACTTCGATTTTTGCACTCCGTAGTATTCGTAGCGCAAACCGAGATTGATGTTCAAACGCGGAATCACGCGCCACGAATCGTTAAAGTAGAGAGCAAATTCGTTATAGCGATTGTCTCTGGTAAAGTCGGGAAACTTGACTGGAAGGTTGACTGATTGTCCTGGAAATTTTCCTTGCGGGTCAACGGCGACCTGCAATTGAAGAAGTTGTCCGCCTACCAAGTTCGCCACCGCGCCTGTAGCGGTCGAGCCGAGTGTGAATTGGGCGTTCTGAAAAGCCGGAAATGTATCTTTAGCACTGATATAAACGTATTGTCCGCCGAACTTGAAAGTGTGTTTGCCGAGAATATAATTTATATCCTCGTTTAGGTGATATTGCTGCTGCGTTCCGCTGCGCGGCAGCCCCGCTGAAGGACTAAACGGGTAGTAACCGGGAAGAGCTATCGGATCGCCGTTAAACGAGGCAGGTTGATTCGAGAAAAAGTAAAGCGACGGCGTTGACGGATCGCTCGACAAAATATTGGAATCGGTGCCGCGGCGATAGACAGCCTTGGTGTTCAAAACTAAATTGCCGGAAAAAGTTCGGGCGTAGTTGAGCAGAAGATTGTGGTTCATCTTTGCCTCACCGATGTCGAAGCCGGAATATGGGCTGTTCGTCGAAGTTCCCAGAAGACCTTTCGGTCGGTCAACGGCATAACGCCCGTAGAATTGGGATTTATCGTTGATGTTCCAGTCAATTCTGGTCACGGTCGAATAAGTGTCCTGCGGTGTGCCGCCGCCGGCATCCTCCGAAGCGGTGTAAGCGACTCGTTGATACAGCGGAAAATTGTTTCCGTTGGCTCCAAATGTATTAACGCAAAAAGTCGCTATAGTAGGATCAGTATTACCCGGTGAAAAGACTGCGCTACACGGAGCAATATTGCCAGGAGTAGCATTGGCGGCGAACGATCCATATTGGCTGAAGAAATTGCGCGTGTTGATGTTAGAGAAATTTAAGAGTGTTTGAGTCGGAACATAAGCGAAAATCTGCGCCTTGCTCCGCACAATCGTCCACTCCGTGCTGTTCGAGAAGAAGAGTTTATCTTTCAAAATCGGACCGCTGACGAAATAACCAAATTGGTTGCGATTGAAATTAGGTTTTGTCACCTTTCCAGTTATCGGGTCAGGTTTTGCGTTATTCTCGAAAGAGTTTGCCGCGAGTGCCGAGTTGCGGTTGTAAGCGAAAACATTTCCGACGAATCGGTTCGAGCCGGAGCGGGTCGAAACATTAACGATGCCGCCCGAAGCCCGTCCGTATTCAGCCGAAAAATTGCTGGTGATAACCTGAAACTCGCCGACCGATTCGAGCGGAGTGGTTTGCGCGATAGTTGCCGTAAATAAATCGTTGTTTTCCGCACCGTCGAGCAAAATGCTGGTGCTGGCGGCGCGTTGACCGTTAATCGCCACGCCCGCGCCGCGCCCCGTTGGGTCGCCCGGCGACACATTGCCTGACAAATTGACCAAGCTATATGGATTGCGGTTCAGAATCGGCAGGTCTTGAATTTGTTTGCCGGTAATCGTGGTGGAAAGCTGCTGGTCGGTGGTATTGATTTCTGCTCCGCCGCCGGATGTAATAGTCACAGTTTCGGTTCGGATATTTTCAACCCCGGTCGTCAAATTCAAAGTGATTCGCCCGCCGACAGTTACTTGGACGGTTTCTTTGGCATCCTGAAAACCTTGTTTGGTTGCAGAAACTTCATACGAGCTAGGTTGCAAATTCGGGACGAGATACGCGCCATCGTCATCGGTCGTTACTGTGCGTGTGGCGTTGGTCGCCGTGTTTCGCACCGTCACCGTAGCCCCCGGAATCACCGCTTCGTTCGGGTCTTTCACCGTCCCGTTAATCTGACCGGCTTCTTGCTGCGCGAAAACCGGAACAGTAAATGCGGCGGCGATAAGAAAAATTGCCAAAATGGAGGCAAAATTCCATCCGACTGCGCTTAAATTTATTAAGTTATTTTTTTTCATTTTAATCTCCTTTTCTAACTGGGTTTATGTAACGGGCAAAGTCGGAGTTTTTCAGAATCTCAAATTTAGAGGGATAGTTTATTGGTTCGGCGAATGGTTGCAGATATTGCTGTTTCATAAGTTCCGTTCACGCGAACTTTTCAATGCTCACAAAATTCTTGAACTTCGCTAAAATTTACTTTAATGAATAATCTTCATTGATTTGAAAAACAGAAAAAACCTCTGCATTGCTCCTGCCTTGAAAAAGCAATAGCCGTTCCTTTAAATATTTGTAAATGCTGATTTTATTGGGTTTCTTTCATTTATAAAGGTTTTTCATTATAAAGAAAACAATTTCCGGCGAGCGAATTTTCGGAATTTTTAAGTCCTTTCGGTTAAAAATCTAAAAACTTGAATAAAAGGGTTTTTTGAGAAATTCAATTTCGTGAAAATTTTACACGGTCTTGTTTTTTGATGGAGTGTTTGCTTGAAAATGGGATTTGATTATTTTCTAATTAAAAGATACGAGGAATAAATTCCTTAAAAGCAAATGCCGTTGTTAATTGGTGCGCTCTTGTATGAAAGCATTTAATCAAATATTTATTTTTTGATTTCCATACGTTTCAGATGACAAATCCGCTAAGAGAATTGTGAAATTCAAATGTTAGGAACATAAGCATTAGCCGTTAAAGAATATAAATTAAGTTTCAAGTCAGTTCAGCCAAATCAATTTTATAACGCTTTATTTTCACATTCAGAGTCGTCACCTTTAGCCCCAACAATTTAGCCGCTTTGGTTTGCTTTCCCATCGAACGAATTAACGCGCAACGAATCATTTTGACTTCAAAGTGCCTTAATTCTTCAAACAGAGAGATTGGCTTTTCGTCTTCGATTTCTTTCTCTAACGTCGCTGACGTTTCTTCCAAAGAATTTATTTCTCTGACCAGAAGCAGTGACAGGGATTTAAGAGCTTCCAATTGATTTTGTTTCAAAATTCCTTCTGAACTACCGAAGTTATTAGATTGCATAAACATAAATCATTAAACATAAAATTACAGTTTGGTTTAATATTATTCATAATAATATATCGAATTGGTGTTAAAACAAGTGCCAATTCGGAAGTTTTTAACTATACCAGTTTTTGAATTTTATTCATCCTTCATCTGCAAACCGTTTGTGGCTTCGAGAAGTGTCTGGATTGTTATATTCATAATGAATTTGGATAGGCGGTTTCGTCTATTATTGGTCTAATTAAAATGCTCGAAATTGGCTCTTGTTTTAATATCACTTTCGCTTACGATAAATAAATCGGATAGCTTACATATCTAGCAATCTGCAACAGGTCAATCCGACAAAAAAATAAATAATTTATTAAGAAGCAATAGTTATGGAAAAAAATGATGTCAACAACCAAGTTCAACAACAGCTGCCTAAACCGAATCCTGATCTTAAAAATCTGGAGAAGTTGGTTGGAACTTGGAAAGTTTCCGGCGGCGCACAAGGACAGATTATCTTCGAGTGGATGGAAGGCGGCTTTTTCCTCATCCAGCGCGTTGATCTTATGCATAACGGTCATCCAGTCAAGGGTATTGAAATCATCGGACACGAACAGAAATTCGGTGAAGAGCCGAGCGCGGAAATTAAGACGCGCTTTTACAGTTTTCTGGACGGTATGACACTCGATTATGTGTATGAAATGGAAGGCAACAATTTCACGATTTGGATGGGAGAGAAAAATTCTCCGGGACGTATGAACGGAAAGATTAGCGACGACGGTAACACCTTTACCGGGGAGTGGGTTTATCCGGGCGGCGGATATATGGCAACCGGAACCAGAGTTAAATAAGCAAACAATTCGGAAATTACAAAGATAAATAATGAAGTTATGATTTATGTCAAAAGAACATATTTATAAAGTCCAAGTCGTTTGGGCGGGCAACGAAGGCGAAGGAACAAAATCTTATACGGCTTACAGCCAGGCGCACGAAATTTCCCGCGAAGGGAAGGAAATTATTTTGGGTTCAGCCGACCCGATTTATTGCGGCGGCGCATCACGTTACAATCTGAAAGAATTAATCGTCGCGGCACATGCGGGCTGCCATATGCTTCGGTATCTGCACTTGTGCGCCGATGCCGGAGTTGTCGTGGTTGATTATACGGATGAAGCAAGCGGCAAATTGATAGTAGCCGCTGACGGCAACGGCAAAATCACCGAAGTTACAATCAATCCTCGCGTAACGGTAACAAGCAAATCCGACGCGGAATTGGCGAAAGAATTACACGACAAAGCGCACGAATTTTGCTTTATCGCTAACTCGATGAATTTTCCGGTAATGTTTAATCCCGAAATATTAGTTGAGAAACAGAAAGCGGTTTGAAAAACAAGCGCAGGCATAAAATTCGGACAATTTTCACGAACCGAAAACTCCGAAACTAAAATGATTTGCAAATTTAATTCAAATGAAATAATTAGAAGCAAGAAAAATGGAAACAGCAATCGCAAATGCAAATAATTTAGCCGCCGCTTTTATCGGCGAATTGCAGCACGAAGCCGAGACGACGCGGAAGATATTAGAGCGAATTCCAGAAGACAAATTCGACTGGAAACTGCACGAAAAATCTATGCCTTTCAGCCATCTGGCAACGCACGTCGCGGAAATAATTTATTGGTGGATGAAAATTCCGCTGACAACCGCTGAACTTGATTTTGCCGTTCAAGAATATAAATCGCCTGATCTGAAAACCAACGCCGAACTGCTCGAGTATTTCGACAAAAACATCGCAGGCGCAATTGAAGCCTTAAAAAATACTTCCGACGAAGCAATGATGGAAACCTGGACGGTGCGAAACGGCGAACAAATCTATTTTGAAAAGCCGCGAACCCAAGTTCTTCGCGCGGATTGCTTGAATCACTTCATTCATCATCGCGGACAACTTTCGGTTTATCTGCGTTTGAACGACATTCCCGTTCCCGGAATTTACGGACCTTCGGCAGACGAAGGCGCAATGTAATGAAAATAAAACTGAATAATGCGCGGTTTCAATCTAATTCATTTACTTTCACGGCGACCAATGCGGTCTAGGCGCAAGCCACCAAACCGGCTGGACGGGTTTAATTGGCAAACTTTTGCAGCAAATCGGCGAATACTTACATGAAGGGAGCGGTGATTTTACGGAGACAAGTTAGTAAAAATTAACCGCGGAATACTGGGACTGAATAGGATTCTCCGCGCATTCTATCGAATTCCGCCGAAAATATTGAACCCCGAAGCAAAAATCAGGAACAATTCAGTGCAATCGAAGTTAAATGAATCTACTTGCGAAGATATTACCTAACCAAACACAATTTACAGATTGTTTAAATTTACTTGAGAGTTTAAGAAAAAATTATGAATACATTGAAATTTCTTTTCCGGCTTGCATTGTTATCTGTCTTTTGCATTTTGGCAGGAGCGGAGACGCAAGCCGCCAGTTATTTGTATGCCATTAACGACAACACAGCCAGAAGTCAAATTTACGGCTTTTCGGTGAATGAAACTACCAGCACATTGACCGATCAAATCGTCCAGCCAACCAATGCGCTGGGCGCAACGGGACTCGTCAACGGCATCGCTTCCGTTAATTTCGCGCCGAACACGATTGTGGACGCGCCGGTTGATTTTAATGGCGACGGTAAATCCGATTTTGTCGTCGCCCGCTCTTTTGTTCCCGGTTCGCCGGCGACGTGGTTTATCAATTACAACGGCAGCGGAAACAATTTGTCGCAGGCGATTCAATTTGGCAGCGGAGTCGGTTACACGGGCGGCGACGTTCCCGTGCCGGAAGATTACGATGGCGACGGCAAGGACGACATCGCGGTCTGGCGCGAAAACGTCAACAATTTTTCGTATTATTATATTTTCCGCAGCAGCGACAGCACTTTTCAAGCCGTCCAATTCGGCAAACCGGGCGACGACCCGACCATCGTCGGCGACTATGACGGCGACAATAAAGCCGATGTCGCGGTTTTCAGAGACCCGATGCTGACACCGGTCGCGCCATGCGGTTCCAGCACGGTTTGGTATTACCGTCCATCGGCGACGCCGAATGTTGATTTTCGTTATGTTTGCTGGGGCGCATACGGCGACCGCGTGGCTCCCGGCGATTATGACGGCGACGGGAAAAACGATAATGCCGTGTTTCGCTTCGTGGACGGCGCGGGCGTTTTCTTCGTCAACAAATCCGGCGGCGGCACCGAAGCAGTTTACTGGGGAACACCCGGCGATCAGATGATGCCGGGCGATTATGACGGCGACGGCAAGACCGATTATGCAGTCGCCCGCCAAACCACTCCGCGCGAATTTTATATTCGCACGCAAACCGGCGCGACGCAATTTTATCAATTCGGCATCAACACCGACATTCCCGTTCCCGGAGATTACAACGGCGACGGCAAAACCGACATCGCCGTTTTTCGGCAAATTTCCGATCTGACGAGCAAGTATTTTTTTATTCGTCCGGCAGGAACAAGCGGCGAAGCCGACTTCGCATTTCAATGGGGACAGCAAAGCGATCATCCGGTGGCGACTTACAACTTCCACTAAATTGAAATTTAAAAGAACAAAAAGATCCATCTCATTCGCTCGCTTGACATCGCTGGCGAATTTCGTGGAACGAATCAGAGTTTTCGACGGAACGCAACCTGTATTAAGACAATCGCCGCCGAGCGCGGCAATCTCATCTAACGTTAAGGTTTCGGCGAATTGGGTGTGAAGAATTTCTTTTACCGATTCGAGCCAGCGCGGTTTTAGATTATCCGTTTTTTTGGCGGCGTGTCTCATCGTTTCCGCCGCCATTTCCAGAATGAGTCTTTCGATTGCCAGAGCGGAAACGCCATCCGGCTGGCAAAATTCGCGGTAAATTTTCGCGCCGAGATTCGAAAGCGAAATCTCGCTAGAAAACGCTGAATTGTCCAATTTTATCGAATAATCTTCGGTGCGGTTTATCAACGAAGATTCCAACTGAAGATTAAAACAACGTCCGCCCGCATCGTGAAAAGAATCCGAATGCGTTTCGTACCGCGTGTGTGGAAAATTGACGTCGAAGGCGCACAGAGACGATTTTGTTTGCCGTATTTTTCGGTGAATGCGCCTTGCAGAACAAAACAGAAATAAGCGAATGCGTGAGAATGTCTGGGAGTTTGGAATAGGGCGGATACTGCGTTTCCGTCAAAATCAATCCGTTAAGCGAAAGAGTTTTCAGAGTCTTTCCAAATAATTGTTTGGCACGATGCGTCATTGCATTATTGTAACTCAAGTAAATCCGACTTGATTTACTTACCCTTTGCGTGATTTTCTGTCAAATGTATTTTGATAAATTCAATCGCCTCACGAATAATTTCGCGCGACCTTTCATCATTGTTTTGATTGTCGAAGCCGTGAATGCCGTTCGGGTGATTGGCAAAATTAAGCGTGATGTTTTTGGCGATTGCCTCTTTAGTAAAACGGTCAATCGAATCGTTTATCGTCGGGACTTCATCGCGTCCGGCACGGGCGATGAACATCGGCGGCAATTTGCCCGCATCATTGTCGAGATAGGTTATCGCGGAAAAAGCCTTTAGAGTTTCCGCCGATTCGGTTTTTTGATAATTTGATTGCCGAACGTCCATAAACGCATAAAATCCGACGATGCATTTGACATACGGCATTTCGCCTCGCATCGGCAAGTTCAACATCGGACCGCCCGCCGAGAAACTGATTAAACAAATACGGTCTTTATCAATGTTGTATTTATCGGCGTTAGCGCGAACGTATTTAATTGCGTCCGTCACGTCCTGCGCCGCGTTTTCCAAAGATTTATTCGGATATTCGAGCCGGTGCGTGAAGGTTACGCCGACCAGCCCGGAAGCGGCTATAATTCGTCCCCAACTCATATAAATGCCCCAATCTTTCGGTGTGTATTCCGGTTTTGCTCCGCCGTGAATGAAAATTACAACGGGTCGTTTTTCGGTTTTTGAAAGACTCGGCGGAAGATAAAGGTCCATCAAAATGTTCGGATCGGAGGTCGCGGTGTATTTCAAATTTTCGACAACTTTTACCTTGTCTATTCCCGCGACTTTATAAACGACGGGCATCATCACTTTTCGCGCCGCCTCGCGGATGTCATTCGGTTGATTGTTTTGCGCGATGATTGGAAATGTCGCCCAGCCGAAAGCGATAAGCAAAATTGCAAAAGAAATAAAATGTTTCATAAATACTCCTTAGATTAGATTCTAAAATTGCGGAAAACTTAACGGTCGGTGCGACGACTTTGTTTTCTGAAACCGCAACGAACATGAGTTTTTCCGCGCTGCACCAATCGCCGAGCATTTCATCCGGCGTCGAATCGGGCGAGGAATTAAAAGTGTCGCCCGTGGAAATCACAAACTTTATAATTTCCCAGATTCGCTCTTTGTCCGCTTCCGTATATTTTCTAATCGTAATCATTTTAAGTTAAACTGCCGCTTGTCGCTTTTCGCTAAATTGAAATAATCGACGCTCGGACGTTCCTACTTTGACCGATTTTTCTAAACTGTTCCAAAGCAAAACTTCTGAATACATCGCAAAAACCTTTTTCGCTTTCAAATTTTCGCGTCTTGTGGCACTCACCAATTCGCCGATGTATTGCGGCATAAAAAACGTGCCGTCCGGTTTCGTCTGCACAAGGTCGCTGCCGTAAAGCAGATGATATTTAGGCGTTTCAACCGAATTTTCCTCCCGCCTGTTTTGTGTTACTCAAATGAAACCGCCTTTAACTTTTTATGGTAAAAAACATAAGAGCCCACTAACAAAATCAACGGAATAAATATAAACATCCATTGCCCGGGCGGGTCGCCCACGCAAATGTGTGAATACATCGCCGCTATCAAATCGAAAACAAAACCGGCATAAGCCCATTCCTTAATTCTCGGAAAGCCCGGAACGAGTATCGCTACCACGCCTAATAATTTAGCCACTCCGAGAAAGGGAAGAAAATGGGTCGGATAGCCTAAACGGGTGTTGACTATCGCCATCGCTTCGGGATGCATTATGACATCGGGAATAGAACCAGCATAGATGCCGCAAACAGTCCTGTAAAAATCCAGTAAATAATCTTTATTTTCTTTGCGCTTATAATTTTATTAGACTTGTTTCCAAAATAAATACTTGATAAGTAATAAAAATATAATTTACTGATTTGTTGTATCAATTTAAATCAATTTCCAAACTTACTTCTTTTTTGTGATGAACGCTCTGAATTTTCCTTTATTCTGAATTTCACAATTTTGGTAATTAAATCAAAAGGCATTGGTTTATCCAGCGGAAATTGAACCGAGCCTTTTCCTATTTTGTAACCGGAAAGTTCTTTTTTGAATGCTTCATTTCCTGTCGGTGTTGCATAAAATCCGATATGATTTTTGAAAGCTGCAAAGAAAACCAAGTTACCGTTTAGCGTGAAGGTCGGTATTGCATATTTGATTGTTTCTTCAGCCTCGGGAGCCGCTTTTTTAATTGTCGCCCGAATTTGTTCCAAAATTTCTTGAACGTCTTTTGGAAATCCCGCGATATACTCGTCAATGTTTTTCGGTTTTGTCGTTGTCATAATATTTAATTTTTAGTTTGCCGTTTCCGGTTTATCCCCGCTCGTTTGCCATCTTATTGCCAGCCACGCGACAGTCATCACCCAGACGCAGTAAACAATTATTAAGAGCCTGTTTGCCCATCCGACTAATGCTATTACTCCAGAAGGTAAAGTTGTCGGCGCACCGGCAGTCATATCAACCCCGGCATCAGAAAACTCTTTAAACATAATAATCACCGCCGCCGTCATCAAAACCCAACTTATCCAGGTCAGATTGGCT
>Ga0136618_10000069_pt1 | contig 23996 bp, 26 predicted proteins | sample AntDrymUQ3302106_2_FD_104805 | JGI IMG/M metagenome (GOLD analysis project Ga0136618, IMG submission 104805) | Polar desert sand microbial communities from Dry Valleys, Antarctica - metaG UQ330 (21.06) | ecosystem: Environmental > Terrestrial > Soil > Desert | place: Antarctica: Dry Valley... | reverse complement strand
AGCGCAGGCTGTGGCCCAGCGGGCCGGTCAACATCGGTACGCCGGACAACTTCCGCGTACCCGACCTCGTCCTACTCCGTCAGCGCTCGGATGCGGTGTTCCTGAGCACCGCGGCGATCGTCGTGGAGGTCGTTTCCCCGGGAGACGAGTCGTACCGAAAGTTCGCCTTTTACTTCGCCCAGGGCGTGGAGGAGGTGCTGATGGTCGATCCCGTGAAGCGGTCGGTTCAGTGGCACGCCCGTGGTGTGGCTGCGTTCGAACGAGCTGCAGCCAGCGCCGTACTGGAGCTGTCGGGGCAGGCACTCGGCGCGGGGATCGACTGGCCGCCAACCGCGGAGTAACGCTCGCCGCTATTCTCGCGAGTTCAGCCACACAACGGCGTAGGGCGGTGATTCGGCATGGAGTTCTTCCGGCCGACCAGCCTGGCCGAGGCCTGCCAGCTCAAGTCCGAACATCCCGACGCGGTTCCGCTCTGCGGCGGTACGGACGTCATGGTCGATATCAACTTCGACCGTCGCCGGCCCGATGCGTTGCTGGATCTGACCGGTGTCCGAGAGCTGTACGAATGGAGCCGATACGACAGCCACGTCCGAGTTGGTGCGGCCGTGCCCTACACGACGATCATCAAGGAGCTGTCGGCCGATGCGCCGGGTCTGGCGATCGCCAGCCGCACGGTCGGCTCGCCACAGATCCGCAACCGCGGCAGCGTCGGAGGCAATCTCGGGTCGGCGTCCCCGGCCGGGGATGCGTTGCCGCCGCTGTTGGCTGTCGACGCCGTTGTCGAGACGGTGTCGGCGACCAACAGGCGCCGGATCCCCATCCACGAGTTCTTCCTCGGCCCCAAGCGCAACGCCCTGCAGCCGGACGAGCTGATCGCTGCCGTGCACGCCCCCGTCGCGGGCGGCCCGCAGCAGTTCGCCAAGGTTGGGACCCGCAACGCCATGGTGATCGCGGTGTGCTCGTTTTCCCTCGCGTTGCACCCGGACACCGGGCGGGTCGGCACGGGTATCGGCTCGGCCGCCCCGACTCCGCTCGCCGCTACGCAGGCCGAGGACTTCCTCAGCGCCGAACTCGCGGACCGCTGGACCGGGCCGGCCGAGCTGCCCGACGACGTCGTACGCCGCTTCGGTGAACTGGTCGCGGGGGCGGCCTCGCCGATCGACGACGTACGGGGTACGGCCGACTACCGCCGACACGCCTTGGCGGTTCTGGCCCGCCGCACGCTGACGTGGACCTGGGCAGAGCACATCAGGCAGGCCCAGTGACGATGACCCCGCCCGGCTCCCGGACGGAGCCCGGCTCATGACGATGACCCCGCCCGGCTCCGTCCAGTCCGCTCCTGTTGTGTGCTCCCGGACGGAGCCGGGCTCATGACCATCCGGGTGACGATGACTGTGAACGGCGAGCCGCTCACCGCCGACGACGTGTGGGAGGGCGAAAGCTTGCTCCATGTCCTGCGCGAGCGGCTCGGTCTGCCCGGCTCGAAGAACGCCTGCGAGCAGGGCGAGTGCGGATCGTGCACGGTTCTGCTCGGCGGCGAGGTGGTCTGCGCCTGCCTTGTCGGCGCCGGGCAGGCCGAGGGAGCCGACATCGTCACCGTCGAGGGGCTCGGAGACGGCGAGCAGCTGGCCACGATCCAGCAGACGTTCGTGGCGGCCGGTGCGGTGCAGTGCGGCTTCTGTACGCCGGGACTGCTGATCACGGCGTTCGACCTGCTCAACCGCGATCCCGACCCCTCGGATGCGACGATCCGGGAGGCGCTGGCCGGAAACCTCTGCCGCTGCACCGGCTACGAGAAGATCCTCGACGCCGTCCGACTGGCGGCGGAGCGAGCCCGATGACCTTGACCGTCATCGAGGGGTGCGCGGTCGCGACCGTCGACGCGACCGGGACGGAGTACGCCGAGGGCCACCTGGTCGCCGAGGACGGCGTGCTGATCGCGGTCGGACCCGGTCCCGCCCAGGGGTACGACGAGGCGCGTCGAGTCGACGGCCGCGGCTGCCTGGCCACGCCCGGGCTGGTCAACACGCATCACCACCTCTACCAATGGCTGACCCGCGGCTGCGCACCGGACAGCACGCTGTTCGAGTGGCTCGTCGAGCTGTACCCGATGTGGGCGCGGATCGATGCCCAGGCCGTGCACAGCGCAGCCGCCGCCGGGCTCGGCTGGCTCGCGCTGTCCGGGTGCACCACCTCGATGGACCACCACTATGTCTTTCCGGCCGGCCGCGGTGACCTGTTCGCCGCCGAGGTCGAGGCGGCACGCACCATCGGCATCCGCTTCCATCCGGCCCGCGGCTCGATGGACCTCGGCGAGTCCCAGGGCGGCCTGCCGCCCGACCACATCGTGGAGAACATTGACACGATTCTCGAAGCCACCACCACGGCGATCGACGAGCATCACGACCCGTCCCCGGCGTCGATGACGCGGGTCGTGGTGGCTCCCTGCTCGCCGTTCAGCGTGACCGCGGACCTGCTCCGGCAGACGGCGGACCTGGCCCGCGAGCGCGGGGTGCGGCTGCACACCCACCTGTGCGAGACGCTGGACGAGGAGGCGTTCTGCCGGGAGAGGTTCGGCACCTCCCCGACCGAGTACGTCGAGCAGCTGGGCTGGCTCGGACTCGACGTCTGGCTGGCCCACGGCGTCCATCTCGACGACGCCGCCGTACGACGGCTGGCCGACAGCGGTACCGGCGTGGCGCACTGCCCGTCGTCGAACGCTCGGCTGGGCGCGGGCATCGCGCGGGTCAAGGACCTGCTGGCGGCCGGCGTACCGGTCGGTCTGGGCGTCGACGGGCCAGCTTCCAACGAGCACGGTGGTCTCGGCTCGGAGCTGCGGATCGCGCTGCTGGTCGCCCGGCTGCGCGGCGGCGCGGCGGATCTGGACGGACGGGATGTGCTGCGGATGGCGACCATGGGCGGTGCGCGCTGCCTCGGGCGGGACAAGGACATCGGCAGTCTCGAGGTGGGCAAGCGGGCCGATGTGGCGCTGTGGGATCTGACCGGACTCGGACACGTCGACCTGGCCGACGACCCGGTCATCGCGCTCGTCATGGGGCCGCCTGCGCCGCTGCGGCTGATGCTCGTGGAGGGCCGGACCGTCGTCGCGGGCGGCGCACTCGTCACCGCCGACGCCGCGGCGCTGGGGGCCGCGGCCCGCGGGGCACGCAGATCGCTGCTGGGGGTGGGCGCGTGACAGTTTCGACCGAGGTCCGGAACCGAACGGCCGGCGGCATCGGCGAGTCGCCGGTCCGGCCGGACGGGACGTTCAAGGTCACCGGCCAGTTCGCCTACAGCTCCGACCTCTGGATGGACGGCATGCTGTGGGGCGCGACGCTGCGCAGTCCGCATCCGCGGGCTCGGATCACCTCGATCGACGTCGGTCCGGCGCTGAAGCTCGCCGGGGTGTCCGCGGTGCTGACGCACGACGACGTACCGGGGGAGAAGGTCTACGGGCTGGAGATCGCCGACCAGCCGGTGCTCGCCTTCGACGAGGTGCGGTACCAGGGCGAGCCGGTCGTGATAGTCGCCGCAGACCATCCGGAGACCGCCCGCCGGGCGGCGGCCCTGGTCGTCGTCGACTACGAGGTCGTCGAGCCGGTGACCGACCCGCGGGAGGCCGTCGGCCATCCCGACTGGAAGCCGGTGCACGACGAACCCGGTGAGCGTACGGCGATGAGCCGGGACAGGGCGCCCGTCCACCCCCACGGCAACATCGTGCGGCACCAGCGGATTCGCTTCGGCGACCCGGATGCCGTGACCGCCGACGTCGTCGTACAGGGTGACTACGAGGTCGGGATGCAGGACCAGGCGTTCCTGGGTCCCGAGTCGGGACTTGCCGTCCCGGCTGACGACGGGGGCGTCGACCTCTACGTCGCGACCCAGTGGCTGCACGTCGACCGGCGACAGATGTCCGGCGCGCTCGCGCTGCCCGAGGAGAAGATCCGCCTGACCCTGGCCGGGGTGGGCGGCGCGTTCGGGGCGCGGGAGGACCTGTCGATGCAGGTCCACGCCTGCATGCTCGCGTTGCGCACCGGCCGCCCGGTGAAGATGGTCTATTCGCGCGAGGAGTCCTTTTTCGGGCACGTGCACCGGCATCCGGCGCTGATGCGCTACGAGCACGGGGCCGACCGGGATGGCCGGCTGGTCTACGTGCGGGCGCACATCCTGCTGGACGGTGGGGCATATACCTCGAGCACGCCGGCCGTCGTCGGCAACGCGTCCACGCTCGGCGTCGGACCTTACGGCGTCCCGAACGTCGGCATGGACTGCTGGGGCGTCTACACAAACAACCCGCCGTGCGGGGCGATGCGCGGTTTCGGGGCGGTGCAAGCGGCGTTCGGCTACGAGTCGCAGATGGACAAGCTGGCCGCTGCCGTCGGTCTCTCACCGGTGGAGATCCGGACACTGAACGCGGTGTCGGAGGGCTCGATCCTCCCGACCGGGCAGCGGATCGACAGCCCCGCCCCCGTCGCGGAGCTGATGCATCGGTTGGACGCGATGCCACTGCCGGGGTCGGTCGACCAGGACATCCGGCTGCTGCCCGGCGGTGTCTCGAACACGACGCACGGCGAAGGGGTACGCCGGGGAGTCGGCTACGCCGTCGGGATCAAGAACGTCGGGTTCTCCGAGGGGTTCGACGACTACTCCACCGCGCGGGTGCGGATCGAGCTGGTCGGCGACGAGCCGTCGGTGCTGGTACACACCGCCGCGGTCGAGGTCGGCCAGGGCCTGGTCACCGTGCAGGCGCAGATCGCCCGGTCGGAACTCGGCGTCGAGCGGGTGACGGTCGCCGCCGCCGACACACAGGTAGGAAGCGGCGGGTCGACATCAGCGTCCCGGCAGACCTACGTCACCGGGGGTGCGGTCCGGGCCGGTTGTGCGGCGGTGCGGTCCTCGCTGTTCGAGCGAGCCGCTGCACGGTACGGCCCGGGGGAGTTCAGGCTGGTCGCCGGCAAGGTCGAGTCCCTCGTCGACGGTGTGGTCGGTGACATCGCGTCACTGCTCTTGGACGGCCCGGTGGAACACACCGTGCAGTGGCGGCATCGGCCGACCCAGCCCCTGGACGAGGCGACCGGCCGCGGCAATGCGCACGTGCAGTGGGCGTTCTGCGCGCACCGCGCGGTGGTCGACGTCGACGTGGAGCTCGGCCTGATCCGGGTGGTCGAGTTGGCCTGCGTCCAGGATGTCGGCAAGGCGATGAACCCCGACGCCGTGCTCGGCCAGATCCATGGAGGTAGTGCCCAGGGCCTGGGTCTGGCGGTGATGGAGGAGGTGCAGGTGGTGGACGGAAAGCTCCGCAACCCGTCGTTCACCGACTACCTGATGCCGACGATCATGGACATGCCGCCGATGCGGGTGGAGGTGCTCGAACTAGCCGACCCACATTCGCCGTACGGCCTGCGTGGCGTCGGCGAGCCTCCGACGATCTCGTCCACTCCGGCAATCGTGGCCGCCGTACGGGCGGCGAGCGGCGTCGACCTCAAGCGTGTCCCGATCCGCCCGGAGCACCTCGTCGCCGCCGCCCTCTGCCACTAACCGAAGAGGCGAGGTGCTTCGCGCACCGGCGCTTAGCTCTATCGTGGACAGCTACAGGCAGGCAAGGGAGGTCGCGTCATGTCGAAGGTGGACACGAGTGTGGCGATGGATTCCTCCCTGCTCGATCGCTTGGACAACGAGGCTCGCCGGAGTGGTCGCACACGTGACGAGCTGATTGAGGACTCGCTACGTCGGACTCTCGCCGGTCAGGTTCTCGCCGGAATCTTCGCGCGGGTGCGGCCGGTCAGTGCTCTCACAGATGATCAAGCAGAGGCGATCGCATACCGCGAGCTGGATGCGGTACGCAGCGAAGGCGACCCATTGCAAAGCGGGACGGTCGGGGAGGACGCCGGTCATTGACCTCGGCATCCGACAGGCTGCCGTTGCGGCTGGTTGTTGATCCTGGTGTTTACGTCTCGGCCGCGATCAGCGGACGCGGACCCAACAGGCAGCTGTTGGACGAAGCGGTCAACGGTCGAGTCATCCTGGTGATGTCTCGAACGTGGCGGTTTGGTCGTGCGGAACGCCCGCGAGGCGTTGCAGGCGTTGGACTACGAGCACCCTTGGGGACCCGACCTGATACCTGGCCGCGATCACGAGGCCTGGCTCCAGACGAACGCCGAAGGACACGGCCACGTGTTCACATTGACGTGCGGCTTCCTCGCCGTCGTCAAGGATCCGTCCGCCGTCGACCTGCCGGCTGTTGTGACTCCGGAATCCTTGTCCAACTGGTTGGAACAGCTGGACGCAGTCCGGGCTCTCGTCGCCGGCAGGGGAGTGGCGACCCGACCGGACTACCCCACTCCTGACGTCGCCTACGTCAAACTGCCGCCCGATCCCGGGGACACCGTGAGAGCAACGGCGGACGCGCCGCTAGAGGGCGCGATCATCCTCACACTGCAAAGGCGCCCGGAACTACCGGATGCCGTCGGCTCGGGAGGGTGGCGTGTACACGCCGTCGGCGACTACGAGTCGATCGACAAGATGCCCACGCCAAGGACGGAAAGATGATGAGGCACATGCGCGAGGAAGCCCCGAATCGCCTCGACCTGCGTTAACCATTGCGGGGTTGGCCACATATCGCAGCGGATCGAAGGGTGGCCAACCCCACAATGCCGCCAAGGCGTCGATCAGTAAGCGAAGTCCGGATACCAGTCGGTCCCGCGGCCGTCGGGGGTGAAGTCGAAGAGGTGCCACAGCGGGTCGATCGTGTCGGAATGGCGAGGATCCTGACCGGGCTCGGGCGCGGCGAACAGGAGCTCGGACGCCCAGAAGTGGCGGATCTGCCCGCCGTCTCGCCGGAAGACGTTCAGCATCGGAACCTGGGCGTCCCCAGACTCGCCCAGGTAATCGTGGTTGTACGTGGTGGTGGCCGACGACAGCAGCCGCAGCCGCCGCCAACCGCGACTGTCTGCGTGGGCGAGGATCCGCGGGAGCGGCGCCTTCGCTACGACAGCGACGTTGATGCGCTGCGCGGCGTGCTCGACAACCCCGTCGAACGAGTCGAGGAAGGCCGTGCACGACGGACAAGGTAGATCCTCATCCGGCGCCCTCGGGAACATGAAGCTGTAGATCGCGAGCGAGTCCGTGCCTGGCGCGAACAGCTCGGACAGCCGCACATCGCCGGGGATGCCGTCCGCGCCGGCCCCTTGGAAGACGTAGTCCTCCGGGACCACTCCGCCCGGCGGTAGATCCCGCCTCGCGGCTGCCACCGCCTCGGTGACTCGGCGCAGCTCGATCTCCTGCGTCAGCAGCCGGTCGCGCGCCTGCCGGTACGCCGCTGTCTCCCCCGGGAATGTTGTGCTCATGACCCACTGCCCTTCGTTCGTATCTCCCGGTAATAGGACCGGCCCGGCTGCGTCAACTCATCGGTCACAGCACGGCGACACCGGAAACGGCGCCCCGCCATCAGCCCCGGCCCGGTCGGCAGGTACTGGCCGGCCGTGACCCGATGACAGTCGGTCCACTCTTTGTCTCCGGGGGTCAGCACGAACGGGTCCTGGAACGTGTTGTAGAGGCCGGCCAGGTCGGCGAACCGTGCGTCATCGCAGGTGCTCGACCCGTCCTTGACGGCGCCCGCGTGCAGCACCATCCGGATCCGACGGTCGGCATTGACGTCGGCGACCAGTGTGGGGAAGGCGGCTCGCTGGTCGTCGCCGTACGGCGTGTCGCCGAGCAACGCGAACGTCAGCGGGATCAGCGGTCGAGTTTCCGCGGCTGCCGGAACCACGATCAAGGTTGGGAGCAGCGCCGCTCAGACGCCGGCGACCAGGGCAACTCGGGAACTCAGGCGCATCAAGCGAGCTTGCCTGTGCCGCCCCAACGCCGAGCCACCTCCGTGTGAACTTTCCGGTTGTCCGGTGCTGGTGCTAGTCCCGCTTCGGCAGCTGCTGCAAAGCCCAGGTGTTGCCATCCGGGTCGCTGAAGTAGACGAACGAGCCCCACACCTGCACGTCGACCTCACTGGCCTCGACACCGTTGGCGACGAGCTGGTCTCGGGCCGCCTGGGCGTCGGCGACCACCATCATCAGGCCTTTCTGCGAGCCGGGCTCGGTCTCGGTGATGCCGACTCCCATGCAGATGGAGCAGGCCGACCCGGGAGGTGTCAGCTGCACGAACCGGAGGTCGTCGGAGACCTGCTGGTCGTGGTCGGCGTGGAAGCCGACCTGGTCGACGTAGAACGCCTTGGCGCGGTCGACATCGGTCACCGGCACCGGTACGAGTTCCAGTTTCATGTCCATGACCGCAACCTATCCACGGCCTACGACAGAATCGGCTACGGCGCCGGGAGCGAGTTCAGCCGGCGTTGCAGGAGCCGGCGTTCGGCATCGTTGCCCACCAGCTCCAGCGCGCGTTGGCAGGCGACCCTGGCGCCGGCGACATCGCCGACCTGGCGCAGCAGCTCGCTTCGTGCGGCGTGCAGGTAGTGGTAGCTGCCCAAGTCGTCAGCGAACTCAGACATCGACGCCAACCCGGCCGCGGGCCCGTCGGCCAGCGCCACCGCCACCGCACGGTTCAGCCGCACGACCGGCGACGGCATGAGCACGATGAGCCGGTCGTAGCACCGCACGATGGCTGCCCAGTCCGTGGCCTCGTACGTCGGGGCGCTGGCGTGCAGGTGCGCGATGGTGGCCTCCGCGACGTACCGTCCGCCGAGTCCGAGCCCAGCGGTCGCGTCGAGCAGTTCGCGGGCTCGGGCGATCCCGGCCCGATCCCATCGCGAGCGATCCTGGTCGGCGAGCAGCACCATCTCGCCGTCGGAATCGATCCGGCCGTTGCGGCGGGCGTGGTGCAGCAGCATCAGGGCGAGCAGTCCGAGCACCTCGGGCTCCTCAGGCAGCAGGCCGGCAAGCACCTCGCCCAGGTCGAGGGCCCGCGCGCACAGGTCGACCCGAAGATGGGTCTCGCCGGTGCTGGCGGCGTACCCCTCGTTGAAGACGAGATAGACGACGGCCAGTACGGCGGGCAGCCGGTCGGGCAGGTCACCCGGCGCCGGGACTCGCAGCGGGATGCCAGCGTCGCGGACCTTCCGCTTGGCTCGGACCAGCCGCTGCGCCATCGTTGCCTCGGGGACGAGGAAGGCCCGTGCTATCTCCAGCGTGGACAGCCCGGCCAGGCAGCGCAGCGTGAGCGCAACCTGCGCCTCGCGGGCCAGTGCGGGATGGCAGCAGCCGAAGATCAGCTCCAGCCGTTCGTCGGGGATGGCGTGGCTGTCCGGCGCGGAGGAGGTGCGGGCCAGCTGGCGTTCCAGCTCCGCGAGTTTCTCGGCGTACACCGTCGCCCTCCGCAAGCGATCCAAGGCCTTGCGTCGAGCCGTCGTGGCGAGCCACGCGCCTGGATTGGCTGGAACGCCGCTGTTCCAGGCCTCCAGCGCCGCCACGAACGCGTCGGCGGTGGCGTCCTCGGCCAGGCCGAGATCACCGCTGCAGGCCCTCGCCACGCCGGCGAGCACGCGCCCCCACTCGGTGCGGTGCGCGTGCTCGACGGCACGGTGAACGGAGCTGGTCAGCTCTGCGGGACCTGCGAGAAGTCGACAACCGGCCGGACCTCGACCGCCCCGTGCGACGCTCCGGGGCACTGCGCCGCCAGTTCGATCGCGCGGTCGAGGTCGTCGGCGTTGACGATGTAGAAGCCGCCCAGCGCTTCCTTGCTCTCGATGAACGGCCCATCCGTGGTCAGCGTCTTGCCGTCGCGGACGCGCACGGTCGTCGCCGTGCTGGTCGGGTGCAGCGCTTCACCGGCGTTGCCGGCTCCGCTGCTGGTGAGCATCTCGGTGTACGCCCAGTAGGCGTCCATGACTTCCTTGTCCTCCGCCTCGGTGGTCTGCGCGTTCTCGTCGGTGTAGATCAGTACGGCGTACTGCGGCATGCCTGGCTCCTTTCGTGCGCCGGGCCCGGTGCCCGGCGTCATCATCCCGACGAATGCCCTCGACCGGTATCGACACCGCGAGGCAACCTGAGTCGAAGCAACTGCAGGGTGCCGTTTGCAAAGACTACTTTGCGGTCTACCGTGATCGGATGCCGACACTGCCCAATCCGCCGGAGTGGTTCGATCCCGACCGCGATGTGGTGGTTACGCCGCCGATGCTGCGCGGCCTGGTTCATCCGATCCGGGTCAGGCTGTTACGGCTGCTGCGGGAGCACGGACCGGCAACGGCGACCGGCCTGGCCGCACGGATCGGTCAGTCCAGCGGCGTGACCAGCTACCACCTTCGGGTGCTCGCCGAGAACGGCTTCGTCGTCGATGACCCCGAGCGCGGCAACGGCCGAGAGCGGTGGTGGCGCTCGACCCACCGATCCTCTGACTTCACGTTCCGGGTGCCCGGCGAACAGGGTGACGAGCACGACACCGAACTCGCCGAGCAGTTTATCCGGATGGTCGCGGAACACAATTTCGAACGGGTCACGACCTTCATCGACACCCTGGCGGCCCGGCGCGAGGAATTGCCGATGCTGCCGTGGCAGATGTCGGACTGGTCCCTGCGGATGACCAGGGACGAGGTCAGGGCATTCACCGAGAAGGTCAACGCGCTGGCGGCGGCGTACCGCAACGATGCCGACGAGCCGGAGTCCGAGGCGCGACCGGGCACCGAACGGGTTGTCTTCCAGTTCCAGATCCTTCCCGACGAGCAGCCGTGATGACCACCGTCCCTGAACCGACCGCCCGCCGGCGACTTCCGGTCTACGCGCTGGTGGCGGCGTACTTCGTCTCCGTCGCAGGTACGGCGATGTCGGCGCTGGCGATCCCGTGGCTGGTGCTGACCACGACCGGGAGCGCGACCCAGACCGGCCTGGTCGTGTTCGCGGAGATGACGCCGTACGTCGTGATGCAGGCGATGTCCGGGCCCTGGGTGGACCGGTGGGGAGCGCACCGGGCCTGCGCACGGGGCAACGGCGTGGCTGCGGTTGCGATTGGCGCGATCCCGGTCCTGCAAGCCGTGGACCTGCTGAGCGTCGGCGCTCTGCTCGCCCTGGTCGCTGTCGCCGGGGCGGTTCGCGGCATGTCCGACTGCGCCAACACCGCGCTCGTGCCGGGCGCCGCCGCCGTGGCCGCGATGCCGCTGGAACGTGCCGCGGGGCTGAACAGCGGGGCGAATCAAGCCGGGTTCCTGCTGGGTGCCCCACTGGCCGGCCTGCTCCTGGCCCTCGTCGACGCATCCACGGTCGTGCTGATCGATGCCGTGAGCTTCGCCCTCGCAGCCGTCCTGATCGGCGCGCTCGTGCCCGCCTCGGTACAGCCCAGTCGGGCAACGGATGAGTCGTCGCGGCTGCGCTACTTCGCCCAACTCGCCGAGGGCTTCGGACACCTCCGCAGGGACCGGCTGTTGTTGACGCTGGCCACCATGATCGCGGTCACCAACCTGCTCGATCAAGCGCTGGTCTCGGTGCTGCTCCCGGTGTGGGTGCAGGAGCAGTTGGGCGAGCCCGTGGCGCTGGGATTGATCATCGGCGCCGGCGGCGTCGGCGCGCTGCTCGGCAACCTGATCGGCGCCTGGCTCGGACCGAGGTTGCCGCGGCGGGCGGCGTACGCCGTCGGATTCCTGATCGGCGGAGCCCCGATCTTCATCGTGCTCGCCGTCAGCTCGAGTCTCTGGCCGCCGCTGACGATGTCGTTCGTCGGCGGGCTCAGCACCGGGGCTATCAATCCGATTCTGGCCGCGGTGTGCTTCGAGCGGATCCCGCCGGCACTGCTGGCACGGGTCATGGGCGTGGTCAAGGCCAGCGCCTGGGTCGGCATCCCGTTCGGGCCGCTGCTCGGGGGTCTCCTCATCGAGGGAGTGGGACTGCGGCCCGCGCTGCTCATCGCCGCGGCGGTGTTCTTCGTCGCCACGCTTCCGCCGTTCGTGCTTGGCGTGTTCAGGCAGATGAACCGCAGCGGTGATCAACCCGGGATTGTGGTTGCCTCTGAGCGCTGAACCGCAACCAGAAATCCCAGTTGATCATGGAAACGGGAGCACAGGCGGACCCTACGCTCGGCGGTATGACAACTGCCAGCACCGGCCCGACGATCGTCCCGACCATCCGGTACGCCGATGCTCGGGCCGCGCTCGAGTTCCTGACCAAGGCCTTCTCGTTCTCCGCAGGACAGATCACCGAGGGCGAGGACGGCACCGTCGTGCACGTCGAGCTGACGTACGCCGACGGCGTGGTGATGCTCGGCTCGAAGGCCGGCGGGGACAGCCGCTTCGACACCGACCGGGTCTGCACCTACCTCGTCACCGACACCCCCGACGCGTTGCATGACCGCGCCCTCGCCGCCGGCGCCGAGATCGTCATGCAACTCAGCGACCAGGATTACGGCTCGCGGGAGTTCGCCGCGCGCGATCCCGAGGGCAACGTCTGGTGCTTCGGCACGTACCGGCCCATCCCCGCCGCCTGACCCTCAGTCCACAGTGGCACCGCAGGTGAGGTTGACTACCGCACCGGTCATGGCGCCGGCTCCGGCAGAGGCCACGAACGCGACGGCGCCACCCACCGGTAAGACCGCGAGTGGGCAGAGAACTGATCGCCACATCGCTGTGGGACAGTGACGGCCGTTCTCGCGGGCGGGAGGTGCCGGTGGCGGTAGTCGAGGTCGCGGGCGCACACAAGTCCTACCGTCGCCGCGGCAAACCGGCCGAAAAGGCGCTGGACGGCCTGGACCTGACCGTCGCCGAACACCGCGTGCACGGCTTCCTCGGACCGAATGGGTCGGGCAAGACCACCACTATCCGGGCGCTGCTCGGCCTGGTCCGCCTCGACACCGGAAGCATGCAGCTGCTCGGCCGGCCGGTGCCCGAGCAGCTGCCCGGGGTCATCGGCTCGATCGGCGCGTTGGTCGAAGCACCGTTGTTCTTTCCCAGCTTCAGTGGCCGCCGCAACCTCAACCTGCTCGCCCGGGTGGCGGGAGTCTCCCGCAACCGGGTCGAGGAGTGCCTGGACATCGTCGACCTACGCGAGCGTGGCGACGACAAGTACAAGGGCTACTCACTGGGTATGAAGCAGCGGCTCGGCATCGCCGCCGCCCTGCTCAAGTCCCCGACCTTGCTCGTGCTCGACGAGCCGAGCAACGGCCTGGATCCGGCCGGCATCCGGGAGGTGCGAGAACTCATCCGGCGGCTCGGCTCGGACGGGCAGACCACCGTCTTGCTGTCCTCACACCTGCTCAGCGAGGTGCAGCAGGTCTGCGACGACGTCACAATCATCGCCCGCGGGACGCTCGTGGCCACCGGCCAGGTGGCTGACGTACTGGCATCGGGTTCAACCGGTGATGTGCGCCTCAGGTCACCGGATCCGCAGGCGGCGTACGACGTGCTGACCGCAGCGGGCTTCACGATGACGTCGCTTGCCGATGCCTGGCGGGTACACGCCGTCACCGATCCCAGTGCCATCACCCGGACGCTCGCGGACGCCGGTCAGTACCTCAGCGAGCTGTCACCCATCCCTGTTGACCTGGAGAGCGTGTTCCTCGACCTCACCGCGGCGGACCAGTGACCGCCCGCGCACGGCACGCCCGCGTCGAGTCGCGGAGCCGTGGTTCGCTGTTGCGCACCGAACTGGCCCGACTGGCCGCCCGCCGGTTCATCCAGGTGCTCGTCGGCCTGGCCGTCCTCGGCTTCGTGGTGCTGTCCGTGGTCACCTACACGCAGTACGCCCGGCCCAGCCCCGAACTTCTGGCCCAGGCCGAGTCGCGCCGGGCCGCTGACATCGAACTGTCCGAGCAGTTCCGCCAGGAATGCCTGGCCGATGACGCTATTGCCGAGGAGGACAAGGAGCTGTTCTGCGGGCCACCGTTGGACGCCGACGACATCCCGATCGACCAGTACGTCGACAAGTCACCGTTCACGCTGACCGACGACCTGCCAGACGGCGGGCTGGCCGTGGCCGCCGCCTCCGCCATGCTCGGCTTCGTGATCGGGGCGACGTACGTCGGCGCCGAGTGGTCGACCCGCTCCATCGTGGCGCTGCTGTTCTGGGAACCCCGCCGGCTGAAGGTGATCGGCGTCAAGACCGGCGTTGGCGCGCTGGCGGGCGCGGTCCTCGGCCTGGTCGGGCAGCTGGCCTGGTTCGGGGTCGCCCAAGTGCTCGCTCGCACTCGCGGGACCACTGACGTCCGCGAGGGCTTCTGGGCGGACATCCTCGGGCAGGGCGGCCGGTCGGTGCTGCTCGTAGTGATCGCCACGCTGCTCGGCTTCGGCCTGGCCAACCTGACCCGCAACACCGGCGCGGCGCTGGGCATCGGCTTCGCCTACTTCGCCGTCGTCGAGACCGCCCTGGGGACGTTGGTTGCGAGCACCCAGCCCTTTCTGTTCACCGCCAGCGCGGTGGCGTTGATCCAGCAGGGCGGCGTGACCTTCTTCCGCCCGGGGCCGACAGTGGACGACGAGACCGGCAGCTTCACCGAGTTCTCCGAGATCGTGGTGTCCAACCTCAGGGGAGGGCTAACGCTGTCGGCGTACCTGCTGGTCCTCCTGGCCCTGGGTACCTGGCTGTTCCGCCGCCGCGACCTGCACTGAGCTTCGGTAGGGTCGGCCGACAGCACTGCGCCGTACCAGAGGAGAGACCCAGTGACGGTCCGGGTAGGAATCAACGGCTTCGGCCGGATCGGCCGCAACTTCTGGCGGGCCGCGCAGGCCAGCGGTCAGGACATCGAGATCGTGGCCGCGAACGACCTCGGCGACGTCAAGACGATGGCCCATCTGCTTCGCTACGACAGCGTGCTGGGCCGGCTCCCGAACACCGTGACCGACACGGACGAAGGCATCGACATCGACGGAAAGCTGCTGAGAATTCTCGCCGAACGGGAGCCCGGCGACCTGCCGTGGGGCGACCTCGGCGTCGACGTGGTGATCGAGTCGACCGGCTTCTTCACCGACGCCGACAAGGCCCGCCAGCACGTCGAGAAGGGCGGCGCGAAGAAGGTGCTCATCTCCGCGCCGGCCACTGGCGAGGATCTCACCGTCGTTCCCGGTGTCAACGACGACCGCTACGACGGCAGCCAGACGGTCATCTCGTGCGCCTCCTGTACGACGAACTGCCTGGCGCCGCTGGCCAAGGTGCTGCACGACTCGTTCGAGATCCGGCAAGCCCTGATGACCACGATCCACGCCTACACGGGGGACCAGAACCTGCAGGACGGCCCGCACAAGGACCTTCGGCGCGCCCGCGCCGCCGCGATCAACGTCGTACCCACGAGCACCGGCGCGGCCAAGGCGATCGGGCTGGTGCTGCCGGAGCTGAAGGGCAGGTTGGACGGCTACGCCCTGCGGGTGCCGGTGCCGACCGGTTCGGCCACCGACCTGACCGCGTCGGTCGGCCGCGATACCAGCGTCGAGGAGGTCAACTCCGCGTTCAAGGCCGCCGCCGACGGGCCGCTCACCGGCATCCTGCGCTACACCGCCGATCCGATCGTGTCCTCCGACATCGTCGGAGACCCGGCCTCGTGCATCTTCGACTCCGGGCTGACCAAGGTGATTGGGGACCAGGTGAAGGTCGTGGGCTGGTACGACAACGAGTGGGGCTACTCCAACCGGCTGGTCGACCTGACCGTGCTCGTCGCGGCCAAGATCTGAGACGGCGCGGACCTGATGCGATCCCTGGACGACCTGCTGGCCGAGGGTGTCACCGGCACCCATGTGCTGGTCCGCGCCGACCTGAACGTGCCGCTGGACAACTCCACCGGCGAGGCCCTGATCACCGACGACGGCCGGATCCAGGCCAGCCTGCCGACCATCCGAGCGCTCACCCAGGCCGGTGCCCGCGTCGTCCTGTGCGCCCATCTCGGGCGGCCCAAGGGGCGGCCTGATCCGGTGTACTCGCTGGCTCCTGTCGCGGAGCGGCTCGCGGACCTGCTCGGCGCCCCGGTCGCGATGGCGGCCGATGTCGTGGGCGCCGGGGCCCGGCAGGCCGTCCAACGACTGGCCGACGGGCAGGTCGCCCTGCTGGAGAACGTCCGCTTCGACGGCCGCGAGACCAGCAAGGACGACGCGGAACGGGGCCGCCTCGCCGACGACCTCGCCGGCCTCGCTCAGGCCTATGTTGACGACGCGTTCGGCGCGGTCCACCGCAAACACGCCAGCGTGTACGACGTCGCGCAGCGGCTGCCGCACTGTGCCGGCGGCCTGGTACTCCGTGAGGTGGAGGTGTTGCGCCGGCTCGTAGAGGACCCCGAACGCCCCTACGTCGTCGTACTGGGCGGCAGCAAGGTCTCGGACAAGCTCGGGGTCATCGAGGCGCTGCTGCCCAGCGTCGACCGGCTCCTGGTCGGCGGCGGGATGTGCTTCACTTTCCTCGCCGCGCAGGGGCACGAAGTAGGCGGGTCGCTGCTCGAGGAGGATCAGGTCGACACCTGCCGGCGGCTGCTGGCCGACGCCGGTGACCGGATAGTGCTGCCGGTCGACATCGTCTGCGCCGAGTCCGTCGTCGCCGACGCCCAGGTGACTGTGGTCGCGGCCAATGCCATCCCGGCCGGCCTCAAGGGGCTGGACATCGGTCCGAACTCGGTTCAGCTGTTCACCGAGGCGCTGGACGGCGCCAGGACGGTGTTCTGGAACGGGCCGATGGGCGTCTTCGAGGTGGCGCCGTTCGGCGGCGGCACCAAGGGCGTCGGCAAGGCGGTGGCGGCCGCGGCCGGGCTGTCGGTCGTGGGCGGCGGAGACTCCGCGGCCGCGGTCCGGACACTGGGGCTGGAGGAGTCGGCGTACGGGCACATCTCCACCGGCGGTGGGGCCGCACTGGAGTACCTCGAAGGAAAGACGCTGCCGGGGCTGGCCGTGCTGGAGGACTGACGTGGTGGTCCGGCGCCCACTGATCGCGGGCAACTGGAAGATGAACCTCACCCATCGTGAGGCAATCGCGCTGGTGCAGAAGCTGGCGTTCAGCCTCGACGCCCGGCAGCTGCAGGCGGTCGAGGTCGTCGTACTGCCGCCGTTCGTGGCCATCCGCAGCGTGCAGACGCTCGTCGACGGCGACCAGCTGTCTTTCGGCTACGGCGCGCAGGACCTTTCTGCACGGCCGAACGGCGCCTACACCGGTGACGTCAGCGGATCGATGCTGGCCGCGCTGGGCTGCCAGTACGTCGTCGTCGGCCACTCCGAGCGGCGCGAGCACCACGGCGAGGATGACGCTGCGGTCAACGCCAAGCTGACTGCCGCCCTCGACAACGGACTGGCACCGATCCTCTGCGTCGGAGAAGGGCTGCCCGTCCGCGAGGCCAGAGGCCACGTCGCGCACTGCCTGAGCCAGCTCGACGCCGCCCTTGCCGGGGTGGGCACGGACCGGCTCGGCGGACTGGTGATCGCCTACGAGCCGGTCTGGGCGATCGGGACCGGCGAGGTCGCGACCCCGGAGGACGCGCAGGAGATGTGCCTGGCGGTGCGTGGCCGGTTGCGCGAGACGCGTTCCGCGGCGCTCGCCGACGGCATGCGTATCCTCTACGGAGGGTCGGTCAAGGTGTCGAACACCGAAGGAATCGTGGCGCAGCCCGATGTCGACGGCGCCCTGGTCGGGGGAGCGAGCCTCGACGCCGATGAGTTCGCTGGGATCTGCCGCCTCAGCGCGGGGGGCTAGACCGGCCGCAGGCACATTGCCGATCAGGGAGGAAGGCCGCCCGCTGATGTACCAGCGCCGCACGACCGTGCTTGCCGCGGTCGGACTGGCGCTCCTCATGCTCACCGCTTGTACCGAAACCGTCACGCAGTCGCGGTCGTCGAGCGTGCCGAGCGGCGCCGCCGCCGACCGCGGGGTCAGTGCGCAACGGTCACCGTCGCTGCGCGCGGGCGGCACGCTGCGCGTCGTCGCCGGTACGCCGGACAGCCTCGACCCCGCCCGCTCGTACTTCCCGTGGGTCTGGAACATCATGCGGCTGTACACCCGCACACTCGTGACGTACGCCGCCGCGCCGGGGGAGGAGGGAAGCGGGCTGGTACCGGACCTGGCCACCGACCTCGGCGTCCCGTCAGACGGCGGGCGGACGTGGACCTACACGCTGAAGCCGGACCAGCACTTCGAGGACGGCCGGGTGATCACATCGGCGGCGGTGAAGTACGGCATCGAGCGCTCGTTCGCCTCCGACGTCGTGGTCGGCGGGCCGACGTACGTCGTCGACCTGCTTGACGACCCCGCCAACGTGTACGGCGGCCCCTACACCGACGCCCATCCGCAGAACCTCGGCCTGGCCACCGTCGAGACTCCCGACGACCTGACCCTGGTGTTCCGGCTCAACCGGCCGTACGCCGACTTCGACCACATCATGGCGCTGCCCTCCAGCAGCCCGGTGCCGCAGGTCGCGGACACCGGCGCCGACTACGGCGAGGACCCGGTGTCCTCCGGGCCGTACATGATCACGGCGGTGGACGAGGTTCTCGGGATAACGCTGGAGCGCAATCCGCGCTGGGACCGGGAGTCGGATCCGGTCCGCACCGCGCTGCCGGACCGGGTCGAGATCCGCACCGGCCTGACCGGCCCCGCTCGCGACCAGCGGGTGATCGGGGGCAGCGCCGACGTCGACGTGATGGCCGCGGGGGTGCAGCCGGAGACGCTCCCGCGCATCGATGCCGATGGCGGGTTGCAGGCACGCACCGATCGGACCACCAGCGGGACGATGCGGCTGCTGGCCCTGCCCGTCTCCGTGCCTCCGATGGACAACGTGCACTGTCGGCGCGCCGTGGCATCGGCCATCGAACGAGCCGCCCTGGTCGATGCACTCGGTGGGCCGCAGGCCGTCACCGCCGCCCATAGTCTGTGGCCGCGGTCGCTGCCCGGTTTCCTCCCGCCCGCCTCGACCGCCTCCGCCGGCGAACCGCTGCTGACGGAGGCGAGAGCTGAGTTGGCCGCCTGCGGTCGCCCGGGGGGCTTCACCATCCGGATCGCCGCGCCGAACGACCAGCGGCCGCTCCTCCTTGCCGAGGCGGTGGCCGACGACCTGCGCGAGATCGGCGTCGAGGGGATCGTGGTGGACCTGGACCCGGCGACCTACTACACCTCCGACATCGGCCGACCGGGCAACGTGACGGCTCAGCAGTACGGGATTCTGGTCACCGCTTGGACGGGTGACCTGCCCACGCCGTCGACGTACTACCCGCCCCTGGTGGGCGTGGTGCAGCCGACCGGCAACTCCAACTACGCGCAGATCGCCGATCCCGATCTGCTCACCCTGGTCGACACCGCCCTCTCGGCGCCGGATCCCGCCGTCGCCGTCCAGAGCTGGCAGGCCCTGGACGACACCCTGGTCGAGCTGTCGGCGTACGTGCCGTTGGTGGAGGAGCGGGTCGTGCTGGTGGCCGGCGAGCGGCTGCGCAACGCCTATGTGCATCGCGCCTACGGCGGTTACGACCTCGCCGTCGTCGGAGTCCGCTGATCCGCGTGGGGACCGTCGACGCCGCGCAGCCGCAGCGGTTCACCGCAACCGTCGCCGCCGACATCGCAGGACGGGTAGTCGTGCCGGCATCGTTCGATCCGGATCAGACCTGGGGAGCCAAGTCCGCGCACCATGTCGCCGGCACGGTGGACGGCAAACGGGTGCGCGGCGTCCTCGAACCGTTGGGAGACGGGCGGGGGCTCGTTCTCGGCCCGGCGTGGCGGCGTGACTGCGGTGTGGCGGTCGGTGACACGGTCGCCGTCGAGCTGGCACCCGAGGGGCCACAGCGCGGCGACCTCGCGGAGGACATCGCCGCCGCGTTGGACGGCGAGCCGTCGGCCGGAGCGTTCTTCGACTCGCTCGCCCAGTTCTACCGTACGGCGTACCTGCGCTGGATCGACGCGACCAAGCGTCGCCCCGAGCAACGAGCCGTGCGGATCGCCGAGATGGTGGTTCTGCTGACTGCGGGCATCAAGGAGCGCCCGAAGGGGTAGACGCGGAACGTTCTCCGATCGTTGGATGCGGGCGTCCGAGTTACCCTGTACCCATCCGTTGCGAGAAAGGCATCCTGCGCACCCATGACGACCGCACTGTCCATCCTGGCCATGGCGACCAGCCTGCTGCTGATCGTGCTGATCCTGTTGCACAAGGGCAAGGGCGGCGGCTTGTCGTCGATGTTCGGTGGCGGCATGACCTCGTCGCTGTCGGGTTCCTCGGTGGTGGAGAAGAACCTCAACCGGATCACCATCTTCGTCGGCTCGATCTGGACGATTTGTATCGTCGCCCTGGGCATTCTGCTCAAGTCGACCTGACCTACTTCGGGGCCGGCAGCCAGCAACCGTCGAATCATCAGGGAGCGTTCACAGTGGCAGGTGGAAACGCGATCCGGGGAAGCCGGGTCGGAGCGGGGCCGATGGGAGAGGCCGAGCGGGGCGAGGCCGCGCCTCGGCGGCGGGTGCAGTTCTGGTGCGCCCACGGGCATGAGACCAGGCCTGCGTTCGCCGAGGAAGCGGTGATTCCGGTCACCTGGGACTGCCCGCGCTGCGGCCTGCCGGCCGGCCGGGAAGAGCAGGCGCCCCCGTCGGCGCCCCGCAACGAGCCGTACAAGACACACCTTGCCTACGTGCGGGAGCGGCGCAGCGACGAAGACGGCGCCGCCATCCTCGACGAGGCGCTGGCCAAGGTACGCGCCCGCCGTAGCTGATCCAGCCTGGGAGGCGTGACGATGCCCCGTCTCCGACGGCGTCTTCTTCCGACGGTGGGGTCGGCGCCGTGGATTCGGGCGCCGCTGCTGCTTGCCTGCTTGCCCGCGTCCCCGGAGTCGTCATCGCGCTGGTCGTGGCAACCGCGATCCTAGGAATCGCCGCGGCGTCCGGGCCGCTGTTCCTGTCCTCGGTGGGGTCGGCGACGCTCACCCAGCAGATCACCGATTCATGCCCGGAAAGGTCACTTCCGGGCGTGTCCAATCCTGCCGTCAATGACCCCAACTTCCTGGGGCCCGCCGCTCAGTGCCGCCGTCCACGATGTCGCTGCTCGGGCTGGTGCGGCACATGAGCGAGGTGGAGCGGCACTGGTTCCGCCGGGAGCTGGCCGGGCAGGACGCAGCGAAGCTGTACTGCACGGGCGAGGACCCCGACGGCGACTGGAACGGCGCGGTGCCCGACGTGAAGGTCGCCGATGAGGCCTGGCGGAGCTGGCGCGCCGAGGTGGCGTTCGCGGAGCAGTTCGTCGCGGACACCACCGACCTGGGCACGCTCGGCACCACGCAGGTGCCGCTGCGCGACGTGCTGGTGCACATGATCGAGGAATACGCCCGGCACTGCGGGCACGCCGATCTGCTGCGGGAGCGGATCGACGGCCGGGTGGGCCAGTAGCCCGCCGGTCAGCGGACGCGCGAATGGGACGAGCCAGGTCGAAGGATGGCAATGCGACGTTTGGGGAGGCCGCCTGAGGAATGACCGCCGCTGGGGTGCTGTGCGACCTCGGGAACCGTGTCCCAGACGTTCGGCGGATCCGGCCGATGATCCAGCTGTCTCAAGACCCCCGCGGGGGTCTTGGCTAACCTTGGCCAAGCACCCTAGGATGGGGGTCGTGCTCGTCAATGTCGGCCAAGCTAAGACGGACCTGTCGAAGCTGCTCGCGCGGGTCGAAGCCGGCGAGGCCGTCGAGATCGCACGCGACGGCGTCCCCGTAGCACGGCTGGTCCGGATCGAACTGTCCTCATCGGCAGGGAGGCGCTTCCTCGCGGCCCGGGGTTCCCTTGCCGGCCGCATCTGGCTGGCTGACGACTTCGAGTTCACTGACGCCGAACTTGACGACATGCTCGACCAGCCGACGTGAGGCTGCTGCTGGACACGCACGTCGTGCTCTGGGAGCTGGGGGGGTCACGACGCGTTTCCCAGGTCGCGCAGGAGGCGATCGAGCAGGCGACGGAGTTGTTGTTCAGCGTCGTCTCTTTCGCTGAGATCGGCGTGAAGGCAGCGATCGGCACACTCTCGGTGCCGCCCGATCTGCGTGAGCACGTGCTGCGAAGCGGCGTTCAGGTCCTCCGCCTCGATGCCGATCATGGCCTCGCGGTCGCAGACCTACCGATGCATCATCGTGATCCATTTGACCGGCTGCTGATCGCGCAGGCGCGATCCGCGCAGCTGACGATCGTCACTGCCGACCGCCGCATCGCCGCCTACGACGTGCCTTTCATCGACGCCGCGTGAGCTTCCGTCCGGTCATGGATGGCACTGTCCCAGTCGTGATCGCCTGCCGGCGACTTGACAGTCGGCTCTGTACGGCAGAACGTATACGCATGACGGCGACCACGGCAGCTTCTGAGACCTGGCAGGCGCGGATCAGCCACGATCTAGCCGCTCAGCTACGCGACGACGCGGAACTGCTTGGTCTTGATGGTCGCACCGAGATCGTGAAGGCGGCGTTGGCACTGCTGCACCGTCGTGCGTCCGAGGAACGCATGGCCCGCAGCATCGACGATTTCTACGGTGACGACGACCCACCCCTTCCCGTCGGTGTACGGCTGGCGCCCGCCACCGGCCGAACCGATGTCACTACCTGAGCCCTTCCGTGGCGAGGTGTGGGACGTCGACTTCGACGAGTTCGGAATGCACCCCGCGGTCGTGCTCAGCATCAACGCGCTGAACGCACGACTCGGCCACGTCGCGGTGATCCCGGTGACAGGCACCCGTGGACCGGAGCAGACGCACGTGCCGCTTACCCGGGACGCTGGGCTCACCCGTTACGACGAGAGCTATACCGACATCACCGCCGTCCAGCCAGTCGGCAGAAGCCGACTGCTGACCCGACGGGGCCTGCTCACCAAGGCAGAGATCGACCGTCTTGGCCGCCAGATCTCCACCTACCTCGGCCCCTGAAAGGGCACTTCAGGTGCAACGACCGGTCAACGATCCTCAGACGAAGGTGCTGTGCGCGGTGAATGGTGCCTCGTGCCAGTCGGCCCAACGCTCCCGGAGTTCCATCCCACGAGCTTCGCCATCAAGTCCAGCTCTGCATGGCCAAACGAAGCGATGAGGCGAGCGGAACGTGGTGGCCCTTCCGTCTTCAATCCGATAGTGGTGCGAGACGAGTCGCTGGTCCACCAAGTCGAACATGTCGAATCCCAAGTGGTGCTCGCCACATGGAAGGGACGTGCGGTCTCTCCGGGCGGCAGACGCTGAAGCTGAGGATCGAAGACCTCGATGACAAAGCGGCCGCCCGGCTCGAGGTGTCTCGCGGCGGTACGAGTACGTGGGCCACGAGGCGATCGAGGCCTTCCTGCGCACGTCACGCCAGCTCGAGTTGGTGCCCACCCGGGCCAACGGTCAGCCCGCCTTTGCTTGCTACCTCAGCCGCCCAGGCGGGTCGACCGCATACTCCACCGGCGTCCTCGTCCTCGTCATCTCCGGCGACCGGATCAGCAGCATCACCCGCTTCCTAGACACCGAACAACAGCGGCCGCTGCCCCTGCAATGTGACCGCGGCCCGTCCCGCTGCAGGATCCCGTTGCGCCAAGGGCAGCCACTCTGTCGTTCGCCGTTCGCCGTTCGACACACTGTCCTCATGTCGCGGTACGGCACGGACGCTTATCGGGGGTTGGTGGACTTGCCGCCGTTGGTGGAGGCGGCCGCGAAAGCGGCGCTGGAGACGGGTTTCGAACTATCCAGCTTGCCATCGCAAGGCCGGCTGCTGCAGCTGCTCGCCGGCGGCATCGACGCGGGGGTGATCGGGGAGACCGGCACCGGCTGCGGGGTCGGCCTGGCCTGGCTGGCCAGCGGAGCACGCGAGGGCGTGCGGCTGGTGAGCATCGAGCGCGACGAGAAGCTTGTCGACCTGGCCAGGCTGGTATTCGCGGGAGTGCCAGCCGTGACGGTGCTGCACGGCGACTGGCGGGAGCTGCGAGGAGCGGGACCTTTCGAGCTCCTTGCTTTGGACGGCGGCGGGCAGGGCAAAGCGGACGAGCCTGCGATCGAGCCTGAGGAGTGGCTGAGGCCCGGTGGCATGGTGGTCGTGGACGACTTCACACCTGGCGCCGGTTGGCCTCCCGTGTACAACGGCCGGCCGGACCTCGCGCGGCTGCGTTGGCTTCAGCACCCGCGGCTACTGGCTACCGAGGT
>Ga0136618_10000067_pt1 | contig 24285 bp, 28 predicted proteins | sample AntDrymUQ3302106_2_FD_104805 | JGI IMG/M metagenome (GOLD analysis project Ga0136618, IMG submission 104805) | Polar desert sand microbial communities from Dry Valleys, Antarctica - metaG UQ330 (21.06) | ecosystem: Environmental > Terrestrial > Soil > Desert | place: Antarctica: Dry Valley... | reverse complement strand
ATCGTCGGTCTGGTGATATGGCGAAACCCTAGCACTGATGTCAAGTAAAGTGCGACTCCACCGTCGTGCACGGCTCGCGTTGCCTCGCCGCAGCCGTGCGGCGGGCTGCCAGGGCACCGCGCCACAGCTCCACAGCGCGCGGCCACCAGCGGTCGACGATCTCATCGTCGCCGTACCAGGGACCGCCGATGTGTCCGTGCCGTACGTCGTGCAACGTGAGCTGTTCGGCACCGGACAGGTGCGCGGCCGTCACGGGCACGATGCCGTCGCCCCCCTCGACGGGCAGCGGTCCCACGATGGCCTCGAACCCCCGCCGCAGCAGCCGATCCCACCAGGTCAGCGGCCCGGCCCGTCCACCTCGGACCAAGCGGTCGGGGCGCACGAAGTCGGAGCCCACCGTGAGGTACGCCGTGGTCGGCGCGAATCGATCACCCGGGACGTGGCGGTCCAGAAAGCGCGCTGCCACGATGCCGCTGTGTGCGGAGCGGACCGGGAGACGAGCCAGGCCGTGGGGCGTGCCCAGCGTCACCAGCGCGCCGACCGACGGCGCCACCGCGCTGCGCCGCCCGCCAAACGAGGTCTCGGACATGGCCAGACGCGTCACGATGCCCCCACCAGAATGGGCCACCACGAGCAGAGGCTGTCCACCGCCCGCGGCCTCCGCCCGCCGGGTCGCACGGCCCAGCTTCGTCAGCATCGGCCCGAAACCCACTAGTCCAGCCGCCAGCCAATCGGGAACATGCAGTGGTGCGATGGAGACGCCCGCCGCGCCGCGCTCCAAGAGACGCCGTCGCAGCGGCCAGTAGTTGAACGGCTCTGTGAGGAAGCCACCGACGATCAGTACGTGCGGCGCGCTTCCCTCGGCCGCGTCCGACCTTCGTCCAAGTCCGCGACGATCTCTCCCCCGTCGCGCTCGATGATCCCTCGGATCTCTTCCAACCGCGACTCCTGGAAGCGCCCCGCCAGCAAGAAGGTGGCACCGAGCGGCTGGTCGGCACCGCCCAGTGGCGCGATCCCCACGTCGGTCGGGCCCAAGTCGAGCTGGGCTCTCATTCGAGACACCGCCCGAGAGGCTGCGGCTGCCTCCAGGAACCTCGCCGCGATGACACGCACCAGTGATCCTCCCCTTCGCCAAGGCGGCCCGCGCCCCTGGACGCCCCCCGGTTCGGCGGTCAGCATGCGGCGGCGACGGTTGCGCGCCGCACGCCGGACGGCTCGAGTGCTGTTTCATCGTCATCGCACCACGGCTCAGTCGACCGGAACGCGCCGTCGCTCGCGCCAGCCCTCCAGGTGCGCGATGGTCACCGGCTCGATGGGGTCGGCCGGCTCGAACCCGAAGAGCTGCGCGTAGAACGAGAGCTCCGCCTCCAGCGCCCGCGCGATGTTCTCCGACCGCCGGAATCCGTGGCCCTCGCCGGCGAAGGCCAGATACGCGTAGGGGATCCGTTTCGCCTCCAGCGCCGCCACCAGCTTCTCGGCCTGGGCGATGGGCACCACGCGGTCGTCCTCACCCTGGAGCACGATCAGCGGGCAGGCGAGGCGATCGGTGTGGTTGATTGGCGAGCGCTCGCGGTACACGTCGCGCGCCTCCGGATACGGTCCGACCAGACCGTCCAGGTAGCGCGACTCGAACTTGTGCGTGTCCAGCGCCAACGCCTCCAGGTCGCCCACCCCGTAGTGGCTCGCGCCGGCTGCGAAGGTGTCGCCCGTGGTCAGCGCACGCAGGGTGGTGTAGCCGCCGGCACTCCCGCCGCGGATGACCAGTCGCTCAGGATCGACCAGGCCCTGCGCCGCCAGGAAGAGCGCGGCGTGGGTGCAGTCCTCCACATCCACGATGCCCCATGCGCCGTCCAGCCGCTGCCGGTACTCCCGCCCGTAACCGCTGCTGCCGCCGTAGTCGACGTCCACCACGGCAAACCCGCGGCTCGTGAAGAACTGGGTCTGCGCGTCGAAGGAGGCGTTCGCGTTAGAGGTGGGGCCGCCGTGCGAGATCACGATGAGCGGCGGCAGCGCACCCTTCGGCGCCTGGACTGCCGGGTTGGTCGGTGCGTAGAAGAGCGCGTAGGCCTCGCGACCGCCCGCCGTCGGGAAGCGGATGGCCTGCGGCACGGACAGGACCGCGGGGTCGACCGTCACCTCGGACGGTCGGTAGACGACCTGGCTGGATCCGCTTGCTCGGTCGAGGAGGACGACCGATGTCGGCTCGCGCGGGCCGCCGCCAAGGAAGGCCACGGTGCCAGCCAGCGCCCGGACGCTGGCGAGCTCCGGGAAGGGCTGCTCCAGTTCCTGCGGCTCCCCGCCATCCGTCGCCAGTCGGTAGAGCCGATCGCGACCCGCGGACCGGGCGGCCGCCACGATCGTGCCGTCAGCGTCGATAGCGTAGGAGGACATGCCGAAGACCCACTGCGGGTCGGCGAGCTCCGCGGCCATCGGGGCCAGCGGCTCGGCCGGCGTCGGAGCGCCCGGTGTGCCTGGATCGCTCGCGTCGTCCCGCCACCGGTAGAGGTTGTACCAGCCCGTGCGGTCGGACACGAAGACCAGCGAGTCATCGGGCGCCCATTCGGGTTGGGCGATCGATTCACCCGGGCCGCCGGCGACTCGGCGGTGGTGGGACACGCCGTCTGCCCCAAGCTCTCCGACCCACAGCTCAGTGGCGTCCCAGGGCATGTTCGGGTGTGACCAGCAGAGCCACGCCAGCCGCTGGCCGGAAGCGTCGGGGCGCGGGTGGCTGTAGAAGTCGGCGCCCTCGATGAGCGTGGTGACCGCTCCATCGGCCAGGTCGATGGCGACCACGCTGTTGCGCGCCTCCTCCCCTTCCGCGGTGTGGTCCTCGTGGATGCACAGGACGCGCTCTCGCGCGGGATCCAGACGCAGATCGGCGTATCGATCGGGCCCTTCCGGCGTGAGCGGCCGGGCAGCCGCGCCGGGCCGTTGCGTGTAGAGCCGAGAGTCGCGCAGGTCGGAGAACACGATCAAGCCGTCGCGCACCACGAAGGCGCCGCCGCCGTACTCGTGGACCATCGTGCGAACGTTGGAGCCCGCGGGCGTGACGTCCTCTGCCTCACCTGTCGTGGTACGCAGCATGAGGACCTGCCGGCCGCCTTCGTGGGGTCGCCCCTCCAGCCAATAGACGTCGTCGCCGTCGGGCCAGACGGCACCCACGCTTCGGGAGCCACCGACGACCATATCGACGGAGATGGGCGACGGCCAGGCGCCGTAAGGGTGCGTCGGACGCGAATCGGACATGCGTTCTCCTCGATGGACCTCTAGCTTACGTCCCGTGATCGGCGGCATCCCGGACGGCCGCGTACCCTTGCCCGCGCCATGACCGACCCAGGGGCAGAGCGTCACACCGGCATCGTCCGGCGTGGGTCCCTGCGGCCGCCGCCACGACCTTCGTCCGACGTGCGGGCCGGCTGGATGGCCCTGGTCGCGGTGCTGGTCGTTGGCGCGGGGCTCGTCGGTTGGCTGCTGGGCGGCGCCGGGGGCGGAGGTGGACAGCCGAGCGGGGGCGATGAGACGGTCGGCGGGCAGGGCGCCGTTGGTGGGACCGCTACAGCCACGCCCGAGGTGACCGATCGCTCCACCGTGCGACTCACCGCTTCTCCCACGCCGACGATCGAGCCCACGCCTCGGCCGACCTCCGAGCCCACGCCGCAGCTGGCGGCACTCGTCATCGACTTCCCGGCCGACGGAGAGATCGTTCGAAGCCGCGACATCAATATCATCGGCACCGCGCCTCCCGGCGCCACCGTGACCCGCGACATCCCGCTCTGGTTCGACGACCACACGATCGCCGGCGACGACGGTCTGTGGATGTTGCCGGTCGAGCTGGCCGAGGGTCAGAATCGGCTGGCCCTCCGCCTAGGAGACGATCCGAGCACGGCCCAGGTGCTCCTGGTGACGTACAAGCCTGCACCGTGAGGTCTGCGGCGAGTGGCCAGGTCGTCGTGGTCGGCTCGGTGAATGAGGACCTGGTGGTGCGCGTCGAGCGGCTGCCCAAGCCGGGCGAGACCGTCACCGGAGGCACGTTCTCGCGGCACCACGGCGGCAAGGGCGCCAATCAAGCCGTGGCCGCCGCGCGGTTCGGGGCGTCGGTGCGATTCGTGGGGGCCGTGGGAGACGATGAGATGGGCGTCGCGGCGCGGTCCGCACTGGAGGCAGAGGGCGTGGAGGTCTCGGGCCTGCGGGTGTCTCGAGGCTCCTCGACCGGAGTGGCACTCATCACCGTGGATGCCCGCGGCGAGAACCAGATCGCCGTGTCTCCGGGCGCCAACGCCCGACTGGACGCCGCGGCAGTGCGGCAGAGTCTGGAGGGACTGCTGCGACCGCCTGGCGTCCTGCTCGTCAACCTGGAGATCTCGGACGAGGCGCTCTTGGCCGCCGCGGCAAGCGCTCACGCTGCCGGCTTCATCGTCATGGTGAACCCGGCACCGGCCCGACGCCTGCCGGACGCGCTGCTGGACCTGGGCCCGATCTTGATCCCCAACATGAGAGAGGCAGCTCGGCTGGCCGATGGCGGCAGCCCAGAGTCATCGGCACGTTCACTTGCGAAGCGCACGGGCGCGCCGGTGATCGTCACGCTCGGGCGCCAGGGAGCTCTGCTGGTCGATGGGGCGCGGGTAACGCAAATGCCCGCTCACCAGGTCGAGGCCGTCGATACCACCGGAGCTGGAGACACCGCGTGCGGCGTCCTGGCCGCGGAGATCGCCGCTGGGCGCTCGATCGATCAGGCGGTCCCAACCGCCATGGCGGCAGCCGCCCTCTCGGTCATGGTCGCTGGCGCACGCGAGGGCATGCCGGCCCGCGTTGACGTAGATGCGTTCCTGACCGCTCGGGGTTGAACGGCGTCCCGTGCCTCAGGGCACCCGGAAGGCCAGCAGGTCCCTTCCAGCATCCTGCGGTCGCAGGACGATGGCCCTGACGTTCACGTTCGCCGGCACCTCGAACGCGACCGGGCCGCTGGCCGCGGCGCCCGCCTCCAGACTGCCTTCGCCGAGCGGCTGCTTGGGTTGGACCGCTCCCACCGGATGACGTCCACCGTCCGCGTCCACTACGAGCCAGTCCGCGGGGCGGTACGTGAGTGGGGCCGTCGCGGCGTAGGCGATCTGCACCACGGCAAAGCGTCTTCCTTCGGGCGCCTGTTGGCCAGCCAAGCGCGGGCGGTACTTGGGAACGGATGCGGTCACGGTGCCCGCGGGTTCGCCAGCGACGAGCAGATCGGCCGGCGCGCCGGCGGCGGCGATGGGCACGGCCGGCGGCGCGGACGGGCTGGGCGGTGGCGAGGGCGAGCGTCGCGGGGTGGGGGTGGGCGTCACGGAGGCGCTGGACAAGGGCGACGCTGACGACGAGCCGGCGGGTGACGCGGAAGCGGACGCTGTATCCGAGGACGGCCGGCTGTCAAGGATGTACCAACCCGCCGTTCCGACGGCGAGCAGCACCACCAGCGCGAAAAGAAGCGCGCTGCGGCCGACCAGGTCGCCCCTCCGCTCGCGCAGTCGCGGGTCGGACGGGGTGTTGCGATCGATCAAGAGGACGCGCAGCCTGTGGGAACCGGCACTCGCATCGCGACATTCTGGCGCGTTCGAGGGATGGGCGGGAGATACGCCTACGGGATGGTTCGGTCGCCGACACGAAGTGCAAGCGAGGCCGCCCTGCCGCTGCGTGCCGGAAGGGGTCGGTCGTGCCGGATACTGGCGCCAAGGAGGACCTCATGGAACAAGATCCGACCCAGCAGCGCGGCACCGGAACGCCGGTCTCCGCCGATGACTACCTCGACGACGCAGCCATGCGCCACGAACCAACGGCCGATGACGACGTCGATCCTGCGGTCGTCACCGGTGCCACCGCGCGTTCCAACCCCGCCGCCGGTGACGAGATCGACCCCAACCGCAGCGGCAGCGGCGGTTCCGGGGGCGGCTCAGCGCTGGATGCCGAGGGAGAAGAAGGCAGCGGCCAGGAGTCGATGACCGAGATGCTCAGCGGCGACGAGGGCACGCTCGCCTGAGTCGCTGGGGTCGCGCGGTCGGATGACAGTGGCGAGGCAGGCGGGCTCACCTGACGGCGAGAGCACGCTCGTCCGACGGCACCGTGCCCCTGGAGGGTGGCTTCTTCTCCGCTGAGTCGGGTCGGGGCATCACGGAGTGGCCGCCGTGCCCGCCGTGCCCGCCCTTGCGGTTGTGCCACGAAGCAGGCATGCATAAGCGCTGCGCCGGGTGGCGTTAGCGGCAGAGATGGCGGTCCACGCTGCGTAGTGCTACCCCGGGTGGCGTTACCGGCACGACGCGGCACGGAGTCGGCCTGGCTGCCGCTTCCCGCAAGCGACCCGGCCGGCCGATCGGTCAACCGGCCGGACCTCTTGGCCGACGCCTAGCAGCAGCCGCCTGGGCAGCAGGTCGGCTCGCAGTCGCAACAGGAACGAATCAGCACGTGGCACCTCCTTCCGGTCCGCAGCAGGCGAGGGGCAGCATCTTTCCGGACCGCATGGACCCTTGCAGGGTCGCCAGCTCGCCGTCGAGGTGATCAAGCTCGGCGCGTGCCGCGGCGATCGCCTGCCGGCGCTCCCCGAGGCGGTCGAGTAGCTGCTCCTCCATCACATCGCACTGACCGTCCCGGCAGAGAGCGGACAGGCGACCACACTCGGAAAGCTCCAGGCCCAGCCCGCGCATGGCGACCACCAGCCGCAGGCGGCAAAGGTCGTCATCGGTGTAGTCACGATACCCATTGGCCTTCCGGGGAGCTGCGGGCAGCACCCCTTCCGCCTCATAGAACCGGACCGCGGCCGGCGTGATGCCGGCGCGTCGAGCGAGCTCGGAAACCTTCATGCTGCCACCTTAAACATTGCAGTTACTGTAAGGTCAAGACCCTAACACGCGCTGCCAGGAGGATACCCACGATGTCCGATGCTCCCATCAGGGTGCTGTTCGTCTGCACCGGCAACAGTGCCCGCAGCCAGATCGCCGAAGCGCTGCTGTCACGATTCGGCGGCCATCGCTTCGTCGGCGCCTCAGCGGGCACGGAGCCCAACGGCGTCAACCCATTGGCGATCAGGATCCTCGCTGACGTGGGCATCGACTGGTCCGGTGCCCGCAGCAAGTCGGTCACCGAGTTCCTGGGGCAGCCGTTCGACTACGTCATCACGGTGTGCGACCGTGCCCGGCAGAGCTGCCCCGTGTTCCCAGGGTCGTACGAGTCGCTGCACTGGGGTCTGGAGGATCCGGCCCAGGTCCAGGGGAGCGAGGAGGGGAAGCTTGCCGCGTTCGAACGGACGCGGATGGAGCTGACACAGCGCCTGCGCCTGTTCGTGGAGGTCGCGCGGCGGTCCGCCGCCCAGCCAGTGCGCAGCCTCCCTTCGGGGTGAGGGCGCATCTCGCGGAAGCGCTGGGGACCTTCTCCCTCGTCTTCGCGGGCTGCGGGGCGATCGCGGTCGAATCCCGCACGGGGCAGCTGGGACTCATCGGTGTCGCGCTGGTCTTCGGACTGGTCATCGCGGTGATGATCTACGCCCTCGGGCACATCAGCGGTGCTCACTTCAACCCGGCCGTCTCCGTCGGCTTCGCCATCGGGCGCCGGCTCCCCTGGTCGCGGGCGGCGACCTATTCCATCGCCCAGATCGCGGGTGCATCGATCGGAGCGCCCGTGCTGCACGCCACGCTCGGAACCGACCCGGGCCTCGGCGTGACGCGTCCCTCTGGCAGTCACCTCCAGGCCATGGTCTGGGAAGCGCTGCTGACCTTCTTCCTGATGCTCGTCATCACCGCTGTCGCGACCGACAGGCGTGCCGTCGGTGAGCCCGCCGCACTGGCCGTCGGCGGGACCGTGATGCTCGGTGCACTGGTCGGCGGGCCCATCACGGGAGGGTCGATGAACCCGGCCCGTTCGCTTGGTCCAGCGCTGATCGCGGGCGACCTCGACAGCATCTGGATCTACATCGTCGGGCCGGTCATCGGAGCGGTCGCCGCCGCGCTGGCTTCCCGTTTCCTGCGTGGTGGACAGCCTCGAGTCCAGCGTGCCCCCGACCACCAAAGCACCTAGTCGGCGCGGTCGCGGGCGGCGGTGCCGCTCATAATCCACGAGAGCGCTCAGGGGAACGGTGCCATCTTCAGGCGTCGAAACATCGTCGTTCTCGTCGATCGACCACATCTCGAATACCCGCTGGACTTCTACTTGGCCGGTCTTCGGTGTCGCGAAGCCAAGGAAGAAGACGTGCTACCCTCGTGGTGGCGATGGGGCCCGCCTCACATGAACCGCCCACTTTGGGCTGATGGCTCCTGCGGTCGGATCACGACGCGCGGGGAGCCCCATGACCTACGTACTCATCGCCATCGGCGGAGCCTGCGGTGCCGTTGCCCGATTCGCCCTCGACGCGTGGGTCTCCCCACGGATCGCCGGGGACATCCCTTGGGGCACCCTGCTGATCAATGTCAGCGGCTCGTTCCTGCTCGGCCTGCTATTCGCGCTGACGGTCGAGCGCGGTGTGTTGCCTGCCGATCTACGCCCGCCGCTCATGGTCGGCTTCCTCGGGGCATACACGACCTTTTCCAGCTGGATGCTCGAGAGCCTCCGCCTCGTCGAGGATGGCGCGTGGCTCGCGGCGATAGTCAACGTGGCGGGCTCGGTCGCACTGGGCATGGCCGCCGTCGTCATCGGCATAGCCGTCGGGAGGAACGTCTGATGCGCATCGAAGGATCAGCCTTGCTGGTGCGGGTCTACCTGGGTGAGACCGACAAGTTGGGAGGCCAGAACCTCTATCTCGCGATCGTGGATCTGCTCCGGGAGCGTGGCTTCGCCGGTGCGACGGTGCTGCGCGGTATCGAGGGCTTCGGCGCGAAGCAGCACCGGCACAGCGCACGCATCCTGAGCCTGTCGCTGGACCTGCACATCGTGATCGAGGCCATAGACCGCGAGGACAAGGTGCGGGCGACCCTGCCCGAGCTTGACCGGATGGTCGGCGACGGGCTCATCGTCGTCCAGCCCGTGGAGGTCGAGGCGCATCGCTCGGACGGCCCATCGGAGTGAGCGTCCGCGCACCGGGTATCGCCGCGGAGCCACCGTCGCGGCGACCATGGCTGACCCCAGGGGTTCGCGGCATCGGTCTTGCGAGCCTGCTCGCAGATATCGGCCACGAGATCCCGACGGCACTGCTTCCCGGCTTCCTCTCCTCCGTGCTGGGTGCACCAGCTGCGGTGCTCGGGGTCATCGAGGGCCTCGCCGACGCCATCTCCGGCCTGACCAAGGTCGCCGGTGGTGCGCTCGCCGACGACCCTACCCGCCGTCGTTCGATCGCGGTCGGCGGCTATACCCTGACGGCGATCCTGTCGGCGTCGATCGGCCTCGCGACCTCGGTATGGCAGGTCGGCCTGCTGAGGGCCGGCTCGTGGGCGGCCCGGGGCATCCGGGGGCCCTCGCGCAACGCGCTTCTCGCGGACGCCGTCGATGCCTCCGCCTTCGGGCGCGCCTATGGCTTCGAACGAGCCATGGACAACCTGGGTGCGGTCATCGGGCCCATCCTGGCGCTGGGACTCGTCGCCCTGGTGGGCATCCGCGCAGCGATCCTGGTGTCGATCATCCCGGGCCTCCTTGCGGCCGGCGCGATCGTCTACGCCGTGCGGCACCTGGAGCGCCCGAAGGAGCGCCACACGGCGCCGATACGGCTGGTCGTGCGCCCGTTGCTCCACGGCGCGCTGGGTCGCCTCCTGGTCGGGGTGTCCCTGTTCGAGGTTGGCAACATGGCGGCCACCCTGCTCATCCTTCGTGCCACGGAGCTGCTGACGCCCGAACGGGGCCAGGAAGCCGCCGTCGCGCTGGCGATCACGCTGTATGTTGGATACAACGTGGCCGGGACCCTCGCCGCCATCCCGGCTGGCAGGATCGCCGACCGTGTCGGGGCGCGAGCTGTCTTCGCCGTCGGGGTGGCACTCTTCGCCATCGCCTACGCCCTCTTCGCCATCGCCGGTCCGACGGTGGCGGTCCTGGGAGCAGCGTTCATCCTGGCGGGCGTGGCCATCGGCGCCGTGGAGACCGGGGAGAACGCCGCGGTCGCGGGCCTGGCGCCGGGTGATCAGCGGGGTTCGGCCTTCGGGCTGCTGGCCGGCATCCAGTCGATGGGTGACTTCGTAGCGTCAGCGCTCATCGGCATCGTCTGGACCGTCATGGGACCGTCCGTGGCCTTCGGTGTCGCCGTCGCCGCCATGCTGGCGTCATTGGCATCGCTGGTATCGCTCGGCGCGGGTGAGCAACGTCCAAGCGACGGCTGATCTGCCATCTCGACGGCTCACCGCTGTCGCGACCGATAGACGTGGGGGCCGGCCGGGCCGTACATGCCTGCGAGCTGCCAAGAGTATCGAGTGCGGGGCATCCATTTGACTTCCGCCACCATTCGGACCCAGGCCGCTGCGCGCCGACAAGACCGCTCGAGGACCCCCACCGTCCCGCGGCGATGCGGTTCCGAGCGAGCTGGCGGCCCAATGTCACATGGACCATCACGCCCGACCCTCGCGGCTTTACCAGGAGGGTAGACTCCCCGTGCTGGCGGCGGATGCCGAAGCCACTGGAGGGTCGCCGTGAGGGTGGTGGATGGCGAGGTCCCGGCGCTGGAAGCCCGCGGGTTGTCCAAGCGATATCGGCGCGGCGTCCGCGCGCTCCGCGAGGTCCACCTGACGGTCACGGGGACCGTTCGGACGGAATTCTCTGGTGCCACGACTATGACATCATCGGACTGCAGCCGGTGGTCTTCGACCGCGGTGCTAAAGCCAAGCTATCCAGCGGCGGACCGGGCGTCGAAGCGATCCAACGAACGCAGTCCGGGTCCATCAAGGTGACGGGGTGCAGGGTATGACACGACCTGGCGCCGCGTCCGGGCCGCTCCTCATCGCCGACATCTCCGGGTACACCGGCTTCCTGGCCACCGTGGCGGACGTCCACCGGGACGACGCCTTCGCGGACGGACGGATCCCGGACGCCTATTCCCTGGTCTCGTCCCTGCTCGACGGGATCATCACCAGCATCGTGCCACCGTACGCCTTGGCCAAGCTCGAGGGGGACGCGGTCTTCGCCTTCGCCCCGTCTGCTGAGGGGTTCCCGCATGGCGAGGCCGTGCTGGACTGCCTGGCCACTTGCTACGCGGCGTTCAAGGAGCGCTTGGGCGGCGCTCAGTCCATCTGGTCCTGTCGTTGCGAAGCATGCTCCCTGGTGGAAGGGCTGGATCTCAAGTTCGTGCTCCACGCCGGTGCGTTCGTGGTCCAGCCGATGGGTGGCGGGAACGAGCTGGTCGGGTCAGAGGTGGTGATGGTCCATCGGCTGCTCAAGAACCACGCGGCGGAGCTGGTGGGAACGTCTGCCTATGCGCTGATCACCGATGCCGCTTCCCGCATGCTGGAGATCCCGCCCGGCGACTCCGTGCCGCTCGTCGAGGAGTACGAGCACCTGCCGCCGGTCGCCGCCCGCGTCGTGCCCTTGGCTCCTGTCCCGGGAGGCCCGGCCGGGCCGTAAACGCGGGAGCGATCGATGAGGATCGGCCTCGATGATGCGCTGCTGACCGGGATCGCACGGCGGGCGCTGGGCGCTCCGGAGGCGACACTCCTCCATCACGAGATCGTCCCGCTCGACTACGACGCCTACCTGCCTGGTCGCACCGTTGCGCGGGTCACTGGGCACGCGGAGGTAGAGGGACGACGGGTGCCCTGGTCGGCCGTGCTCAAGTGGACGGACTCGCCCCTGACGACGCCGACCGCGCCGATCGAAGGCGGCCGGCGCGAGGCTCGTGCCTACCGCTCGGGCATCCTCGACCTGGAGAGGGATCTTCGTGTCCCGCGCGCCTACGAGATAGACCTGGCCGACGACGGCCACGTCGCCCTGTGGCTGGAGGATGTCCGTGCCAGGGGCCCGGACCGGTGGCCGCTCGACATGTACGCGAAGGCGGCACATGCGCTCGGCCGGTTCAACGGCGCGTACCTCGTCCGGCCGCTCCCCGATCACCCCTGGCTGGTGAGTGATTGGGCGGAGCGGCAAAGCGAGCCCGTGGACCTCGCAGCCGGCCTCGCCGAGATCGCCACCTGGGCGTCAGACGACCGTGCCCGACAAGCCCTCGGCGGCGACGTCGGGCAGCGCGCGGCGCGGATGCTCCAGGACCAGCAGCGCTTCATCGCCGACCTGTCGCGGCTCCCACAGACGCTCTGCCACCACGACGCCGCACGCTCCAACCTGGTAGCACGACGCCGCTGGGCTGGCGCGACCGAGATCGTCGCGATCGACTGGGAGTCCCTGGGCCCGGGAGCCGTCGGCGCGGACATCGCGACGCTCGTCTCAGGGAGCCTTCGGAAGGGTGACTTCCCGGCGGAGCATGCAGCGCAGCTCGACTCGGCCGTCTTCGATGGCTACCTCGCAGGCCTGCGCCAGGCGGGCTGGACCGGCGATGCGCGGATCGCCCGGCTGGGCTACGCCACGAGTCTTGCGCTGCGCTGTTGGTTCGTGCGTGACACGCTCCGGAACCTCAGCGACCCGGATGCGCGACCGATCTTCGGCCGCGCGCGCGACGTCGCGCCCGGGGACGTGCTGAGTTCGTTCGTCCTCATCACCCGCTTCCTGCTCGACCGTGCCGACGAGGCACGCGCGCTCCTTCGGGCCGGTTGATAGCACGCCACGACTCGGTCCGCTGATCGAGAAAGGGCTCAAGCGACCACCGTGACTCGTCGGCGGGAGGGCGCAGTGTCAGGTTTCGATCGGTCCATGCGTTCTTTAGGCAAAGATGACCCAAATGAGCCTTGGATGACCGCCGAGTCCGTCCTTCCAGAAGCGTCGCTTCAGGAATCGAGCGCCCGCTCGGTGGACGGATGCTTCGACGCGCTCTACGTGCTGCATCGCGACACGCTCTTCCACTATCTCCAAGGACACTGCCCGGACGAGCAACGAGGCCCTCGACCTCGTCGCTCTAATGTTCGAGCGAGCGCTCATCGCCCTCCGCGGAACCGGGATCGTCGGTCCTCCTCTTCCCTGGCTCCTGATGGTCGCCCGCAACGCCGCGATCCGGGCGATGGACGCCGTGCGCCAGGAGCTCATGGGGCGATGTCTCGGGCGAGACGACGCGATCGAGCTGGTTCGCTCCGCCCTCGTCAGCATCGGTGTCGTTGACACATGGCGCTTCCGAGCTGGTGCCCGTGGCCCTCAGCGGAGCTCGGAGCGATCAAGCCGGTGCCTACCGCAGGCACGTAGCCGCGGATTGTTACGTCCTTTCGGGATGCCCAAATACGGTTACGTGGACCTCTGGGGGCCGTGACCCTTCGTCAATGCTGCGCGATCGCTGGCGCAGGCCGATCGACCCTTGACCATCAGAGGATCAGGAACACACCTAGCCCGATGAGCCAGATCGACCAGGCGATGTAGGCGATGGGCACGATGGTGCCGGCCAGGGGCCAGCCATGACGCTCGTTCGGGCCCACGAACTCAAGCGCACCGACGAGCAGGGCGATGCCGATCGGCACCCCGACGATGCCGAGCCACGCCGGGAGCACAGCCGTCGGGAGTATCGACGCGGCGACGAGCAAGGTCCACAGGCCGGTCAGGAGATACCCGAGGTGTTCGCCGACACCCACACCGAGCAGGCGGTGGAGCGTAGCGAAGACCACCTCGATGGTGCCTCGGGTCGCGTCTCCTGGAGGACCCTCGGCCGCGGCGACATATCGGCGCGCGAGTTCCGGTACGGCGAACGGCCAGCGCACCAGACCGAGCGCCTGCACGAGCGCCGCTGCGGCACCGAGGACGACCGAGAGGACGGAGAGCACGGGCGGCGCCGCCAGGACGACGGCGATCAGGACCGCGAGCGGCAACATGGCCAGGGCACTGAGGAGCAATGCCTGCCAGCGCAGGATGAGACCAGGTCCACCGGCGGCGAAGCGGCGCAGGATCTCATCGGGCTCCTGGCGCAGGATGTTCGGGTAGTCGAACGCGCGGCCCAGTTCGAAGAAGGCGAGGTTGAAGGCGATGGGCACCGCCATCAGCAGCGCCGCTGCGACGAGGTCGTCGGTCACGACACCACCTCCATCAGGCTGGATCCCGAACCGTCTCGAGGCCGTCCAGGATGAGATCGAGCCCGTACTCGAACTCGTCGCCGAAGAGGTAGCCGGGCTTCATGACGTGGTCGGTGAGCATCTCGAGGAGGTGAGGGTACTCGTTGAGGGGGAACGGCTCAAGCATGCTCTGCGCCACCTCGGCGACCTCGTCCGCGGTGTCGAACGGCAGGTTCATCTTCGTCAACGCGAAGCCGTAGACGTACGCGTCCAGCAGCGCGTACGCGTGCGCGACCGACGCGATGTCGAAACCGCCGGCCCGAAGACTGCCGATCACGGCGTCGTGGTGTCGCAGGTTGGCTGGACCGGGGTTCCTCCGCGACTCCATCAGGCCGATCGCCCAACGATGGCGTGACAAGGCATCGCGGACCGAGATCGACCGCTGGCGCATGGCCCCTTTCCAGTCGGCTCCCGCGGCAGGCCGATCGATCTCGCTGAAGACGAGGTCGACGATGCCATCCACGATCGCGTCCTTGTTGGCGAAGTGGTAGTAGAGGGCCATCGCCTCGACCCCGAGCTCCTGGCCCAGCTTGCGCATGCTCAGTGACTCGATGCCCCCCTGATCGGCCAGCGTCAGGGCGGTTCGTAGCACCCGCTCCCGGCTCAGCGGGACGCGGCGGCGCAGTCGCTTCGTGGTCTGCGTGGTCATGGGCCTCCTCCCGGCCTAGGCGTCGCCCGTTAATCTTGGGTGTTGACACCGCTGACTTTACACCGTACAGTCCTGACACGGTGACTTTACACCGTACAGCAGTTGGGAGACCCGACCGATGAAGGCAGTGATCCAGGACACGTACGGCTCACCCGAGGTGATGGAGCTCAGGGACATCGACAAGCCCGAGATCGGCGACAACGAGGTGCTGATCGGCGTCAGGGCAGCGGGCGTCAACCCGGCCGACTGGGCGATCATGAGTGGCTTCCCGTACGTCGCCCGCCCGGTGTATGGCCTGCGTAAGCCGAAGCACGCCACACGCGGGACCGACGTCGCCGGGACGGTCGAGGCCGTCGGCTCCGGGGTGACCCGGTTCCGCCCGGGTGATGAGGTGTTCGGGTCGGCCGATGGCTCGTATGCCGACTATGCCTCGGCTTCGGAGGACACGCTGGCGAAGAAGCCGGCGAATCTCACCTTCGAGCAGGCTGCGACCGTGCCCATGGCCGGCCTTGTCGCCCTCCAGGCGCTTCGCAACGTCAAAGCCGGGCAGAAGGTCCTGATCAACGGTGCCTCGGGCGGCATCGGTACCTTCGCCGTGCAGATCGCGAAGTCACTCGGCGCGCACGTGACCGGCGTGTGCAGCACGGGGAACGTTGACATGGTCCGATCGATCGGCGCCGACCAGGTCATCGACTACACGAAAGAGGACTTCACCCAGGGCGCCCAGCGCTACGACCTCATCCTCGACAACGTGTCGAACCACTCGCTGTCCGAGCTCCGCGGCGCACTCACGCCGACGGGAACGCTCGTGCCCAACGGCGGACGGTTCGACAAGCGCTGGCTCGCCAGTGGCGGTCGCGTGATCAGCGCGCACGTGATCTTCCGGTTCGTGAGCCAGTCGCTGCGAACATTCGTGATCTCGACGAAGCATGAGGACCTGGTGGTGCTGAAGGACCTGATCGAAGCCGGCAAGGTCACACCGGTCATCGACCGCACCTATCCGCTGAGCGAGACCGCCCAGGCGCTCGGCCATGTCGGCCGGGGGCACGCCCGAGGCAAGACCGCCATCACCGTGGCATCGGCCGCGACGTGACCAACGTTTCCCAAGCCTCCCACCATCCGAGTCATAACAGATCGAAAGGAACGACCATGTCCAAGACGACAGTGACAAGACTCTTCATCGGCAGCCTGATCGCAGCGGGCGCGGGCGCCATCGTGGCAGTCACCGCGGTGTGGCTCGCGCTTGACAACGGGGTGTTCGTGATGAACGGGCCCGATATCGTCGCGCTCCAAGGGAGTGTTCTCTCGTGGACCCTGATCGGGCTCGGCATCGTCGGCGGCCTTGCGGTCATGGGCGGGCTTCTCGGTGGCCTCGTGTCCTGGATCGGAGCGCTTCTGAACACCTCCCAGCTCGACAGCAAGACATGGTTCCTCGTGCTGCTCCTTCTCGGGATCTTCAACTTCGGCTTCTTCGCGATGACCGCCTACCTGATCGCGGGGCCCGACGGCACCGGGCTGGCCCCACGACGTAGCGCGCCGGCACCCGCATGAGCACCTCGATGACCGGCAAGACCGTCTTGATAACCGGTGGCACGGGCGGGATAGGCAGGGCCACCGCCATCGGCCTGGCCTCCATGGGTGCCCGGGTGGGCATAACCGGCCGCGACGGCGCCCGGGCAGAGCGGGCTGCTGCGGAGATCGCTCGCGACTCGGGCAATCCCGCGGTGGATGTCTTCGTGGCCGACATGTCGTCGCAGGCCGAGGTCCGGCGGTTAGCCGGCGACGTCCTCTCCGCGTATCGGCGGCTGGATGTGGTGCTCAACAACGTCGGCGGGTTCTGGTCTCACCGCCACGTGACCGCGGACGGGCTGGAGCACACCTTCGCCCTCAACCATCTCGCGCCCTTCCTGCTCACGAACCTCCTGCTGGAACGGCTCATGGCCAGCGCACCGGCCGCGTCGTCAGCGTGTCGTCCGGGGCGCAGGGCATGGGGAAGATCGACTTCGACGACCTGATGGGCGAGCGGAAGTACTCCGGATCGCGCGCCTACGACCAATCGAAGCTGGCCAACGTGATGTTCACGTATGAGCTCGCCAGGCGCCTGGAGGGGACATGCGTCACGGCGAACGTGCTGCACCCCGGCCTGACCAACACCGCCTTCAGCGCGGAGGACCACGCCCGCGCGTTCGCCCCCATCGTCGCTCTACTGCGCCCATTCATGAGAAGTCCCGAGAAGGGCGCGGCCACCTCGGTCCACCTGGCGTCCTCACCCGAGGTCGAAGGCGTCACCGGCAAGTACTTCGCCAACAGCAAGCCGAAGACCTCGAACAAGTCTTCCTACCACAGCGCGACCACCACCCGCTTGTGGGACGTCAGCGCCGCTCTGGTGGGCCTGCCAGTCGACGCGCGGCACTGAGCCCGGCAGGACCCCACTCCAGTAACGGAGCTCCGTAAGCATCGATCACCGTCGCGTTGGAGGCGTTGCCCGACGTCGGTTCCATCGTCCGGCTCGGCTTCCCGACGGTGGTCTGCTCGCGAGCCTACAGTGACGCGTGGCCAGCCCGCTGCTCGACACCAAGCTCTACGCGCCCAGGCGGCGACGCGGTCTGGTGCTCCGTCAGCGACTGACCGACCGGCTCGATCAAGCCGCCGAGTCGAAGCTGACCCTTGTTTCGGCGCCCGCCGGCTTCGGTAAGACGACGCTGCTGGCCGAGTGGCGGGCGACCGCTCCGGCGGATGAGTCGTCCACGGCGTGGCTCTCGCTCGAGCCCAGCGACAACGATCCCACGGTCTTCTGGTCCTACGTGATCGGGGCGTTGCAGAGGGCCGCTCCCGGTGTAGGTGCAGAGGCACTCTCGCTCCTGGAGTCGCCCCAGCCGCCGATCGAAGCGATCCTTGCTCCTCTCCTCAACGAGCTCAGCGCGTTACCGAACGACCTCGTGCTGGTCCTCGATGACTACCACGCGATCGACGGGCACGACATCCAGGACGGCATGGCGTTCCTGCTTGAGCACCTACCTTCACAGGTGCACCTGGTGATCGCCACCCGCGCCGATCCGGCGCTGGCGCTGGCCCGCCTGCGCGCGCGGGGCGAGCTCATCGAGATCCGCGCCGTCGACCTGCGCTTCACTCTCGAGGAGGCCGCCGCCTATCTCAACGGGGCGATGGGGCTGCATCTGTCGGCGGGGGATGTCGCGGCGTTGGAGGGCAGGACCGAAGGCTGGATCGCCGCGCTCCAGCTGGCGGGGCTCTCGATGCAGGGACGAGACGACATCGCCGGCTTCATCGCCGGCTTCGCCGGAGATGACCGCTACATCGTCGATTACCTCGTGGAGGAGGTCCTGCAGCGTCAGCCCGAACGGGTCCGGAGCTTCTTGCTCAAGACCTCGATCCTGACCCGCATGAGCGGCGCGCTGTGCGATGCGGTCACCGGCCAGGACGGGGGCCGAGCCACCTTGGAGGCCCTTGATCGAGCAAACCTGTTCCTGGTCCCGCTCGACGACCGCCGCCGGTGGTATCGCTACCACCACCTGTTCGCCGACGTGCTGCAGGCGCGCCTGCTCGACGAACAGCCAGACCACGTGGCGGACCTCCATCGGCGGGCGAGCGAGTGGTACGAGCAGAACGGCGAACGCTCCGAGGCGATCCGGCACGCGATGGCGGGCAAGGACTTGGAGCGAGCGGCGGACCTCGTCGAGCTGGCGATCCCAGACACGCGCCGGGGTCGACAGGAGGCCACGCTTCGTCACTGGCTCGAGGCGCTCCCCGACGACGTGATAAGAGTGAGGCCCGTGCTCAGCAACGCGTATGCCGGGTCACTCCTGGTGAGGGGCGAGCTGGAGGGCGTGGAGGGCCGCCTGCGGGACGCCGAGCGGTGGCTGGACACCATGGCCGGGGCACCGGCCGGACGGGAAGCCCGGTCGTCGGCGATGGTCGTCGTGGACGAGGAGGCGTTCCGCGGGCTACCGGGTGCGATCGCCGTCCACCGTGCCGGACAGGCCCGGATCCTCGGCGATATGGCCGGCACGATGGCCCACGCCCGGCGGGCGCTCGACCTCGTCAGTAAGGACGACCATGTCGAACGTAGGGCAGCAGCGGCGCTGCTGGGCCTAGCGTACTGGACGGGCGGGGATCTCGATGCCGCGCACCGCTGGTACGCCGACGGCATGGCGAGCCTGGAGAGGGCCGGGCACCTCGCCGATGTGGTCGGAGGCGCCGTCACCTTGGCCGACCTCCGGATCGCCCAGGGTCGGCTCGACGATGCGATGCGCACGTATGAGCGCGGCTTGCAGATCGCCGTGAGCCAAGGCGGACCCGCGCTGCGAGGAGCGGCGGACATGCACGTGGGCATCAGTGCCCTGGCTTGCGAGCGCAACGACCAGATGGCCGCGTCGCAGCACCTGCTGGCGAGCCGCGAGCTAGGTGATGCGAACGACATGCCCCAGAACCCGCACCGGTGGCGCGTCGCGGCCGCTCGGATCCGACAGTCGGAAGGGGACCTCGATGGCGCGTTCCGGCTTCTCGATGAGGCCGAGCGCGTGTACGTGGGCGACTTCTCGCCCGAGGTGCGCCCGGTGGCCGCCCTCATGGCCAGGGTGTGGATCGCCCAAGGGAAGCTGCCGGAGGCGTGGGGCTGGGCGCGAGAGCACGGTGTCACGGCCGCCGACGAACTCAGCTACCTCCACGAGTTCGAGCACGCCACGCTGGCGAGGTTGCTTCTGGCGCAGGGGACGCAAGACCGCGCTGACCACAGCATCGCTGAGTCGATCGAGCTGACGGAGCGCCTGCTGGCATCTGCCGAAGCCGGTGGGCGGAAGGGGAGCGCGATCGATATCCTCGTCGTGCAGGCGCTGGCCCGGCACGCACACGGCGATGTGGCGGGCGCGCTGGCATCACTGGCGCGCGCGGTTGCGCTGGCTGAGCCAGAGGGCTACGTCCGCATCTTTGTCGACGAAGGACCGCCCATGGCCGCACTCCTGAAGCTGGCGACCAAGCACGGGAGCGCTCCGACCCACGTGCGCCGGCTCTTGGCCGCCGCCGTCACGGTGGACCGGGAAGAGGGGATCGAGCAACCGCTCGTCGAACCGCTCAGCGAACGGGAGCTCGAGGTCCTTCGGCTGCTGGGAAGCGATCTCGGCGGGCCGGACATCGCTCGCGAGCTGGTCGTGTCCCTGAACACCGTGCGGACGCACACCAAGAGCATCTACGCGAAGCTCGGCGTGAACGGCCGCAGGGCAGCCGTCCATCGCGCGGCCGAGCTAGGTCTGCTGACGCACACCCGGGATCGCCGACCCACCTCGTAATCCGTCGCCCACGGATGCCGCGGCGCTTGGCCGCGGGTCAGCGCACGGACCCAGTGCTCCGCCCCGGTCGCGATGACGAATCACCACGTCCCTCACCACATGTGGTGATGCGCGCTCACCACATCCGCATCCACCTTGGGTCGAGTGACTCAGGCCGGTGTTGCCGGCCGGCGATCCCGATGGCCCACAGACAAGGAGCGTGATGACCGAACGACACACCCCGAAGACGAACCGGCCCGAGGCCGGACGCTACGAGATCCGGCTCACGGGGCACCTCGACGCGCACTGGGCCGCCTGGTTCGACGGGCTGACCGTCGGCCACAAGGACAACGGGACCACGGTCATCAGCGGTCTCATCGCCGACCAGACAGCGCTCCACGGTCTGCTCCAGCGCGTACGTGACCTGGGCCTGCCGCTGGTCTCGGTCACTCGCATCGAGGCGCCCGACCACGAGGGCACCTCGGCCCTGTAGTCACGAAGGAGATCGGCACCATGATCACGACATCCTTTCAAACGACGACCCGCCTCTTCATCGCCACGATGGCTCTCGCCGCGATCGGGCTCGGCCTCGCTACCGCCCCGCCTGTCGACGCCGCAGGCCTCCGGAACTGCGTCGACGTGACCGCCTCGCAGGTCAACCGTGTCGGTTGCTACGAGCTCGTGTGGGCGAACGGCGTCCAGCACCCCATGACGTTCTCGAACACCAGCTTCAAGGGCGCGACTCCGAAGGAGCTCGACCCCTTCTACGTGCTGGCGCCGCAGACCGACGCGCCGCAGGGTGCCCCACCCAACACCTTCCCGCACGACCACGTCGTCCGCGACGTGCCTGCCCAGAACCATGGCCACTACAGCGTCAAGCTGCAGGGCTTCTTCGTCCTGTGCAGCGGTCAGGGCATCGTCAGCGGCGCCTGCGTGCCGTCCTGGACCTCCATCGGCGGTCCGGATCCGCTCCCGTTCGCGACGAGTGTGAACGGCCAGTCGCTGACGTCAGCCGGCGCGATCGAGTCAGCCGCTGACGTCGGGCTCGTGACGCTGGTCAACCTCGGCCCAGGCGCGGTGATCGTCGGATCGATCAGCGGCCACTGACCGTGCCCGTTCGCGCCCAGGACCGCCGGCTCCGACGAGCCGACGCGCACCCTCCATCCCACTTGACCCTGAAAGGAAACCGACCATGGCAAGCGACATTCGAACCACGACAACGGAGCGTATCCCGATGGACTCGATGCGGAAGACCGCGCTCGTCGCCGGCATCCTCTACCTGATCACCTTCCTCGCCTCGATCCCTGCCGTCTTCCTGCTCGACCCCGTCCTGACCAACCCCAACTACATCCTGGGTCCCGGCGCCGATACCCAGGTGACCTTCGGCGCCATGCTCGACCTGATCAATGCCATCGCCTGCATCGGGACCGCGGTCGCGCTGTTCTCGGTCGTCAAGCGGCAGCACGAAGGCCTCGCCCTTGGCTTCGTCATGTCTCGCATGTTCGAGGCCGCCGTCATCGTCATCGGCGTCGTGAGCATCCTCGCGGTCGTGACCCTGCGCCAGCACGGAGCTGCAGCCGGCGATGCCGCATCCCTCGTGCCGGCCGGCCGGGCGCTCGTCGCGGTCCGCGATGCGACGTTCCTGATCGGACCCGGCCTCATTCCGGCTGGCCTGAACGCGTTGCTGCTTGGCACCCTGATGTACCGATCCCGACTCGTCCCACGTGTCATTCCGGTGATGGGCTTGATCGGTGCACCGCTGCTGCTCTCCGCCAACCTCGGGATCATCTTCGGCATCAACGACCAGGTCTCCGTCTGGTCCGCGATCGGCCTCCCCGGGATCTTCTTCTGGGAGCTGTCGCTTGGCCTCTGGATGACCTTCAAGGGCTTCAACCGGTCTGCCCCGCTGATGGTCGCGTTTGCGGCCGAGGCGGGTAGTCCGGAAGGATCCGCGACGGAAGTCCGGTCACAGACCGCCGTCGCGACGAACGCGGGTGCAGCATGACCGCCGTCCGCGAGAGGTCGGTTCGGACTCCGCCGCGGCTGTTCGTTCGGAGCGCCTGGGTCTTGCACCGTGCCATGTACCGGCTCAGCGGGGGGCGCATCGGCCTCTCGCGACCGGAGGCTGGCGGCCGGTTCGGGATGATGCGGCTCACGACGCTCGGGCGGCGATCGGGCAGGTCGCGGGTCTCGATCGTCGGGTACTACGAGAACGGCCCGAACCTGATCACCCTGGCCATGAACGGCTGGGCCGTTGCCGAGCCGGCATGGTGGTTGAACCTCCAGGCGCAGCCCGACTCGACGGTCGACCTGGCCGACGGACCTCGTGCAGTCCGTGCTCGCGCTGCGATGGGAGAGGAGCGCGAGCGGCTGTGGTCCAAGTTCCGCGACTACCCCGGCTGGGGCGACGACATCGACGCGCTTGCCGCGCGCAGATCGACTGCGACGGCGGTGGTCGTGCTATCCCCCCGCTCAGCTTGAGAGCGGCCACCCATGCGACTGCGTCGTGAGCTTTCGCGGCGCAAGCTGTGAACGACTCTGACCAGAGGCGGCTTGCTGATGCCGACGCCATCGCCGGACTTGACGACGTGGCGGCAGTCGACCCGAAGATCGAGTCATCTGCGGACCTGGACTCGGGGCGGCCGCGTGAGAGGAGCCGTGCGCGATGATCGAAGTCCTCCTACGACAGCGCGACCACCGCCCGCTTGTGGGCGGTCGGCAAACGCGCGACTAGACTTGGCCGTCATGGATGACGAGGCAAGTCGCGACGAATGGACCCCCAGCCGGGACGACGAAGCGAACGATCCGATGTCCCGTCCCGAGGTCGTTGACCCCGTCGTCGACTTCTTCGTGGAGCGAGCCGGCGGAGGACCGGTGCTCGAGCTCGGCATCGGCACCGGCCGGATCGCCCTGCCGCTCGCCGCGCGCGGGGTGGAGGTGCACGGCATCGACCTGTCCGAGGGGGCCGTCGGCCGGTTGCGGGCGAAGCCGGGCGGCGCAGCGCTTCCGGTGACGATCGGCGACTTCGCGACCACGCACGTGGACGGCCGCCCTTTCACCCTCGCCTACCTCGTGTTCAACACGATCATGAATCTGACGAGCCAAGCGGAGCAGGTCGCGTGCTTCCGCACCGTCGCGGCGCAGCTCGCGCCCGGTGGGTGCTTCGTGATCGAGACCATGGTCCCGGACCTTCGCCGGCTGCCGCCGGGAGAGGTCATCAAGCCGTTCCACTTCAGCGAGGACCGCTGGGGGCTCGACGAGTACGACATCGCCAACCAGGGCCTCCGGTCGCACCATGTCGTCTTCCGGAACGGGAGGATCGACTACTCGTCGGCGCCGTTCCGGTACGTGTGGCCGTCGGAGCTCGACCTGATGGCCGAGCTTGCCGGGATGCGACTCCGCGAGCGGTGGGACGGATGGACGTGTGAGCCGTTCACCAGCGAGAGCCGCCAACACGTATCGGTCTGGGACAAGCCTGACTGATAACCCAGGCAAACCACTTCCCGGTCGACTGCAACATTCCGGATCTGAAGCAGCGGCCTGGCCGGCTCAGTCGTCCGAGGCGGGGCTCTGGACCTCCTGCAGCAGCCAGACGTTGCCGTCCGGATCGGCGAAGGTGGCGTACGAGCCGTAGTCGCCGCGCTTCGGATCGGTTCCCGGCGTCTGCCCCTGCTCGCTCCAGTGGAAGATGTCACTCACCGGGATGCCGCGGTGCTTCAGCTCCCGGTGCGCCGCCTCTATGTCGCTGACCACGAGGTAGGTGTTGACATACGAGCCGGGTTCTGACTGGGGCATGCCCGTGCCGAAGGTGACGGAGCAGCTCGACCCGCTGGGCGTGAACTGCACCACTCGGATCCCCGGGGCCGGCTCCGTGTCGACGTCGAGGTTCCAGCCGGCCCGCTGGTAGAACGCTTTGGCCCGGTCGACATCGCCGACGGGCAGGGTGATCGCTTCGATTCGAAAGTCCACGTGTCCGTTCGCTCCTTCCGCTGTAGCGCCGATGCTGCCCGCCGAGGACGCTGGCAGCGATCCTGCTGAGCCCAGACGTGATGGGCGAAGGCATCGCTCAACAGGGCGCCATTCATCCAGCGCCCTCGGCCCGGGCATTGGCGACGTCACCGATGATCGCGGCGAGCTCGCGCGGACGCGACCACATCGGCCAGTGGCTGGTCGGCAGATCGACCCAGGTCACGTCGCGGAGCTCGGGGATGCCAGCGAGAAATGCCCAGTCGGGATGCTCCCTGGCGTAGGTCTGGTACTGCTCGGCGCTGAACCCCGTGCAGATGATCGT
>Ga0136618_10000066_pt1 | contig 24347 bp, 22 predicted proteins | sample AntDrymUQ3302106_2_FD_104805 | JGI IMG/M metagenome (GOLD analysis project Ga0136618, IMG submission 104805) | Polar desert sand microbial communities from Dry Valleys, Antarctica - metaG UQ330 (21.06) | ecosystem: Environmental > Terrestrial > Soil > Desert | place: Antarctica: Dry Valley... | reverse complement strand
CGGCGTGGCGCCTGGCCGGGCGCACCGCGGTTATCGAGATGGCCCGTGCCTCCGGGCTCGACCTGATCGGGGGGGCCGAGGGCAACGACCCGGTGGCCGCCTCCAGCGCCGGCACGGGCGAGCTCATCGTGGAGGCCATCGACAAGGGCGCCGCCCGGATCATCGTCGGTCTGGGTGGTTCGGCCACCACCGATGGTGGCCTGGCCGCCCTGCGGGCGCTGCACCCGCATGGCCGGCTCAAGGGGATCGACCTCGTTGTGGCCTGCGATGCGATGGTCCCGTTCCTCGACGCGGCCACCCTCTTCGGCGCCCAGAAGGGGGCCAGCCCGGCGCAGGTCGAGCTCCTCCGCCGCCGCCTCGAGCGGTTGGCGCAGGTGTACCTCGTCGAGCACGGCGTCGATGTGCTCGGCCTGGCCGGGGCGGGGGCGGCGGGCGGCCTGGCCGGGGGCCTGGCCGCCGCCGGCGGCCGGCTGGTGAGCGGCTTCGACCTGGTGGCCGAGGAGGTCGCCCTCGACGAGCACCTGGAGGACGCCGACCTCGTGATCACCGCCGAGGGGTTCCTCGATGCCCAGAGCTTCGAGGGCAAGGTGGTGGGTGGGGTGGCGGTGCTGGCCGGCGCCCTCGGGGTCCCAGCCGTCGCCATCGCCGGGCAGGTCTTCGACAGGGCGGAGGACCGCATCGACGCCGTGAGCCTCGTCGACCGCTTCGGCGTGGAGCGGGCCCGAGGAGACACCCTCAGGTGCATCGAGGAGGTGGTGGGCGACGTACTCGCCCGACACGAGGCATGATCAGGACCTGCGCACCCGCCCCGGGGGGACCATGACCGACGAGGATGAACCGCCGCAGATGATCGAACGGGTCCGGCGGGCCGGTTCGGTCAGCTGGGCGCTGTGCGGCCTGGCGGCCTTGATCGCCCTGCTCGGTCTGATCGTCTACGTCTTCCGCGTGGTGTGGCCACCCCTGATCCTCGCCGCCGCCATCGTCTTCCTGCTCAACCCCGTCGTGACGAGGCTGCAGGCCCGCCACATCCCACGCGCCCTGGGCACCGCGTTCTCCTACCTGGCGGTGCTGGCGGTGCTGGTGCTGGTGGGCCTCCTGATCGCGCCCCTGGCAACCCGCCAGTACGACGACCTCGCCGAGCGGTGGCCGGAGCTGAGGGCAGACCTCGAGAACCAGATCGATGACCTTGCCGAGCGGTCCGAGGAGGGGGAGTGGCCGATCCGCGTCCCGACCTACCAGGAGCTGGAGGACCAGTTCTCCGCCGAGGAGGCGGCCGACACGGACCAGGACGGGACCATCAGCGAGGAGGAGAAGCAGGATCGCTTCGCCTCCCAGATCGACACCGCCCGCGAGCTGGCCCTCAGCGTGTTCCACGTCGGGATCATCTTCGTGCTGGCGCCGATCATCGCCTTTTACCTGCTCGTGGACCTACCCCACATCCGCAACGTCTTCCGATCACTCGTGCCACGGCGGGCGAGGGGCGACGCCATGGTCGTGGTCCGCCGGCTCGGCACGGCCATCGGCGGCTACTTCCGGGGCCAGCTGGCGGTGGCCTTCGTGGTGGGCGTCATGTCATCGATCGGCATGCTCATCATCGACCTGCCGTTCTGGTTGATCGTCGGCATGATCGCCGGGGTGTTCAACATGATCCCCCTCATCGGCCCCTACATCGGCGCGGTGCCGGGCATCATCATCGCCCTCACCACAGGGGGTGGCCTCAGCAAGGCCATCTGGGTCGCGGTGGTGATGACCATCGTGCAGCAGATCGACAACCACTTCATCAGCCCGATCGTGATGCAACGAGCGGTCAAGCTGCACCCGGCGGTGGTGATGCTGGCCCTGCTGGCGGGAGGCACCCTCGGCGGCTTCTTCGGTCTCCTGCTGGCCGTGCCGGCCACGGCCGTGCTGAAGATCATCGTCGGTCATGCCTGGCGCCACTTCGTCCTGGGTGAACCGCTCGACGAGATCGAGGCGAGGTGGGAGGCCGACGACCAGGAGGATGTGCCGGGCGGCGTCGTGGAGCAGGTGAGCGACTACGAGGAGAACGAGGGCGCCCCCCTCAGTCCCGACGAGGAGCCCGTTCCGACAAGGTCTTGAGCGACACCATCGCCCGGGCCATGGTGTCGAGGGCGGCGCTCGGGTGCGCCGGACCGGCCGGGGTGGGGTCGCTGATGGCCAGCTCCGCCCGCTCGACGCTGCACCCGGTGAGCACCTGGAGGAGCTCGGCCAGGCGGTGCCCGGCGGGGGGGTCGTCGAGGTCGATCATCACAGGCTCCGTGAGGACGATCTGGGTGATCGTCATGGTGCTGCTCCAGTCTCGCCCTGGCCAGTGGTGTTGTCTCCCCGGACCATCGGCCACTGTGCGTGGCTGCCTTTAGCGAAACTTCTAGGTCAAACGGCCTATGCGCGATCCGACCTCCGGGCGGCATCGAGATCCCGACCTGTCGGGCGGGGGAATGGTCGTCCCGCCCGCCCGGTTCGGTACGATCGCCCTCTCGTCCCCGTCCCGAGGAACTCTCCCGATGACCGTCACCGTTCGCGTGCCCACCACCCTTCGCACCCTCACCGGGGGGGCCTCCGAGGTGGCGGTGGAAGGCGCCACGGTCGGCGATGTGCTCGCCGCGCTCGAGGCCGAGCACCCCGGCTTCGCCGAGCGCATCCTGGATGACGACGGTGGCCTGCGCCGCTTCGTCAACGTGTTCGTGGCGGACGACGACGTCCGCTTCCTCCAGGCCCTGGCCACGCCGGTCCCCGACGGTGAGATCGTCTCGATCATCCCAGCCGTCGCGGGGGGGTGAGGTCGTTCGATCCCGACATGACTGCGTCGGGATCGAGCTGAGCAGCGGGCGCCTGCGGCGCGCGGAGGGCTTGTGCTCAGGCACGGCGAGCCGCACCTTCGCCGGTGGGGGCTCCGGCGCAAGCGCCTCTGCCCCCACACCCCCGCCTTACCCCAACCCGGCTGGGTCAGGCGGCGTTGATGCGGGCGAGGAGCTGGGCGCGATCGGGGCCGAGCTCTGGCTCCGGGGGGCGGTCGGCCCGGGCTTGATAGGCCGCCATGACCCGCGCCATGACCTCGGCGTCCCGCAGCAGCGCCTCGGGCGCCTCCAGGAGGTTGAAGCCCCGGAGGAAGGCCCGGAAGACGGTTGGATCCGTACGGACGGCGGGGAGGAGCCCCTCGCGCAGCACGGAGCGCATGAGCTGCTGCTCGGTCGCCTCAGGGTCCTCGTCCTGCGACGACGGTGCCGTCAGGCCGTCCCGCTCCGCCAGCAGCCGGGCCGCCTCGGCGCGCTGCAGCCTGTCTTGCTGCACCGCCGCCCGATACCAGGGTTCGATCTCGGCGGCGGTGGTCGCCTCGTAGCCGAGGTGGAAGGCCTCGCCGACGAGGCCGTGCTCGCCCAGCGCGTCGGCCAAGAGCTCGGCCTGCACCATGGCCAAGGAGCAACCCCGGCCGTAGAGCGGGTTGGTGCACGTGTGGGCGTCACCGACCGCCACCACTCCCAGAGCGGCCGGCCGGCCGGCGACGACGAAGCCGCGGATGCGGTTGCGCAGCCTCGCCATCGGGTGCACCTCCGTGATGGGTTCGCTGACGCCTGCGGCGAGCCACGGAGCGATCGGCGACATGGACACCGCGGCGACGTCGAAGCGCGCAGCGGCCGACAGCGCCCGCATGGCCCCATCGTCCGTGGAGGTGGCCAGCGTGACGGAGAAGGTGCCGTTGTCCCCCTGGAACACGGCGAACTTGAGGTACCCGAGGTCGGCGCCGATCGGTCCTTCGGAGTCGGGAGCATCGCCGAGGAGGCGGTAGAAGCGCGACCAGTAGATGATCCCGGTGTCCTCGTCCTCCTCCTGGACGGGGCCGGCGCCGACGGCGTCGAACCAGGCCGGGACGTCCCCGCGAGGACCCCCGGCCAGTGCCACGAGGTCACCAGTGACGGTGCGCCCGTCCGCGAGGTGCACGCCGGTCACCCGGCGCAGGCCGCTCGGGTCGTCCACGGCGTCGAGCCCGTCCACCACCACCCCGTCGAGGAGGGTGACGCCGGGCGAGGCGAGCGCCGCTCGTCGCAACACCCACTCGAAGGTGGTGCGTCGGCAGGCCAGTGCGACGAGGTCCTGGTCACCGGGGCGAGGCGACCGGTCGAGGATGGTCGCCGGCAGGTGGTCCATGAAGCGCAGCTCGGTCGCACCGGCATCGAGCAGCTGCTGGAGGACATCAGGGTGCCGGTCGCGCAGGAGGTTGCGGAGCCGGGCCAGGAAGGCATGGCTGTGGCGCACCTGGGGCGCGCCGCGACGATCCCAGAGGAAGGCGGCGTGGGGGTCGGCCGGCAGCGGGGTTGCGTCGCGCTCGAGCACCGTCACCTCGTGGCCGGCCCGCCCGAGGCTGAGGGCCGTGCCCAGCCCGGCCACGCCGGCCCCGACCACCACGACGTGCGCCATGCCCCTGATTAGCACTCGGCGGTTGCGAGTGCTGATTCCGGGTGCTTGACTGGGCTAGCAGTCATGCACCGAGAGTGCTAACGCCACGACCCCGCTACGGAGGACCATCCGCCCGATGTCCAAGACCATCGCCTTCGACGAAGAGGCCCGCCGCGGCCTCGAAGCCGGCATGAACAAGCTGGCTGACGCCGTGCGCGTCACCCTCGGCCCGAAGGGCCGCAACGTCGTGCTCGACAAGAAGTGGGGGGCACCCACGATCACCAAGGACGGCGTGTCCGTCGCCAAGGAGATCGACCTCGAGGACCCCTACGAGAAGATCGGCGCCGAGCTCGTCAAGGAGGTCGCCAAGAAGACCGACGACGTGGCCGGCGACGGCACCACCACCGCCACCGTGCTGGCCTGGGCCATGGTCCGCGAAGGCCTCCGCAACGTGGCCGCCGGCGCCAACCCCATGGCCCTCAAGCGAGGCATCGAAGCCGGCGTCGAAGCGGCGGTGGCCAACCTCGGCAAGCTCTCCAAGGACGTCGAGTCCAAGGAGCAGATCGCCCAGGTCGCGTCCATCTCCGCCAACAACGACATGGAGATCGGCAAGCTGATCGCCGAGGCGATCGACAAGGTCGGCAAGGACGGCGTCGTCACCGTCGAGGAGTCGAACACCTTCGGCCTCGAGATGGATCTTGTCGAGGGCATGCGCTTCGACAAGGGCTACATCTCTCCCTACTTCGTCACCGACCCCGACCGCATGGAGGCCGTCCTCGAGGATCCCTACATCCTCCTGGTGAGCTCCAAGATCACCGCCGTGCGCGACATGCTGCCGGTGCTCGAGAAGGTCATGCAGGGGGGCAAGCCGCTCCTCATCATCGCGGAGGACATCGAGGGCGAGGCTCTCGCCACCCTCGTGGTGAACAAGATCCGCGGCACGTTCAAGAGCACCGCTGTCAAGGCTCCCGGCTTCGGCGAGCGGCGCAAGGCCATGCTGCAGGACATCGCCATCCTCACCGGTGGCCAGGTCATCTCCGAGGAGGTCGGCCTGAAGCTCGACAACACCACCCTCGACCTGCTCGGCACCGCCTCCAAGGTCATCGTCACCAAGGACGAGACCACCATCGTCCAGGGCGCCGGCGTCGAGGGCGACATCAAGGGCCGCATCCAGCAGATCAAGAACGAGATCGACAACACCGACTCGGACTACGACCGCGAGAAGCTCCAGGAGCGCCTCGCCAAGCTGTCCGGCGGCGTGGCCGTCCTCAAGGTCGGCGCCGCCACCGAGGTGGAGCTCAAGGAGAAGAAGCACCGCATCGAAGACGCCGTCTCCACCGCCAAGGCGGCGGTCGAGGAGGGCATCGTCCCCGGCGGCGGCGTGGCGCTCGTGCGCTCCCAGGCCGCGGTGCTGGCCGTCGCCAAGAAGCTCAAGGGCGACGAGGCCACCGGTGCCAGCCTGGTGGCCAAGGCCATCGAGGAGCCCCTCCGCCAGATCGCCCTCAACGCCGGCATCGAGCCCGGCGTGGCCAGCGAGCGGGTGAAGGGCATGGAGGGCAATGACGGCCTCAACGCGGCCACCGGCGACTACGAGGACCTCATCAAGGCCGGCGTGGCCGACCCCACCAAGGTCACCCGCTCGGCCCTGCAGAACGCCGCCTCCATCGCGGCGCTCTTCCTCACCACCGAAGCCGTCATCGCCGACAAGCCCGAAGAGGCCCCGGCCATGGCCGGCGGAGGCATGGAGGACTACTAGTCGAGATCGGCGTCCTTCGGCCGCCTCACTCGAGCTTGGCAGCCCGTCCCCTCGGGGGCGGGCTGCTGCCGTTCACGGCCCCCTCGTGCTCCCCCTGCCTCGCTCTCTCTATCCTCGTGTCGTGGAGGGCACTCGGATCGTTCTGGTGAGGCATGGGGAGTCTCGGGCTCAGGAGCTGGGGATCCTTGGCGGGCACACGGGGTGCACCGGGCTCTCCGAGCTGGGACGGCGGCAGATCGGGTTGCTGCGGGACCGGCTGACGGACTCGAGGGAGCTGGCGGAGGCGGTGGCGCTGTACTCGTCGGTGATGCCCCGGGCCATCGAGACGGCGCAGATCATCGCTCCGGCGCTCGGCGGGCTCGAGGTCCGCTCGGAGTGCGACTTCTGCGAAGGCCACCCGGGCGACGCGGACGGGTTGAGCTGGGACGAGCTGGCCGAGCAGTGGCCCGCCCCGGAGACGTGGGACGCCGACCACAGCCGGGCACCGGGCTGGGAGACGTGGCGGGAGATGGGCGATCGGGTGCAACGGGCCCTCGAATCGCTGGTGGAGCGGCATCCGGGCGAGACCGTGGTGGTGGCGTGCCACGGCGGTGTGGTGGTGCAGGCGATGGTGCACTGGCTGGGCCTCGAGGGGGTCGCCACCGCCCATCGGGCCTGGATGAGCCCGGTGAACTCGTCGCTCACGGAGTGGCGGTTCGCGGCCAACCCCTACGAAAAGGGCACCCTGCCGGTGGAGCTGGTCCGCTACAACGACCACGCCCACCTCGGCTCGTCCGGTTAGGCGCCGATCCAGTGGCCCTCCTCCCGGCGGATCGGGAAGTTGCACCGCAGGCACCGGTCACGCACCTCGAACCACGACGTGAACACGTCCGGCCCCCGCAGAGAGGACACCGAGGCCACAGGCCGCGAGCCAGCAGCCGTGGGATCGTCAGCGCCTTCGTGTCAAGGTTCTCCACCGGGTCGAGGATCGCACGCCACCGGCCGCCCCGGCCAGGACCACGGGCGCCTGGGCGCCCACCACCAAGGCCAGCAGCACGATGGCGAGGACGGTGACGGGGTGCCGACGCGGATCGAGGGCCTCGGGCAGGGCACGGGTGACGATCTCGGCCGGATCGGGCACTCGGCGGTCGAGCTGCGCCTCGCTCGCCGGCCGCAGCGGCTGGCGGGCGAGTGCACCCGCATCGTCAGGTAGGGCTTGCAGTGGCTCCTCAGCTGGCGGCGGGGGCGGTGGGGCGCCGTCCGCCGTGCCGACCACGACGTCGAAGCGGGTGGAGCGCAACCCCAACGAACGGGCGAAGCCGCGGCCATCGATGACCTCGTCCCCTGACGAGCCCTCCAGCACCACCTGGAGTGCCCGGCCCGACGGGCCCCGGTCGCCGAGGCGGGCACCCGTGACGGTGCCGACGTAGCCGAAGCGACGGCCCAGGTCCTCGAGGCTGATCTCGACGTGCCACGGGAGCGGGTTGTCGGTCTCGTAGGGCACGTTGCGCAGGTAGGGATAGACGCCGTCGGGCGTGCCGAAGCCCTCGAAGGTGTTGGCCGACACGCCACCGGCATCGGCGGAGTAGACGGCGGCGGCCAGCTTCCCGTCGTAGGCCAGCACGCGCTTGGCGGTGGCGGCCACGGCGGCATCCTGGCCGGGGGACTCGGCGCCAGCGCCCACGTACACCTGGCAGCGGGCGTCGTCGCAGATCTCGCCGCTCGACTGCACGGCCCGCAGGGCGTAGGTGCGGGCGGCCACCGTCTGGGCCTGCACGGCGGCGGGCGGCCACGTGCTCGGCACCTCAGCCATGCCCCGGAGGTAGTCCTCGACTCCGACGATGTTGATCAGCCGCAGCCCACCGTCGGCGTTGGCCTCCACGGCGCCCCGATAGGAGCGACCACGGTCATCGACCTGGGTGACGCCGCCGGCCGCGGGTACGGCGACCACCGGCGTGGTCGCCGTGGCGGTGGAGCCGGCGGGGGCAGGGGCGGTGGCGGGGGCGCCCGTCTCCCCGCCGCTCGGCCCGCCGCCACCGCCGCCGCTCCCGCCCCCGGGGGCCGGGGCCGGGGAGGCCGGGGCGGGGGGCTGGGTGGTGGTCGTGGTGGGCGGTGCGGTGGTGGGGGGCGGACACACGCTCAGCAGCTCGCAGGGCTGTTGGCGGAAGGCGGTGGCCTGCGCCGACGACTGACCGGTGACGAGGGCGGTGACCCGGTAGGCGCCGTCGAACAGCACCCGCACCCGGCCGCCGGGACCGACGCGCACGGGGAAGCCCTCCGCCTGCTCGCCCTCGGCCGCGCTGCGCACCTCGCCGCCCTGCGGGAAGGTGAGGGTGGTGGTGCTCACGGGCGGCTGGTGCACGGCCACCCGCATCGTGCCGGCCGCCTCGCCCAGCTGCACGCCGGGGTAGAAGGTGGCAAGGATCTGGTTCGTGGACAGCCCCGTGCGGGCGAGGTACTCGGCCCCCCACTGCGAAAGGCCCACCCCGTGGCCGAAGCCGGCGCCGTCCAGCACGAGCACGGGCACGGCCGCCGCCGCCGGGGCGGCCGGGACCAGGCCCAGCCCCGCCGCCAGCACCATCCCCGTGAGCGCTCGCGGCACCCATCGCATCCCCCACATGGCTGGTTGCATTCGGGAGCCCTGGGGGCGTCTCCTGCTATCGCCCTTGCTGGGTAACCTCATGGGCCATGGACGACGAGGTCCCCCGACCCGCCGAACCCCCGCCCGACCCCGTGGCAGGGGGCGCCGACGAGCTGCGCCGGATGATCGACGCGGGGGCGGGCTCGCCGGAGGAGCTGCGGGCGCTGGCGGCGCGGATGCGGGAGCACCGTGCCCTCGAGGACGAACGGTGGCGGAGCGAGGTCCGGTCCGTGCTGCTGAAGTCGAAGAAGCGCAAGCTCTCCGTCGGCGACCTGAGGGACCGACCCGACGGCCGCAGCAGCCTCGGCATCGGCCTGGCCCTCCTGGGCGGCGTCCTGGTGCTCCTGCTGGCCGCCACCCAGGGCTCGTTCCTCGTGATCCTCCTGCCGGTGCTCGGCGTGCTCGGCTATGCCTGGTGGCAGGGCCGCCAGGCCGTGGATGCGCCAGGAGAGGACCCGCCGCCCTGAGCGCTCGGTACCCTCGGATCGTGATCCGGGGACGCACCGCCAAGGTGCTCACGCAGCGGTGGGACGGTGACTCGCTGCGGCGGCGACCGGATCGCCTCATCGTCGAGGAACCTCTCGAGGTCCACCTCGACGGCCACCTCGTGGGCACCACGATGCGCACCCCCGGCCACGACTTCGAGCTGGCCATCGGCCTCGTCCACGGCGACGGGCTCCTCGCCGGCGCCGCGGTGCTGACGTGCCGCTACTGCGCCACCGGCAGTGCCGTGGACAGCGGCTTCAACGTGGTCAGCGTCGACACCGGCGGCGCCGCCCCTGAGCCCGCTCCGCGCCTCCACGCCAGCACCTCGGCCTGCGGGCTCTGCGGGTCCACGGCCATCGACGAGCTGCGCGACCGCATCGCCCCGCTGCCGGTGGGGGAGCCATGGCCGGTGGAGGTGCTGGCTCGCATCCCGGCCGTCGTGCAGCCCGACCAAGACCTGTTCGCGGCGACCGGAGCGGTGCACGCCGCCGCCGCCTTCGACCGGCAGGGCGCACTGCTCCTGGTGCGGGAGGACATCGGCCGCCACAACGCGGTCGACAAGGTGGTGGGCCGCCTGCTCCTGGACGGCCTCCTGCCCGCCACGGACCTCGGCCTCTACACCAGTGGTCGGGCCGGCTTCGAGATCGTGCAGAAGGCGTGGGCGGCCGGCTTCAGCGCCCTCGTGGCCGTGAGCGCGCCGTCGGCGTTGGCGGTGGAAGCGGCCCGCCAGTCGGGCATGACGCTGGTCGGCTTCGTGCGGGGCGACCCACCCACCGCCAACGTCTACAGCCCCGAGGACCCCGCCTGATGGGGTGGCACGAGCAGCTGTCGGGGTGGCGGCCATCGGGGTGGGTCGGGTTGCGCCCGAACGGCGTCGGCCTCCAGAAGCCGAAGCACTACCGCGACATGGCCAAGGTGGCGTGGGCCAACCGGGCCCACCCCAAGTACGCCATCGACGTGCTCACCAAGGGGGCCTGCGACGGGTGTGCCCTCGGGGTGGCCGGCCTGCACGACTGGACGATCGACGGCGTCCACCTCTGCGCCACCCGCCTCAACCTGCTCGAGCTGAACACCGCCGACCCCCTCGACCCGCTGCTCCTCGAGGACGTCGGCCCGCTCGCCACCCGCAGCTCGACGCAGCTGCGTCGCCTCGGCCGTCTGGCCCACCCCCTGCGCCGTCGGCGAGGCGAGGCGGGGTTCCGGCGCATCGACTGGGCCGAGGCCCTCGGGGCGCTGGCCGGTGCCATCGACCGGACCGACCCTGAGCGCGTCGCGATCTACCTCACCAGCCGGGGCATCACCAACGAGACGTACTTCGTGGCGGGCAAGGCGGCGCGGGCCATGGGGGTCGCCAACGTCGACTCGGCGGCCCGCGTCTGCCACGCCCCGTCTTCGATCGGGTTGAAGGAGTCGATTGGGGTGGCCGCCGCCACCTGCTCGCTCCAGGACGTGATCGAGAGCGACCTGGTGCTGCTGTGGGGCACCAACCCGGCCAACAACCAGCCGGTGTTCATGAAGTACCTCTACCTGGCCAAGAAGCGCGGCTGCCGGGTGGTGGTCGTCAACCCCTACCTGGAGCCAGGTCTCGAGCGGTACTGGGTGCCCTCCAGCGCGGAGTCGGCGCTCTTCGGCACCAAGGTGTGCGACCTGCACGTGCCTGTCCGTCCCGGCGGTGATGTGGCTCTGGTCAACGCCACCCTCAAGCGGCTCATGGCGCGGGGCGCCATCGACGAGGCCTTCATCCAAGACCACACCACCGGCTGGGACGAGCTGGTCGCCTCGCTGGCCGCTCAGGACGACGCCGACCTCCTCGACCAGGCCGGCGTCACCACCACCCAGCTCGACGCCTTCGTCGACCTCTACGCCGGCGCCCAGGCGGCGGTGCTCATCTGGTCGATGGGCATCACCCAGCACCACGACGCCATCGATGGGGTGCGGGCCATCGTGAACCTCGGTCTGGCCCGGGGCAACGTGGGCCGAGACGGCGCCGGGCTCATGCCCATCCGAGGGCACTCGGGGGTGCAGGGTGGGGCCGAGATGGGGGCCTACGCCACCGCCTTCCCCGGCGGCCTGCCCGTGGACGACGACCACGCCGCCGCCCTCGGCGAGCACTGGGGCTTCCCGGTGCCCGCCCGGGCGGGCCTCACCGCGCCGGAGATGGTGGAGGCGGCCGGCCGAGGCGAGATCGACGTGCTCTGGAGCTCCGGCGGCAACTTCCTCGAGGTGCTCCCCGACCCGCCGGCGGTGTACGCAGCTCTCGGCCGGGTGCCGCTGCGGGTGCACCAGGATGTGGTGCTCACCTCCCAGATGCTGGTGGAGGGTGACGACGTCATCCTGCTGCCCGTCGCCACCCGCTACGAGCAGGAGGGTGGCGGCACGGAGACCACCACCGAGCGCCGGATCATCTTCAGCCCGGAGATCCCTCGTCGGGTCGGGGAGGCCCGCAGCGAGTGGCGCGTCTTCGCCGACGTGGCCGCCCGGGTGCGACCGCCTCTGCGGGCGGCCTTCGCCTGGCCGACCAACCAGGCCCTTCGGCAGGAGATCGCCGAGGTGGTGCCGTCCTACGCCGGCATCGAGGCGCTGGCCACCACCGGCGACCAGGTGCAGTGGGGCGGTCGCCACCTCTGCGCCGGCGGGGTGTTCTCGTTGCCCGGCGGCCGGGGCCGGTTCACGCCGCTGGCGCCCACCCGGCCCGACCTGCCCACCGGCGCCTTCACCGTCGCCACCCGGCGCGGGAAGCAGTTCAACTCGATGGTCCACGGTGCCGTCGACCCCCTCACCGGCGCCGCGCGCGACGCCGTCTACATCGACGAGGCCGACGCCCGAGCCCTAGGTGCCGCCGACGGCTCGGCGGTGCGGCTCACCAGCGAGGCGGGATCGCTGGACGGCCACCTCAAGGTGGTGCGGCTCCCCACCCGGTCCCTGCAGGTCCACTGGCCGGAGGGCCAGGTGCTCATCTCGGGCGGCGCCGATCACCTCGAACCCAGGTCCAAGGTGCCCGACTACAACGCGGTGGTCACCGTCGAGGTCCTCCCCGGCTGACGACGCCGTATCCTCGGGCCATGCCCGAACCGCTCGCCCCCTCCGTCGGCCAGGGCGTCCTTCACCTGTTCTGCCAGCTCGGCCCGCTGGCCGACGGCGCGGCGGTGGCCACCGCGGTGAAGGCCGCGGAGGGCGACGACGTGCAGGTGGTGCCGGCCGCCATCCTGGGCCACAAGGCGGACCTCGCCGTCATGGCACTGGGCGCAGATCTCTGGCGGCTGCGCCAGCTCCAGACGGACCTGGCCGACGCCGGGCTCGAGGTCGTGGACAGCTACGTGTCGCTCACCGAGCTGTCCGAGTACGCCCAGGGCGTGCCGGACGAGATGAAGCAGGCCCGGCTGCATCCCCAGCTCCCGCCCGAGGGGAAGCCGGCGTTCTGCTTCTACCCGATGTCGAAGCGACGGGGCGACGTCAGCAACTGGTTCACGCTGCCCTACGACGATCGCAAGGAGCTCATGTACGCCCACGGTGCCAGCGGACGGAAGTTCGCCGGCCGGGTGCTCCAGGTGATCACCGGATCGACCGGCATCGACGACTTCGAGTGGGGCGTCACCCTCTTCGCCGTGCACCCCGACGACCTCAAGGAGGTCGTGTACACCATGCGCTTCGACGAGGCCTCTGCCCTGTACGCGGAGTTCGGCCCGTTCTACGCCGGGATGGTCGCTCCGCTCGATGAGGTCATGCGCGCGGTCGGTCTGACGTAACCCCGCCGACCCGCACGAGCCTGTATCGTCCGCCCATCGTGTCGCCGGACCGTCGAACCCTTCACCTCCTGTTCGCGTTCGTGCTGGCGGCGACGGTCCTGCTCGGGTCGGCGTCGCCCAGCGGAGCGCAGGAGCCCAGCGACGACGAGCGCGAGGTCGCCGTCAACGTGGTGGACCGCAAGGGCACCGCTGATCGCCAGGACGACGAACCGGTCGGCGGGGTCGTCATCGTCGTCACGGACGATTCTGACGTGGAGGTGGACGAGATCGAGACCGACGAGGACGGCAAGGCAACGATCACCCTCCCCGGGGAAGGCCAGTTCACGGCGACCCTCGACCTCGACTCGCTCGACGAGGACGTCGGCCTTCCGCGCGAAGGCCGCGACGCCATCTCCATCGACCCGAACCGGGCTCGCATCCTCAACTTCACCTTGGGTGACCGCGAGCGGGCCTCCTCCAGCACCTGGGACAAGGTCCCACAGCTCATCTTCAACGGGTTCAGCTTCGGGCTGGTCATCGCCATCACGTCGGTGGGCCTCTCGCTCATCTACGGCACGACCGGGTTGGTGAACTTCTCCCACAGCGAGCACGTGACCTGGGGCGCCGTCGTCGCCTGGTGGATCAACGTCGACCACGACCTGCACATCATCCCGGCCGCGCTCATCGCCATCGCCATCGGGGCGGCGTCTGGTGCGATCGTGAACCGCCTCGTCTGGTCGCGCCTTCGCTCACGTGGGATGAGCCTGGTGGCCATGATGATCGTTTCGATCGGGCTGAGCCTGGCTGCTCGCAGCCTGTTGCAGCTGCTGTTCGGTGGCGTGTTTCGCCCGTACCGGCAGTTCTATCGCCAGGGCGGCATCGACATCGGGCCCATCACCACCACCCCGAAGATCCTCTGGATGATCGCTCTGATCATCGTCGTGATCGTGGCCATCGCCTCCCTGCTGCAGTACACGCGGATCGGCAAGGCCATGCGGGCGGTGGCCGACAACGGCGACCTGGCTGCCTCGTCGGGCATCGACGTGGACCGGGTCATCCTGTTCGTGTGGGCGCTCGGCGGTGGGCTGGCCGCCCTCGGCGGCATCCTGTTCGGGCTGCAGCAGCAGGTGCAGTTCGAGATGGGCTTCCGGCTGCTCCTCCTGATGTTCGCCGGCATCACCCTGGGCGGCCTGGGCACTGCCTACGGGGCGTTGGTCGGGTCGTTCGTGGTGGGGATGTTCATCGAGGTGTCGACGCTCGTCGTGCCCACCGAGCTGAAGAACGTCGGTGCCCTCCTCGTGCTCGTCGTGGTCCTGCTGGTCCGCCCGCAGGGCATCCTCGGCCGGGCCGAACGAATCGGCTGAAAGGGATCCACCATGGATTGGCAGTTCATCCTCAGCGTCTCGCTCACCACCGCCTTCGGCCCTCAGGCCATCGTGTTCGCCTTGGCCGCCATCGGCTTGAACATGCACTTCGGGTACACCGGGCTGGTGAACTTCGGCCAGGTCGGGTTCATCGCCATCGGCGCCTACACGGTGGCCATGGGCGTCGACACCTTCGGCCTGTCGTTCTGGCTGTGCGTGTTCCTGACCTTCTTCACCGCCTCGGTGTGGGCGCTCGTGCTCGGCGTGCCCACCCTGCGGCTGCGCACCGACTACCTCGCCATCGTGACCATCGCCTCCGGCGAGATCATCCGCCTCGTGCTCCGGGCCAACACCTTCACCGACACGACCGGTGGGGCTGCCGGCATCCAGAACTTCGCCGGGGACTTCTTCGGCCTCAACCCCTTCACCGGGGACCGCAAGGCCCTGAACATCCCCGGCACAGACGTCGGCGTCACCTACTCGGCCAACCAGTTCTGGGTGCTGCTCATCGGCTGGTCGATCGTCGCCCTCACGTGCCTGTTCGTGTACCTGCTCGTGCGCAGCCCGTGGGGCCGTGTCTTGAAGGCCATCCGCGAGGACGAGGACGCGGTGCGCAGCCTCGGCAAGAACGTCTACGTGTACAAGCTCCAGTCCCTCGCCATCGGCGGCGTCATCGGCGCCGTCGGCGGCATCATCTTCGCGGTGTCACGGCAGTCGGTGGTGCCCGACAGCCTCGGCACGGCGCTGACGTTCTTCGCCTACGTGGCCCTGGTGCTCGGAGGGGCCGCCCGCGTCCTCGGCCCGGTGCTGGGCTCGATCGTCTTCTTCTTCCTCAGCGCCTTCGTCGACGTCGCCCTGCGGGAGGCCATCGAGGCCGACGTCATCACCTTCCTGGTGGGCAGCGAGGTGGGCGTGGTCCGCAACATCCTGGTCGGGGTGGGCTTGATGGCGCTCATGGTGTTCCGACCCCAAGGCATCATCGGCGACAAGAGCGAGGTGGCCGTCAGTGTCCGGCGCTGACCCGGTCGTGGCGACCAGCGCCCAGGCGGCCTTCGTCGACGTCCCGCCTGAGCCAGGCGCCGCCAAGGCCGATCCGATCCTCGTCGCCGACGGCGTGACGCGTCGCTTCGGGGGCCTCACCGCGGTCGACGTCGACCACGTGGAGGTGCAGCGGGGTGCCATCACCGCGCTGATCGGCCCGAACGGGGCCGGCAAGACGACCTTCTTCAACCTGCTGACGGGCTTCGACAAGGCCGATGCGGGGAGCTGGCGGTTCGACGACCGCGATCTCGTCGGCGTTCCCGCCCACAAGGTCGCCCGCCACGGGATGGTGCGCACGTTCCAGCTCACCAAGTCCCTCGCCCGGCTCACCGTGCTCGACAACCTCAAGCTGGGGGCAGCCGAGCAGCGGGGGGAGGGGTTCTTCTCGAGCCTCGTGCGCCCGCTGTGGAAGGCGCAGGAGGCCGAGATCGAGGCGCGCGCAGAGGATCTCCTGGGTCGGTTCAACCTCGCCCACATGCGCGACGAGTACGCCGGCTCGCTCTCGGGCGGTCAGCGCAAGCTCCTCGAGATGGCCCGAGCCCTGATGGTGCGCCCCACGATGGTGATGCTCGACGAGCCGATGGCCGGCGTGAACCCCGCCCTCACCCAGTCGTTGCTCGGCCACGTCAAGCAGCTGAGGGAGGACGGGATGACCGTGATGTTCGTCGAGCACGACATGGACGTGGTGCACGACATCTCCGACTGGGTCATCGTCATGGGGGAGGGGCGCGTGATCGCCGAGGGCACCCCCGATCAGATCAGCAGCAACGACGACGTCATCGACGCCTACCTGGGCGCCCACCACGACGCCCCGAAGACAGCCGCCGAGGAGCAGGCCCAGCTCGACGAGATCCACGCCAAGATCGACGAGGAGAGCGGAGACGCCCATGGCTGACCGACCCGAGCTGCCCGAGCTGGCGCTCGAGCTGGAGCCAGAGGAACGGGATGACTGGGATGGCCCCCTGCTCGTCGCCCGCCGCCTGGTGGCGGGCTACGTGCCCGGTGTCGACATCCTCCGTGGTTGCGAGCTGGAGCTGCAGAAGGGTGAGCTGGTCGGCATCATCGGCCCGAACGGCGCCGGCAAGTCGACGCTCCTGAAGGCGATGTTCGGTCTCGTCCCGGTGCGCTCCGGGTCGATCGAGCTGCGGGGGAGGGACATCACCCAGGAGAAGGCCCACCGACTCGTCGCCCTCGGTGTCGGCTACGTGCCGCAGAACAACAACGTGTTCCCCAGCCTGTCGGTGCAGGAGAACCTCGAGATGGGGCTCTACCAGCGCCGCAAGGAGTTCCAGGCCCGCTTCGAGGAGGTCTGCAGCCTCTTCCCGCTGCTCGGCCAGCGCCGCAAGCAGCGGGCCGGCTCGCTCTCGGGCGGGGAGCGGCAGATGGTGGCCATGGGACGGGCGTTGATGATGCGCCCGTCAGTGCTCCTCCTCGACGAGCCGTCGGCCGGTCTGTCACCGGCCTTCCAGGACGAGGTCTTCATCCGCTGCCGGCAGATCAACGACACCGGCGTGTCCATCGTGATGGTGGAGCAGAACGCTCGGCGCTGCCTGCAGATCTGCCATCGGGCCTTCGTGCTCGACCAGGGCACCAACGCCTACTCGGGCACCGGCGACCAGCTCATGAACGACCCGAAGGTGATCGAGCTCTACCTCGGCACCCTCGCCAAGGTGAACTGAAGCAGTACGCGGAAGGGCCCCCGCCGGAGCGGGGGCCCTCACCAGTCAGTCGATCAGACGGGTGGCTACTCGCCGGCGTCGAAGCGCTCGCCCAGCGGGTTGCCGATGTTGCCGTCGACCAGGTAGGTCGGGATGTCGTTCGGCCCGAGGCCCTGCTCGACGAGGGTGACCAGCAGGCGGCTGGTCTCGTCGAAGCCGATCAGGGCCACGGCATCGGCGTCGGCCTCGAGGGCCTGGCCGACCTCGGCGTCGAACGTCTGTGCCTGCGGGTCGTACACGATCGTGTCGATCACCTCACCTCCGCCGGCCTCGAACGACGCCGCCAGGTCCTCGGCGAGGCCGTTGCCGTAGTCGTCATCGAAGTTCAGGATCACGAGGGAGGCGTTGTTGTCCTCAGCGATGACCTCAGCCAGCACCTGGCCCTGCAGGATGTCGGACGGTCCGAGGCGGAAGTACAGGCCCTTGTCGGGGAAGTCCGAGAACTGCTTGGACGTGTTGGCCGGGGAGAACATCGTCACCCCGGCTCCGACGATCTGGTCGATCACGCTGGCCGAGACGCTGGAGGAGGCGGCGCCGATGATGGCGTCGACCCCTTCGGCGAGCTCACGGGTGACCGTCTGCACGGCGGTGTCCGTGGTGGTGTCGCCCGAGTCGCCCTCGACCAGCTCGACCGGGGCGCCGTTGACGCCGCCCGCTGCGTTGATCTCCTCGATGGCCAACTGCACGCCAGCGATCTCGGGTGGTCCGAGGAAGGCGAGGTTGCCGGTCTCCGGGAGGAGGGTGCCGATCTTCAGGATCCCGTCGCCGGCCCGGTCGGCCTCGACGGCCTCGTTCTCCAACGCCTTGAACTCGTCACTGGCCTCGACGGTCTTGAAGGTCTCCTGCTCCGGATCGAGCCGGTTGTCGTCGCCGTAGACCTGCACGGCATAGGAGCCGAGGATCGGCTCCCCGTTGCCCGACATGTCGGTGCTACCCGAGACGCCCTCATAGTCGATGTCGGTGCCGGCTTCGATCAACGCTAGGCAGTCGGCGAACGTGTTGCACTGCTCGCCGTCCTTGGTGACGTTGACGATCTCGCCGGCGTGGGCCGCCCCGTCGTCGCCGGCCACCTGGGCCGCAAGGGCGATGAGGATCGCAGCGTCGTAGGACTCCGGGCCGTAGGCGAAGGTGTCGTCGAGCTCGATGCCCGCTCCGTCGGCGTACTCCTGCAACCGGGTCTGGAAGTCCTCCACCTCCGGGGTGGTCTCCGGCGCGGGGGTGGTGCCCTTGGCTCCGACCAGTGCACCGCTTCCGTCGCCACCGTCGTCGGCCTCGGTGGTCGTGGTCTCCTCACCCTCCGTCGTGGTGGGATCTGCGGCGTCGTCGTCGTCGCCGCAGCCGGCGGCGATGAGCGAGAGCCCGCAGACCACCGCGGCGATCTTTACGAACCTTCTGTTGCGCATTGTGTCCTTTGCCTCCCCTAGCCCCAGCGACCTGGGGTGATGTGGTGGCCGACCTTACACACGCTTCTGTTTCCGTGCTGTGAACCGGAGGTTCAGGGAGGCGCGCTGGCGCGGCACACTGGGGGGCGTGGTCGCCGATCTCGTCCCCCTGCGCGACCGGCTGCGCGAGCTCGGGTCCGTCGTCGTCGCCTTCTCGGGTGGGGCCGACTCCGCCTTCCTGGCGTGGATGGCGCATGACACCCTCGGCGCTGACGGCGTTCTGGCCGTCACCGCCGTGTCGCCGTCGCTCCCCGCCGCCGAGCGGGACGACTGCGCGTCGTTGGCGGCCGGGTGGGGCATCGGCTGGCAGGAGGTCGAGACCACCGAGCTCGACAACCCCGACTACGCCCGCAACGACGGCGACCGCTGCTACTGGTGCAAGGATGCGCTGATGGCGGCGGCCGGCCCGGTGGCGGCCGAGCGGGGTGCCTCCGTCGTCCTCGGCGTGAACCTCGATGATCTCGACGACCACCGTCCAGGCCAGCGGGCCGCCACCGAGCGCGGGGCCGCCTTCCCGCTGGTCGATGCCGGCTTCACCAAGGCCGATGTGCGCGCCTGGTCGAAGGCGCTGGGTCTGGTCACCTGGGACAAGCCGGCCGCTGCCTGCCTCGCATCGCGCCTGCCCTACGGCACCCCGGTCACCCTCGGTCGGCTCAGCACGGTGGAGCGGGCAGAGGGGGCGCTCCGGGCGCTCGGTTTCACCGAGCTGCGTGTCCGTCACCACGGCGAGGTTGCCCGTATCGAGGTGCCCGAGGGCGAGCTTGCGGCCGTGGTCGCCGGCCGGGCGGACGTCATCGCCGCCGTCCAGGACGCCGGCTACCGATGGGCGACCCTGGACCTGGCCGGCCTCCGGAGCGGCGGCTTCAACCAGATGCTGGCTCCTCCACCTCCGTCCACGTAGGGAAGGCGATGTGGGGCACGTCGAGGTGCTCCACGATGCGCCCCTTGGCCGCCAGCTGGTGGAGGCACGGCGCCGCGATGTCCAGGCCGCCGGCCATGGGGATGTAGTCGGCGACGGACAGCAGCAGCGGCCCGGACTCGGCGTCGGCATCGCCGGGTCGGAGTCGCGCATCCACCTCGAGGGTGGGGCGGGCGGGGCGGGCGGGGTCGACGCACCAGCACTGGTACACCACCCCTTCGAACACGGAGAGAGCCCGGATGCGCACTGCTACCAGTGGGCCGTGCCCGTGCCGCCCTTGAACGGCCCCACCACATCGCTGGTGATCCACCCGCCGTAGAAGGTGCCCTCGTTGCCGACGACGGCCTCCTCGTCTACGGAGCAGTCCAGTCGCTGGGCGTAGAAGGCGAGGTGCTCGCGGATGGCGGCGAACGCCGGGGTCGGGTTGCGATACGTCCACGCCGCCGCCTCGGCCACGGTATCGCCCACGACGACGTCGAAGTACGAGGCCTGCCCTTTCCACTCGCAGAAGGTCGCGTGCGGGCTGGGCACCAGCCGCTCCATGCGGACGTCGGCCGGGTCCAGGTAGTACGCCGGCGGCTGACTCGTCTCCAGCACCCGGTGGGAACGGGTCGTGTCGGCCACCGTCTCCCCGGCCAGGCCCACCACGATGTGCCGGTTGGTGGCCTCGAGCCTCGGCGGGCGGGGGTAGTCCCACACCGACTCCTGCCCGGGGCCGGGTTCGACGCGATCGACGGTCATGAGGCAAGCATGGTGCCTGTGGGGACCGACGCCAACCCGCTCGACGACCCGGGAGACGCCGCCGCCCTGCGCGGCTACGCCGATGCGCTGACCGCCGCCGTCCTCGCCGCCCTGCCGGGTTGGGTGGAGCGGGCGGTGAGCCAACGATGGTCAGCGTGGAACGGGGACACCCCCAGCGCCGAGGTGGTCGACGGCGCCCGGGCAGCCGGGCGGCGAGCGGTGGCCGAGGTGGAGCCCCGACTGCGAGCGCTGCTGGCCACCGACGTCGACGCCCAGCGCACCAACCCGCTGGCCATCCTGCGCGACGCCGTGCGCTACCCCACCGAGGTGCTGGTCGGCGCCGGTGTCCCGCCCGTGCGACGGGACGCCCAGGCCGAGCGCCTCTTCCCCGACGACGCCTACGACCTGAGCCCGGCTGCCTTCGGTGACCTCGACCCGTCCGTGCACCAGCCGGGGCTGGTGTGGGGCGCGGCCAAGGCCCACGTCGTCCTCGCCCGCCGCCGCCGCTGACGCCGTCAGTCGTCGTCGGTGGTCTCGAAGCGCTGCCAGCCGGCGTCGGTGATGGACCGCGACTCGAAGAAGAGGCAGTCCTTCGGGCAGGCGAACGGGGCCACCTCGGCCGCCTCGACCCGGCAGCGCTGCACCACGTCGCCGGACGGCATGGAACGCGTCGAGTAGTGACGACAGTCCGTCCGCACAGCCATGCCGAAAGTCTCCCATGACCCGGCCGGTAGCCTGCGACTCGTGCCGGACCGACTCGTGGTGATCGGGGGCGATGCTGGGGGGATGGCGGCGGCCATGCAGGCTCGTCGCCGGCAGCCCTACCTGGAGATCGTCGCGCTCGAGAAGGGGACGTGGACGAGCTACTCGGCCTGCGGGATCCCCTACCTCGTCGCCGGGGACGTCGGCCGCCTGGAGGATCTGGTCGCCCGCAGCCCGCAGGAGTTCCGTGACAAGCACCGCATCGACGTGCGGTTGCAGCACGAGGTGATGGGCGTCGACCCGTCGCTGCGCACCCTCGAGGTGCGCGACCACGCCCGCCAGCGCACGATCCCGATCTCCTTCGACCAGCTCCACGTGGCCACCGGCGCTCGACCCACCCGACCTGACCTGCCCGGCATCGATCTCGACCACGTCCGTGGCGTGCAGACCCTCGATGACGCCAAGGCGTTGCTGGACCACGCCCGCACATCGAGATGCCAGTCGGTGGCCGTGGTGGGCGGCGGCTACATCGGTCTGGAGATGGCCGAGGCCTTCGTCCGCTGGGGTGCCCAGGTCACCCTCCTCGAAGGCGGAGACCAGCTGATGCGCACGCTCGACGCCGACATGGCCGAACGCTTGCTGGGTCCGATGCAGGGAATGGGGATCGAGGTGCGCCTCGGCACAGCGGTGGCCGGCTTCGAGCCCGGTCAGGTGCGGCTGTCGGACGGTCGGACGTTGGCCGCCGACCTCGTCGTGCTCGGTCTCGGCGTCACGCCCAACAGCGAGCTGGCCGGGGGCGCCGGAGCCGCCACCGGCGCGCGCGGCGCACTGGTCGTCGACCGCCGCCAACGCACGACCCTCGACGGCGTCTACGCGGCGGGCGACTGCTGCGAGTCCCGCCACCTCGTGTCCGGTCGCCCCACCCACGTCGCCCTCGGGACGGTCGCCAACAAGCAGGGGCGGGTGGCGGGCATCAACCTGGGCGGCGGCTACGCCACCTTCGAGGGCGTGGTCGGCACCGCCATCACCAAGGTCTGCGCGCTCGAGGTCGCCCGCACCGGGCTCACCGAGCGGGAGGCGGCCGCCGAGGGCTTCGAGGCGGTGGCGACGACCATCGAGTCGACGACCATCGCCGGCTACATGCCCGGCACCAGACCGATGACGGTGAAGCTGGTGGGGGAGCGGGGGACGGGCCGCCTGCTCGGCGGTCAGATCGTTGGGGAGGAACAGTCGGGCAAGCGCATCGACACCGTGGCCGTCGCGCTGCACGCCCGCATGCGGGTGGACGAGCTCATCGACCTCGACCTCGCCTACGCACCACCGTTCTCCAGCACCTGGGATCCGATCCACATCGCCGCCCGGCAGCTCGTCGACCACCTCTGACCCCTGGCAGACTGGGGCATGGAACTGGCAGCCAGGCGAGCGGCGCTGGCGGGGGACCGAAGCCTGGTGGGCCGGGCGCTGTGCCGGGCCTACAGCGACCTCGTCGACGAGTGGCTGGCCGAGCTCCTGGCCGCCGCGGAGGCCCAGTGCGGCGCCGGGAGGGTGGCCCTCGTGGCCGTGGGTGGCTACGGACGGGCCGAGCTCAGCTTGCAGTCCGACATCGATGTCGTCCTCCTGCACGCAGGGCGCAGTGACATCGGCAGGCTGGCCGACCTCATCTGGTACCCGATCTGGGACGAGGGCCTGAAGCTCGGCCACGCCGTGCGAACCACTCGGGAGGCGCTGGCGCTGGCGGCCGACGACCTCGACACGGCCACCTCGCTCCTGCAGGTGCGCCACGTCGCCGGCGACGTCCACCTCACCGACGACCTGGCCCGCCGGGCCATCGACCAGTGGCAGAAGCGATCCAAGCGTGGCATGGAGGAGCTGTCCCGCCGGATCCAGGCGCGCCACGAGGCGGCCGGCGAGGTGGCCTTCCTCCTCGAGCCCGACCTGAAAGAGGGTCGGGGAGGCCTGCGCGACGTCCATGCCCTGCGTTGGGCGGAGGTGGCCTGCAGCCTGCTCTGGGACGGTGACGACCCGGTCATCGAGGAGGCCTACAGCTCCCTGCTGTCGGCGCGCGTCGAGCTGCACCGTCGCACCGGCCGACCCGGCGACCGTCTCCTGCTCGAGGAGCAGGATGGCGTGGCCGACGCGCTGGGCGAGCGCTCCGCCGACATGCTCATGCACCGGTTGGCCGCCGCCGCCCGCACCATCGCCTGGCGCAGCGACGACGCCTGGCAGCGCATCGACGCGTCGCTGAGCGGTTCGACCGGCTGGCGGTCGCGACGCAACAGAGCCGTCGGCGTCGGCCTGTGGTTCCGCGCCGGTGAGGTCCACGTCAGCGCCGATGCCGACCTGACCGACGCCACGCTCGTGTTGCGAGCGGCGGCCGCCGCCGCCGCCGCTGACTCCCGCATCCATCGGGCGTCGCTCGAACGCCTCGCCGCCGTCACGTCTCCCCTGCCGGAGCCGTGGCCAGCTGGCGTGCGCGACGCGCTGGTCGAGCTCCTGCTCAACGGGCACCGGGCGATCCCCGTGATCGAGGCCCTCGACCAGATGGGCCTGTGGGGGCCGATCCTCCCGGAGTGGGATGCCGTGCGGAGCAAGCCGCAGCGCAATGCCTACCACCGCTTCACGGTGGACCGGCATCTGATGGAGACGTCGGCCAACTCGGCTGCCCTGGTCGCTGGCACCGACCGCCCCGACCTGCTCGTCCTCGGTGCCCTCCTCCACGACATCGGCAAGGGCTACCTCGGCGACCACACCGCCGTCGGCATCGACCTGCTGACCACCATCGGGCCCCGGATGGGCCTTCCGCCGGCTGACGTGGCGGTGCTACAAGCCATGGTTCGTCACCACCTGCTGCTGCCTGACGTCGCCACCCGACGAGACCTCGATGACCCGGCCACCCTCGAGCTCGTGGCCACCTCGGTGGGTGACCTGCTCACGTTGGACCTGCTCGCCAGGCTCACCGAGGCCGACAGCCTGGCCACCGGGCCCGCGGCCTGGGGCACGTGGAAGGCGGAGCTGGTGGGAGATCTCGTGAACCGCACCGCCCACGTCCTCGGCGGTGGCCTGGCCGAGGAGGTGCGCGAGGACTTCCCCACCATCGAGCACATCGCCCTGCTCAAATCCGGCCGCCAGGTGCTGCGAGGCGAGGGCGACCGCCTCACGGTGGTGGCCGCCGACCGCCAGGGGCTGTTCAGCCGGGTCACGGGCGTGCTCGCCCTCCACGGCCTGGGCGTGCTCGACGCCGCCGTCACCAGCCTCGATGGCATGGCCCTGGAGGTGCTGCGGATCGAGTCGAGCTTCGGGCCCACCATCGCCTGGGAGAAGGTGGTGGCGGACCTCGAGCGGGTGCTGGAGGGCCGCCTTGCCCTGCAGGCCCGCCTGGCCGAGCGGGCCAAGGTCTACGGGGGTCGCTCCGCCCGGGTG
>Ga0136618_10000065_pt1 | contig 24896 bp, 21 predicted proteins | sample AntDrymUQ3302106_2_FD_104805 | JGI IMG/M metagenome (GOLD analysis project Ga0136618, IMG submission 104805) | Polar desert sand microbial communities from Dry Valleys, Antarctica - metaG UQ330 (21.06) | ecosystem: Environmental > Terrestrial > Soil > Desert | place: Antarctica: Dry Valley... | reverse complement strand
TCAACGCACCCGCGAGCGCAGGCAAAAACCGAATCGAAAAAAGCGAATCGCCGAAAAGAGTCGTGCTGATTTTTGCCAGAAAAACGCTCAAAGGCGCGTGGTCTGGATAACCGAAGGCGAGATGTTCCGAGCAGGCAAGAAAATAAAGCTCGTCGCGGAAATAGCCGTATTGATTGCCCGCAAGGAGAAAAAGAAAAATCTTGATAACTGCGAGCGCGAAGGCAATGGCGATTGGAGTTCGCCAAAAGTTGGTTGTCTTTTCAGCAATTTCCATATACGTGGTTTCAAAATAGACTTTTAAGATTAAAGAATTAACTTGTCAAAGGTATATTTCTGTTTTAACTTAATAAACAAAAATATTTATATGGATTCCTCTGAATTAAACTCAACCCGTAGTTTACTTAAATGGATTGTAGGCTCGTTTGTAATTAGCTCGCTACTTTTACCATTATTACTAGGCGTAGCTCAACTTTGGTTTGAATATCATTCAGGTCTATTTATAATAAATCAAGAAAATCAAAACACACTTAACTATTTTTTCATAATAGCGATATTTTTTATTAGATTTTGTTTTATTCTTTCTATCATTTCCTTTATCTTTGGTTTCTTCATTAATACTCTTAAAACCCTTTTCGTTCGTGAAGAATTCGCTTCTTCTGCTTTATTCTTTGTCATATCATCAATTTTATTTTTATCACTCAGTATCTTAGTTCAAGTAATGCCTTGGAATAAGAATCTTTGGAATGATATTAATAATATTTCCCTACAAAAGCTTCATTGGAGTGAACCCGTTTTATTAAGTTTGTTTTATTTAATATTAAATTGTTTAGTAATTTCAAATTACCTTAAATGGGACGGTCAAATCAGTAAAGATGAGTTTGAAAAAAGACAAAAAAATCCAGATTTCGTATCATTGCGGTCTCTTTTCTTTGACGGATTTAAGCAGTTTTTTAGATATGTAACATTTTCCTCATCGCTTGAAAGGTTCAAAGAAGAAAGTTCTCCCCAATTAAACACTCAATTATCTCCAGTTTCTGAAAGTTTAGCTTGGCATGAACAAGCTAAAGACCTCGTAAGTCTTAAAAATCCTTCATTCGATTTTGATCCAGAAAACAGTTGGAGAAGCAGTCAAAAAATTTGGGTGGGTGAGAACATTGATACGGACGAACTTATATTTCTTTGTCCGCGACATGAACAAATTAAAAAGAAAGAAATTGAAAACATTTGTCAATTTGCTCAAAAAACATCTAATGAAAAACAACTTGAAATTGGCAAAGTAATTATAGCAACTAAAGATGAACTTTATTCACAACTTTCTAAAAAGGGCTTCAATATTGAGTATGTAACTGAAGATTTATTATTAAAAGATTTAGTTGATTTTAGAGATTACTTGTACGAATTAAAAAGGCGTGTAACACGAGAAACTTTACTTGATTCTGATCTTACGCTCAAAGATGTTTATGTTGAATCAAAAATTTCTCAATCTGATTTAACTCCTATTGATGGAAACATTGAAGATTATCTTGATACTTGGATAAATGAATCAAGTCAAAAACATCTAGCTCTTCTAGGTGAGTATGGACAAGGTAAAAGCACCGCAACTTTAGTATGGGCTTATAAAACTTTATCAAATCCTGATACTTCTCGTATTCCGATTTTAATAGAACTACGCGGAAAAAGCCCAAGAAATATGGATACCTTAGGGATTCTTGGAGATTGGGCGGCTCGTTATAAAATAAATGCTCAAGCACTTATGAAACTACATATCGCTGGTAGATTGGTTTTGATTTTTGAGGGTTTTGACGAAATGGCTCTAGTTGGGGATTCAGATATGAGACTCAAACATTTTCGTACTTTATGGGAATTTGCATATCCAAAAGCTAAGATACTAATAACAGGGAGACCTAATTTCTTTCTTGATGATAATGAACTAAAAGCGGCTTTAGGAATCAGCAATCCTGTAGCAAATTCGCCTTACTGTGAAGCAATAAGACTTGCAATTTTCGATAAAGATCAAATTAGGGTTGCTCTTAGAAATCACGATCACACTGTAAAGAATCAAATAATACAATTAATAACAGATAAACCTGATTCACGACTTGCTGAGCTTGTATCTCGTCCTTCATTATTGCACATAGTTTCTACTCTTTGGACTCGTGAAAGACTTTTTGAAAAGGTTGAGCAACTTAACTCTGCTTTTGTTATGGATCTTTTTGTTAGACACAGCTATACAAGACAAGGTCTTAAGGAGAGCAGTTCACCGGAGTTCATGGCATTAACATCTAATGAAAGGCAGTATTTTATGTCTGGCATTGCAGCATCTATGTCGTCTGAAGGATCAAATCAAATAACTACGACTCAATTAAGTGAAATTATTAGAAAGCTAATCGAATATATTCCTGATTCAATTTCAAAAGAGTCTGAAACTATTGGAAATGAAATAAAGATTCCCCTAAGAGATAGAATTAAACAATCTGAGTTTGCAGAAGAACATATAAAAACAGACGTAAGAACTTGTGGATTGCTTGTTGATGATCCTACTGTTGTAAATAGTTTTCGATTTGGTCACAAATCATTTATGGAATTTCTTTTTGCTAAGGTTGTTGCTTCACAACTTATAAAAAAAAATTCGGCTACTACAGCTATTATGTTAGCAACAAATTCAAGTGTTGAGAGCATTTTAAGGCTTCCAACGTCTATAGAATTTTTGAATGATTTAGCACTAACAGAACTACAATCAAAAGGAGAAAATCTAAAGAGTCTTTCTCCTGAAAAATATTTGTCTCTACTTTTTTTATACCATATAAGTAAAAAAAGAATTGTTTCGCTTTTGCTAATAAAATATTCCGTTTACCTCGTAGAAATGGTTGGAAACATATTAAAATTAGAAAAGAGAGCTTTTTTTAAAACCATGTTAGAAAAGCAATCAAAATCAGATGAAAGAGATTTAGAAACATCCATTAAATTTCTTTTTACACAATATATTATTTATATTATTTCATTAATCATGATTACTCCATTTATATTTATTGCTAAGGGCAGCATATTTGATACCGTCCTTGGTGGGAATTCAAAGTTGGTTTTATTTTTTACTTTATTAACTATGGTTAGTTTTTTCTTATTCTCCTTTATACCAAAAACTTCAAGATGGATAAGATTATGTAAAAAAATAGGCTTATCAAACAAAGAGATTTTAGAAAATTTGTCTAATGTGTTTATTTTTAGAAATTAATTACATCTTTTTTCCTGTCAACGACTCGTCCAATTTCAAAACATTCGCCCAAACTATTTTTCAGAAATTCTCTATCCGCTTCTGCGCAAACGAGGACCATTCCGACACCCATATTGAACGCCCGAAACATTTCGCTCGTTTCGACGTTTCCGAGTTTCTGCATCAAGCCGAAAATTGGAAGTTCGTTCCAAGTTCCGCGTTTTATTTCTACCGAAACATTGGCGGGCAAAATTCGCGGAATATTTTCCAACAATCCGCCGCCGGTAATGTGCGCCAAACCTTTGATTTTTCCCGAATCGAGCAATGTTTCAATCGGTTTCAAAAAACTTGCGTGCGGTTTGAGCAACGCTTCGCCGACTGTTTCGCCTAATTCATCAATATAAGAATCAACTGCAAAACCGCCGATTTCAAAAAACAATTTCCGCGCCAGCGAATAGCCGTTTGTCTGCAAACCGCTTGAAGGCAAACCCAAAACAACGTCGCCAACCTTGATTGATTTCCCGTCAATCACTTTTGATTTATCAACCACGCCGACAATAAAGCCTGCCAAATCGTATTCGCCGTCGGCATAAAATCCGGGCATTTCCGCCGTTTCGCCGCCGAGCAGGACGCAGCCGTTTTCCTTGCAGGCAATCGAAATTCCTTTGACGACATCAATTGTAATTTCAGGCGAAAGTTTTCCGGTGGCAAAATAATCGAGAAAAAACAAAGGTCTCGCGCCTTGCACAAGAATGTCATTGACGCAGTGATTTACGAGGTCTTGCCCGATTGTGCCGTGAACATTTGTCATAAACGCGACTTTCAATTTTGTGCCGACACCGTCCGCCGAAGCAACCAGAATCGGCTCGTGCATTTCGGGAAACATTCCCGAAAACATTCCGCCGAAACTTCCGATTTCCGTCAAAGTTTGCCGGTTAAAAGTTGATTTGGCAAAGTTTTTGATTTTGTCGAGCGCGAGATTGGCGTTGTCAATCGAAACGCCCGCGTCCTCGTATGAAACTGAATTTGTCATAGCTTTTGAAAGCAAAAGTATAAACCGCAACTAAATATTTAGCCACGAACAAACACGAAAAAATACGAGCGAAGAAATAAATTCTTGTGTTTGTTTATGGTTAAATATCATTGACTTAGATTATCATCGCGTTTAGCATTTTCGAGGGAGAAAATTATGAGTTTTACTTTAATGGATTTGAGTTCTGAAAACTTCGAGTTTCGCGCCAACGTCTGGAACTGGAAGCCGACGCTGGAGATTATTAAAAGTTTCGATATTGTTGACGAGGGAAAGATTCGACAGATGAGTTATAACGGAACGGGCGCGAAGTTTTCGCTCGAAGAGGCGCACGAAATCGGCGAGAAAATTCGTGATGAAATTTTGCCGAAATTAGAGCCGAATAAACGCATTTTCTCGGATTTGTCCATCACGGACGCGCCCGACGACGGCACGCTTTACCGCGATGAAGACGAACAGTGGAAAAATTACAGCACCAACTATGTTTTGCTCAAGGACTTTTCCGATTTCTGTCTTCAGTCAAAAGGTTTTCAAGTCTTCTAATTATTAATAGCCGCAAAAGGATACAAAAAACGCAAAAGGATTTTCAATCTGTGTTTATCTGTGTTCACCTGTGGCTAATTATTCCGTGCATTTTATCGCTGTTTGTGGCTGCATTTCTGTAATGGAATTTTTCAACCAAATTTATTATCTTCTACAACCAATTTTTGAGAGTATTTGGTTTCGAGTTGCTTTTCTTATCGTTTTTGCAACGGTTCACGGTTACTTTGGCGCGTGGCTTGCCGTGCGGATGCTTTTTCGTCCGCGCCATCCGGTAAAGTTTTTGGGTTTAACGGTTTTTCCGCAGGGAATGATTCCGCGTCATCGGTCGCGTCTGGCGGAAGCAATCGGCAAAGCCGTCGGCGAAGAACTCGTTTCGCAGGAAACGATTGTCGAAGAGCTTTTCGGCAAGGAATTTTTGCGGAAGAAAATTCAAAGCGTTGTTGATTCCTACACCGGAGACTTAATTTCGCAAAATTATCCGTCGCTCATCGAAGCCTTGCCCGCAAATATCCGCGAGCCTTTTCTGGACGCGATTGCCTCTTTGCAATTGAAAATTACAAAGCATATCGAAAGCGTTTTGAAAAGCGAAGAAACCGTCGAAACGATTCGCGGATTTGTCGGGCGGCGCGTGGACGACGTTCTTTCCAGAAGAATTTCGGAAACCGTTGACGAAGAAACCTTTCTTAAAATCATTAATTTTCTCGAAACAAGAATTCGGTCGGTCGTCAAAGAACCGGCATTTGAACAAAAAATAAATGATTTTATCAACCGTCGGGTTGACGATTTGGCAAATATGCAAACTCCGCTCGGCGAGTTGTTCACCGCCGACGCAGTTACGCTTTTGAAAGAAAAAGCGAGCGGGCAAATCGAGCCGATTGTTCATCAATTAGCCGAACTCGCTACCGCCGAGCGTACGCGAAATCAAATCAGCGCACTTATCAAACGCGAAGTTCACGATTATTACGAGAATCTGGCGTTTTTCAAAAAAATCTTTGTCTCGCGCGAAAATATCCTGAAAGAAGTTGATGATTTGGTCAACGACAGTTTGCCGAAGCGTGTGGAAGACACCTTGCGCGGCGCGTTATTCGCCGAAGAAGCAAGGAATTTTCTTGATAAAACGATTGATAATGTGCTGGCGCGTCCGCTTCCCGAAATCGTGGGAAATATTGCGCCCGAGCAGCTCGAACGGTTCAAATCACAAATCTCGAAAAGCGTTTTTTCACTTGTTCAAGGCGACGAAATGATGAATTCGATTTCGGCATATTTGACCGACACGCTGCAAAAACTTCGCCCGCACAGCATCGGCGCAATTTTGCAGACCGCGCACCCCGAAGCAGAGGAAAAACTAAAAGCAATGCTGTCGAAGAGTTTGCAGAACGTCCTCAATCGGGAGGAAACCTCCAATATCATCAACGGAGTTTTGTCCAATCAAATAGAAAGACTTCTCGCCACGCCAATCGGAAAATTGTCCGACCATATTTCCGAAGAAAAAGTTTTTCAAGCAGGGAAATCGCTGACCGAAACGATTATTTCAGCCGCGAAGGAAAAGCTTCCCGAAGCAATCAGAGAATTTAATATCGGCGGTGTCGTGCGCGAAAAAATCAATCAATATCCGGTAGAAAAACTCGAATCGCTGGTTCTTTCCATCGCCAAGGAACATCTGCGAACCATAGAACTTTTCGGCGCGCTATTCGGCTTGATTATCGGAATTGCACAGGCGTTTCTTTCCTACTGGGCGTTCGCGAAATAAACCTGGAACCTGGTTGAAAAAGTTTTCGTTTCCTTTATCGAACTACGTCAATAATTTTAGCGGAGGAAAAATAATGAAGAAAGTAAGTTTGGCGATTTTTATTTTGGCTTTGATAATCGGTTTGATTTTTTCAGCTAATTGCAGTTTCAGCGGAATTAATAATTTCACAGGCACAAAAGGTTCGGGAACTGCAAAAACAGAAACAAGAAATGTTGCAGGCTTCAAAAAAATCGAGGCAAGCGGCGCGGTAAATGTCGAAGTTGACACGCAGAAAGGCTTTAACGTAACCGTTGAAGCCGACGATAATCTGCTTCAATTTATTAAAACGGAAGTCAGCGGCGATACTTTGAAAATTTACAGCGAAGGCAAAATTTCGCCGACCACAAAGTTGAATGTCAAGATTTCAATGCCTGAGATTGAAGGATTAAATGTTTCAGGCGCGTCCGACGCAAAGATTATGAATGTCAAAACCGATTCACTCAAGCTAAAAGCGAGCGGAGCTTCGGAGATAAGCCTTACCGGTGAAACAAAAGAATTGAATGCAGACGCAAGCGGCGCAAGCGAAATAAACGCTGAAAATCTGAAAGTCGAAAATGCCGATGTTACCGCCAGCGGTGCGAGCAGCGCAACTGTTTCGGCAATTAACGAGTTGAACGTTGAGGCAAGCGGAGCAAGTAAAATTTCTTATATGGGCGAGCCGAAAAGTCTTAAGCAAAATGCTTCGGGCGCAAGTTCGATAAACAAAAAATAAAAATAGTGGATAACGGATAGTGGACAGTGGATAATGAAAATCAATATTTCAATTTTCCGTTATCCACTATTTAAGTTTCGACGGCTTTTGTCTTTATTCCCAACAGATTATTTTCTGCGTCCAAACCGACAACATAAACATCAATTTGAATTTTTCCAATTTTGAAAACTTTCAAATCTCTTAAATTTCTTTCCAGCAGATCTTTTAACTCGGCAAATTTCTGTGCCGTCGCCTTTTCTTCATCGCCAAACCAATCTTGAATTTCCGTCAAACGCTTAAAGAATCCTGCAAAATCTTTTTCTTCTATCAATACATTCGCCATGCTTTGCGATTGCATTAAAATCTCTTCTTTTGTCACTGCTTGAGCTTGTCTACCGAAAAACGGAGTAATTTCCGCATCAGTTTCGCTGATGAAAAATAAATTTTCGGTTGCTTTTTTTAATTGGTTTTTGATTTCGTCTTCGCCCGAATCTTTATTTTGTTGCTCAGAAACTTTTTCTGACAAATTTTCCAATTTTTTCTCCTTCGATTTTTTCTGCTTTTTTATCTTTTTCATAAAAATTTCTGCTCCAAAATCAAGATAAATTCAAGTTTAACACAATCCAAATTCCTGCCAAGTTACTGCTATGAAAAGACTTGATTGGATTGAAAATTTAATTATAAAAACCTGTGGATTTCTCTTGCTATTTTGATTTTTATTTGATAGGCTTTGACCCGTTTCAAGTAAAATAAATTCTTGTAAGCTATTGAAAATAAAACACTTAAGGTTTTACGTTAGCTTTTAAGCAACTTTCCACAAACCTGTGGAAAACCCTGTGGAAAACTTTCCGACGGTGCCTGCTGAAAGACTCAAAAGTTGCCGAAATGAAAAGGGTTCCAGGAGATTTTTCGAATGCTTTTATGAAGCTGCTTAAGATTATTTTCAAAACAGAATTTTGCTTAAAGGTTTCACCAAAGATTTAATAAAAACTCGTGGAGAAAAGATGATGGAAGTTGCGGCAGAAAACAATAATGTTTGGAGTAATATTCTTCAATCGGTAGAAAAGCGTTTGAATAAACATATTTTCGACGCGTGGTTTCGCCCGATTCAATTTGACGGTTTTGACGAACAAGAGCGGGTTCTGCATCTTCGCGCCAGCCAAGTCAATAAAGATTGGGTCAGCACATATTATTCTGAAGTTATTGCTCAAACCTTAAAGGAATTGAACTTACCAAATTACCAGGTCAATTGGGAAGTCGAAAATTCTGAAATGACAGAAGAGGATTTTGCAGAAGATGAAGCAGAATTCTTCTTTGAAAAGCAAAACAAAGTGGTGAAGCCGACAAATAATAATTACGGTTTCATTGAAAAATCGAAGCCGGAAGTTTTGCCCAGAAATGTATCGACAAATTTCGTCGACATCGAACCGATTGAAAATTCGCTTAATCCTAAATATACCTTTCAGACATTCGTAGTCGGTTCGTGCAACCAATTTGCCCACGCTGCCGCTCTAGCGGTCGCGGAATCGCCGGGCAAAACTTATAATCCGATGTATATATATGGTGGTGTCGGACTCGGGAAAACGCATCTGATGCACGCCGCCGGACACGCTATTAAAGAGCGCAACCGGCATTTGCGCGTCGCGTATATGTCTGCCGAAAAATTTATGAACGAATTGATAAATGCCATTCGTTATGACAAGACACAAACTTTCCGTGAGAAATATCGCTCGATTGATGTGCTTTTGATGGACGATGTGCAGTTTATGGCAGGAAAGGAACGAACACAGGAAGAATTTTTCCATACTTTCAACGCACTTCACAATGATCAAAAGCAAATTGTTATTACATCGGATTGTCCGCCGCGTGAAATCCCGACTCTTGAAGAACGTTTGCATTCGCGCTTTGAATGGGGTTTAATCGCTGACATCGAACCGCCTGATTTAGAAACAAAGGTTGCTATCTTGAAGAGAAAAGCTGATTTAGACGGCGTTGGTTTGCCGGACGACATTGCGTTTTTCATTGCCAGCAAAGTTAAGAGTAATATCCGCGAACTCGAAGGCTCGCTCGTACGCCTCATCGCAATTTCATCTCTCCGCGGTCTTCCGATTTCAAAAATGCTCGCGCAGGATGCAATGAGGAACATTACTGATGATGAACAAACAGAAGGTTTGACGATGGACAGGATTGCCAGAACTGTCGCATTACAGTTTAAATTGTCTCTCGAGGAACTAAAATCAAAAAACAATTCCAGACAAATTGCGGTTCCGAGACAAGTGGCGATGTATCTCTGCAAAAGATTGACCAAGCACAGCTTTCCCGAAGTCGGACGCGAATTTGGTGGAAAACATCACACGACTGTGATTCATTCAGTAGATAAAATTGATGCGTTAATTAAACAGGACAGGAATTTCCACAGGATAGTAAGTGAGCTTATAGATAATCTTTGCAGTTAGTTAGTTAAAATTCGATAAGAAACTTAGTGGAGTTTTTCCACAGAGGCAGAAGACAGCTTATTCAGGTATCGTAGCTATTGACAATAATTAAACAAATTTTTTCCACATTTCCACAGGTTGCGAAAAGTTTTGCCTGTGGAAAAGAAGAAAAAACTAATAACTGTCAAAATTATCCACAGGCACCAGAATTATCCACAGGTTTTCCACAATCGGCTGTGGAAATTAAAACCTGTATTCACAATAAATTAAGTCGGTTTTCCACATTTCCACAGGCACTACTACTACTACTAGATAAATATAATGATTTTAAATTAATTAGAGATAGTAAAAAGCAGACCTTATTTGAAGTAAAAATCCAGGAATTAAGCTAAAATAATTGTCATAAATAAACAGGAGCAGATATATGGAATTTGTAATCAAGCAAAGCGTATTAAAAGATGAACTTGGATTTGTTCAAGGCATCGTCGAGAAGAAGAGCACCATTCCGGTGCTTTCAAATATATTGATAGAATCGGTCGGTGAAAATAATATCAGGATCGTCGGGACGGATTTGGACGTGACAATTCGCTGCGAAGCTTCCGCCGACATCAAACAAGCCGGTTCGATGTGTATCCAAGCGCGCAAACTTTTCGACATCGTTCGCCTTTTACCCGATGCCGACGTGCATTTTACAAAAGATGAAAACGAATGGGTAAAGTTAAGCTGCAACAAATCAAATTTCAGATTAGCAGGAATTTCGCGCGAACAATTCCCTGAAGTTCCTTCATTTAAAAGCGCACCGATGAAACTTTCTGCCGATATTTTCAATCACTTTATTCAGAACACCGCTTTTGCTATTACCAATGAGCAATCGCGCTTTACACTTTCGGGCGCGAAATTTATGGTTGACGGGGCGATGGCGCGGATGGTTACGACCGACGGGCACCGCCTAGCCTTTATTGAAAAACAATTGAACACAGAGGCAACAGACGCGATGGACGCGCTGATTCCGAAGAAGGCTTTGATGGAACTTACCAAGATTGCCCGCGACGCTAAAGGTGAAGTCAGTTTTGGCGAAGACCCGAATCATATTTATTTTGAAGTGGAGGGCAGACTCCTGATTACTCGCAAACTTTCGGGAACCTTTCCGAATTATGAAATGGTTATTCCGAAAGATAACGATAAAACGGCGATTTTCGATGCCGAAGAAATGAAAAACGCGATTCGTCGCGTCTCTTTGATGGCGGACGAAAGAACTCGTTCGATAAGAATGACCATCAGAGCCAATGAAATCGAAATCGGAGCGCAGTCTTCAGAAGAAGGCGAAGCGAGCGAAAAAGTGGTCGCCGATTACACAGGCGAAGAAGTCGAAGTCGGTTTTAATGCACAATATCTGCAAGAATTTTTGAATGTCGTCGGCGCGGGCGAAGCAGAATCGGGCGAAACCACCGAAAAGGAAACCAACGGCGAAACCGTGCGCGTCAAGGAAGGAGCGAACCGCCTTCGCATTGCTTTTGAATTCAAAGACGGTAATGCACAAACACAGATGAACATTGCAGGCGACACAAACTACGAATATAAATATATCGTGATGCCGCTGAGAATATGAAACAGAAACGATTTCAAATTTGCTCAACAAAAAAGGCAGCCATTCAAGGTTGCCTTTTTCACATTGTTTGAAAGATAGATTTTAATTTGCCATAACCTTTTCGTTATTGTCTTCCCGCAAACGCTTTTCATACATCGGAAATTTTTCCGTCAATTCCGCGACTTCGCGTTTGACTTTAGTTTTTATTTCTTCCGATTCAGGCTCACGAACGATTGAAGCAATCATTTTCGCAATCTGTTTCATATCCGCTTCCTTCATTCCGCGAGTCGTCAAAGCAGGCGTTCCAAGACGAATGCCGGAAGCAACAAACGGCGAATTTGTATCGAACGGAATCGTGTTTTTGTTGGCTGTGATATGAACTTCGTCCAAAACTTTTTCGGCGACCTTTCCGGTAATACCTTTTCCGTCCTGGAAAACATCAACCAGAATCAAATGGTTGTCGGTGCCGCCGGAGACGAGCCGCAAACCTTGATTTTTCAGTTCTTCGGCTAAGGCTTGAGCGTTGTCGAGAATTTGCTGCTGATAATTTTTGAAATTTGCTTGTAAGGCTTCGCCGAATGCGACGGCTTTCGCGGCGATGATGTGAACGAGCGGTCCGCCCTGCACGCCCGGAAATACGGATTTGTTGACATCTTTTGCAAATTCCTCGCGGCATAAAATCAAACCGCCGCGCGGACCTCGCAGAGTTTTGTGCGTCGTCGTCGTTACAAATTCGCAATGCGGCACGGGCGAAGGATGCAGACCGACTGCCACCAAACCCGCGATATGCGCGATGTCCGCCATCACAATTGCGCCGACCGATTTTGCAATCTCGCCGATTCTCTGGAAATCAATTGTTCGCGGATAAGCCGACGCGCCGCAGATAATCATTTTCGGTTTTGATTCTTCAGCTTTTTTTTGAAGTTCGTCATAATCAATCTGCTCGGTGTCTTTTGATACGCCGTAATCGGAAACTTCATAATTGATGCCCGAAAAATTCATCGGATGTCCGTGCGTCAAATGTCCGCCGTGCGACAGATTCATTCCCAAAATTTTATCGCCGTGCTGCAAAGACGCGAGAAAAACCGCCATATTCGCCTGTGCGCCCGAATGCGGCTGAACATTGGCGTGTTCAGCACCAAAAATCTCTTTCGCGCGGTCAATCGCCAATTGCTCGACCACATCGGCGAACTCGCATCCGCCGTAATATCTCTTACCCGGATAACCTTCGGCGTATTTGTTCGTAAAAACCGAACCCATCGCCTGCAAAACCGCTTCGGAGACGAAATTTTCCGACGCGATAAGTTCGAGTCCGTTTGATTGTCGGCGCGTTTCATTATTGATTGCTTCCGAGATTATCGGATCAACTTCCGCCAAATCTGCTGTAAAAAATTTGTCCATTGTGTTTTCTCAAAATTTCTAAAATTATTTCTCCAGTTCCGTAATTTTCTCGACTCGCCTTTCGTGTCGTCCGCCTTCAAACTTCGCATCGAACCACGCCCTGACGATTTTTGGGATTTCCCCTTCGGGAATGACACGCGCACCGATTGAGAGAACATTTGCGTCGTTGTGCTGGCGGGCGAGCCGCGCGGTTTCCTCGTTCCACGCCTGTGCCGCGCGAACGCCGTGAATTTTATTCGCCGCAATCGCAATGCCGATGCCCGAACCGCAGACGACAATTCCCTGTTCGACTTCGCCGCTGGCGATAGCTTTGCCGACTTTTGCGCCGAATTCGGGATAATCAACCGAGTCTAGAGAATTCGTGCCGAAATCTTCATATTCAACTCCTAGTTCGTCCAGAGTTTTTTTGATTTTCTCCTTTTCTTCAAAACCTGCGTGGTCTGAGCCGATTGCAATTTTCATAATGTTATTTCCCCTTGTTTGATTTTAATCGAAGTTTTGTTTTTGTGAAATAATCGAATTGTTATTTACATTTTTTTCATATTTAATCGGGTCAACCACGCCAGCATTATCGAAGCCGCGCAGGCGCAGCGCACACGAATCGCAAATTCCGCAAGCCAAATCCGAATTTTTATAACAAGACCAGGTGAGATGCAAGGGCGCATTTAGCTCGAATCCTTTTTTGACGATTTCCGCTTTTGATAAATGAATAATCGGAGTTTTGATTTTAATTTTCGTTTCCGGTTTTGTGCCGACTTCGACGGTTTTCTCGAAAGCTGCAAAAAATTCGGGACGGCAATCGGGATAACCGCTCGAATCTTCGCTGACCGCGCCGATGTAAATCGAATCTGCTTTCAAAACTTCCGCCCAACTCGTCGCAATCGAGAGCATATTCGCATTGCGAAAAGGAACGTAGCTGGTCGGAATTTCGCTGCTTTCCAAATTCGCTTTTGTGACTTTGATGTTTTTGTCGGTTAGACTTGAGCCGCCGATTTTCGCCAGATACTCAATCGAAATCGCCAGACGTTTTTCAATCGTGTAAAAATCGGCAATATCTTCAAACGCTTTTCTCTCTCGTTTTTCTGTTCTTTGTCCGTAAGAAACGTGCAAAAGCGTAATTTCGTTGTTTTCTTTTTGTGCAATCGCAGTTGTTACGCACGAATCCATTCCGCCGGAAACAAGACAAACTGCAATTTTGGATTTTGGATTTTGGATTTTGGATTCACTCATTTCAAAAAGTTTTCCTTTGCGAAACTTTGCGTCAACCTTTGCGAAACTTTGCGTTACCGTATTTTTTGTTTAGCAGTAACACAAAGTTTCGCAAAGTTTTTCGCAAAGAACGCAAAGTTTATTTGAACAAAATCAAACGCCGTGAACGTCTGCGCCCCAAATGTATTTATGAAGCTGTAAATTAAGCCTGACTTTCAAATCGCTTCGCGCAATTGTTTCGGAAATTTCCGCTAAATTTTCAATACCGAAAATCGGTGAAATCAGAATTTCTTTTGCACGATTTTCTAAACCGTATTTGGCAATAATTTCTTTCGCAAATTCCCAATCGTTTAAATCAGCAATAACAAATTTTACTTCGTCTTTTTCCTTTCGCAATCTTTTCAAATTCGCCCAATGATTTCTTTCTGATTCGCCTGATGCGGGACATTTCACATCCAGAATTATCTTGGCGCGTTCGTCAACCGTTTCGGTCGTAAAAAAGCCGCCTGTTTCGATTAGAACTTCATAACCGGCATCCAAAAGTTTTGTGATGAACGGAAAAACATTTTTCTGCGCGAGCGGATCGCCGCCTGTAACCTCGACTAAGTTGCAGCCGAATTCACGGAGTTTCGCAAAAATTTCATCAAACGAAACGCGCTCGCCGCCCGTAAAAGTGTATTCCGAATCGCACCAGACGCAGCGCATCGGGCAGCCCGTCAGCCGCACAAACGCGCACGGTCTTCCGGCGTGCGAGGATTCGCCCTGAATCGAGAGAAAAATTTCCGTGATGCGTAAATCCATAAGAAAAATTAACCACAAAATAACGGAAAACGGAAAGTGGAAAGTGGAAAATGGAAAACAAACGCACATTTTTCATTTTCCACTTTCCGTTTTCCGTTATTCCGTTTTTGCGTTAAAATTTCCGACAAGGAGAAATTTATGCGAAAACAGTTGAAGAATTTTATCGAAGCTATCGGCAAAGATGCCGTCGCCATTATTCCGGCGGCGCACGAAGTTACGCGCAGTTACGACACAGAATTTAAGTTTCATCAAGACCCTGATTTTTATTATTTGACCGGCTTTCCCGAACCGGATGCAATTGCGGTCATCGCGCCGTCGAACAAGAAAAATCCATACACACTGTTTGTCCGCCCGCGCGACCCGAAGATGGAAACGTGGTACGGCAGACGCGCGGGAACCGAAGGCGCGGAGAAAAATTACGGCGCGGATAAAGCATTGCCGATTGAAAAATTTCAGACTGAATTGGCAAAGCTCATCAACGGACACGAAAAACTTTATTACCGTTTCGGCGTTGACCAGAAGCTCGACCAGCAGATTCTGCAGTATCTTTCGGCGCAGAGATTCCGGCGACAGAAAACTGCATATCCGCCGCACACGATTGTTGACCCGATAATTCTGATTCACGAAATGCGCCTGCACAAAACGCCGGACGAAATCAAACTGATGCAAAAATCAGCCGACATCGCCGCGGAAGCGCATATCTTGGCAATGAAAAGAACCAAGCCCGGTATGAACGAATATCAAGTCGAAGCGATTATCGAAAATTATTTTAAGGAAAACGGCGCGGCGGGCGCGGCGTATAATTCGATTGTCGGCGGCGGCGCAAACGCCTGCATTCTGCATTATGTCGAAAACAACGCGCCGCTCAAAGACGGTGATTTACTGCTGGTTGACGCGGGCGCACAATATCAAGGCTACGCTTCGGACATCACGCGCACATTTCCCGTCAACGGCAAATTCACCAAACCGCAGCGCGATGTTTACGACATTGTTCTGGACGTAGAAATTGCGTGTCTGGAAGCGACGCGCCCGGGAACGACAATAAAAGAACGACAAAAACTTTCCATCGAACTGCTTACCGAAGGAATGAAACAACTCGGATTGTTGAAAGGCAAGACGAAGGATTTAATCAAGAAAAAGGCATACGAAAAATATTATATGCACGGTGTCGGGCATTATCTCGGACTCGATACGCACGACGCGGGACGCTATTTCACCGACCACAAAGCAAAAGATTCGCGCCCGTTCGCGGCGGGAATGGTTTTGACGGTCGAGCCGGGAATTTACGTTCCGCCCGACGATAAATCCGCGCCTTCAAAATATCGCGGTATCGGTGTTCGCATCGAAGACGACGTTTTGGTAACGGCAGACGGAAACGTCAATCTAACCGCAAGTTGTCCGAAACAAGCGGAAGAGATTGAAGATTTGATGAATGCAGGAAGGGCAAGCACAAAGAAATAATCGGCTTCTTTTAGATAAACAAATGGAATTTGGAGAACTGGGCAAAAATCTTCCCGCGCTTTTCAGCGCATTGCTGGTGAGCATCCTTTTTATTCAATCAGGACTCGATAAAGTGTTCGATTGGAAGGACAATCTCGAGTGGCTGACCGGACATTTTTCCAAAACGTTTCTGCGCGGCACAGTTCCGCCGATGCTCGCCACAATTACGGTCATGGAATTAGCCGCCGGATTTCTGAGCGTTGCCGGAATTGTCTATTTTCTCATTGCCGGTTCAACCGTTTTGATATTTTATGCTTCAATCCTCGGCGCGGCGGCAATCGCCGCGCTTTTTTTCGGACAGCGCGTCGCCAAAGATTACGCGGGCGCGGCGGTTTTGATTCCATATTTTATTTTGCTGATTGTTTTGATGTATCTGACAAATCCATTTTTGAAAATTCAATGAAAGGCAGCGATTTAATTAGGTGGGCGAAATCTGTGAAGTTCGCTTCTATTATTATTTCGATTTCCCAATTTGCTGACCATAAAAGTTGCCTTAAAACCGAGCCGATTGATTCTAATATTTATTGCTGGTTTTGGATTAAGGTCTATTAACTTAATCGTGTAACCTACAAATGAAACGGCTTGCGGTTTGGTGTTGGTGTTTAGCTCGAATGTTTGAGGTGCGCCGCTGGCTTTTTTGACTTTGATTTGAATTCGGGCATTTCCGGCTTGAATACAGTTTGTATCGGTCGGACAGCGCGAATCTTCGATGAGGGAAACGAATTTTATTGTTAATTTATTTCTGCCGAGCGTTTTTTGCTGATTGATTCGAACAGTGATTTTTTGATTTGTTTGAGCTTGCAAAAAACTTCCGAAAACGAGCGTTAAGAGCAAAGTTAAGATTGTTTTTCGCATAATTTTTTACTGTTCAAAGAAAACGAATCGAAAGTTTTCGATTCGTTTTCTTTGAATGCTCGAACATATTTTGCGTTGTCGAAATTCTATTTTGAAACGAACAAAATCGTTTTCAGGCGGAAACAATTTTGTAAATTCAAGGCGTGAGCCATTTGGTTTCGAGTGTGCCCGATTCGTTCCACACAAACAGCGAGCGGCGGTTTCCTCTAAAGTCTAATTCCAGGCAATCGATTGAATCTATTGTCGAAGCAACAACAACGAAGTTGGATTTTCCGGTTTCGCTTTCTTCCTTTGTCGGCTGGCGGTCGGTCAAATCTGCGGGCAAGCCGTTGGTCGGTTTTTGGCTCGGTTGACCTGGAATTGCTCCGGCGTAACAGCGGCGCGAGAAAAATCCGGTTGCCAGCCATTGTTCTTCGTGAAGTTCGCCGCTCGTGTGAATCGTCGCTTTGCCCTTGATACAAACTTGAAGTTTTTCAGGCGCGTGATAAAACGCAAAGGAAACATTCGGATTACTGCGGAGTTCGGCAATTTTCGGCGAATCGGCGTGCGTATGAAAAGCCAGCGCACGCGGGTTTTTGCGCCAGAAACGTCGCAAGACGACGACGCGCAGATTCGGCGTGCAGCCGCTCGCAACCGTGCCGAAAACCGGCGTGTGAAATGGATGGTTGCGCTCAAGCGTTCCTAAATCGAGGTGTTTCCAGATTTTCTTGAGAATTTCGCCGTGTGATTGTGGCTTGTCCCAAATACTCTCACACTTCATAAAAGTTTATTTACAAACACTAAAATCAGCCACGAAGGACACAGTTAATAAATGGTAAAAAGCGAATGCTCACGGATAATTTTTAGGGCGCGTAAGAATAATTACTGCGGCTACAAATAATCCAACCACAGAGCCGAAAACCAGACCCATAAATCCGGCGACGAGCGGTCCGGCGACGACTAATCCCAAGCCCGGCAGCAAAACGCTCGTGCCTCTAGCGGCAAAACCTGCGACAAAGCCGCAAAACAAACCGCCTGATACAGCCGACACCAGCAATAATCGTAAATTTGACATCATAAGCCCTCCACGCAGTAAATAAGTTTGTATCCGGGATTATAACTCGAAAATAAGCTCATTTACAGTCTTATTATTTCAAATAAAAAACGATGAGCTTATCCTACATCAAATTCTTTTTGTATTTATTCGTACAATTAGTGTAATTAGCGACTAATTTCCTACTGCTTCAATTTATCAATAATCGCGTTGGCAAAATCCGCCGTCTTCGCCGTGCCGCCCAAGTCTTTTGTAATAGTTTTTCCTTCGGCAAAAACTTCGAGCATCGCTTTTTCCGTGCGTTCCGCCGCGTCGCGCTCGCCGATGTGTTTGAGCATCAGAATTGCCGACATCAAAAGCGCGGTCGGGTTTGCCACGCCTTGACCGGCGATGTCGGGCGCGGAACCGTGAACGGCTTCAAAAACCGCGCCGATTTCGCCGATGTTCGCGCCGGGCGCAAGTCCGAGACCGCCGATCAATCCCGCGCATAAATCCGAAACGATGTCGCCGTAGAGATTTTCCATCACCATCACGTCGAACTGCTGCGGGTTCATCACGAGCTGCATACAGCAGTTGTCAATGATTTTATCGTCGGCAGGAATTTCCGGGTAATCCTTTGCTACGTTGTAGAAACATTCGAGAAAAAGTCCGTCGGACAATTTCATAATGTTCGCTTTGTGAACGGCGGTAACTTTTTTGCGTTTTTCACGCTTTGCAAATTCAAAAGCGTATTTTGAAATTCTCGTCGAGGCTTTTTCCGTGATGATTTTCAAACTTTCTACCACGCCCGGAACGACGATGTGTTCGAGTCCGGCATATAAATCTTCGGTGTTTTCGCGGACGATAACCAAATCGAGATTCGGATATTTGCACGGAATATTCGGCAGAGCGCGAATCGGTCGGACGTTGGCATAAAGGTCGAGGATTTTTCGCAAACCGACATTGACCGACGTAAAACCTTTGCCGATTGGTGTCATCAGCGGTCCTTTGAGCGCAACCTTATTTTTTTTGATTGATTCGATTGCCGCATCAGGTATTGTCGTGCCGAATTTCTCCAATGCCTGTGCGCCGATAATGTGCGTTTCCCACTGCACGTCAACGCCTGAAGCCTCGATAATTCTGACAGTCGCCGCAACGATTTCCGGTCCGATGCCGTCGCCCGGAATCAGCGTGATAATATGTTTCGCCATTTATCTCCTTCACCAATCTAAAGTAGTATTATTGCTTGTTACGGAGTATCTTACCATTTTAATTTTAATACTCAACAACTGAAAATTTACAAAAAGTTCAGCATTATTTGCCGTTAAAATAAACAATTATTTGGAATATATAATTCAATGAGTATTTAGTGTTGGCATACGACGTGATTTAACGGATAGTTTTTTCAATAATTGAAATTAGCTGGCATTTTTTTAACCCAACCAAAAGTCCGCGATTTCATGTCATTAAAACAGCGAATTTTTCAAATCCGTTTTTAATACACATAACTGAAAAAATTGCTTATTAAGCACAGAGATAGTATATGAAGTTTCTGTTTAGCTTTATCTAAACATTACTTTACCTAAACACCATGGCGTTAGTGCAATTCACGAGCGCATAACAAACTACTTAAGGAAAATAAATTTATGAAAATCCTCGGATTCAATCGCTTTCTTGCAATAACGCTGACGCTGGTCATGACATCTATGTTAATCACGCCGGCTCTGGCAACAACTAGATACGAAACAACAGACCAAAAACCTGTTTTTAAAAAGAATTTATCCGGTGTCCGGGCAGCTCTGTTACAGAGTATAAAAGCTCAGGACGGTCAAACGCAGTTTTCGCCCGAAGACCTCGAACAGATGCGAATTGCCTTGCTTGAACTGGTCGACAGTAATCAAGAATTATCAATGCTTCTGTCGCCTCAAGGCAAAGGAAGAGTGAGAAATGACCTTGGTCTGGAAAAAGACGAAGACCAGTTCGCCGAAGCCAGAAATCAGATTCAGCAAATGACTGGCGAGCAACTTGCAACTTTAAGAAAAGTGCTGAATCCGTCGAAGATGCGGGCAAAACTTGCATCTTCACGGGCGACATTCGGTGAGTACAAAAATAGTTTGATGAAGGCTGCTTCCGATAGCACTAACTCACCCAATCTTCCCGGCATAAATTCTCATTGCGGCGCGCCTGTCCCGACCGGGGCGATTATTGCCGCCGATGTAATTTATTTTATTGCCGAAGGCGTCAGAGACTTAGCGCAAAACGGATGTAATCAGGTCGCTGTAGTGGTGATAGCTGGCTCAGGCGGCGGTGGAAACGCCAGGGCATTGTGCGAAGCAACCGATGCCATCTATTTAATCGCTAAAGCTGTCAACCAAGGTATACACTTTTGCGACGACGATTATGCCGCTTCAGTTGGTCAGGCTAGTTATGACCGGTTGGGACATATCGATGACGATTTGACGGACATTAAAGCAAACGACAACACCAACTATACGAACATTATCGGCAATGCGGCGACTAACACGACGACCATAACGACGGCAGTAACTACCGCGCAAACTGCGATTATTGGAAAAGTTGACGCTGGCACTGTCCTTATTGCAGGCAAGGTCGACGATGGGACAAAGGCTATTATCCTTAATGACAATAATAATAAAAAGGATATTCTCGATGATGCTAAAGTTAACAAAGAGAAGATTGTCGCCAATGACAACGCTAACCGAGTGCTGCTTCTCGCCGACGCGAAAGCCAACAAAGATTTTTTGCTGCGGACGCAAATCGAAGCGGATTTATCGTCAACCGACGGCGCGATATTTGTTGCGATGTTTCTGACGCCGGGAAACAAATGCGCTCCGGTGCTAAACGATAAAGGCGAAGCACAGAGCGGCAACACGCAATGCGGCTATCTTGACTTTGCCCGCGCCATCGTCGTGCAGACCATCGCCAATCTTGCCGGCTCGAATACAGCGCAGGCTAATTCATTCTTGACTAAAGGCGATAATTACAAAGCCTCCGGTGATTACAAACAGGCTTACCAGAATTATCGCCAGGCATACAAGACTGCAATAAAATAAACTGCGGATAACGGCAAAGTCAGTCAAATAGAACACCGAAAAAAGGGAATCAGATGAAACTTATCGAGTTTCGTCTGATTCCCTTTTTGGCTTATCAGGGTTTCAACAAATGACCTGTGCCGCAAGACTTCGACGACTTGAAGGTGTGTGTTCCAATTTGGCGTGGGATAATATGTTCTATAAAATCTCAAAAGCTGAAAGATCGAAATTTCCAAAAGGTTAATGAATTTTTCCCAAACATCAGACATTTTAATTATCGGCGGCGGCATAATCGGTTTAAGCCTTGCGCGAGAGCTGCACAAAAAAGGCGAAAGAAAAATAAAGATTCTTGAGCGCGGCAAAGCCGGACAAGAATCATCTTTTGCGGCGGCGGGAATACTCGCGCCGAATGCCGAAGCCGAGAAACAAGACGATTTTTTTCAAATATGCACGGATTCAAAAAATCTCTACCCGAATTTCGCCGAGCAACTTTTTGCCGAAACCGGCGTCGATATTGAACTCGACCGCAGCGGAACGCTTTATCTGGCTTTTTCCGAATCGGACGCGGCGGAAATCCGGCATCGCTACGATTGGCAGAAAAACGCGGGCTTGGCAATCGAGCGTTGGAGCGCGGAAGAAGTGCGAAAAGCCGAACCTTTCGTTTCGCCCGATGTGCGCGAAGCCTTGTTTTTCCCGGACGATTGGCAGGTGGAAAACAGAAAACTGCTCGCTGCGCTGCAGAAATACGCAGAGTTGAACGACATCGAAGTCAGCGAAAACGCGGAAGTCAAAAATCTTTTAATAGAAAAAGGCAAAGTCATCGGCGCGGAAACATCAGACCGAAAAAATTTAGCGGAAAAGCTCGTGCTTGCAACGGGTGCGTGGACTTCGCTCATCAAATCGGGCGAAAATGCTTTGCTTTTGCCGAGTATAAAACCGATTCGCGGACAGATGTTGAGTTTTAAGACGGCAAAACGCCTTTTTTCAAAAGTTATTTACAGTCCGAGAGGTTATCTCGTTCCGCGGCTCGACGGCAGAACTTTAATTGGCGCGACGGTTGAAGACGCCGGTTTTGACAAAAAAGTAACGACGATCGGAACTAACTTTCTGCTCGAAACCGCTTCGGAAATTTCGCCGAGTCTGGCAAACTTGGAAATCTCTGATTGCTGGGCGGGCTTGCGACCTTTTGCCGCCGACGGTTTGCCGATTTTGGGCGCGTTCCCCGAAATCGAAAAATTGCACATCGCAACGGCGCATTATCGCAACGGAATTTTGCTCGCGCCGCTGACGGCGAAAATCTTAGCCGATAAAATTGCCGAAAATTTAGACTCGAAGTATTTGGAAATTTTCAGCCCGAAACGCTTTCAAACGAGATGAGTGCTAAGTGCTGAGTGCTGAGTGGTAAATAAAAGTCTGTGTCATTATACTTTATCCTTTCAGCACTTTGGACTCGGCACTCAGCACTCAACACTTGATTAAACTATGTGTAATCTATTATTTATATCTTTGCTTTTGTCTTTATCAATCAACGGCTTCGCGCAATCGCGGCGCGTCAATCCGAATGTTCAAAAGTCTGCAAATTCGGCTGCCAGCGCAATGGCTGAATTGACCGTCAAGCAAATGTTTGATGAAACAAACGTCTACGCCAAAACGAAATTTGCCGAATTTGAAGAGAAAAAACTTCCCTTTAACGAAAAACTTTATAAGCAGACGATGCAGGAGCGAAAGCAGTTGGCGGCAAAATATGCGACGGTAATTTCCGCCCGTCCGGGTCTGGCGGGCGATGATTTTTATTATCTCGGAATACTCTACCGAATTGCGGAGAACGACGAAGTTTCGGCGGAGATTTTGCGAAAATTTCTTGCTTCTGAAAATCCCGCCGCCGAAAAATTGCAGACGGCGCGTCCAATCGTCACGGTTGACGCGGCGCGCCGGAAAAATTTCGATGAAGCCGAAAAGCTTTTGAGCGATTATTTGAAGGCGGAGCCGGTCAAGGTGAGCGAACGCGCCCGAATGGAGAAAGAACTGGCGGAAAGCTATCAAAAGGAAAAGAATTTTGCGAAAGCTGCGAGCCACGCCGAAGAAGCCCTTCGCGCGACCAAAGCGATTTTCACCGATACGGCATCACGCGCTCAGGCACTCAACCAAATGCTCGATACGGGAATGCTCGTTTTTAAGATTCATAAGGAAAGCGGCAAGCCGAAAGAAGCCGAAAACGCGCTCGAAGATTTGCGGAAAACCGCCGCGCTCGTGCAGTCAAGCAGCCTTTATTACTATGCCGCAGATGAAAATATCAAATACCTGATTGAAACGAATCGCAAACCGCAGGCGTTGCGAATGTATTCGGACGTGCTGTCGCAAGCAACACAGGATTTTAAGGCGAAACCGCTGCAGCAAGACATTGTGCAGCGTTTGAAAAGGCGCGAAAAACATTATAAATTGCTGGGCGAAACCGCGCCTGAACTCGCCGATATTGACCGCTGGCTTTCGGGACAGCCGCAAACTCTGGCAAATATGCGCGGCAAAGTCGTCCTGCTCGACTTCTGGGCGACGTGGTGCGTTCCGTGCATTGATGCCTTTCCGTCTTTAATCGAATGGCATCAGACGTTTCAGAAAGACGGTTTGGAGATTTTGGGCATCACGAAATATTACGGTCAAGCCGAAGGTTTTACTGTCGACAACGCGGCGGAAATTGATTTTTTAAACCGCTTCAAGAAAGCAAACCGCCTGCCTTACAATTTTGTCGTGGCAAAGGAGAGTACCAGCCAGAATCTCTACGGCGTAATAGGAATACCGACTGCGGTTTTGATTGACCGCAAGGGTGTCATTCGTTTTATCGAAACGGGTTCGAGCGAAAATCGAGAAGAAGAAATTCGCGCGGAAATTATAAAACTTCTGGCGGAAAAATAGAGGGAAAAACGGAAAATGGAAAATGGAAAATGGAAAATATTAATTCTTGTTCTTAAATTTTCCATTTTCCGTTTTCCATTTTCCATTTCTTTGCATTCAGATAATCCTGCTCGGTGTCGATGTCTATCACGCCTGCTTCAAAAGGTATTTTGAAGACGTTTTCCCGATGCTCAAAAATAATTCTTTTTGCTCCGTTGTCTGCTTTTAATGCCATAAGTTCCGGGAAAAATTGTCGGCTGAAAAGTGCCGGAACGCCAATCGTATCCTCGTAAGAACAAGCGACAATCGGCGCGTTTGTCAATCGAAAATTCTCGGAAAGTTGTTTTAGCAAATCAACCGAAACAAAAGGCTGGTCGCAAACCATCAAAACCACGCCGGAAGCATCAGGGTAATTTTTCGATAAACTTTCCAGTCCTATTTGAACAGAAGTTCCCATTCCATTTTCCCAGTTCGGATTCTCGGCAACCTCAATATCGAATTCTTCAATTTCACCAATCAACTTTTCCGCATTCGCGCCGAAGACGACAATTACCGGATGACAATCAGACGCGAGCGCGGTTTTGACGGCGCGTTGAAGCAGTGTTTCGCCATTGAAGTGAAGTAATTGCTTTGGTTTTCCCAAACGCTTCGATGCTCCGGCGGCAAGCAGGATAAGTCCGATATTATCTGTGGTTTTTTCCATAACAAATGTTAAATTTTCAGTATTATTTTATCAATTATTTCCCGCCCGCCTGCTAATGTAAAGATTTCTAATCACAATGGGGTTAGTTCCCCGAACAGCTTGCTGCGGCTTTATAATGGTTGAATGAGTCAATTCATTCATAAAAGTCACAACGTTTCAGTTTTGTTGTATCACATCGTCTGTCCG
>Ga0136618_10000064_pt1 | contig 24992 bp, 24 predicted proteins | sample AntDrymUQ3302106_2_FD_104805 | JGI IMG/M metagenome (GOLD analysis project Ga0136618, IMG submission 104805) | Polar desert sand microbial communities from Dry Valleys, Antarctica - metaG UQ330 (21.06) | ecosystem: Environmental > Terrestrial > Soil > Desert | place: Antarctica: Dry Valley... | reverse complement strand
TGGACGGCGATGGTGACCGACGCGCTCCTCCGTCGTGGTCCGCGCATCCCGAGCCACGAGACGATCGTTCGCTTCCTGGTCATTCCTCCCGAGCGCGTCGAACTCGTGCGGCTCAAGCTGGCGCGTTCGCCGCTGCTCCGCCGGGCGCTCGACGAACAGAACTGGCATATCCTCAAGGCCGATCATCTACGTCGGCTGCACGCCCGCGACGAGGCAGGGCTGGATCAGCTGGCACCGGTGCTGGGCTTGGACCCGGAGATCGAACGCGAAGCCGAGCAACTCCCGCTTTTTGGCTGACGCCTCGGTCTGCCGCACATACCACGGTCCACACCAACCATTGGAGGTCAGCGCGTGACGGATACAGCGGTGGGAAGCCCGGTGCTCGAGCTTGCCGACAGGTTCTGGCAATGGTTCCTTGCCCGCCAGCCGATGTATGCGACCGTGCTCGGCGACGAGCGATATGACGACCGACTGAGCGACCCGTCCGCTGAAGGCCGCGCAGAGGAGGTCGCCGGGCTGAAAGGCTTCCTCGATGACGCGGCGCAGATCAGCCGCGAGGGCCTCGACCAGGAAGACACCATCACGCTCAACATGCTCGACGTGGTGGCCAGGATCTGGCTCCGCCAGCAGGCCCATGACGTTCACCATTTCGAGGCCGTCGACCAGATGGCCGGCCCGCAGAACCTGGCCGGCGACATGTCGCGCTTCCAGCGCCTCGACACGCCTGAGCGCATGGATCGCGCCATCCGTCGGCTTGAGGCATTCCCGGGCTACCTCGCCGCGCACCGCGCGAACCTGCTCGACGGCATTGCCGCCGGGCGTACCGCAGCAGGGCCGGTCGTTGCGCGCGTTATCGAACAGACCCGCCGCGCGGCCATGACGACGGCGGACGAATCGCCGCTGCTGATCGCCCACCCGGAGCTCGCCGGCGAGGAGCGCGATCGCCTGCGTGAGGCCATCGAGCGCAACGTCCAGCCGGCGCTTGCCGATCACCTGGCTGCCCTCGAGGGCTACGCCGAGTTCGCCCGCATGGGAGATGGCGTATGGGCCCTGCCCGACGGCGAGGCACTGTACGAGACCATGATCCTCGCCTCGACTACGATCGAGGAGACGCCCAAGGCGATCCACGATTACGGGCTGGAGCAGCTCGAGGTGATCGGCGCAGAGACGACCGAGATCGCCCGCGAGCTCGGCTACGCGGATACGGCCGCCATGCGCAAGGCGCTGGACGCGGACAAGAGCAACTACGCCAGGGACGGCGCAGAAATCGTCGAGCGTGCGCGGCGCCAGATCGAGGCCGCCAATTCGATTGCACCGCGCTTTTTCGGTCGCCTGCCGGTCGCCTCGTGCGAAGTCCGTGCTGTCGAGCCCTACCAGGAAGCCGAGGCTCCGCCCGCGTTCTACTTCCCACCCGCGCCGGACGGCTCACGCGGTGGCATCTACTACGTCAACACCTACCAGCCGGAGAACCGCCCGCTTCACCGCCTTGCCACCACGACCTACCACGAGGCGACTCCGGGCCACCACTTCCAGATCGCGATCGAGAGCGAGCTGACCGACCTGCCCGACTTCCGGCGCTTTGGCTCACGACTGACGGGTGCCGCCTACCCCGAGGGTTGGGGGCTGTACAGCGAGCGTCTGGCCGACGAGATGGGCCTCTTCGAGACGCCCTGGGAGAGGCTGGGCATGCTCGACGCGCAGGCCTGGCGGGCTGCTCGGCTGGTGGTCGATACCGGAATACATGCCTTCCGCTGGAGCCGCGACAGGTCGGTGCAGCTGCTGCTGAGCATCGGGCTCTCGCAACTCGAGGCGGAGACGGAGACGGACCGCTACATCACCTGGCCCGGGCAGGCGCTCGCGTACATGACCGGAATGCGCGAGATCATGGCCCTGCGCAAGCAACTCGAGCAGCGCGATGGCGATCGTTTCGACATCGTCAGCTTCCACGACCAGATGCTCGGCCACGGCACGCTGCCACTCGCCACGCTGCGCAGCGAACTTCCCGACTGGGTCACGCCGCGCGCGTGAAAATCCTCCTCTTCGGTGCTACAGGCGGGATCGGAAGTCACATCCGAGAGCGGGCTCGCGCGAACGGCCACGAACTGGTTCTCTTCGCGCGAGACACAGCGAAGCTGGACCCACTCCATGACGGTGAGACAGCGGTCGCCGGGGACATCGCCGACGCGGTCCGTGTCACAGCCGCCGTGGCGGGCGTCGACGCCGTGATCAGCGCGCTCGGTCCGACCTCCAATGGGGCCGATCAGGTGCCGTTGTTCGAGAATTTCGCCAGGGCGCTCGTCGAGGCAATGAAGGCTCACGGCGTGAGGCGACTGGTGGCGATCTCAGGCGGCGCTGTCGAGGTCCCGGGCGAGCGCAAGCGATTGGCGGCACGGCTGGCGAGCGCGGTCGTTCGCTTGTTCGTCGGCAACGTGGTCGCAGCCAAGCAGCGCGAGTTCGACATCGTCCATGCCAGCGATCTCGACTGGGTAGCTCCGCGCGCCGCACGCGTCGTCCACGGGCCGCGGACGGGGACCTACAACGTCGGCGACGCGGCGCGCGGCACCCGTGTCAATGCGGGCGACCTGGCCGATTTCATGGTCGCCGCCCTAACCGACGACAGCTACCTGCGTCAGGCTCCGCTCATCGCCAACTAAGCGATGCCCGATCTGCAGCGCCTGATCGACCAGCTCGCGGCTCAGGGAGCCTGGATTGTCGTCGTCCAGATCCTGCTGGTCATCGTCGCTACCCTGATCGCGCTCCGCTTTGCGCAGGTGGTGATCAACGCGGCGCTCAACAGGCTGTTCGCCCGCGAGGCGGCCGAGGGGACGGCGCAGGATGTCCCGCGGATCGAGGTTGAGCGCCGCCGTCACACCCTCGAGGGCCTCGTCTACCGCGCGGTCCGGGTGATGATCCTGATCATCGCGTTCCTGATGACGCTGCAGGTGCTGCGCCTCGACATAGGTCCGGCGATCGCCGGGCTGGGCATCGTCGGTCTCGCCCTCAGCCTCGGCGCCCAGCACCTGGTTCGCGACTACGTTGCCGGCGCTTTCGTCCTCATCGAGAACCAGTACTCCAAGGGTGACGTCATCAACATCGCCGGCGTCACCGGCGCGGTGGAGGATGTCAGCCTCCGACGCACCACCCTGCGCGACTTCGACGGCACTGTCCACTACGTTCCCCATGGCCTGATCCAGACGGCCAGCAACCTGACGCGCACGTGGGCCGGCATCAATCTCGACCTTCCGGTTCCCTACGAGCAGGACCTCGCCCGTATTTCGGCGGCGGTTGACGCGGCCGCCCAGCGGCTGGCCGACGAGCCGACCTGGGCGGGCCGGATCCTCGACGCGCCGCGCGTCGCGCGCGTGGAGCACATCGCCGAGCAGGGTCTCATCGTCAAGGTCTTCGGCAAAGTCACACCCCAGAGCCGCTTCGTCGCCGCCGGCGAGCTGCGCCGGCTGATCGTCGAAGAGTGCGCGAGGCGGGGCGTGGTCATCGGCTGGCGGGCAGTGCCGGAAACACAGGCCGCCAACGGTTCACCCGCACCACGGCCCGGATCAGCACCCGACGAGCGAGACGCCACGACGGCCGCCAGCGCCGAACTTTCGCACGGCGCCTCAGACCCGTCAGGGCCTTGATGGCGGCCGATAGCATCAGCTCATGACCGACAAAGCGCTGCCCGGATCGATGAGCGAGCCTGAGCTGGAGAACCTGATGGCCGAGCGCCGACGGTTCCCAACTGACCCCGCGTTCGCCGCGCGGGCCAACGCCACGGCCGACCTGTACGAGGAGGCTGAGCGCGACTACGTTGCCTTCTGGGAGCGCCTCGCGCGCGAGCGGCTTTCGTGGGACCAACCCTTCGAGAGGACGCTCGAATGGGACCCGCCGTTCGCCAAATGGTTCGTCGGCGGCAAGCTGAATCTCGCCTACAACTGTGTCGACCGGCACGTCGAGGCCGGCCTCGGCGAGAAGGTCGCCTATCACTGGATCGGCGAGCCGGGCGACACGCGCACGATCACCTACGCCGACCTGCAGCGCGAGGTCGCCAGGACCGCCAACGCGCTGCTCGAGCTCGGCGTCAAGACCGGCGACGTCGTGGCGATCTACATGCCGATGATCCCCGAGCTGCCCATCGCGATGCTGGCGTGCGCGCGGATCGGCGCTCCCCATACGGTGGTCTTCGGTGGCTTCTCGGCCGAAGCGCTGGCGGGCCGCATCGACGACGCGAAGGCGAAGCTGGTGATCACCGCCGACGGTGGCTGGCGGCGCGGCAAGGCCGTGAACCTCAAGCAGGCTGCCGATGACGCCATCGACATGACCTCGACGATCGAGCATGCGCTGGTCGTGCGCCGCGTCGGCGACGCCGGCGACGCCGGCGAGCCGGTGACGATGAAGGATGGCCGCGACGTGTGGTGGCATGACATTGTCGAACGCCAGTCGGCCGAGTGCCCGCCGGTGCCGCTCGACTCGGAGCACATGCTCTACCTGCTCTACACGTCCGGGACCACCGCCAAGCCCAAGGGGATCATGCACACCAGCGCCGGGTACCTCCTCGGCGCGAGCTTCACCCACTGGGCCGTGTTCGACGTCAAGCCCGACGACGTCTATTGGTGCGCGGCCGACATCGGCTGGGTGACCGGTCACTCGTACATCGTCTACGGGCCACTGGCCAACGCCTCGACCAGCGTGATGTACGAAGGGGCGCCCGACACGCCAGGCTGGGACCGCTGGTGGCAGATCGTCGAGGACTACAAGGTCACCATCCTGTACTGCGCGCCAACGGCCATCCGCGCGTTCATGAAGCAGGGCGACGAATTTCCGAAGAAGCACGACCTGTCGACCCTGCGCCTGCTCGGATCGGTCGGCGAGCCCATCAACCCGGAGGCGTGGCTCTGGTACCACCGCAACGTTGGCGGCGAAAAAGCACCAATCGTCGACACGTGGTGGCAGACGGAGACGGGCATGATCCTGATCACGCCGCTGCCCGGGGTGACGACAACGAAACCGGGTAGCGCCACACTCCCGTTCCCCGGCGTTGGCGCGGACGTGGTCGACGCGAATGGAGATTCCGTGCCGCTGGGTGGGGGCGGGTACCTCGTCCTGACCCGGCCGTGGCCGGCGATGTTGCGCGGAATCTACGGCGATCCGGAGCGCTATCGAGCCACGTACTGGAGCAGATTCCCGGGCAAGTACTTCGCTGGCGACGGTGCCAAGCGCGACGAGGAGGGCTACTTTTGGCTGCTCGGACGCGTCGACGACGTGATGAACGTCTCAGGCCACAGGCTGAGCACGATCGAGGTCGAGTCGGCCTTGGTCGACCATCCGTCGGTCGCCGAGGCGGCGGTCGTCGGTCGCGCAGATCCGGTCAGCGGCCAGGCGATCTTCGCGTTCGTGATCCTGCGCACCGGGTTCGAGGCGTCCGATGAGCTGGGCACCGAGCTGCGCGAACACGTCGGCAAGGTCATCGGCGCCATCGCCCGGCCCAAGTACCTGCTCTTCACCCCGGACCTGCCCAAGACACGCTCGGGCAAGATCATGCGTCGCCTGCTGCGCGACATCGGCGATGGCCGTGCGCTCGGGGACACCACCACGCTGGCCGATTCAGGGGTCGTCGAGATGATTCGTGACCGGAGCGGTGCCGCGACCGAAGAGGAGTAGCCCGCGGCTCACCGTTTGTGCCGCACGGTCCACATAGGTCCAGCGTTGCGCCAATGGACATTGGTTTTGAATCAGCTGGCTCGTCAGCTGCCCAGTTGGCGCAAGACACGACCAGGCAGCCGAATCGGTGGGCGTATTCCGTCCAACCGACACAAAACCGGTTCTCGCCGGGCCCGACCGAGTCTCGCCGTCCGTCGTTTGTGCGCCATCTCGACGCTATGCGCCTCGGGGGGCGGCTCACGTCAAGTGCAGCCGACAGGTCACGCTCAACTTCCCCCGACGACGCAGACTCACAGCGGCGGCCAAGTGCGCTCGACTCGCTTAACGCCGAAGGGCTCATCATCTGCCGGGTCACAGGGCGGCCGACAGGCCGACAATCCCGGTCCGGCCTACCATCCGGAGCGTGAGCCAAGCCGCGGACACTCAGCCCGTCGATACGCTCGGTCGGAAGATGCATGACCTGCGCATCTCGGTCACCGACCGATGCAACTTTCGCTGCACGTACTGCATGCCGCGCGAGGTCTACGGACGCGACTTCGCCTTCCTGCCGCGCGCCGAGCTGCTCACCTTCGAAGAGATGACTCGACTCGCGCGGCTCTTCGCCCAGCTTGGAGTGCGCAAGCTGCGCCTGACCGGGGGCGAGCCATTGTTGAGGCGCGACCTGCCGGCCCTGGTGGGCATGCTCGGCGCGATCGGCGACGTCGAGGACATCACCCTCACCACTAATGGCTCGCTGCTGTCACGCCAGGCACGCGCCCTGGCCGACGCCGGCCTGCGCCGCATATCGGTCAGCCTGGACTCCCTCGATGAACAGACCTTCGCGCGGATGAACGACGTCGGATTTCCGGTGAGCGACGTTCTCGCGGGCATCCAGGCCGCGGACGATGTCGGGCTGCGGCCCGTCAAGGTGAATATGGTCGTTCGCCGTGGCGTAAACGAGGGAAGCGTCGTGCCCATGGCGCGCTACTTCCGGGATCGAGGCCACATCCTTCGATTCATCGAGTACATGGACGTCGGACACACCAACGGCTGGCGGCTGGATGACGTCGTGCCCGCCGCCGAGATCGTCGCCCTCATCGACGCCGACATGCCACTCGTTTCGCTGCCGCCGCTCTATTCCGGCGAAGTTGCCGATCGCTGGGCGTATCGCGACGGGACGGGCGAGGTGGGCGTGATCGCGTCCGTGACCCAACCGTTCTGTGCCGATTGCACTCGGGCGCGCCTCACTGCCGACGGACAGCTCTACACCTGCCTGTTCGCCAGCACAGGTCATGACCTGCGCGGCCCGATGCGCGCCGGAGCCTCCGACGCGGACCTCCTGGATGGCATCACGGCGGTCTGGCGGGTACGCGACGACCGCTATTCGGAGCTGCGCTCTCTGGCAACCGTGCCGCTGGGACCCGTGAGCGCCGATCCAAACCGGGTGGAGATGTCGCGCATCGGCGGGTAACAAACCGCACCGCGATTTACGAATTTCGGTTTTCCGCGGTTGCTCAGCCCGCTATGCTGAAAGTCGAATCGCGCGACACTCACGTCATGCCCAGCGCCTGGGCCGGTGGGTCGCCAAATCGGGACCGGCGCGAGGGTGCCGGTAGAGGAGGAGAGAGAGTGAGCATGGACCAATCCGGCGGCGGCTCGACGCCCCCATCGGGCCAGCAGACGCCGCCCCCGCCGCCGCCCCAGCAGGGCTGGCAGTCGACGCCGCAGCCCCCCGGCGCGCCGCCGCCCGCGGGCGGTCAGCCAGGTGGAATGCCCTCGTGGTCGTCCAACATTACGGCGCGCGGCTCGATCGCCGGCCCAGCCGGCGTCGCCCTCGCGGACCTTCCGGAGCGTGTCATCGCGTACATCATCGACGCGATCATCATCGGCGTGATCGGCTTCGTGATCAATTTGGTGGTCGGGAGCATCTTCGTTGAAACACGAACGGAGTTGTTCTTGGGCGTCCCCATCGTGGTCCGCGGGCCGTCTTTCATCGGCCAACTCCTGAGCGTCCTCGTCACCCTCGCGATCAGCGCCGGATACTTCATCTACATGTGGTCGCGCATGGGCGGCCAGACGGTAGGGATGAAGGCGCTGAAGCTCGCAGTCCGGGACGAGGCAACCGGAGCACCGCCCAGCCAGCAGCAGGCGATTAATCGCTGGCTGGTTCTCGGCCTTCCCGCAGGTTTGAGCCTCAGCTACGTCCTGCCCGTGATCGGTCTGATCGTCTCGATCGCGATCTTCGTGTACTACATTTACCTGCTCGTGACGACGGCGCAGAGCCCCACTCGGCAGGGATTCCACGACAAGTTCGCCAAGACGGTGGTTGCCAAGCTGGCAGCGTAGCCAGCCACTCAGAGCTAAAGACCCCGCCCGGCAACGGGCGGGGTCTTTTCATGCCCTTAAGGCCCACGGGCCTTGAGCGTGGTCACGCCGGTTGTCCACGCTAGATATCCACAGCCCAGATGCTTTTGTGGACTGGTTTCGACAATTCGCCGCGATTCCGTGGATAAGCGCGTTGACCCTCGTCCGGCCCCCAGATAACTTACGTCTTGCCCGGAGGGGCCACTCGGGACTCAGCACTGAGATCACATCAAAGTGCAGGGTTCAGGAGAGCTCCTTCGGGCGTTTCGTTGTATGCGGCACTTTCGCCCGCGACCTCCCACTGATGGTGATCCCGGGTTTATGAATCCCACGCGCCCCGCCTCGTACTCAGAGCGGCTCGATGAGCTCGAAAACGCGGTTCGCGCCCGAACGGCCCTGGTGCCGCAGGTCGGCATCGTTCTCGGATCCGGGCTTGGCGGACTTGCCGACTCGCTCACGGACTCGGTCTCGATCCCGTTCGCCGAGCTCCCCGGCTGGCCGGCCGTCTCCGCGCCGGGACATGCAGGAGCGCTGCTCCTCGGCAACCTCGACGGCGTGCCGGCAGTTTGCCTAAAGGGCCGCCTGCACCTGTACGAGGGAAATAGTGAGCGGCTAGTCGTCGAGCCGGTCCTGCTCATGGCCCGGCTGGGGGCCCAGGTCATCGTCCTCACCAACGCGGCCGGGGGCGTGAACATCGACTACCCCGCTGGGACGCTGATGCTCGTCACCGACCATCTCAACCTGACCGGCCGCAACCCGCTGATGGGCCCCAACGACGATGCGCTCGGGCCTCGCTTCCCCGACCTGGTCGACGCTTGGAGTCCGCGCCTGCGCACGCTCATGCGCCGCGCGGCAACGGATCAGGGCGTCAGCCTGGAGGAGGGCGTCTACGCGGGCCTGACCGGGCCGACGTACGAGACCCCGGCCGAGGTGCGCATGCTGCGCACGTTGGGTGCGGACGCGGTTGGCATGTCGACCGTCCTCGAGGCGATCGCCGCGCGCTGGGCCGGCATCGAGCTGGTCGGCGTCTCTTTGGTCACCAACCCCGGCGCGGGCGTGACTGGTCAGCCGCTGACGCACGAGGAGGTTCTCGAGGCTGCCGCCGAGGCGGCGCCACGTTTCAGCGCCCTGGTTCGCGCATTCGTCCGCCAGTTGGGCGCAGCGGACTGAGCCGGCGGCCCCGTTCAGGCACGACGGCGGGAGTCAGACGGTGGGCAGCTCGCGACCAGCCGCCTTGGCGGCGGCCTTCTTCTCAGCCCAGGCTTTGAGCACGTTGTCCTTGTGCGGCCGAATGGGGCAGTGCTCGTCGCGGTTGCGGTCCTCGTCGCAGTAGCCGAGCGGCACGCATTTCGGCGCCAGGAACGAGCCCAGGAACGGCGAGACCTCGAAGATCTCGTGGCGGATCAGCTGGAACAACCGGCGTATCTCCCACTGCGCCATCGTGCACAGTCGCAGGCCGGACATGTGGATCAGCGAGCGGAGGTTGGCGGTCATGATCAGATTGGTGCGCGTCGCGTTGGGCATCACAAAGCGCGCGTCCTCACCGGGAATTCCGGCCTCGAGCATCTCGCCGTAGAACGCGAGCGAGTCGTCCATCTCGGCCACGAACCGTTCGCGCATCTCGGGTGGCGCGTCCTGGAGGGAGCCGGGGACCATGTACGACGGCCGCTTGTAGTTGAGGTAGCGCTGCGACTGCTGGTCGAACGCGACGCCGGCACGATGGCGCACCAGCTGGTGCGACAGGGTGCGCGTGACGCCGCTGATGGCGAAGGTGAAGACGATGTGCTCGATGGTCGAGCCGTGGCCGGATTCGATCACTCGGCGGATGAGGTCCTGCTGCTTATCGGTCGCCACTTGGCCGGTTGTCGCTCGCTCGAAGATGTCTTCGGGCAGCAGCTCGCTGTAGCAGGTCCGGCAGGCGGTGTAGATCAGCGGCAGGTAGAACTGCTCGGCGATCGCGCGCGTCGGGAAGAGCAGCTTGGCGCTCATTCCCAGCTCGCGCGTGGCAGGACTCCTCGGCGTCCTCGATCGGGCTTGCACCTGCGGAGGCTGCATTGGGGCAGGCTCAGCGGGTGGCGCTGCAGTCACGGACGGGGCGGGTTCGACAGCCATTGGCTGCCAAGATTACGCGCTTCCGTGGTTCCCCACGGAAGCGCCGGGACGGGTCAGCGGATGCCGGTGTCGTATCCGAACAGGAGCGCTACCTGATCGCCACCGAGGACTGCGAAAGCCTGCGCTTCGGGCGTGCCCATGAGCCCGTCCACCGGCTGCGCGACGGCGAAGTACGCGCCTGCCTCGACCTCGAAGGAGACCTTTCCGTCCTCATCGGAGGTCGCAGTTGCGATCTCGTTGCCTTCCGCGTCGTAGAGGGTCACCTCAGCGTTGGCAACTGAGCGCGGAGCGCAGCTGGGATCGGGCGGGATCGACTCGACCGGGCACACCGGCCCGGCGCTGAGTTGGACGGTCACTCGGGCGGGCCCGTCGCCGCCCGTGGCCGGTGGCACGACGATTGCGTCGCCGGAGTCGTCGGCGAGAGTTACCGTCCCGTCGGCGTCGACGTGGTACTGCCACGTGTGCTTCTCGATGCAACCGGCCTGGCAGTCACCCTGGCCGACCGTGATCTTGACGGTGAAGCCGGTGGCATCGGCGAAAGCCTCGAAGGAGGATGACCCGCCGATGAGGTCTGCACGAGGCGGACTCATCCTCGCCCAGCGCTCGTCGGAAGCGAACACCAGGGCGGCGGCCTGGGCCGGGGTGGTGACGGTGACCGCGGGTCGCGGGCTCGGACTGGGCGAGGGGGACGGCGCGGGAGTGGCCGGACTGGGCGAGGGGGACGGCGCGGGAGTGGCCGGACTGGTCGGAAGCGGGCTGGCCGGCTGTACAGGTGCGCCGGCACAGCCGATGAGGAGGGCTGCCAACAGCCCACTGGCGAGGAGATGTGGGCGGAATGTTGTGTTCATACCGCCACGGACGCAGCCGACCGAGCGCTGGTTCCGACGACGCTCGCCCGCGGCTGTGTCATCCTGCCCCAATGGTCATGCGCAGGCTGCTCGGATTGAGCACGGACGACGGCGAGCTCGAGCAGGCTGTGCCCGACACGCCCGAGACCCAAACCGTCCGACGGATCGTGAGCGAGCTCGGCCAGGTCGAGCCTGAGCGGCGCCGATACCTCGCCGGGTTTGCATATGTCCTGAGCCGGGCTGCCCACGCCGATCTCGACTTCGGCGAGGGCGAGAACCGACTCATGGAGCGCATCGTGGTCGAGATCGGCAAGCTGCCTGAGGCGCAGGCTGTGCTCGTCGTGGAGATCGCCAAGCATCAGACAGAGCTGTACGGCGGCACCGAGGACTACCTCGTCACGCGCGAGTTCGCCGCCCGGGCCACGGACGAGCAGAAGCGCGCGGCGGTCGAGGCGTGCTTCGCCGTCGTGGCGGCCGACCACACGATCACGGCCGAGGAATACGCCGAGCTGACCCAGATCTCCGACGAGCTGGGGCTCTCGCGGCCGGAATTGAACGTGATCCGGAACGACTACAAGGACCACCTCGCGGCGATCCAGAAGATGCGCGGCCTCGGCCAGGCCTAAGAGAGCTCCGAATCCGCCTCAGGCGGTGGGGTCGGCCGGGGTCCTGAGCAGATCTGCCTCGGGCAGGAAGAAGTAGCGGTAGGCGAGGGCCGCGATCGCGGCGCCGATGAGCGGGCCGATGATCCACACGAAGCTGTTGTCCCAGACTCCGGTGACCGCCGCGGGCGCGAACCAGCGCGCTGGGTTCATCGCCGCACCGGTGAGCGGTCCGCCCATCAGGATGTTGGCCGCCACCGCGAAACCGATTGCCAATCCGCCAACCTTGGGGCCGCGCGGATCGATCGCTGTGCCGAACACCGCGGTCAGCAGGATGACAGTTAGAACGACTTCGATTCCGAGCGCCGCGAGGGGATCGATCCCGGCGCCCACAGTCGGGCGGCCGAGATCGGGCGAAATCGCCGCCGGAAACACGACGCGCAGAGCCCAAGCGGCACCGAGGCCACCGATGAGTTGGGCGAGGATGTACGAGATTGCCCGGCGGCCCGGCATCTGCCCGGACAGCCACACGCCGAACGTCACCGCAGGATTGAAGTGCGCGCCAGAGACTGCGCCAAGTGCGCTGACCATCACCGCCAGCACGACGCCGTGGGCCAGCGCGACGACCACCAGGCCGGCTGCGAGGTCGACGCCGCCCGCACGATCGAGCGTGGCGACGGCACCGATTCCTACGAAGAAGAACATGAACGTGCCCGCGATCTCCGCGATCAGGGCGTTCCATGGGCTGCGCATACAACCTCTCCAGGTCGGGGGCGGGGCTGTCGTGGATTGCGACGCGTTGCCATACTACGCATGCCCAAACGTCACTGGGAGGAGAGATGGCACTGTCGCGCCCGGAGGTTCGGGACGGCATCAACAAGCGCAGTTCTGGCCGCGGCACCGCCAAGGCCCGGCTGCTGCGCGCCGAGGATCGAATCGTTCGTCTCCCCGACGGCCGGCGCCTGGGCTATTCGGAGTACGGCGCCCCCGCCGGCCGGCCGGTCTTCTTCTTCCACGGCTTTGGTACGTCTCGGGTGATCTGCCCGCCGGAGGAGCCGGCAATCGAGCTGGGTATCCGGCTGATCGCGGTCGACCGGCCGGGCATCGGCCTGTCTGATGCGCTACCCGGCCGCACGCTGCTTGACTGGCCGACCGATGTCGCTGACCTCGCTGACCGGCTCGGCATCGGCTCGTTCTCAGTGATCGGCTGGTCCGGCGGCGGGCCTTACGCCCTCGCCTGCGCCCATGCGCTGCGAGATCGGATAGCAGCAGTGGGCCTCGTCAGCTCACCTGCGCCGCTGACCGGGACCAACGAGTCGGGCTACCTGCGCAGGCTGGATCGCCAGGCCGTTCGCGCCGCGGGTCGCGCGCCGTGGGTCATTCGCCTCGCCCTGTGGCATTGGGGCCGGCCGCAGCGCCGCGATGCCGAACGGTTCTTCGAGGAATCCGTTGCCGAGATGTGCGCCGCCGACCAGGCCGTGCTGGCCGCCCCGGAGCTCCGCGGCCGGATGATCGCCAACTCGGCCGAGATATACCGCCAGGGCGGCCGGGGCATGTACGACGAGGCACTGGTGCTGGCGAGGCCGTGGGGGTTCGCGCCCGAAGAGATCGGGGTTCCGGTCCACGTCTGGCACGGTGTCCTCGACGAAACGGTGCCACTGGCGATGGCCGATTACCTGGTCAGCGAGATCCCCGACGCGCGCGCGAACATCCTCAGTGAAGAGGGCCACCAGCTGCTCTATCAGTGCTGGCCGGAGATCCTCGCTGACCTGGCCTGAGCGGGCGTAACAGGCATAGCCTCCTGTGCACGGTCCTCGGCCTGCCGCTGTACGCATTCCATGCTGCGAATGCCGGCCTCGACGTCGCGTGATGCTCTTCTGGCGGCTTCGACTGGTCGACGAACGCGGCCTCGAATCAGCCGCCTGCGCGAGTCGTAGCGGCCGTTGGCTGGAGCAGCACCTCGGCGTCAGCGACTCGCGCGATCACCTGTTCGCGCATCCGCTCGAGCCCCTGCGAGACTTCGCCGGCGACGCGTCCAACCGAGGTTAGTTGCGTCTTGAGGCCGCGGACGACCTCCAGCTCGGCGCGGACGGCCGCCACTGCCTGGAGCACCCGCGCGGCGTCAACCTCCGTTTCGCCGTGCTCGAGGCAGGCGAGCGCATATAGCCGGGCAAGCCGAACGGCGGCGCTCAGGGCGCCGTGGTCCGGCGCCTCTGGGTCGATGACGCACAGGACGTGACCTGAGCGGACGTCGAAAGGCGCCACGCCAGTTGGCGCGTGCAATGGCGTGAAAACCGCTACGGCCACGGCGGCGCCGCGGTTGCGCTTGGCATCTGCAAGCTCCTCGCGAATCTCGCGCCATGAGACCTTGCGGTCCTTGGCCTCAATGACAACGCGAAGCTCCGCTCCGCCGCACATCTGCGGGTCGATGGTGAGCAGGAAGTCGCCCTTCTTGGAGCGCATCACGTTCCCCGTGGCGTCCATGGTGCGTTCCACCGTGTCGCCCGTGCCGCCGACTATGGTCGCCAGCATCTCGTCCAGTACGTTCTCGAAGTCACCGCCTTTGGCGGCGGAGCGGGCGCGTTCTGCGCCACGCGCCACGAAGGCAGCCTCCATCGCGGTGAGCCGGTCATTCAGCTTGTCGAACGCATCGCTGACCTCTGTGCGGAACTGGTGAAGCGGGGAGCCGAGCCGGGTCGGGTCGAGCAGTTGGGCGAGGCGCGAGGCGTCGCCATCGAAGTACGACCCGAGCAGGGTCCGCATGCGGCCGATGGCACTGTCGCGCTTGCCCTCGTCGAACAGCTCGGTCACGAATCGGTTCAACTGGCCGCGGTCGCCCAGGAACTTCTCCAGCGTGCGCGGCAGCCGGCCGTCCTGGTCGCCGAAGTTCTGGCGCAGCACCTGGTCGATCGTTTCCGCGGCGCGCTTGTTCATCGTGTTGTTGCGCTCGAGCAGCTCGTCGAACTCGCGACGGACGAAATCCACGTCGAGCGACGTACCGGCGTCCTGGAGCGCGATGAGGCCAATGCGAACGGCGCGTTCAGCGAGCTCAGTGCGCTCCTCTTCGGCGCGCTGACCCACGAAGGCGGCCAGCGCCCTGTCCGCGACACGCAGCCGGTCGATGACGATGGTCTCGCCATCGACGCGGACAGCGGGATGCGCCGGGCCGGCGACTCGAAGAGCGACAATCTGGGCGGTTTCCATGTGCGCATCGTGGGCGCGGTCTGTGCCAGCTAGCGTGTCACGAAACCGTGAGAATCCGGTCGTGATCGTGTACCTGGCCCATGGCGCATCAGGCAACGCAGACAGCATGCGTCCGCACGTCGAGGGTTTGCGCACGCGCGGGATCGAAGCGCGCGCCGTAGGGCTGCCGGTGGGAAAGGCGGAGAAGGCGGTCGGTCGCTATGCCGAGCAGGTCGACGACATCGATAGCCAGGTTATCGGCGGCCACTCCTACGGCGGTCGCGTTGCCAGCCTGCTGGCAGCCGAAACGGCGCCTGCCGGCCTCGTGCTGCTCAGCTACCCGCTGCACCGGCCCGGCCATCCCGAATGGGAGACGCGGATCCCGCACTGGCCGGACATCACCAGCCCCGTGCTATTGCTGTCGGGCGAATCAGACCCGTTCGCCCAGATCGACCAGCTGCGCCGAGCGGTGGAGCGCCTTCCGAACGCAGAGCTCATCACCTATCCACGCATCGGCCACGGCCTGACGAAGGTCCTCGGTGACGCGCTTGAACAGATCGCCCGGTTCGTGGCCTCCCTCAGCGCAGGGGCAGGCTGACCAGGATCGATTGGCGACCGCCCTTTTTGTCGATGCCGTTGATCAGGAAGTCCACAGCGCCTTCGGTCCCGCCCGTCTTGAGCGTCACGGTCACCTTGTATTTCTTGCCGCTGACTCGCTTCGTTGTGGCTGTCCACGGCTCGGCGCCGGTCTGAGTGACGCGAACCGTGGGGTTGCGATTGAGCCCTTCTGTGCTGACCATAGTCAGGGTGATCCTGGCGCCCCGCGCCGGCGCGGCGATCGAGGGCGTCACCTGGAATGCTCCCACGAAAACCTGCCGCTCCTGAGAGTAGGCACCAAGGCCGGTCTGGGCGCTGACCACGCTCCGGTAGCGGCCGTTGGGCACCCAGGCCCCCGTGTCGGACTTTCCGTCCCAGATGAAGCTCATGGCGCCGGCCCGGGTCTGCACCTCCGATCGCACCGTGCGCACCGTCGCGCCGGCCTGGTCGACCAGCTGCCAGGTGATCCGCGCCGGCTGGTTGAGAGTTATCTTCAGGGTCGTCTCGCGGGCCAGCAAATCGCCGTCGCTGACGTGTATTGCGGCCTTGGACGGAGTACCCAGGGCTATTGCGGTCAGAACGAGCGCGTCGGTTGCCACGGGCGCGCCGACAACCCCGGATATGTCTCGCGGCACGTACGTCAGCGTGTAACTGCCGTCCGCAACGACCCTCCCGGCGTCGTTCCTGCCATCCCAGCGCGAGTTGCTGGTCCCCGTCGTTGACCAGACCGAGTAGGTGCGCACGATCTCGCCGGCGCTGTTCCTGACAGTCGCGTCCAAATGCGCCGAGCGAGTGACCGTGTGCTGCACCAGCAGTTCCTCGTCCAGCCCATCCCCGTTGGGATGGAAGGACGCCGGGCCCGGTCCCACGAGCAACCCGCTCGACGATGAGCCGGCGGTCAGTGCGGTGATCTGGGGCGGTTCCCCAGGATCGCCAGGCGGAGGAGGCGGAGGAGGCGGAGGAGGCGCGCCCGATCGCCAGTCGGCCGCCGTCATGTTGAGGTCACCGCTGAGGGCTCGGTAATAGCCGTAGCTCCGGTGCGGATCGAGATGGTTCTTCGCCCCCGGCGTGCGCTGGGACGCGAGACGGACGTTGCGCCACCCGATGAAGCCGGCCGGCGTGCCGTCCGCCGACGACATGAACAACTCGTCCATCGTCGATTCGCTCGTGGCGAGCGCTCTGGGAAAGTCGAGCTTCTGATTCCAGGCGGACGCGAACACCGCCCGAGCGCCGGCGGCCAGGAATCCACTGGCGAAGTTATCGACGCGCTGCCGGGCGAGGTCCTCGCTCGGGGTGGCCATGCCAGCCTCGGCGTTGCCCGACGCGTAGCACAGGTGGACGAGGATCACCACGGCGTTGGGGGCCAGGTCGATGTTCTCACGGATCGGCGTGGCGCCGTAGTACTTGTACTCGTCGCGCTTGCTGCCCGGGTATGAGTTGAGTCCCATGCCATTCTGGCGGCTCTCGGTCAGTGACCTGGTGTACGGGCTAGGCCAGCCGTAGCCGTGACCCATGTAGACGACGAGGTTCGCGCCCTGGACGTTGGCGAGGACGTTGTCCCACGTGGCGTGCGGGAAGAACACGCGGCGGACGTCCATGCCCACCGCCTCGGCCTGCTTGGCCATCTTCTCCGCGTCGACGAGGTTGCTGTCCGTCAGCTGGTGGGTCGGGCCGACGATGAAGACCGCCTTGAGCCTGGGCGTCGAGTCGGCGCGGGCTGACTGGACGGCGGGCGATGCCGGCGCGATTTGCGCGCTGATGGCAACTACCGTGGCGAGGAGCATTCCCACGGCCACGCGCGCGAAACGCAGCGATCGGCGGTGGGCGACGCCCTTGCGCCAAATACGTTGAGCGCCCGGAGCTACAGGCAATGCAAGTCCCTTCCCTCTACCAGCACCGCACACGACAGCGGTGACGATGGTCATGCCAGGCGGGCAGCTTCACGGCGCTAGCGGCGGATAGCGGCGATTAACGGCGGGCGACTGCGGGCGGCGCTGCGGTGCTTGTTTGGAGCCGAACCGCTGGGGCGGTTCTGCTCCCTGGCATTCCCGGCCCTGGGGGACCGATCAGCCTTCCTGCTGGCGATATGCAGTTATCTACACGCCGTTGTAACGACGTGCCGTCATTATGAATGCGCCGGCGGAGAAATGCATCATGCAGCCGCGTCATTCCTCGGTGCTCATCTGCGCCTTGGCGGGGGCTTAATCGACAGTTGTCAGGCTTGCCGATTGGCATTAGTTTCCGCCCGTGATCGACCGGTCAGTCATCCACCGTGCGCCGAAGGTGCTGCTGCACGACCATCTCGACGGCGGGCTGCGGCCGTCGACGGTCATCGATCTGGCGCGCGAATGCGGCTACTCGCTCCCGACCGAGGATCCCGAGGAGCTGGCCCGCGCATTCACGGCCGGCGCCGACCGCAAGAGCCTCGTCCTGTACCTGGAGGGGTTCGCGCACACGGTCGGCGTGATGCAGACCCGCGACGCGCTGATCCGGGTCGCCGAGGAGTGTGCCGAAGACCTGGCCGCAGACGGCGTGGTGTACGCCGAGGTTCGCTACGCGCCGGAGCTCAGCACCACCGGCGGCCTTGCGCTCGACGAGGTTGTCGAGGCGATCCTCGAGGGCTTCGAACGCGGATCTTCCGCGCACGGCATCAGCCTCGGACTGATCGTCACCGCGATGCGCCAGTTCGCGCGCTCGGTGGAGGTAGCCGAGCTGGCCATCAGGCATCGCGACCGCGGCGTGGTTGGTTTCGATGTTGCCGGTCCGGAGGCCGGATTCCCGCCTACGCGCTACCTCGACGCCTTCAACCTGATCCACCAGGCCAACTTCCACCTGACAATCCACGCCGGAGAGGCGTTCGGATTGCCGTCGATCTGGGAGGCGCTCCAATGGTGCGGCGCCGAGCGCCTGGGCCATGGCGTGCGGATCATCGACGACATCACCGTTGGGGCAGATGGCGAGGTCGCACTGGGCAGGCTGGCGGGCTACGTCCGCGACCGCCGCGTGCCGCTCGAAATGTGCCCTACCTCGAATGTGCACACCGGGGCGGCAGCCTCGATCCAGGATCACCCGATCAATCTGCTCCGTCGGCTCCGTTTCCGGGTGACCGTCAACACCGACAACCGGCTGATGAGTGGCATCTCATTGACCGACGAGTTCGCGACGCTGTCGAGCACCTTTGGCTTTGGCCTCGACGAGATGCAGTGGCTGACGCTCAATGCGATCAAGAGCGCGTTTGCGCCCTTCGATGAGCGTCTGCGCCTGATCGACGGCGTGATCAAGCCTGGCTATGCCCAGCTCTTCGCCGAATCCGCCCAGATGGTGAAGGACGAATATCAGGCCGCCAGGGGCATCTCGAACTCCGCCTCTTCATAGCTCCAGGTCGTCAGGCACTCCGGGCAATGCTGCTCATCCGCCCCTTCGTCCAAGCCCTCGAGCCTGATCTCGCACCACGGGCACGCGATGTCGTTCATTTCTCACTCCTTCCGCACCGGGGTGCTCCCCGTGACGCCTTCACCATCGCGCGGGCCTGTGACAGCTTGTGTGTCACGTCGTAGCCTCGACCGGTGACCGAGAAAAATGCCGGCCCAGACGCTGGCGAAAGCAACGTTGAGCCCGCTGCCGAGACCGAACAGGCGCCGCACGACCACGATCACGACCACTCCGGGATCAGTGGCGTCGCGCTGACGATCGCCGAGGCCGCGGCGCCGGTGATGGCCGAGGCGCGGCGTCTCATCGGGGAAAGGCCGGGCGCGCGCGTCAGAGGGGTCCGCCGCATGGCTCGCGAGCCGTTGGCCAACCTGTGGGAGGTACACCCCGAAGCACGTCGCGCCTCAATCCGCGAGCTGGGCCTGCGGAGCGTCCCCGCGGAGATGATCGTGGGCACGGCGGTCGAAGGCTCCGCGCAGCGCGGCGGCGATTACCTGCCGCTCCGCGACCGCCGCAGCGACGACTGGCGCTCTCGCTGGCAGCGCATCCTGAGCGGCATCGAGCAGATGGCCACCCTGCCGCCGGTCGAGCTGATCAAGTTCGGCGACGAGTATTGGGTGGTCGACGGTCACAACCGCATCGCGGCCGCCCTCTACACCGGCCAGGTCGAGATCGACGCCACCATCCAGGAGCTGCGACTGCCGGGCATGCCGCCCGCGCCGCCGACCCTGATCGCGCCCAGCCTCGAGGGCAGCCTGGATCTCCGCAACGCCGGGGCCGGCCGCTTCAGCCGCACGGCCTCACGTCCCGACAGACGGCCTCCCAGGCGCGAGATTGAGACGGATACGGAACGTTGATCAGGCGACTCAGCGCCACGCTGCCGTCCAGCAACGGCTCCCGCCCACCGGCGGCCAGGCCGGTTCGGTTGCTGGCCGTTTCCGACGAGATGGAGAAGGCCTTCGAGTACGCGTCCAATCGACGGGCCCTGGAGCCCATCGACGCCATCATCGGCGCTGGCGACCTCAAGCCCGAGTACCTCGATTTTCTGGCTGATGCCTTCCGCGTGCCGCTGCTCTACGTGCGCGGCAACCACGATCGCGGGGGTGGCTGGACGGAGGAGATCGCCCACGTCCCCGAACCGATGGACGGCTCCCTGCACGACGTGGTTGGTCTGACCGTCGCCGGCCTCTCCTGGCCGAGCGACAAGGGTGATCGCGCCGTCCACGACGACAACGCCGCCTGGCGCCAGGTTGCAGCGCGCTACCTGCGACTTCGATCGCCGCGCCCGGAAATCATCGTCAGCCACGTCCCGCCGCTCGGCCTGGGTGATACGCCGGAGGATCACTACCACCGCGGATTCGCCGCCTACCGCTGGCTGGCGGAGCGGCTCAAGCCAACGCTCTGGATTCACGGTCACACGTCGATGGCCGGCGCCAGCCGCTGGTGGATCGCCCATGGGCCGACCACCCTCGTGAACGCCACCGGCGCCGTGCTCCTGGAGCTGGCGCCGGCCGAGGTGGGCGAGCGGGACGCGCTCCCGCGCGGCGTTACCATCGGGTCCGGGCCGGTGGAACGGCCTGCTGAGGTGGCTTCGGAGGCGAGTTGACGCGCATCCTTCTGTATACCGGCAAGGGCGGCGTCGGAAAGACCAGTGTCGCGGCGGCGACGGCCGTGCTCAGCGCCGAGCGTGGCGTCCGGACTCTTGTCGTCTCGACCGACATCGCGCACAGCCTTGCCGACGCCCTCGACACCCCCGTTGGTCCAACACCACGCGAGATTGCGCCCAACCTGTGGGCGCACGAGCCGGACGTGTTCTTCAACATCTCGCGCTACTGGCGCACGATCCAGTCCTATTTCGCCAGCCTCTTCTCGTGGGGCGGCCTGGACGAGGCGATGGCCGAGGAGATGACGGTGTTGCCGGGCATGGACGAGCTCGGCAACCTGCTGTGGATCGGCGACCACGTCGATCGGGCGGAGTACGACCTGATCGTGGTCGACGCGGCACCGACCGGCGAGACGCTGCGACTCCTGTCGCTGCCGGAAGCCAGCCGGTGGTGGATCGAGAAGATCGCCCCGATCGGGCGACGCGTCCAGAAGCTGGGCGGTCCGCTGCTGCGGCGGATGGTCGGCGTCCCGCTACCCAGCGCCGACGTCTACGACTCGGCCGAGCGGCTGCTCGAGCGCTTGAAGTACGTACATGACCTGCTCTCTGATCCCGATCGTTCGTCGGTCCGCCTCGTCCTCAACCTCGAGAAGGTGTCCATCCAGGAGGCGCAGCGGTCGTTCACGTACTTCCACCTGTACGGCTATCCGACCGACCTCATCGTCGCCAACCGCGTCCTGCCCGCCGCCTCGGGCGCCTACTTCGACGCCTGGCGCGAGGCGCAGTCACGCTACCTGCCCATGGTCCAGGAGCAGTTCGCGCCGGTTCCGGTGCGCACCATCCCCTACTTCGACCACGAGATGGTCGGACTCGAGCGCCTCGCGGAGCTCGGTCGCGCCCTGTTCACGGATACGGATCCGTCCGAGTTCCTGTACCGCGGCCGCCCGTACGCGGTCCAACGCGAGGACGGCGGCTACACGCTGTCGGTCGAGCTGCCCTTCACCTCGCGCGAAGAGATAGCACTGTCGCGGTCGGGCGATGAGGTCATCCTGCAGGTCGGCTCTTGGCGCCGTAATCTCGTCCTGCCGCGGCTGCTGCTTGATGCGCCCACACTGGGCGCGCGGATGGAGGATCGCGTACTCAAGGTCCGCTTCGCGGAACCGGTGCGCAACACCGCCGGAGGGTCAGGAGATGGATGAAGATCGCCTTGCCAGGCTCGAACAGCGTTTCGAGGAACTGGATCGGCGCAGCAACGCCATGGAGCGCGCGATGGACAAGTCGCGCGCCGCGATGGACACCATGATTCCGAGCGAGACGCGCAAGCACTTGAAGGCGGCAGGACGCGAGCAGCTTCTCGCCGTGCGCAGCCTGCTGGACCACTGGGTCGATCGCCTCGGGGACGCGCCGGAGAAGAACGAAGGCGCGCGCGAGAACATCCGAATCGACTGATTCGGGCGGCGCCCGCCCGATACCGGGCACCCAGAGGGAGTCATGACCTCCGAGATTCGACCTGTGCCCGCGGCCGACATGCGTCGCTGGTTCGAGACCGTGATGGTCGCCTTCGGCGAAGACCTCAATGAGGAGCAGTGGGCGCTCGATCAGAAGCAGCTGGAGCCGGAGCGATTGCTCGGGGCCTACGTCGACGGCCAGGTCGTCGGTGGCGGTGGCGCGTTCACCTTCCAGATGACGGTCCCTGGCGGCGCCCAGGTTGCCACCGCCGGAGTGACGATGGTCGGCATGATGCCGACTCACCGGCGCCAAGGGCTATTGCGCCGGCTGATGGCGCGCCAGCTCGCCGACGTGCGCGCGGCCGGCGAACCGCTCGCGGCACTATGGGCATCCGAGGGCTCCATCTACCAGCGCTTCGGCTACGGACTCGGATCGTTCAACGGCACGGTCGACGTCGAGCGCAGCCGAGCGGTGTTTCGGAAGCCGGTGTCTGTGCAGGGCAGTGTCGAGCTGCGCGACGCTGCCGCGGCCAAACCGGACCTGATGGCGGTCTACGACGTCGTCTGCGCCGCGACTCCTGGCTTCTACAAGCGCAGCTCGGCATGGTGGGACATCCTGCTCGCCGACCCGGACTTCCGGCGCCAGGGCGCCAGCAAGCGGTTCCACGCGGTCGCGATGCGCGGCGGTCGCGCCGTCGGCTACGCGCTCTACCGGATCAAGAACGAATGGACAGACACCGGCCCGGCCAACACGCTGATGGTGGTCGAGCTGCAGGCGATCGACCCGCAGGCGACACAGGAGCTGTGGAGCTACGTCTTCGGCGTCGACCTGATGTCGCGCATCCGGGCTCGGCTCGGCCCGGTCGAGCACCCCCTGCTGCTGCTCGTGGCCGAGCCCAGGCGGCTTCAGCTGCGAATCAGCGATGGGCTGTGGATACGCATCGTCGATGTGCCCGCCGCCCTTGGCGCACGGGGCTATTCGGCAGACGGATCGATCGTGCTGGAGGTGGCCGACGACTTCATGCCCGAGGTAGCCGGCAGGTGGCGACTCACCGCCAGCGACGGACTCGGTCGGGCCGAGCAGACGACGGATCCGGCCGACCTTCAGCTGGAGATCCAGGACCTTGGCGCCGTCTATCTCGGTGCCGTCAGCTTCGCCAGCCTCGGTCGCGCCGGCCGGACGACCGCGCTGACCGGCGCCGCTCGCTCCCGCGCCGATGACATGTTTCGCTCATCGATCCAGCCCTGGTGCCCCGAGATCTTCTGAGCGCTTGACCGACACCGGAAAAAGAAACGCCCGAAGGAGCCGTCCGGCCCGTTGACCCCACCGCTGGCAAGCCAGCGATGCGATCTCGGTTCCGTGGCCCCTTCGGGACGACCAGACAATAGCCGCGGCGTCGCGGCGGCGGCAAGGCCACTTATCCCCGAAATGAGCCGTGGTTCGTGCTTTATCCACGGACGACCCAGAACGACTATCCACAGTCGTCGCGGGCGTGGTTTCGCGCACTGCCCGATCATCACGTCGACGATGAGGCGCGCACCGTGACCGAGCCTACCCACCAGATCGAGCCACCGCCGCCGGTCGCCCGGCCCGCGGCCTCACTCGCCGCCATCGTGATCCTGGTCGTCGTCTTCCTGGCCGGCCTGGCAGTCGGCCAGAGCAACCTGCTTAAGCCGGGCGCGGCGCCTCGGCCATCCCCCGTGTCGGTGGAGACTTCTGCGCCAGGTTCGACGCCCGGGCCATCAGTCGGACCCCTGCCATCCGTCCCGCCAGGCGCGCCGGCCGACTTCGGCCTGTTCTGGCAGGCGCTCCAGATTCTCCGCGACAACTTCGTCGGCCGCGACGAGCTGACCGACGAGCAGATCACGTACGGCGCCATTCGTGGCCTGGTCGACGCACTCGGCGACACCGGGCATTCGGTATTCCTGACACCCGAGGCGGTCCGGGCAGAGAGGGAGTCGCTCGGCGGCACCGTCGTGGGCATCGGCGTGCTGCTCGGCGAACGCGACGACCGAGTCATCGTCGTCTCTGTCATCAGCGGCGGCCCGGCCGATCGCGCCGGCATTCGCACCGGCGACGCGATTCTCGAGGTCGATGGCCAGTCGGTCTCCGGGCTGGCTCCCGAGGAAGTGGCGCCCAAGGTTCGTGGCGAGGCGGCGACCACGGTGCTCGTCACGGTCGAGCGGCAGGCCACCGGTGAGCAGCTCGAATTCTCGATCGCTCGCGAGGAGCTTCATTTCCCGGCCGCCAGCTGGGCAATGGTGCCTGGTACGGATATCGGGCTGCTCAGGCTCGTCCAGTTCTCGACCGGATCCGCCGCTGAGCTGCGCCAGGCACGCGACCAGGCGACGGATGCGGGCGCGACCGCTTTCATCCTCGACCTGCGCAGCAACCCCGGTGGGTTCGTCGCGGAGGCCGTCGACACCGCGAGCCTGTTCCTGAGCCAGAAGACCGTCTACATCCGTGAGCTGGCAGACGGCCAGCGCATTCCGGTGCAGACCAACGACACCATCCCCGCCACCGACATCCCGCTTGTCGTGCTCATCGACGAGGGCACGGCCAGCTCGGCGGAGATCGTCTCGGCCGCCATGAAGTCAGACGGGCGTGCGCAGCTCGTCGGCGAGACGACGTTCGGCACGGGAACTGTCCTGCTGACCTTTGACCTGCCTGACGGATCGGCCGTTCGACTTGCCGTCGAGCGCTGGCTGACGCCCGACGGCGATCTGATCTTCGGCCAGGGGATCGATCCGACCATCCCGGTGGCCCGTCCCGTCGACGAGGTGCCGCTTGACCCGAACGAGGTGAGCGAGCTGTCTCCCGACGACATCGCGAACGTGCCGGACAGTCAGCTGCGCCGCGCTATCGAGCTACTTTCCCAGTAGTCGACGCGCGCGGTTCGCGCGACGCGCGGGCTGCGCGGAGGCCCTAGTGGACGGGGCCGCCCTCGGTCTCAGCCGTTTCGGATCCACCCGTTTCGGATCGACCCGTTTCGGTTTCGCCGTTGAAGCGTGCCTCGACCGTTCGCTCCTCCGCGCCACGCACGATGCGCAGCGTCATCGAGCCGGTCGAGCCCACGATGCCGAGCGCCTCGTAGACGTCGTCAGGCTCGCGGATCGGCCGGCCAGCGGCCTCGACGATCAGGTCGCCCTGCGCGATTCCCGCCCTCGCGGC
>Ga0136618_10000063_pt1 | contig 25321 bp, 21 predicted proteins | sample AntDrymUQ3302106_2_FD_104805 | JGI IMG/M metagenome (GOLD analysis project Ga0136618, IMG submission 104805) | Polar desert sand microbial communities from Dry Valleys, Antarctica - metaG UQ330 (21.06) | ecosystem: Environmental > Terrestrial > Soil > Desert | place: Antarctica: Dry Valley... | reverse complement strand
GGGCAATCACCAAGTTTGTCTGTTCGGGAAAACTTTCAAAAAAAAGAGTGTTTTGCAGGCTGAATCCATCGGGGCTTTTATCGCTGGAAATTTCGATATAAACCCGCGCCGTATCGACATTGATTTCCTTGCCAACCCATTTGATTTTTTTTATTTCGCCTTTACTGTCTTTCAGAATAAAGTTTTCACTCAAATAATTAAAAATCAATTTGTCAACATCGGGCGTTTTTTCAAGGTCAACGCGCTTTTTGCTTTTCGCTTCGAGCAGCGGAACAAGGTCGTGCGTGAAAAGTTGGATTGAGGTTTCGATGATTTTTTCCTTCGCGTTGTAATCCATTCTGGTCAAACTCGTATGATAACGGTGCGCTTCGACGACGGGGAAAGTGAAAAGTGAAAAGTGAAAAGTGATAAGTATAAAACCAAGTGCCGTAAAGCAGATAATATGATTTTTATTATTTAAAATTTTCATCTCATTCTTAATTTTCACTTTTCACTTTTAGTTTTTAGTTTTTCACTTTTCAATTTTATCTTGGCGGAGTTGTTTGAGAATTTCGCCGTTGCTGCTGCATCAGATTCGGCTGCAAATTGTTCTGTTGTTCGGTTTTGAAAACCTGAAAGCGCGTCGGCACGGTTCGGCGCGGGAAAAAGTTGTTTACCAAATCAGCGTCCGCCGTTTCGAGATTCGGGTCAAGCACGATTGCTTTGGCTTCTTTTCTTGTAACAATCAATTTGGAAACATCGAAATTGTTGTAACGCCAGATTTCAGCCGGAACGCGAATTTGTTCGCTCGTGCCATCCATATATTCGACTTTGAAAATCAGAGGCATTACCAAACCGCCGACGTTTTTCAAATCTACAATGTAAAAATAATAATTTCCGCTCAGGAAACCTCTCTCCTTTTCGCTGAGGCTTCCGAGAAATGTCTGGTAATCTTTGCGTTCGATGTCGGTTACGCGGTATTGGTCGTAATCGTTGTAAAAATCCCGCAGGCTCGGATATTGGTCAATGCGTTTCGGCAAATTTTCGTTGCGCTCCTGCGAAAGAGTGCGCGGACGCTCGTTGGCTTGCTTTCGCAAAAGTTCTTTTTCAACGTCGGGATTTTTTGTGTCAATCTGGAAAAGCCGCACGTTTTCGATGGAAATATCGACGTGGTCGGTCGTGTAAAACCAGCCGTGCCAGAACCAATCGAGGTCAACGCCCGAAGCGTCTTCCATCGTGCGGAAAAAGTCGGCGGGCATCGGACGCTTGAATTTCCAGCGTTGCGAGTATTGTTTGAAGGCAAAATCAAATAAATCTCTGCCCATCACAGTTTCGCGTAAAACATTCAAAGCTGTCGCGGGTTTGCCGTAGGCGTTGTTGCCGAACTGCAAAACCGATTCCGAGTTGGTCATAATCGGAACTTGATTTTCCGACAGCATATAATCGGCGATGAATTGCGGCTCGCCGCGCCGCGAAGGATAATTTTTCTCCCATTCCGCTTCGGCTAAATACTGCAAAAACGTATTCAAGCCTTCGTCCATCCAGGTCCATTGCCGCTCATCAGAATTAACAATCATCGGAAAATAATTGTGTCCGACTTCGTGGATAACGACGGAAATCAAACCGTATTTCGTGGCGGCGGAATATGTTCCGTCCGGCTGCGGGCGCGGACCGTTAAAGCAAATCATCGGATATTCCATTCCGCCGACCGGACCGTTGACGCTGATGGCAATCGGATACGGATAAGTGAACGAATAGCGCGAATAAACATTCAAAGTGTGAATAATCGCCTGTGTCGAGTATTGTTCCCAAAGCGGATTTCCCTCTTTTGGATAATACGACATCGCCATTACCTTGTTGCCTTCGACATTATGTCCCTGCGCGTCCCAGATAAATTTTCTCGATGTCGCAAACGCAAAATCGCGCACGTTATCGCCTTTAAATATCCAGGTCTTTTTGCCCGTCGGTTTGCTTGCTTCGTTGGTGGTCGCTTCGGCTTGGGTGATAATTTTTATCGGCTCACGGACGGTTTCGGCTTGTTTTAGTCTTTGAATTTGTGTTCTGGTTAAAACCTGCGCCGGATTTTGCAAAACTCCGGTCGAGGCGACAACGTGGTCGTTCGGCGCGGTGATTCGCACCAGATAATCGCCGAATTCCAATGTAAATTCGCCGCTTCCCAGATACTGCTTGTGCTGCCAGCCGGAAACGTCATTGTAAGCTGCAAGGCGCGGAAACCATTGCGCAATTTCGTAAAGATAATTGCCGTCTTGCGGGAAAAATTCGTAACCCGTGCGCCCGCCGTATGCGCGTTGGTCGTTGATTGCATAATTCCAATCCACCGAAAAAACGAAAGTTCCATTCGGAGCGAGCGGCGTTGGCAAATCAATCCGCATCATCGTTTCATTCGTCGTGTTCTTTAAATTATTTCCCTTAGCATCTCTCACCGATGTTATATTCACGCGCCCGTCGTATTGACGCGCAACCAATTGCTCAATCCGATTGAGCGGAACATCTTTTAGCTCCGGTGCGGTCAGTGTTTTCTGCGTCAGCGAATCTTTGGCGAAAATGTTTTGGTCAATTTGCAGCCAAATATAATTGAGCGTGTCGGGCGATTGATTTTTATAGGTAACGGTTTCCTTGCCGATGATTCGCTGATTCTGGTCGTCGAGTTCGACATCAATCACATAATCGGCACGCTGCTGCCAGTAACGACTTCCCGGCGCGCCCGAAGCCGTGCGCTGTTCGTTCGGTGTCGGCAAATTTTCTTCGAGCTGGCGAAACTTGTCAGACGGTTTCGATTTTGATTGGGCAAATACAAAAGACGACAGCATTGCAATAAACGCAACGGTAAAAAAGCGGCGAATCAACATTAAATTTTTCTCCTATTGTCTGTAAAAGCGATGTCGGATAAAAAGATTTTGTCGTTTTTGGGCAAAATTTGCAAACGCAAAGAAATCAGAAATCAGAAGACAGAAGACAGAACTGAGAAGTAAGAAGTAAGAAATATGATATGAAAATTGAAAACTGGCAACATAAATTGATTTCCATCATCACTTCTGATTTCTGATTTCTGATTTCTGTCTTCTGACTTCTCACTTCTGATTTCTGATTTCTCACTTCTCAAAACAACTTTTCTGATTTTTCTCACGTCTAAAAATGCGTTATTCTGTTTCTCCGACATCTTTCTTCCCAGTTTTTGCCAACCATGAAAAAATTTATTTTTACAACCGCAATTTTAACCGTTTCGGCTTTCAATGTTTTCGCTCAAAATTATAATGACGCGACTCTGGCGCGTGTCCGCGAGCAGGACCGCTCGATGAGCCGCGATGCGAGAGGCAGTGTTCCGAATCTCGCGCCCGCCGAACACGCTTACCGCGCCGATGTCTATTCGTTTAACCGCGCATTTCCCGAAGCCCGCGCTCACTGGCAGAAGATTCTCGAAAATTTTCCGAACGACGCAAATATGGCGAAGACGTTGATGGGAATCGGTCGTTCGTATATGTGGGAACGGCAATGCGCGCTGGCAATTCCGTTTTTCGACAGAGCGATTCAAAATTATTCAAGCTCAAAAGAAGGACGCGAAAGTTTGGCTTTTAAAGGCGCGTGTCTTGTCCGTTTGGGCAGAAACACGGAAGCCGCCAAAACCTACGGGCAATACACGATAATGTTTCCCAACGGTGAGCGCATCGAAACTTCTCACTTAAATATTATCGACGCTTTGCGCGAGGCGAAAAACTATGATGAAGCGAATCTTTGGATTGATAAAGCCAGCCAGCGATTTTCGGGACTTCCGACCGCAACTAACGCGCTCAACGCGCGTCTGCGAATGGAGATTTTCCGCGAAAATTGGCAAGCAGCGATTGCCGCCGCCGACGCGCTCCGGCTTTTGAGAAATTTTTCGGGTTCGATGACTTCGCTCGACGAAGTTAATTATCTGAAAGCCTTCGCGCTCGAAAAAAGCGGGCGTAAAGCCGAAGCAATTGCCGTTTATACGGCAATTCCAAACAGCCTAAATTCCTATTTCGGTGGCTTGGCAAATGACAAATTAAAAAAGCTTGCCGCAAGCTCATCAAAAGTCACGCGCACAGTCAGCGTGTCTTCGAGCTTGACGAAAGATTATCCGGTTATGTATCGCGCGGAGCTTCTTCGCTCTGCCAAATCCCGGGGTATTGACCCGCGTTTCGTGCTGGCGATTATGAAACAGGAAAGCAGTTTCCGCGCCGACGCAAAATCACCTTCCGCCGCTCGCGGGCTTCTTCAGCTTGTCTTTGACACGGCTTTGAAATACAACAAGCAAGCCGGATTTCCAAATCTCGAAGCCGAAAATTTATACCAGCCGGCGGTCAACATCGCTATCGGAAGTGTGTATATTTCAGAACTTAAAAATCAATTCGGCGGTTTGTATGAAGCGATTGCGGCTTCGTATAACGGCGGTGAAGACAACGCGGAACGATGGCTGGCGAGAAGCAAACCGAAAGACGCGGGAATTTTCGCGTCGGAAGTCGGATTTGCCGAAACCAAGAATTACGTTTTCAAGGTAATGAATAATTACCGCATATACCGTGAACTTTATAGCGAAGATTTGGTAAGGAAATAATTAAGATTTCCAATCTGTAATAAAAAAGGCGGAATAAATCCGCCTTTTTTTGTAAGCTATTAAACTCACACTATTTAAATCTTCCCGCACCTTGATTGCTACGATTTGCTGCTTCCAACGCCGATGAAATTAACATCAATCGTTTCCTCTTCAACATTTAACACCTGCGATGATTGTTCAAATTTGAAGCGTTTGCCTGTCGCGGTTATAACATAAGTTTCACCCGCCGCGACATCTTCAAAACGGTAGTAACCGAAAGCTCCGGAAATCGCCGTCCTGACATTGCCGCTTCCATCGATCATCGTTACCCGCACGTTACGAATGCCGCGTCCGAGAGATGTCATAACACGTCCGCCGACCGTTACCGAGGCTGCCGTTGGAACGAGACTACAAGGCTGGGTAAATGGAACTACTTGCGCCGGATTAGGTTGTGCCGCGTCTTTTATAAATCCTCTATAAATGAATGCCTGGTTCTTGTCCCCGACCGGCAGCGATTCGATATTAAGAGCAATATTGAATCTTCCCGTTTGTTGAATTCCGAATACAAACTGAACATTCACGCTTGCTCCCGGTGCCAGCGGCGAGCCTGCGGAAACAGTGTTGACGGAAAATGAGGAATTGTAACCGCCGCCCTTTGTTTGTGAAGGGGGCTGTTGTAGAGTCGTTCCGTTAACTACAACGGTTCCGCCTCCCGATACTGGAAGCGCAGCAATTTTTGCTGAAGAAATCGCACGCAAGTCGGCTTGTCCCGACGGAGCCGGTAGGGTTGTGATATCCGTCACGCGAAAACGCAGGCTGGTCATCGAAGAACTGGTATTATTGGTAAATTTGCGTCTAATCGTAAGTTTCCCGAACGTTGCATTGTCAGCCGGGTCACTCGTTGTATCTCGTACAAGATTCGGCGACCCGCTAAAAGCCGCCCCCGGATCAACCCGACCTTCTGCAAACCCGGTCGAGGAAAATGAAAACGGTCGAAGCTGACTTGCCAAATTTTGCGGTCCGGGTGCGCCGAGTCTTTGCCCGGCACCGTTTGAAGTACCGTCCGTATCGACGAACAAAAAGTCCGCCGCGTTGTCATTTGTATCAACGGTGGACGCGCTACAAGTCCCGACATTTTCCTTGCGGAAAAAACTGTAATTGGAGAATGCGGTTACCGGCGAATAGCCCGAACCTTCTTTGTATAAAATATTGATGATGCTGGTAGAGCCAACCGCGTCCAATCGATTTCCAAGGTTGAAATTAGCCGGATTTGCGGTTTTAAACAGAGCGATTCCGGCGTTTGTACCTATATCGAGCGAATAGGTTTCATCACCGGCGGCATACCCGTCAAGCGAATATCCGCCGCTGTTGGTAGCCAGGAAATGCCCGCGTGCAGGAATCACTAATCCGTTGGGAAGGACAAAACGAATTACGCCGTCCGAAGCAACCAGCGCGAAGCCTTCCGATGCATCCGTTGTAATAATCGTAACCGGTTCATCGCTGTTGTTATAGATCTCGACAAATTCATCCGTGCTGGATGCTGGTCCGCGAAATCTAAATTCGCTGATAATTAAAGGGGCGGGCGAAGCAGAAACACCTGAAAATGATATTGACCAGCCTCCGGCAAGGCTGCCTGCATCTCCGAATACGTCGTCAACAATATATAATTGCCAATTACCGTTGACCAAGTCGGATTGCATACCATTAAATTTGCTGGCGAACGTCGCCGTGCCGCCCGGTGCGGCATCATCAGCGGGGTGCACAACGGTCGGACCCGGAAAAGAATCGGTAATATCAACATTGGTCGGCTTGAACGTCCCCGAAACCAGCGGACCATTATCAGGCAAAAGGGATGTCCCCGCGTCTTCAAGCGTAAAATCTAAATTATTCGCCGACGTTCCGCCGCCGACATCCGCAAAGAAAACAAAAGTTGTTCCGTTCGGCGAAACCAGCAACATATCAACATCATCGGGAAACGCATGATTAAACCCGAAAAGAGAAACCGTAACTTTCGTAATCGCGCCGGTCGTTAATCCGGCAACAGTTATGTTCGACGGATACGGATCAGCCGGAGTCGGTGGTGCCCCCGAATCAAGGATGGTTATCGGAGTAAAATTATTAAAAGTTACTTGAGCCGATACCGAATTTGATAAAGCAAAGGATAAAAAAACTGTAGCTAACAGTATAAAGATAAAAGACCTTTCGGACTTTGGATTTTTTGATATTTTGTTCATATTACTATTTTTGCAAATTTGATTTATGGGAAGTGTTTGCAGGCAAGAAGAAAAATTCAGTTAAATATGACGGAACAAATGTTAATTTTTTTTTGAGTTCTTACTGAATTCCGTCGGCAGCTATGAAAACAGTAGAGTAAATATGATACATTTTTCCAATATAGTCAACACAAAATGCTTCTCTCAGACGAGTTTTATATTTACAAAAAAAATCATCGTCTCAAGTATAACTTTAACTTTCTAACATTTTTATCTTATTAAATTATTAATATCGTGGACATTTTGCCTATTTGGGAGATTATTCCTCCCAATCTCCCACACCTTCACGTTCGACGTGGTAACCGACAGCTTCGAGGTGCCGGTGAACCTCGCGCCCGTGCTTTTCGTCGCGGACTTCCAACAACATTTCGATACCGACGCGACCGAAAGGTGCAAGCCACATCGCGCGACGGTGAAAAACTTCGATGACATTTGCCCCCGATTCGGCGACGTTGTCGAGCAGTCTTGCCAATGTTCCCGGTCGGTCAGGCACGAGCAATTTGAATAAAATATAGCGACCTTGCCGCACGAGAACCTGTTCTAATACTCGCGCCAGCAGATTCGGGTCAATATTTCCGCCGCATAAAACCGCGCAAACATTGTCAGCGGCATCGAATTTAATTTTCTTCGCCAACAACGCCGCCAGACCTGCCGCGCCCGCGCCTTCGACCACCAGCCGATTATTCTGGACGCAAAAGAAAATAGCCCGCGCGATTTCTTCTTCGGTTACTTCGACGATTTCGTCAACCAATTCCTGAATAATCGGATAAGTTATTTCGCCCGGACGCTTGACGGCAATACCGTCGGCAATGGTTTCCATTGCATCATCGAGAACAGTATACTTTCCGGCTTCAACCGATTTTCTCATCGGAGCGCAGTTTGCCGCCTGCACACCGACGATGCGAACATTCGGCAAGAGATTTTTGGCGGCAATCGCAATTCCCGAAATTAGTCCGCCGCCGCCGATTGGCACGACAATCACGGAAACCTGCGGTAAATCTTTCGCAATCTCCAAACCGATCGTTCCCTGTCCGGCAATGACGAGTTCATCATCGAAAGCGTGAACGTAGGTATATCCGTGTTTCTCTTGAAGTTCGCGTGAATATGCGTAGGCTTCATCAAAACTCGCGCCGTGCAGAATCACTTCCGCGCCGTAGCTTTTGGTCGCCGTAATCTTTGTCAAAGGCGCAAATTGCGGCAAAACAATTACGGCTTTGATGTCGTGAAGTCTGGCGGCGAGCGCAACGCCCTGCGCGTGATTTCCCGCCGAAGCCGCAATCACGCCGCGCTGTTTTTCTTCGGGCGAGAGGCGATGAATTTTGTTATACGCGCCGCGAACTTTGAACGAGCCGCCTTTTTGCAGACACTCGGCTTTCAAATGCGCTTTTGCCCCGATTTCACGCGAAAGTTTTGCGTCCGCCAAAATCGGTGTCGGAATAATTATGTTTTGCAAAACGCGCTGCGCGTCTTCGATGTCGGAAAGTTGAACGGTCATAAACAATTATCAGTTGTCAGTTATCAGTTATTGATTATCCATCAACAATCGTAGATTAACAATTACGGAAAAATCGTCTATGATGAGTTACACAATATCGGAGGTAAAAATATGTCTGCGCAAATCCTGCTTTTTCAACTCGAATTTTTTGGTTTGGGAGCTGTTTTTCTATTGTTTGTCGGTATCTCACTGCTTGTCGTGGCGTGGAAAACGATAAAAATTGTTCCGCAATCGAGCGTTTTGCTGATTGAACGATTGGGGCGTTTTCATCGGGTGGCGGCAAGCGGGCTGAATATCATTGTGCCGTTTTTTGAATCGCCGCGCAGCTTCTATTGGACGAATGTGCGACCCGGAACGACTTCGATTGATTTGCGCGAGCAGTTTATAGATTTGCCGCCGCAGCCCGTTATTACGCGCGACAACGTAACGATAAATGTTGATTCGGTGGTTTATTGGATGATTACCGACCCGATAAAATCGGTCTATGAAATAAATGATTTGGTCGGCAGTCTCGTCCAGTTGACGATTACCGGAATGCGTTCGGTGATGGGCGAAATGGATTTAGACCACACGCTTTCAAACCGCGACGCGATAAATTCGAAACTCCGTTTGATTCTCGACGAAGCGACCGACAAATGGGGCGTAAAAGTGACGCGCGTTGACGTAAAAAACATCACGCCGCCGGAAGACGTGCGCGTCGTGATGGAAAAACAAATGACGGCGGAACGTAATCGTCGCGCTTTGATTTTGCAGGCGGAAGGCGACAAGCAAGCGGCGATTACACGCGCCGAAGGTGAAAAGCAAGCCGCGATTACGCGCTCGGAAGGCGAAAAGGAATCGGCAATTTTACAGGCGGACGGCGCGGCGCAGGCGAGATTGCGGTCGGCGGCGGCGGATGCCCAGGCAATTGCTCAAATCGCCCAATCAATCGGCGACCCGCAGCAAACGACACAGTATCTGATTACGTCGCGCTACATTGAATCTTTGCGCGATATGACGAAAACAAATAACTCGAAAGTTATTTTTATGCCGATGGAAACCTCTTCTCTGCTTTCGAGCATCGGCGCAATCAAGGAAGTTTTCGCGGAAACGGGCGAAAAAAAGGATACGCCTCCAAATCCGCCGCGTGTTCCGCCGCGAGAATTGAATCGTTGATTTAGAAATTGTTATCGTTTTTGTCGCTTGATATTTTTAATATTTTTTTTGGAGAGTTTTATGTTGAAAAAATTGTCAATCTTGTTTGCCGCACTTTTTATCGGCGGTTTAGTTTCAGCTTTTACGTTTGGTTTTATCAATGATTCGCCATCGCCTGAAATGCCGAAAGTAAAATCCGTCTATGATTTCACGATGAAAGATATTGACGGTAAAGAAGTGAAACTTAAAAAATATAAAGGCAATGTTGCGTTAATAGTCAACGTCGCCAGCAAATGCGGCTACACGCCGCAATACGAAGGTTTGCAAAGAATTTACGACCAATATAAAGCGCAGGGTTTTTACGTTTTAGGTTTTCCCGCCAACAATTTCGGCAATCAAGAATCCGGCAAGGAAAGCGAAATCAAGGAATTTTGCGAGTCGAAATACAAAGTCAAATTTCCGCTGTTCGCCAAAATTTCCGTCAAAGGCGAAGACCAGCATCCGCTCTATAACTTTTTGACAAGCAAGGAAACCGACCCGAAATTTGCAGGCGATATTACCTGGAATTTCAACAAATTCTTGATAGACCGCAATGGCAATATAGTTGCAAGGTTTTCGTCGAAAGATACGCCCGAAAGCGAAGCCGTAACGCAGGCAATTGAAAAAGAATTAAAAATTAAAAAGTAAAAATGCAAAATTCCTAATTGTTAATTGTTGCCGTTAAAAGGAAATCAGCCACAGAGCGCACAGAGATTTTTGAGAGAAAATTAACTATTCTCAAAAATCTCTGTGCGCTCTGTGGCTTAATTTTTGCAACTTTTGTGCGTTTTTGAGGCTATTCAAAAATCTTTTCAAGTAATGGTTGTTAGTTTTGAATTTTTAATTTTACATTTTTAATTGTTTCATAGATTGAGCCTGTTGGTTGAATTTTGCTTTCATAAATCGCTATTTCCGAAACTTCAAATTCAACCGGCGCAAATTCATTTTGCAAGTGTTTTTCAACCAGCCTCTTTGATTTGTCCGGTTCACGAAGCCGTGCAATCGTCAGATGCGCTTTGAAGTTTCTCCTTTCTTTCTGAAAACCTTTTTTCTCGCACTCTCGCTCCAAAATTTCATTCAATTGTAAAAGACTGTCATTCTCGTCAACAATGCCCAGCCACAAAATTCTCGCGTTTCTTTTCGCAGGAAAAACGCCTGTTCCGACAATCTGTAATTTAAAATCTGAAACTTGCCTTGCGATATTTTCTACTGCTTCGGTTAAATTTCTTAATTGTTTTTCATCCGTTTCGCCAAGAAATTTCAACGTCAAATGAAGTTTTTCCGCTTTATCCCAACCGACGCGCAGGTTTGAAAACTCTCGCCGCAAGTTTTCGATGTAACCGGCAACTTTTGCCCGCGCTTCGTCTGAAATATTTATTGCCGCAAAAATTCTTTTCATAATAACTTTAGAGTCAGTTGATAAATCTGTTTTCATCCGTATTTATCTGCGGTTGATTTTTCTGCTAAACTTTTTCGTGATGAAATTTATAAAATTTTTATTTGTATTATTTTTACTGTCAGTCGCCGCCGTCGCCGGTGTTTCATATTGGATTTACAGTTCTTTGAACAAACCGCATCAACACGCCAAAGCCAATCAGTTTATCCAAATTCCCAAAGGTTCAACGCCGAATGAAATCATTGATAAACTTGTCACCGAAGGAATTTTGCAGAGCGAATTGTCCACGAAAGTTTATCTGCGCTCATTTGGAGACGCGGGTAAATTACAAGCCGGTGAACATCAATTTGCATCACCGATTACGCCTTTGCAGGTTTTGAAGGAACTCGAAAAAGGCGAAGATCGAACCGTCAAATTTACCATTCCCGAAGGTTTCACGCGCTTTGACATCGCCAAACGCATCGCTGAAAAATTCCCACAAAATCCGCCCGTTGACGAAAAGGCAATTTTGACTTTGATGAACGATGTTTCAATGATAAAAGATTTTGACCCGACGGCAAAGAATCTCGAAGGCTATATGTTCCCAAGTACTTATGACTTCCCGCGTGATGTAAAACCACAGGAAATAATAAAGCGGTCGGTCGAGCAATTTAAGAAAATCTGGCAGCCGGAATGGAACGTAAAAGCCAGACAACTCGGCAGAACTCCGCACGAAATCGTAACCATCGCCTCGCTCATCGAAACCGAATCGCACCTTGAAGCGGAACGCCCGATTGTCGCTTCAGTTATTTATAATCGCATATCAAAAAACATCCCGCTCGGCATAGACCAGACTGCCGTCTATATCGCCAAAATGCAAAACCGCTGGGACGGCACAATCCACAAAAGCGATTTGGAAGTTGATTCGCCGTATAACACCAGACGTTTCGGCGGCATTCCGCCCGGCGCGATTTCTTCGGTCAGCGAAAGCGCGCTCAAAGCTGCTCTGAATCCGGCGCAAACCGATTATATTTATTACGTTCTCGACGTAACGAAAACCGATGGCACATCCGCCTTTTTCAACAACGCCCGCGATTTTGAACGCGCCAAAGCCGCTTATCAAATCTGGCTCGGACAGCAACGACAAGAGAAAAAGGCGGAAGAAAATAAATAGTTTTTTTGGAATTTCTTTTATTCTATCTTATCTAAAAACTTAAATTTATTAAGAATCGAAAAAAGCAAATTTTTCATTTCAAAGTCTTTGAAAAAGATTTAATTATTGCAATTAAATTTTTGATGTAAATCTCCAAAGGAAAATAAAAAGCCGCAGTAAATAAAACTGCGGCTTTTTATCAACTGCCGAATCAACTTAAAAGTTGTTTCAATCTTTGTTGAACCTTAGAAAAATCGAATGCGCTTGCGTGATTTGACGGGTGCGTATTCAAACGCTCCGATGTCGATTGTTCCGCCGATGATTCTTGCAAATCCGCGCTGGTCGGTTACTGGAGCCTCCGCATTGTTTCCAACGTTAATTGCCAAGCTACCAAGCAAAAGAGCATGTGTAGGTGTTGTACCGCCGTTGTTTTGCAGTGGTCCGAGCAACGGATTAACAGGTGATGCGGAAGTGCCGACAATATCTTGGTTGGCGTTTGGATTTCCGGCAGGAAATATTGTCTCGATGCCTGAGTTGTCGCCGAGGAGATTGTAGCCGGCGGTCGTTATTGTGCCTCCATTAAACCTAATATCCGGGGTAGAACTTCCCGTATTGCCAGCGACAATAGTGTTACCAAGATTCAGAGTGCGGCGGTTAGGGAAATTGATAGCGAGATTGATAAGCATACCTCCACCACCGTTCCCAGCGGAGTTGGCTGTGATAGTCACATGACGAAGAGTTGTGTTGGCTAAACTGCAAAAGCCACCACCAATATTTTCTACGGAGTTCCCCGAAATGGTCGAGTTAGTGACAGCGAGCGTGCTTGTGTCGTTGTAAAAGCCGCCGCAACTAGAAGCAGTATTGGCGGAAAATGTCGAGTTGAGAATTTGATGATCTGTTCCGTTATTGAAATATACGCCTCCGGCGGTGTTTGCCGAATTAGCGGTAACGTGAATGCTATTGAGAACAATCGTGCCTCCAATGGCGTAAATTGCCCCGCCGTTGCCGCCAATCGTGCCCGCGCCGTTACCGCCAGTTAAGGTAACGCTCGAAATAGTCACGGTTGCTTTGTCTATGAAAAAGATTCGATTTGTGCCCGGACCACCATCAATAGTCAATACATTTGCTCCATTCCCGTTAATGGTCATTGTTCCAGCATTGTTTATCACAATTTCATTAGCTAAGGTAATTATCGTTATACTAGGAGCGAAATTTATCGTATCGTCAGATGGAACGGCATTTGCCGCATTAACCGCTTCTCGCAAAGAACAATCTACACCTGAATTACAAGTTGCATTTCGGTCGTCCGTTCGAGTGACGGTAAAAGTTTCGGCATTCGCCAGTGTCGCCGTCGAAATAGTAATAAACAGCGCGAAGGTAATAGTTAAAATTGAAAAGTTATTTTTTTTGTGGGAGTCAATAGGATACATAAGAAAAACCTCTCTTAATTGATTTTAATAATTTAGCTTTGGATTGGACGTAAAATTAAGATATTTGAGTTTAGAGTTAGCATTTGCCTAAAACAAATGTAATTTTATTTGCTCAGAGTCCGCTACCGAATTTTACTGCGGGTTATTGAGAAAAACCTTTGCAGACTTAATTTTTTATAACCTTTTGTTCAAATTTTGTCAATTGATTTTCTAACTGCCGACTAATAGATGAAAAAACCGTAAGTTTTAGATGCTTAAAAATTCGGCTTCTGCAAATAATTTTATTTTTCTGATTTATAAATTATGAACACGGAGGTTCCCCGGAATATTACTTTCATTATTATAACGGTACTGCCAGTAACACGGTCGAAACTTTTAATAAACTACCGCTTGCATTTTTCATTCTCTATCTTTTGGTAAATTCCAATTTTTTGCATATGCTTATAAAAACTTTGCAAAAGGAAAGAGCATTGCCGTAAATGATAAAACTTCTCGCACTCGACCTCGACGGAACGCTTCTCAATTCGCGCGGTGAAATTTCCGAAATCAATCTCGAAGCAATTATGCAAGCCGAGGCAAAAGGCGTTTTGGTGACGATTGCCACCGGCAGACGTTTCCGCGACGCGCTTCCGGTTGCGCGGCAAATAAACTTAAATGCGCCTCTGATTTGTCATAACGGCGCGTTGCTCAAATACACCGACACGCTCGAAACAGTTGCTGTTTCAACGCTTGAGAAAGAAACGGTCAGAGAAGTTTTGCGCGTCGGCAAAGAATTCGGCGGCGATGCGCTGGTCAGTGCCGACCCGCACGGAAAAGGCGTTTTACTTTACGACAAAATTTCGGCTGAAAATGTGCCGCTTCAAAAATACATCCAATGGTCAAAGCGTCTGCACGGCGCGGAAGCCGAAGAAGCCGTTCATCACGTCAAAAAGCTGGAAAATGTTTGCGATGAAATCGAAACTATTCACATTTCTTTTTCGGGCGCGTGTGCGCCGATGCGCGACCTGCAAAAGGTTTTAGAAGACGAACTCAAAGACACGACAAATATTTTGACAACCGTTTATCCGCATCTCGATTTTACGCTGATTGATATTTTGCCGCCCGACGCTTCAAAAGGTGTCGGCGTTGAAAAGCTCGCGCTGCTCAATAGTCTTTCGGCTGAAAACGTAATGGTGATGGGCGATAATTTTAACGATTTAGAAATGCTCGAATACGCCGGAACTGCCGTTTTGATGGGAAACGCTTCACCCGAATTGCTTGAACGCGAAGAATTTTATACAACTTTAAGTAATGATGAAAACGGTGTAGCATTAGCAATAGAAAAATTTATTTTAGGAGAACTTAATGGCAAATAGAACTGCAATTATCGAAACGAATAAAGGAACGATTAAATTTGAATTACTCGAACAAGACGCGCCGAAAACGACGGAAAATTTTCGCCTGCTGGCGGAAAAAGGTTATTATGACGGCGTGATTTTCCACCGCGTTATCAAGAACTTTATGGTGCAGGGCGGCGACCCGCTCGGTGAAGGTTACGGCGGTGAATCGGCGGCGGGCGGAAAGTTTGACGACGAAATCAATAAAAGTTCCGCGCTTTATCAAGGACCGTATAACAAAGGCACGGTGGCGATGGCTAATTCGGGACCCAATACAAACGGCTCGCAATTTTTCATAATGCACAACGATTATCCGCTTCCGCCGCTTTATACCAAATTCGGTCAAATTACCGAAGGTCAGGACGTTGTTGACGCAATCGCCGAAGTCCGTGTCAATGACCGCGACAAACCGCTCGAGCAGATTGTGATGGAAAAAGTTAGGATAATGGATAACGGATAATGGATAATTTGAAATCAAATCATTATCCATTATCCGTTATCCATTATCCATTAAATTTATGCGTGCTGTGATTCAAAGAGTTTCCCGCGCAAAAGTTTCGGTTGACGGCGAAAAGGTTGGCGAAATCGGCAGAGGAATTTTGGTTCTTCTGGGAATTTCTTCAACCGATACGGAAAAGGAAGCGATCTATCTTTTGGAAAAAACGCTCAATCTTCGTATTTTCGAAGATGCGGCTGGGAAAATGAATCTATCTCTGATTGATGTCAAAGGCGGGCTGCTCGTCGTTTCACAATTCACGCTTTACGCGGATGTGCGAAAAGGTCGGCGACCTTCTTTTATCGAAGCCGCCGCGCCGGAAAAAGCCAATCTGCTTTACGAGTTTTTTGTCGCGGAAGCCGTAAAGCAAATTGAAAAAGTTGCGACCGGACGCTTTCAGGCGATGATGGATGTCGAACTCGTCAACGATGGTCCGGTGACGATTTTAGTTGACAGCGAAAAACTTTTTTGAGAAATTTTTATAATTTATGACTTACAAATTCAGTAGATTACTTTTGGTTTCATTCAGTATTTTTTCACTTTTGCTTTTTTCGTCGTGCGACGATAAACCGGCAGCTAACAAAACGGCAGCTACCGCCGAAATCAAAAAAGGTGTTGCGCCAATCGCCGACAGTGAAATTGCCGTTATCGAAATGGAAAACGCGGCGGCATACGGCACAATAAAAATCGAGCTTTATTCAAATATTGCGCCGCAAATGGTGGCGCGGTTTAAGGAATTAGCCAAAGAAGGCGTTTATAACGGCACGACTTTTCACCGCATCAATCAATCGGTGATTCAAGCCGGCGACCCGCTTTCAAAAGACACCAACCCGACCAATGACGGTATGGGCAGTTCCGACAAACCGAATGTTCCCGCCGAATTTTCCGATATTCCATACGATACGGGAATCGTCGGCGCGGCACGCGGTCAAGCCAACGACACGGCTAATTCGCAATTTTTTATCACCTTAAAACGCGAACGGGATTTCGACACTCGCTACACAATCTTCGGTAAAGTCGTCGAAGGAATGAACAACGTCCGAATCATCGGCAGTGTCAGTCCGAAGGAAAGGGAAAGACCGTTGGAAAACGTCGTGATAAAAAACGTTACGATTCAACCTAAATAAAAAAAGACGGTTTGGAATAAGGAAACGAAATGGCAAAAGTAAAAAAGAAATTGAGCAAGAACGCGAAAACAGCTTTGAAGTTGTTGAAAGATTCAAAGCTGTTGACCGCATCAAAAATAGCGGGTGAATCAAAAACTCAGCAAGTGAAACCGCCGGATGTTTCGGTTAAAACAAGTGCGCCGAATAAAATGAAACCGGCTAAAAAGCGCGGATAACTCTTCTAAATTTATTACTTGGTTCAATGTCTGTCAGGTTTATGCTCGCGTAGCTCAGTGGATAGAGTGCTTCCCTCCGAAGGAAGAAGTCGCAGGTTCAAATCCCGCCGCGAGTATTCAATTTAAATGAGAAATGAGATTGCCTCACAATTTTCATTTCTCATCCGGTAACAATGCTGAAAATCTCCAGCCGCGAAAATCAAAGAATCAAACAAGTCCAAAAAGTGCGTGATTCTCTCATTGAGGATTCAATTTTTGTGGAAGGTTTGCGGCTGGCAGAGGAAGTTTTACGTTCCGATTTAAAAATAACGGACGTTTATTTTACCGGGAGTTTTGCAAAATCTGTTCGCGGGCAAACTTTTTTGCTAAATGTCGAGAACTTTAACCCGATTGAAGTTTCCGAAAAAATCTTTGATTCTCTTTCCGATACGAAAAACCCGCAAGGCATAATTTTAATCTGTGAAAAACCGGATACGAAAAAAGAAAAAATAGAGTCTGCCTTGCAAACCAATTCAAAGAAATTTCCGCTCGTTATATTGCTTCACCAGATAAATAATCCGACAAATCAAGGCGCGATTTTGCGAACCTGCGAAGCAGCCGGTGTTTCAGGCGTGATTTTGACAAAAAACTCGGCTGACGTTTTTTCGCCGAAGGCTTTGCGCGGCGCGATGGGCGCGTCTTTGCGGCTTCCAATTTGGTCAAATGCCGATTTTGACCGAGTTTTAATTTGGGCGAGAGAGAAAAAATTAACTTCTGTCTGCGCCGATGTCAGTGCAGAGAAAAGCTATCTGGAAATTGATTGGAGAAAGCCGCGTCTTTTGATTTTCGGTTCTGAAGCTCACGGTTTGAGTGCTGAAGAGCGAAGTGGAATTGATGAAAGCTTAGTAATTCCAATGGAAAACCGAGTGGAAAGTCTAAATCTGGCTGTTTCGAGCGGCGTGATTTTGTATGAAGCCAAAAGACAGAGACAATAAAAAAGGCGGACACGCGCCGCCCCGGATAAAATAATTTTTATCGAAAATTTCAATTATTGCCCAAGCCAACATTGAAATTTGCAGAATTTGCAGGATTATTTATTGAATTTGTGCCGATGTTCGAATTCGAGTTGGCGTTAGATTTATTCAGATTTATGTCACTTTCAAATCCTCTCTGAGCAAGCGGGTCATTGATAATCGCTAATCCCATCGCAATTTCGTTTGCCAAAATTTTGCTGTTGATTTCGCTGGCTTGGGCAAGTCGGTTTCTCGCTTCTTCAAACGCCTTTTTGGCTTCGGGATATTTTCCCGTGAGCAGGCTGGCACGACCTAAAAGATAATATTCTTCGGCACTTTCGGCTCGCCCGTTGCTGGCAAAAATATATTGTTCGGGATTTCTGTCAACATTGCGCCGGTTATCTTCAAATGCCGAGTATGGAATGTTCGGAGTTTGTTGTTGGACGATTTTCGGAATTTCCGGCTGCGCCTGGTTTTGCGACAACAGATAAACTGCGCCCGCTCCGACAACAGTTCCTAACAGCACCAGCAAAAGTGATGAAAGAATTTTCCCGAAACCATTTTCCTCTTCGACTTTGTAAGATTTTACGTCTTTTTCAATTTCTACATTTCCAACGGCGGCGTTTTGGAAACTTTCAGCTTGTGGAACAATCGAATTTGAAGTTTCCACCGGAGGCGGGATTAAAATTTTATCGGTCAAATCTTCAAATTCTTCGATTGAGTCTTCCGTTACGGGAGTTTGAAGCGGCTGCGTCGGTGTTTCGGTTAAATTATCGGCAGGAATCCAGGTCTCAGCCAGCGGCGGACGCGCTGTTGCAACGGTTGCTTCTTCAGAATCCGAAACGAATTTAACATTGCCGTTATTTTTTCCGGTAATCATATCGGAAACTTTTGCAATGACGGCGGTCAGATTATCTTCCGCGCCGCGCTCGTAGCAAATTTCCTTCATCCGCTGACAAATATTGGCGGAACTGTCGCCGGATTGTAAAAGCTCACGAAGCTGAAAATCGTCAATGTGGCGGGTGATGCCGTCCGAGCAGAGCAAAAACGTCGTGTGCGGCTCGAACATTATCGTTTTCATATCAACTTCGACCGAACTATCGGCTCCGAGCGCGCGGGAAATGACGTTGCGGCTCGGGTGCGAGGCGGCTTGCGCGACGGTCATCCGCCCGGCGCGAACTTCTTCTTCAACCATCGAATGGTCTTGCGTTTCACGATACAGATTTCCCTTTTCGCTGAGTCGGTAAATCCGCGAATCGCCGACGTGACCGATGGTTGCGATATTCCCGTCAAGATGCAGCGCGACAACCGTAGTTGCCATCGTGGAAAGCTGCGGCAAATCGTGCGACATCTGATAAATCGCTTCATTGGCGCGTTCGATGGCGATTTTCATCATCTCCTCGGCATCGCCGTTTTCCCGCAAATTGATAAACGCTTCGGCAATAATCTCCATCGCCATTTGCGACGCGACATCGCCCGCCTGCGCTCCGCCGACACCGTCGGCAACGGCAAAAAGACCGCGCTCGTTTATCTCTAAATATGAATCTTCATTTTGCGGACGTTTTTCGCTCAAACCTTTGTCGGAAACAGCCGCCGAATCAATTTGAAAATTATTTTCCGTCATCTTTTCTCCTAAATTTGTCCAGAGTCCAAAGTCCGGAGTCTAAAGTCAACTCATCCACCACTGACTTTAGACTCCGGACTTTGGACTTGATTCGCGTCAACCGCGTTGCGATGTGAAAAGGCGAGCAGCATTCCGAGCATTACGAAACTCGTAATCAAACTGAATCCGCCGTGGCTGACAAACGGCAGCGTAATTCCGGTCATCGGCAAAGCTCTGGTGATTCCGCCCATATTGACAAGTGCCTGAAATCCAATGAAAGCCGTCAGTCCAGCCGCGCAAAGTTTGCTGAACATATCTCTCGCGTCGAGTGCCGTGCGAACGCCCGCGCTGACAAAAGTTAATAGCGCAAAGATTATCAATAATCCACCCAAAAGTCCAAGTTCTTCGGCAACCGCGGCGTAGATATAATCGGAATCGGCGACCGGAATCAGCTCGACAAATCCCAAGCCCAAACCGCGCCCCGTCGTGCCGCCCGATACCAGACCGAATGTCGCCTGCGCGGGTTGAAAAGCCAAAACGTCAAACCAGGCATCAACGTTGATTGATTTTTGCAGATTCGGTTCTTCTTCCAAAAGCTGCGGCAAATCGGGATTTTGCTTTACCAGGTCGGAATAGTATTTATTGTAATCCTTTTGCCACCACACGACATCGGGTTCCGGCGGATTAAAACCGTCGAGCCACAAGTGAAACCGCTGCTGAATTCGGTTGGGCAAAACTTCTTTGACCGGCGCGGCAAGGGTCGGCAAAAGCGGAATTTTTTCCTGCGTTTTGACCGGCAGCGCGCCGACAACCAAAATGCTGACCAGCAGCGCGACGCTTCCGATTAAAACGATTCTTTGCGGAAGTCGCCGCACGGCAATCAAATAAAGCGTTGCATAAACCGAACTGAAAACCATCATTTGCCCGAAATCCTTCAAGACAAAAAATGGAACAAACGGCAGAATCGCCATAAACACCAATGGAATTACGTCTTTGGCACGCGGAACACCCCAGTATGTTCTGGCTAAATTTTTATACAAAACCGCCAGAATTGCCGCAAACCCGACCAGAAACGGAATCTTTGCAGGCTCCCAGGGTGTCATATTTCCGATTGATTTTCCAGCCTGCGAAGTAACCGCCGCAATCAGCAGTGGCACGAGCGTCAGCAAAACAAGCAAAAACCCGTTTCTCTGCAAAATATCCAAAACGTCGTCGCGCTTTAACAACATAAAAGCACCGAGACAGCAAGCAATCGCCAAAAGCGGAATCAGCGTTCTGCCCGATAGAAAAACATCGGTCAAATCGCCTTCCGCCGGACGCGGCGTTTCTTTGGACAAATCCACGGGCGACGGCGGCACAGCCGGAAGCCCCATCATTTGTTTCTTTTCCGCCGAATAATTTTCCTGTATGTAATGAAGCTGAAGCGTTTTTATTTTTGCTTCACGGGCTTCGGCTTTGTCTTTTCGAGAAGTATATTCCGAGTCGCTAAACAAACGATACTGAACCGTTAAACCGATAGAAAACAGCAAAACCGCCGATGTATAAAGCGTCCAATTACCTTGAAATTTAGCAAACCGTGTAAAAAAAATCGGCAAAATGGCGAGGATAAAAAGCAACAAGAGATTTCTGCCAGCCGTCAGCGGCGAAGTTTCATAACCGCGTATCAACGCGCCGTAATGGATGGAATAATGCGCGATTCCCGTCAGAACGACGATCAAAAGCAAAATTAAAAGATTACTTGATGCACGATTTTTCATAAAACTATTTCAACAATGGATAATTGATAATTGATAATTTTTTTTGAGCATTTTTCATTATCAATTATCAATTATCAATTTCTATCTTCTTTTCTTCGCTTTCGGTTTTGACATCGGTTTTGGTACTGGAACTTGCTGTTTGGGTTTATAGTGCTCGCCCAAAAGCCCCAAATCTCTGGCTTTTAAAATCACTCTGGCGGCAATCGGCGCGGAAATCGCTGCACCGTAACCACCGCCTTCGACGACGACGGCAATCGCTAATTGCGGTTTTTCCAGCGGCGCGATGGAAATATACCAACTGTCCGTGCGCTCATACATTTGCGGATATTCTTTATCAATCAAATTACCTTTGTCGTCTCTGACTTTGCGCTTGAATGTTTTCAGCTTTCCTGTTTTTTCGTCGTAAACCGGTGCTTGTTTTTCCGCTGTCCCGGTTTTGCCGCCGGTGCGAATTCCCTGCGCCAAAACATCGGCGAAAACGCGCCGCGCCGTGCCGCCGCTTCCTTCGGTCACGAGTGCCATAATTTCACGAATCTGCGCGGCTTGCTGCGGCGTGATTATTTGCGAAAACATCTGCGGCGGCAACTCCGCCTCGATTTTCGGCTTCATCAACTTCCCTTCCATATTGGCGGGCGCGGAAGCAATCAGAGCCATCTGAAAAGGCGTCATTTGTCCGGCGTAACCTTGTCCCATACCTTGAAGCGCTAGGTCGTAGGCAGAGATTTTGTTTCCTGTCACAATAGTCGATTGCACGGGAGCGAGCGCGTTTTTGATACGGTCGTTGTTTGCGTTCCAGATGTCGGAAAAAAAGTTTGCCTGCAAAGCGTCTTCGGGCGCGTCGGTCGCCAAAATGCCGAACGCACCGGCGGTTTCGCGCAGTCTTTCTCTTCCCAATTCAACCGCCATTCGGGAAAAATACTGGTTGCTCGAAGCCTCAAAAGCCTGCATTATATTTAGCGTCGAACAGCCGTAGGGCGGCTCGCAGCCGCCGTTGGCATCGGTTATCGGGCGCGAATTGCGATACGGCACGAAACCTCCGCCCGAGCTGGTAAAGGTCGCGTTTTGCATTCCCGCGCGAAAAGCGGAAATCATCGTAAAAGTTTTGAATGTCGAACCCGGCACGTAGTATTCGCGGGTCGCGCGATTAAGCAGCGGCTTGTTGCGTTTATCGCCTTCGAGCTTTAAATAATTATCGAGAGTCTGCGTTTGGCTCAGGTTAAACGACGGATTTGAATACATCGCCAGGACATCGCCGGTTTGCGGATTCAACACGACGATTGCGCCTTTTTTTCCTTCGAGCTGTTGCGCCAGAAAAGTCTGTAAATCACGGTCAATCGTAATACGAACATCGCGCTGTTCATCTTCCTTACGTTTAACTTTCGTCAAAATTTCCCACGCTTCCGGCGTAGTATCGGCTGCCCTTTTATAAATCGTGCGCTCCAATCCGGGCGTGCCGCGCTCGGTTCCCATAAGATGCGCCATTTCTTTTTCAAGCGCGAAAGAGCGTGAAATGTCGCCGTCGTTATCCAACTTATAATATGCCAGCGCGTTGCCCAATTTCCCCGAACGGTCGAGCATCCAGCCGCGCAAACTCGAAGCCGTCGTCCGCCGGTTACGCAAATCCTTGTAGCTCAAAGCCTGAAACTGTTCGTTGTAATCATCAGCGTAATACGTCCAATAAACGTGAAACCCGTAAACGGTGAAGGCTAAAATCACGAAAACAATTTGCCAGACGCGCAAGCTGCGATTTGCTAAAGTTGCGGTTAATTTTCGTTTGACTTCGTCAGGTAAATTTTCTTCAAAAGCGAATTTCCGGCGGCGAAAATTGCTGAAAGATAGAATTATCAGAAGCACAATCAAAACCGCGATACCTGCGATATAAACAATACTCAAACCCGCCGGTGTGCGCTCCAAAACCTGACCGCCGAACAGATTTTCGGGACGCAATTTGTTCCAATCGAATTGTAAAAAGAGAAATAAAAGGTTTGTCATTTATACTTTGTCCTCTGCTATCTCATTTCGCGTTCCGGCATCGAAATCTGCAACCACTTTCTTTTCGGCTGGTAAAGAATCTTCTATTTTCGCAAAGTCGTTTTTGTTCATAAAATCTTTCACTATCGTTGTTGGGGAAATCTTTTCCGGTAAAATTCGTTCGCTTGCCGCAAAATCGTTAATCGACAAATCTTCTTTCGGCACATATTCGTTTTTCACATGAACATTTTCTTCGTCAGATAAACTTCTGTTGGCGGCGAAATCTTCTGCGGCGGAAATTTGGACGGCAGATTTCTCTGCGGCGTTCTCCTTTAAGATGTGCCGAAGCTCAACGTCAACCGTGCCGAAACTCAGTTTATCCGCTTCTGTCAACACAATCGCTTTACCGTATGCGATACGCACGCCGCCGACGAAAGTTCCGTTGGTCGAGCCGGTATCGGCAACCATCAGCTGACCGTCGTCGCCCAAAACAAGCGCGGCGTGCAGCTTGGAAACGCTCGTATCATCGAGCCATAAATCGTTTTCTTTTGTTCTGCCGACGCTTTTTCTCTCTTTCGGGGAGAAAGCGAGTTTGACTTGTTTCCGTTGATTATTAACGGTGAACGATGCGATGAAAATTTCTTTTTCCGGTTCCGCAATTTCATTTTCCGGTGAAGATATGACGATATTTTTTAAATCGGGAACGGTAACATTTACTTCGAGTTCATCTGCTTCTTCATCGGCAAATTTATCGAAGCTCGCCGAGAGCTTTACGCCTTCGGTAAAATAATCGGGTTTTATTTCAAACTGCATCGGCGCGAAAGTGTGATAACGCCGGTCGTTAATGTGGTCAACAGCGGCGGTCAGCAGTTCTATTTGGAGCTTTTTCAAAGACTGTTCGGCATCAACCGAGAATTTGTCCCACTGCATTTTGAGTTTAATATGGTGTGGAACAACCTTTCCCTTTTCGCCCAAATCCTGCGCTTCGGCATCAAGTAGTATTTTTAATTTTTCAATCAGTTCGCTGGTCGCCAGACTGCTCGAAGGCTTCCAGTTTCTGCCCGTGAACCGGTCGAACATATCACCAAGTCTGGTCAAAATACCGCGCACTAACCAGTCAGGCGATAGTTTTTTTTTTGTCGGAGACGGAATATTGTCGGACATTCTATGACTTTATACCAATTAAATTCTAGCGAAAATTTTCTACTATTTTAGCGGTAAAACTAAATATTTGTAAAATTTTTATTCCTCAATGATATTTTAATTTAAGTAGTCGTTCAGAAATAGGTTGGACTATTTGTTGAAATGGGTAAAACAAAAGTAATTCAATTAACCGATGAGCAGCGGCAGGAATTGGAAAAAGGTTATCGAAACGGGAACAGTCACGGGTTTCGGGCGCGGTGTCAGATGGTTTTGTTAAAGAGCGAGAAACGCACTTCGGTTGAAATCACGAAGATTCTTGGCGGTTGTGAAATGGCGGTCAATAATTGGCTGAAACGCTACGCAGAAGAAGGCATCAAAGGCTTGGAGGTGCGACCGGGACGCGGACGGAAAGCCATTTTACAAGAGCGGGATTTGGAAGTCATCAAGGAACAGGTAAAGTTGGCGCGGCAGCGGATTTCACTGGCGCGGGCGGAGTTGGAGCGGAGTTTGGAGAAGCCGTTTTCGCACTCGACGCTCAAGCGATATTTGAAAAAAACGGTAGCCGCTACAAACGAATTAGAAAACGATTAAAGGGCAAGCCGAACGAGCAAGTCTATCAAGTCAAAAAAGAGGTTTTAGGCAGATTCGAGCAGATGAGTCGGAAAGGTTTGATAGATTTGTATTACGGTGATGAAGCCGGAGTCAGTTTAGAGCCGAACGTGCCATATGGCTGGCAGTTTCGGGATGAAGCCGTGGCGATGCCGACAGCCAAAGGCACAGGCATTAATTGTTTCGCGCTGGTGAGCCGAAGCAATCGGAGTTGGACGGCGACGAGCGAGCAGACAATGAGCGGCGGCTTTGTGATGGAACAACTTGAGCGATTTAGCTTTTCTATCAGAGAAATAACGGTTGTGGTTTTGGACAATGCGCGGATTCATCACAGCAAACAAATCAGGGAAAGAACCGAAGCGTGGCAGGCGCGAGGGTTGTTCATCTTTTATTTGCCGACCTATTCGCCGCATCTGAACATTAGCGAGACTCTCTGGCGAAAGCTGAAATACGAATGGCTCGCACCGGAAGATTACACTTGCCGGGAACAATTGAAGTATTCAGTCAAACAAGCATTGTCAGCATTTGGAAAAAGTCTGCGGATAAAGTTTGCAGAGTTCAAGTCAATCTAACTTAAT
>Ga0136618_10000062_pt1 | contig 25339 bp, 20 predicted proteins | sample AntDrymUQ3302106_2_FD_104805 | JGI IMG/M metagenome (GOLD analysis project Ga0136618, IMG submission 104805) | Polar desert sand microbial communities from Dry Valleys, Antarctica - metaG UQ330 (21.06) | ecosystem: Environmental > Terrestrial > Soil > Desert | place: Antarctica: Dry Valley... | reverse complement strand
CCGCGTCTCTATTGGTAAGCGGGTTGTCTCGCGCTAAGAGGCGCTCGATGCGGACGAGCCGTCCGCGCTCCGACTCGGAGGCGGTTCGATTTTTGGTCGCACTCAACTGAAAATCGCTATAAAGGTTGACGACATAAAGAAAAGAGTCGCCCGAAGGACGACTCTAAATCTACCGATAATAAAGGAATAAATGGCGGAGCCGACGGGACTCGAACCCGCGACCTCCAACGTGACAGGCTAAAATTCTTTGTTCCAGACATGGCTTAACTATCTGCTTTTTCAGGCGGTTAGCAAAAATCAGCAACTAGGTGAAAACTTAGTTGCTTTATTTATGCGAGGTTTTTTAGGCACGTTTTGGGGTACATTTTGGACAAATTTGAATCCGTTTTGAAAAAAGTCTTTTCCATAAAACAAAAACTCGTTGTATAATCGCGCCACTTAAACCTTGGCTACCAAACCATCTTATTGAGAACGTGCTATGAGAGCCTTATTTCTTATCGGAGTATTTCTTTTAGAACAAGCTGTTCTCGCAATTTATTTTGGCGTAACGAATTTTTGCGTTGCTATATTAATTCTTGTTGGCTTGACATTGACTATCAGCGGTCTTAGTGGTTGCAAATCATCTCGAATTAGATTGGCTGGGTTCGGTTTAATAGAAATTGGAATTTTATTTTCCATTAGCGTAATTTTATGTTTTTACACTGTTCACATCGTTTCTTACGGTTCTGCTGAATACCGGAAAGAACTTGATATATCTCACTTTGCAGTTACAACTTTTGATGTCGGACTCCTTACATTTTTAGCTGTTTTCTTTTTAGGCACAGGATTATTTTTATTGAATCCCCCTGATTTAACAGCAAGGAGAACAAAGATGAAATTTGGTAATGGTAGTAATACGTGGAAAAAAGCAAACCCAACAGGTAAAGGAAAAGGACTAAATTATACTGACGAAACAGAATATGGAGATTCGCAATCTATGGATAATCTCAGCGCGGATTGGAACGTTATTGACCAAGCATTATGGGATATTATGAACGCCGATACGACGCTCCGGTCAGTTATGAATACCGACCAAAATCTAGCCAGTAAAATCCAAGCAACTTTTAATTTTTACAATCCACAATCAGGTGTGTTCACTTCTTGGGCGACGAGATTGCGTGGTGAAGGTAGAACCAAACTGCTTGAAGTCCTTAATAAAGAACAACAATTGCTTATCCAACAGGCGGCATTATTTGAATCGCAGGTTAGAAACGGTGTCAGAGAACAGGTTGAATTTAAAATGTTTTTAGCGCAAAACGCGATGGAGCTGCTTTCCCTAAAAACAACAGCAGAATTGCATAAAAAAGCATTTGAAAAGGAGATGGTTCCAGAGGATTGGTCGAAGGTGCGCGTTGCTCAGGAAACCTCGAAAATTCGAATGGAAGAAGAACAAATCCTAGCCGATTTACAACAAAAAAGTGAACAAGAAGCCTTAAACCGAAAGTTAAAAGAGGAAACAGAACGTGCGGAAAGGCTGCGAATTGAAGAAGAAGAACGAATTAAAAGAAATCTTGAATCTGCTATCGCCTACAAAAGAAATGAAGATACAATCACTAATAATTTAAGGAAAGAGCTTGAAGACACGATTATCGAATTAGAAATTTTAGAAAACAGAACTGATTTAGGAGTATTGACTAAGGCTAAATTACTTGCCGTGAAAAACAATAAAATTGAGAACTTGGAACACAGGATTAAAGCACGCGAGGAAAAAGCAAAATCTGATGAAGAATCCTACTTATGATTTTTTCAAAATGATGCACGGGAAGACTCTTGACGAGATCGGAAGAGAAATTCCTTCGGCAGACACCACCGTTGACCGCGCGATGAAACAGCTCGTAAGTCGCTATCCGCTTCGTCTTTTGGGCAGAAGTCAGGAAGGCGATGTCTATATATCAGAAGAAGAACGCGAATCCAACTATCACATTATCGGCGCACCCGGTGAAGGAAAATCAAAATTTTTAGAGTATAACATCCGGCAGGACATTAAACTTGGGAATGGATTATGTTTGCTTGATCCGTCGGAATTTGGCGATACCTGCAAGAAAGTCCTGCGGTATTGTGCGTTGAAAGACATTAAAAACGTTGTTTATATTGACCCTAAAACAATCCGATCCGGCAAAGTCGCCTGTATTCAGCCGCTAAATCCCCAATATCCAAAACAATCGGTATTCGGTGTAATGGAAGCCGTCAATAATGTGTTTGGAGTTGGAAAAGAAACCGAAACGCCGCGTATCAGAAAATACCTTCCGGCAGTGCTTAGGCTTCTATTAAAAAACAATCTTACATTATATGAATCGCAAATTTTCAGAAGATACACCGATCCGAAAAAGATTTCTATTCTCGATTTTGACAATGATTCGCTCACTGTAAAAGACGCTTTCCGAAACCAATATACGTTTGAGAACTTTTTTTCTTCTACCGTGAATCGGTTTGATTTATTCTGGCAGGAGCCGCTTTCCTTGATGCTTGGGGCTGATACCGGAATAGATTTTATAAAAATGATTCGTGATAAATGGATTATTCTCGTTAATCTTCATTCCAGCTCATCATTTTCAGAGATGGAATCAAGTTTGCTGGGAATTTTGATAGTCAGCCAAATTATCCAAGCAGTTGATACTCTGCGGGAAAACCACTGGAAAGGCGTTTATTATTTATATATGGACGAGGCTGGCAGATATGCTTCGCCGCAAATAGAGCCGCTGCTTACTTATAAAAGAAAAACCGGACTTAGATTAATGCTAGCGCATCATTATTTTGGGCAGTTTGATAATAAAAAAGATGTCTTAAATTCGATAAAGCAAGGCGCGAGAATAAAAATTATGTTCAATACGCCGAGTCCTGATGACCGATTAGAGATGGTTAGGGACTTAGGTTATGGCGGTGATATTCCGCCTATGCTGGCAAGTTACGCCAACTCGGATCTACCGAAGCAATATGCGATTGTAAAGAAAAACAAGGAACCGCCTGTTAGAATTAAAGTCCCCAACGTTGCAGACATTACTCAAATTTCAGATAAGCAATTAGAAGAGTATATTCGATCACTGCAATTCCAGCCTTGGTATTTCAGCGAACAAGAAATTAAAGACCAAATCAATGCTCGAAGCATACGAACGAATATTAAAAGCTCTCAATTGGGAAAAGTGGATGAGTCCGAAACAGTTAGCTCGCCTCCTGTATCCCGACCTATACAGAGAGAATTGGAGAAAGCCATACGACCGGATAATAAAAAACGTCCAGAGCCTCCGCCAAAAAGACCTATTAAAATATAAGGATTACGGACTTGGAAAGGATAATTTATGGGCATTAAAACCTCACAAGCTGATTCAGGAGTTCGGCTATACCCCGCCTAAATCTGAAATTCACACATTCAAATATGAACACGAAAAAGCGTGTGCAGATGTTTTCGTTACGCTTGCCTTGTCAGGCAAACTCTACGGGTGGGAACAACACAAGAAAATCAGTAAAAACATCATTCCAGATCGGACAGCGGATTTTAACGGGACGGTTTATATTGAAGTCGAAATGGGCAGCCAGGACAAAATCCGCCAAAAAGCCGATGCTTATAAGCGATACTTTCAGGACACACGAGAACAATTTAACGTTTGGTTTTTAGTCAAAGAGCAGTGGCAATATGATTCAGGATTAGAGAGTTTGCGCGACTTCTCAAGTCATTATTCCATCGAATTACTAGACGTATTTAACAAGCAAAAGAGTTCCGATACGTCTTCCGATACAATTTCCGAGTGAGTGACGGCAGATTTTGAGACAAGTCAAATATTTACAAGCATTTATAAAGTCGTTACGGAGACGATTTAATACAGTAATTGGTGTTTTGGCGGTAGCCGAATAAAGCCCTCTCTCGTTCGGGCATAAGCTAGGAAGTTGAATTGGTTATTACGTTTTGTAGCGGTGTTTTTATAAGGTTTTATAAGTTTGGTTTGTTGTGTTTTTTTGTTACTAATTTTGTGATTGGCAATTGTTGTTTGGATTGTTAGTTAGATGAATTGGTAATAAGTGTAAGGAGAATATGATTAAGTTTCATGAATTTTATCATGAGTTTTAATTATGGTCTTGGTTTTTGTTTTGGTTGATTTGATTTGGGTAGCGGATGAAGCTGGGCATTGGAAGCCCAGACCCCAGAAAAGACAAAAGAGAGTTTTCAAACCCGTCCTGATTTTTTTAATTGGTTCTTGTCCGTTGACTAGCTCGGAGCCTGTCAGCTGCCGAAGAACCGTAATTAAATGAAAGGAATTATATGTATCGGTATAAGTATATTTATTTGAAGTGTGAGAGAGCGCATGAGAAGCATATACCGCAGGTAGTGTTTGCGTATAGGTTGTGCGTAATGTTTACGCTTGGTAGTTTTGCCGGGTTTGTGATTAGTAGTTTATTGAGTTAGTCAGTTGATTTTGTTAATTCCTTTCACTTACGGTTTCTTAATTTTAGCTGACATCCGAGCGAGTAAAGGACTACGGCTATTATAAAAATCAGAACTCGCCGCGCCCGAAAGAGCCGAATACAGCGTTTACGTTAATTTAGTAAGCATCACTCACAGGTCTAGGCATTGTATCAGCCACCTTACGGCGTCAAGAAAAAGTAGCTATTTATTACTCGCCTTCGGCTGCGTCATAAATCTACTTTCTTGACTCTCGTAAGGAATTCGGCTGATTTTTGCCAGACCGCAGCGAGTGATGCCAGATGAGCTTGTTGCTTTATTATTTGCTGGTGGAAGGTTCTTTATGAAGAAGTTTGAGCTAGGTAAGGTGTTTATAACGCCGGGTGCAATGGAGGAGATGAAGAAACTTGGTGCTAATGCGATTCGGTTATTAGGAAGACATCAAGGCGGTGATTGGTCTGAGATGGATATTGAAGATCAAAAGGAGAATGAGTATTCGATAGGTAAAAGTTTACGGATATTTTCAAGCTATACGATCAAAGGGTATCGCCTTATTGAATCAGGTCGTCCGTGTTCAACCTGGGAAGTTGAAGGAGTTAGATTTTGGGTTATCACTGAAGCAGACAGAAGCGCGACAACGATTCTTTTACCGAGTGAGTATTAAATCTCTGAATTCTAAATTTAGCCCCGTTTTCGGCGGGGCTTTTTTATTGATTCGTTTAATAAAATGAGTAGCCACCTTTCAAATTTGCAATCCGTCACCGCTTGTTCTCAAGTGTTGCAATGCTTCGCAATCATATAAGCGAACATCAAAAGCAACTGAAGCACTTTTAATAATTGCATTGCAAATTACGAGCGCACTGTTTCTCATAAGTGCTGAATTTGTTTTCTGCATTTTAACATTGTTGGCTGTGGATAACTTATTTTTATTTTTAAGTTATAATTAAGGAGTAATAAATTAATCAAATAAATATAATGAAAAATCAAAAACTGATTGCGTTAATTATCGGCGCAATCGTATTTGGGGGACTTGGGGGAGTTCTTATAGATAGAAAAACTTCTCTATTTATACATGGTCAAAAATCGGAAGCTTATTCAGAATTCATGGAAGAAAGTGAGCTAGATGGTGGATTTGGAACAGCCTTTTGTAAATCAAATGAAGAGGTTGTAAAAGTAGGTAGTGATAGTAGAGGAAATTTGGTTTACTGTAAAAACCCAAACGGTCGTACTTATATAAGACGCGGAGAAAATATAGAATAATGATTTAAGAAGGTCACAAAGATCGTTTCAATTCTTGCCAGTATAGATCATCCTTGTAGTTTTGCAATCGAAGCCGTTCTTTTGATTCATTGAAGGTGGCTTCGACTTCATCACGATAAGGCGTTTTCATTACCAATTCATTCCACCTTTCCTAAAGAGTTTTTCTGTCCAAAGAACGGGCTTTTATTTTGTGTATCATAATTCATCATATAATTGAAATGATGTCTATGATCCGCACAATTTATGACAATGCAACTAATAGAAAATAATATGTTGCGAATCAACAATTTTCTCCTGTTAATAGACATTCGGCGGTCGGTTTTTTCGTCGCCGCTTTTACTGGTGTCGGAGAGGTCGGGCGTGTCGGAACGGGTGAAGTCGGTTTTTGAACAGAAGTATTGCGTAATTTGTCTTGTTTTAGCGCAGTTTGAGAAGGTTGTCGCACAAGCGTTTCGGTTTCCGGCGCGACCGGCATCAAATCACCATTTCCTGGCAGTTGCGAAGGTGGATTAGTTTCTGGTGCGGTTGTTAGCGTTGTGGATGACGAAGGCGGATCTCGCTGCGGCATCGTTACAACTTTCGGTTTTTGCTCTTTAGTTTCAATTTTAGAATTATTTGCATTTTGTAATTGATTAGTTTCAGATTTGCCGCTTAAAAGCCAATAAACTGTTCCAATCAATCCAAACATTGCAACCACAATAATCAGACCGGATATTAATATCCATAGTTTTATAGAAGTTTGCGGTTCACGCTTAAATATCTCCGTTGGTTGAATTTGTGTTCGAAGATTTTCTATCGGTGGAGGTGGAACAAATTGTTGAATCGGGGGCGTATATGACATCTGCAACGTTTCGCCGCAACCGTTGCAAAATTTATTTTGGTCTAAATTTTCTTTACCGCATTTCGGACAAAACATATTTTACTCTCAACTTGAACGGAAATTAACGAATTTATTTGAATAAAGCATTGTAATAATTTGGTGCAAACTATCTACGCTAGGCTTATCATTGGTGTTAGAAGAAACCGTTTGCGTGAGCTATTTCACAGCCCAGTGCATCGAATTCCAGCAGGTTATTGTCCGACTTTAAATTTGTTCCTCATCCAACAACCACACTTTTAAGTCTGATTAGATGTAGATTCAATTCCATTTTCATTTGCTGATCGCTCCGTCAAAATAAGATTTCAAGCAATTTCCGCAAAATGCTCAGTCATTTATCGTTTTTAAGCACAACCAAACTGTGTGAAACAGATTGAGATGCTTTGTTATTTGCGACTAAGCCTATTTCAGTTTTGACTCAGCTTTCAGACTTTCTAGACTTGATTCCGAGCAGCTCATAAGTTGGCATTACCAGTGCGTGACGAGCCCCGAAAATTTGTAATGAGCTTGTAAATAAATTGAATCTCTGGTTGGCAAGCTTTGCACATAATCTTGCTATGCCGAACTATAGAGCTGGTCGAAGAGGAAAATAAAACAACTGCCGAAGAATTATAAAAATGAAAATCATTTTTGTCTTCTTTGTCTTTTTTGCCTTTTTTATTAGGCAATAAAACCTTAGTAGCTAACCGCCAAGAGCCGTCGTAGCCATTTTCCATTTTTAACTCAGTTATTTTGCTATAAGGTACTTTGAAATCTAGTTGCCCTGTGCCGGACATATCTTCAACCCTTCGTTCTCCTTTGTTATAAAACGCAATCGTGTTTTGAGTAAGCTCAAGATCTCCAAACTCAAGAGTTTCACCATAAGGTCCTTTCAGTCTTCGACGCCCGAAAGGTAAACGCAAAGTTTCGCCTATCGAGATAGCGTAAACCAAATACTCGAAGCTGCCGTCATATTCTTTGAGGGCATACAATGAAAGACCGATGCGAAGATTCGCACGCGCATTTGTTGGTTCAATCGCTAGCACCTCATTGCAAAGAGCAATTGCGTTTTGAAAATTACTCGACGAATACGATTGATCAGCCTCATCCAAAAGCTTCGGGATATTAATTTGATCCAGGAAAATCTGTATATTTTTTGTTTGACCGGGCGCAATATATTCGTTTTGGGTTGCGCTCTTGTAACCTGTTTTCCAAGCGGTAATCTGATAATTGCCGGCATCAAGTGACAAAGATCTGACTTCATTGGAATACGGCGTACCGACACCCTCGATTTCTATTGTCGCGCCTTGGATATTGGTTGTAATGTTTAAAATTCCTGGAAAAGCAACAAGAGGCATTTGAAGCGATTCTCCCGATCCGGCTTTCAAAGTTACGGTTTGGATGGCTGCTCGATAACCATTTAAACTAATCTTAACAGTATAGCGGGCAGGCTTTAGCGAAGAAATATAAAGTGAGCCGTCACTTGCCACCTGACCGAAACGCTTTCCGTTAAGCGTAACCAGGGCGCCGGGTGCGGAATATATTGAAACACTAGCCATTCTGGGACGCGGCTTTGGGGTGGTTTGGGGGATTGGTGAAGGTGTTGACTTCGGCGTAGTTGGGGTTCGTGTTCGTGTTGGTGTTAGTCGTGGTCCGGGAGGTCGGCAAGGGGGTAAGCCGGGAACTCCACATGTTTGTGCTTGTACTTTGTCAACACCAAACGCTAAATACAAATTTAGGGCTGTCACCGCTAATAAAACTACAAGAATTCCTTTTCGCATTTTTTACTCCTTTCACTTATTCACGTGTTGAACGCAGCGAAAGCCAGTGCGGTTATAAGTTTCCGCGCCGGTCGCCCGCCATCCGATGCGATATGTCGTTGTCGCAAAATCCCTTATCGTTTCAAAACTTCCGCCGCGAATTGTCTTCAAATTTTCCTTTCCGGCAAAATAGTCGCTCAAAACGCCGTTCGGATAAGCCTTAAAATCGCTTGCCGTCCATTCTCCGGCGTTGCCAATCAGATCATAAATTCCGAATGGCGAGGTGCCTTTAAAGTTACCGACTTCAGCAAAGGCTTGGCTTCCGATGTTAGCTTGACCTTGTTTCCAATCATTTCCCCAGGGATAAAGAAAATTACCAGATCCCCGCGCTGCGAATTCCCATTCTTCTTCAGTCGGGAGACGCTTGCCAGCGTTTTTACAAAAGGCATTTGCATCTTCCCAATTCACGCCTACCACCGGATATTTGGCTTGACTATTCGGATAGCTGCCACTTCTCCATTCAAGCGGCGGTTGACGCCTTGTCAATTTAATAGATTCGGCGTATTTCTCGTTTGTAACTTCATAGATGTCCATAAAAAACGGGTTGACCGTCACTTTATGCGCGGGCTTTTCCTCTTCCAAACTCCCGTTGTCGCGTCCCATCATAAATTCCCCCGCTGGTACAAAAGCCATTCCTTCGTATGAACGCGGTGACGAGCTTTTAGTTCCAGCTATGTTTGGAGTTGATTGGGTTACGGAACTGTTTGGTGTTGATTGGGCTACCGAAGTGTTTGCTGTGTTCGATAGAGTTATTTCACTGTTTTTGTTAAAGAACCAGTTTGCAGCCCAAACCAATCCGATTACTGCCGCTACGATAGCTAAACCCATAACCAAAGGGTTAAGAGAAGGTCGGGGTTCAGGTTCAATCGTTCTCGGTTGCGTAACTTTTAATTGAGAACTATCTACCGGCGGCGAAGTAAATTGCTGAATCGGCGGAGTAAAGGACACCTGCAGTGCTTTGCCGCAACCGTTGCAAAATTTATTTTGGTCTGAATTTTCTCTTCCGCATTTCGGACAAAACATTTTTACTTCTCAATTTGAATAATAACGAGATTTAAATTGATTTCATTTTGCGAAAATTTAACGCTTATTTGCGGGCATTAACGCCTCACGAGGCATTTCCATTTTGATTGAAAGAACTTTTTCCTTTCGCGTAAAATCAAAATCCTGCAAATTCTCGGCGTCATTCGTTTTCACCATTCCCGACAAACTTTTCATCATATTCAAAGCTCCGGCTGCAACCAGCGCGCTTTTTTCATCGCGCATTAAGACGCAAAGATTGACCGCGTATTTTTGGCTTTTCGAGCCGTGCGCCACTGTAAAACCAGCGCCTTCGGCAATGTTCATTTTCTGGAGAATGTCGCCGATTGCGCCTAAACCGAAGAGTGACATTGCGCCCGCAGTTACCGACAACGCCGCGTCAGCCATTTCGAGCGTTCCTTCGGGTGCGATTAAGAACGCGGTCACCGGACTTTTGCTGCCCGTCATTGAGGCTTTAATTTTTTTGAAAGCCACGGCGTTTTGGATGCTTTCGCTCGAATTTTTGGCAGTTTGCAAAGCGGCGGAAACTCCCCGGCGTGTTCCCGCAATCAACACGCCGTTTTGCGGCAAAGCTGCGTAATCATCACCGCTGGCGTAAATTTTTGTTCCGTCATTCGATTCTTCGCTCCAACCGTCAGATTTAAGCCGTTCAACGACTTCTCGCCTGTCAAACTTGCCGCGCATCAGCAACGCCGCCTTTGTTCCGTTATCGCTGAAAACTACAAACTCGCTGACCTCCGCGCTCTCTACACCGAAACGCCGTGTCTGCGCTTCAAATTCATTGCCGGTGAATAATAATTTCAAATCGTTGTCGTTTTTGACCGACGACCAATTGACAATCAAAAGTGCCGTGCTGTCGGACGGCACTGAATCAAGCAAACCGGTTTCGCGTCGACTGCAACTGTTACCGCCAAACAGCAAAATGCAGCAGATTCCAAAAAACAATAAAAGTTTTCCTTTTAGCATCTGAACGCTCCGTAAACTTTATCTCGTTTAATCAAAATCAATTGAAGTTCTGCGAACCTTTCTATTTCCTTCATAAACTTCTGGGTAGCTGTTCACCCACCCGACATCGCCACTTTCCGGGTCTTTTCCGTATTCGCCGTATTTACTCGGATCCATACTGTTACCGTAAGCAGTCACTTCGATTTGGTACCAATCAGTCGTGCCGCCGAGCGAGTTTGGAACAGTTGTCACGTCGAGAATTGTTACTTTGGCACCCCTGTAATGCGTTCCTATCCACGAAGAGTCTTTGCTTGCTGATTCCCGAAGATTGGCATCTCTGGAAAGAGTGCCTGTTTTCCCGATTCTACTGTCAGAGCTTGACTTATTCGGAGTTTTGGAAACCGAAACTTCTGAAGCGGAAGACATATTACTCGAACGGCTGTTCAACATTCGGGAATTGGAAATTACGGCTGAATTGGAGTATGCGTTTGAATTATAGGAAGAGCCGCCCGAAGATTTTGAAATATTTGAAACGACAGCCATAATCATAAAAAGTGCGAAAACCGCACCGATGCCGATGACGATATTCCGCATATTATTGTTTGCAGCGAAACTTGCAATCTGAGGAGTTTGCGCCTCGTAGGTTAAAACATCAGCGGCTTTTCTCGGTGGCGGAGGTGGCGGAGGCACAAACGCTTTTTTAACGGCTTGCCCGCATTCGCCGCAAAAATCTGACTGGGGCGGAACGGGCGTGCTGCAGTTTGGGCAGAGCGAGCCGAGCGTCTGTGTTTTATTAACATCGGTTCCTGGTTTGGAAATTGGTACATCTCCTCGCAATTGATACCGGCATTTTCCGCAAAAAGACGAGCTTATCGGATTTTCCGTACCGCATTGAAGGCAAATCTGCATCGCGTTTGCGGCAGTTCCAACTTTCTGTCGCGCTTTAGCGGCTACCGTTTTTTCCAAACAAAACGGACATTCAGAACGCGGCGTAAGAATTTCTGCTTCAATCTCTTTGCATTGATGTAAAACTAAAGCACTGTTTTGCGGAGTCATTTGACAAGCCGGGCAAGCCGGTTCAATTCCGTCCGCATTTATCGTGTAACTTTTGCCTTTAGTCTGCGCTAACGACTCAAAACTAATGATTTTGCAATTAGCGCAAACAAACCGCTTCGAGATTTCGTTTCCGCAGCCGTAGCAACTGTTACGCGCCTTCTCACCTTTGTCTAACTTACTCGGCGTGAATGTTTCGCAGTTGCAGCAAAACTCCCAAAATTCAGAGTTCGGAAAACCGACCGAAAGCGCGTGTTCGGTAATTTCGCAGAGAATCTTCGAGCTTTCGGCAACTTCAAAAGCAGCTTCGTGAGTCGGGCAAAAAATGCGTAAAGTTCTTTTATCTGACATAAATTTATCTGACTTCCAATTCGCCTTGCTGCGCCAATTGCCAGCCGCCGTTAACTCGATTGACCGTTGCTGGCTGGCGAATCCAAACGCTTCCGGCTGTCGGACGGGCGCAGGCGTAATAATTCTCAAAATAGCTTGTGTAGTCGCCTTTCGTCTGAAAAAAACCGAAACTCGGCACGAGATAGAGCAAATTTCCCGCTGTCGAATCGTCGCGGACAACCAGCAAACCTCCTTCTTTTTCGCCGTCCTCAACGAGTATTTTTTCCTTGTAATCGTATTTAACGGGGATTGCACCGTTTTTGACTTTTGCAAGATAATCGTCAACAGTTATGGGAAACTGCGGCACTTCCGTTGGGTGTTGATATGCGCTTATTGTTGGCGGAGGCGGCGCGGCATAAGAAGCATTTTGGCTCATCTGTTTCAGGCTGCTGATTTCAGACTTTTGCTGCGCTATCTGTTGGCTTAAATTTTTTGAAACTTCCTCTAGTTGTTTAATTTTTTCACCGTTAGTTCTTTGTTGTTTTTCCAAACGATTGAATCCTCCGGCAATGTCTTCCCGCTCACGCTGTTTATTGCGGCGCAAGAAATAAATTCCTGCTCCAATACCACCGAGAATAAGCAAACCAGCAAGACCGATTAATCCCCATTTAATTAAAAAACCTAACCAATCTTCTTCTGCTTCGTTGTTCTTTTTATCATTAACAGATTCAACCTTAGGTTTTCGGTTAGCGCTAGCATCTCTTTGAAAATTCGGCTCATCCATTTCCGAAGATGATTCTTCATTTGGATTAGGAGGTTTTATCTGAGAACTTGGTGCAGGCTTAGGCGAAATTCCTGTTGAACCGCTTGAAGGTTTATTACTCGGTATTGGAGTAGAAGGCTTCTTACTGGACGCAGGTGTCGGTTCTTGTCTGGCTAATACTTTGTTGACGTTAATGAATTCGCTGCCGATAAACAAAAGCAACATCAGAACCAGTGAAAAAATTTGTTTTTTATTTTTCATTATTCTTAATCCTCGTTTTGGTTATTACCGTTTAAATTGCTGTCCGCCAATTTATCGAGAGCGTCGTTGACCGAATCCTGCGGATATAAAATCTCCGATAAGAAATAGTTTATCGGCACGAGATTTAGCCGCTCGCCTTCGGTTTGCAGTTTGTCGGAAATGCTCTTGACGACTTGCGAATTGAGCCGCATCCACATTCCTTCGGGCGAATTGTCTTTGCCGAATTTGCTCGTGTTGCCGACTGCCGTAAAAATACTCAAAGTTTCGTCAAACGGATTTTTCAGTTCGTCGGGCTGCGCAAAATCGCGGCTCGTGATTTCAGAGAATCTGCCGAAAAGCTCGCGGAAATTGTCGTAACTCCAGCGGTCGCACCAGCGCACGGTTTTCGGCTCCGAGCGGTTTATCGCCAAATCGGTAATCGTAATTCCGGCGAACGGAGCGGTGTCGGCGGCGGCTGTATTTTTTGAGCCGTCAGACAACGCGCCAAGCGCTACGCTGGTTTTGGCTTTGCTCAAGCTGTCTTCGTTGAGCAAATCAACGCTTTCGAGGTGTATTTTTTCCAGAAACGGCTTTTCTTCTTCGGTTACAACGCTTGCCAGACGTTCTTTTAACAAATTCAAAATATCTTTCGCCTCGCGCAACAAAATCGGCGACTTGCGCTGCAGTTCGGCAAACATAAGTAACCCCCAGCCGTTGCCGCCCAGAATGAGTTTGATGCCGTCGTTAAGCATAATTTTCTGGTCAATGACAGTCGCGCACGCCTGCAGTAGCGCATACGTGAGCAAATGATGAAAGAAAAGGCGCGAACGGTAACGCTGATATGAAACCTTACCCATTCTCTGATGTAAAACTTTTTCCTCCAACTCCTCAAACTTTCTTTCATCAAGTTCATTGATTTCGAAAGCATAAAACGAGCCGAGGTCATTCGCCAATTCGTTCTTAATGCTATCTAAATCGAAGTCTTCGTGTCTTCCTAAAATAAACCAATTCAGATTTTTGCGAAAATCAGCCGCGCCCGCTAGTTTCGTATGCGGCTCAAAATTTTTCTTGGCAAATTGAAAGAAGGTTTTTCCAGCAACTTTTAAGCTGTCTAGAACAAGAAATTCGTTTTGGTGTCGAATAGCGATATCCGCCGTACCACCGCCGATGTCCACAAAAACTTCGAGTTGACTACGTGTTCCTTCGCTGCTCATTGAACGAGCAATGGCTGAACTTTCATCTATCTTGCTGTAAATGTCGTTGATGTCGGCATCGAGAGGTTCGCCGTAGCAGTAATGGCGAATTTTTCGAATCGCTTCTTGCGCTTTGTTGTGGTAAGTATTGCCGTAATTGGACGAAAAAGCGAGCGGGTAAGTAAAAACGTAATTTTCAATCCGTGCCTGCCGTTTAAAGAAAACTTCGCCATGAGCATAAAGCAAAACCATTTCCAGAAACAACGACCGCCACGGACTTCTAGTATCCATGCTCCATTTTAAGTTCGGGTGCGTACGCCATTCTTTCGTGAAACCTCCACTGGCGAACCGGTCGTTAATCCCTTGGTGAAGACTTGGAATATCAGTTTTGAAAAGGTGTTCAAGACGCAGATTTTCCGAATCGGTAACCGGCAACCGGTCATCGCTCCGGCGAGATAAAAGAATTGTAGGAAAAAATCCGCGATTTCCGCTCCATTTCTTGGGGAAAAATCCTGGTTTTTCAGTAGGCAATTCTCGTCCCCAGAGTGGACGCGGAGTAACGGAAAATTTCATAACTTCTGGTTTTCGGTCCTTTACTTTAACTGCCAGACAAGTGTTACTCGTTCCAAAATCCACCGCAAGGGTCGCCTCCTTATCAGGGTCGTGATCAACTTCTTCAAAATCGGAAAGAAACAAAATTCCGCGCTCTTTATCCGCGGCGTCTTTGAACAATAACGCTTTCGGGCGATTCGGCACGTTGCCTTCTCGGTGCAGGACATTTATGTATTCGTCTTCTTCGAGTTCGATTTGCTGACCGAGCCAGCCGTTTTCGTCAATCAGGTGCCAGCGCCCGCTAGTTTCCTTATTTCCGGTGCCGTGTGCTGTGTAAAGTTTCCATTGCAGCGAAACATCCGGCGGATACATCGCCAGAAAGGTTGTCGTTAAATTCGACAGCAGAACCGGCTTGCTGCGCCACGCGACTTCTTTACCCAGAATGGTAAAATTCCACTGCGCTCCGCCGTCGGCGGTTGGCTCCGACCAGATGTTTTTCATTTCCAGGAAAACTTCTGCGAAATGCTGGAAAAATTCGTGTTTGAGCGGAGCGAGACAAACCGCTTTTTCCTGCGGGCGAAGCGTGCTGTCCTGTAAAGCGATTTCGTGTTTGAAGCTGATGTGGCTGGCGAATTTTTCCGCGTCGCGCTGAACCTTGCAGAAAAAAGGCGCGTGCGCCAGAAACAAATCTTTGAGCAGAACGATTTCGTCGCCTTCTTCCAAAAGACAAACGTGCTTTTTGCCGGCGAACTCGACGCTGATTTGCCGCGCTCCATTCGGCATAAAATCGGTGGGCGCGGGAAGTTCGGGTGAGATTTTCGTCTTCATCCACGGCGGCTGATAGCCCAAAGGCAAATCAGTCAGCAGGAAATAAGTTTTGCCGCCGTTTTTGTTGGTTTTTTGCAACGGATATTCGCGCAGAAGTTCAGCCGGGTCAATCGTTTTCGGAATGCGCGTTTCCCACTGGCTCGGATGCGGTGGTAGAGTTTTTACCTGACCGTAAAATGCGCCGAAATTTTGATTACAGAAATTCTCTATTTTCTCTTTGAGTTCACGGCGCGGCAAAACATTCGGAAGCGAGCGCAGGTGAGCGTGAAATTCATTTTTGTAATAATCGCTTTCGAGCAAGAGAGCGGCGGCTTTTGTCCAAGACAGACGATTGTCTTCAAGATACGGTTTGAGACCTTCGCTTCGCTCCCAAACTTCGCGCCCGCGACTCGGAAAAAAAATGATTTGCGGGTAATACGCCCCGACTGTCACGCGGTCAGATGTTTGTAAAATACCGATTGACTGCAATTCGCTCTCGTCGCGGCTGCGCGGATATGTTCCCGACAAAGCGAGCCACAAATCTTTGTCGAACTCACTTTGCAAAAGCCGCTGGTCAAAGTTTTCGAGATGCAGAACACCAAAATAATGCAGTAGAAAAAGCGTAAGCCATTCTTCAACGGCTCTCGCGTCGCCTTTTTCCAACTCTTTGCGAAAAGCGTAAGCGTTCGCCCAAACGGTCGGGAAAGTTTCAAAATACCGTCCGTCATATTCGGGAATCGGCAAATTGTCCGTGTTGATTGCCCTAAACCCACGCCCGCCCGCCGCGCTCACATTCGCGCCTAAAATTCCTTGGTTGAGAAAATCTTTTGCCATAATTTAATTCCTAAAACTCTTGCGTAATTTTATTAAATCTTTTGCTCTGTAATTTGTCCTCGCGCCGCGTAAATCTTTATCAAAATAGATTGTTCAACAAGTTGTCGTTTCGGGGTTACATTCAATCTCTTATTCGGCGCGGCTAACGAACATAAATCGTCAAACTAAAATTCGTTTCGCCGCGGCAATTGTTGACAAGATTAAGGTAACTATCCGCCGCTCTTGTCGTGTAGTTTGTGCTTGTCGAACCGTTGTCGAAAACGACACACCCGCCCTTTGAATCAACGGTTGCGGAAAGATATTGTCCATTTCTTGTCCTAAGAACAAAATCGCGCTTAGTTGCAATACGACCTGCGATTGTTTCTTCAACGCTTCCGCGACGAAACTTAATTCTTTCCGTTGGTAGAATACCGGAAATTGTTTGACCGACGGTTGCCGATTCAATAGACTTGTTTTTTTGCGCTTCCAGCTTTTTTCGTTCTTCGGCAAGTCTCTGTTTTTCTTTTTCAAGCGATGCTTGTTCTTCCCGCAAATTCGCTTTTTGCGCGTTTAGTCTTTCTTGCTCTTTATCTGGTTTTGTTTCAGGGGAATTGGAAGCCGCGCTCGAAACTTCGTTTTTGTCGTTTGACGAAACACCTGAATCAGACCTTATCCAAATAACAGCCGCGCCGCCAACCAACAAAGCCAACGCTCCGACAAACAAATACGCTAATAAAGGATTTACGCCTTGTCTCGGCGGATTCGCGGTTTGCTGAACATACGGCAATGATTTAATCACCGTCGCTTCTTCAATCGTGTCAAAAGCAGAAACCAGCGGTGTCCCGTCAGACAAGCAGAATTTCAAATTGTCGTCCGGGTAAGTTCGATTGCACTGTGAACATAGTTTCATCAGCCGCTCCTAAATTGGCTCTTAATTTCCCAACTGCGTCTGGCAACGATTGAAAATTTCCGACCAAACGTGGCGCAGATATTCGCCGCGCGTGAACTGGTCGCCCGGCGGACACCATTTGCCGAAATCAAGCGTCGTGAATTTGGCGGCGGAACTTCCCAAAGCATTTTCTCCTTTGGCTTCGCTGCCGAACATTTTTTTTGCCAGTTTCTTTTCAATATCCTTGATTGAAATTTCATCGGAAGCAAGATATTTCCATACCTCCTGCGTATCTGTCGCGTGCCAACCTGTCGGCGCGTTCTCTTTGTTTTCTCTAATCAGATTGAGAAGCGAATTAGAAATCATTCGCAAAGATTCGACAAAATTCGGCTGGTCGGCATTGATGCGCGATTCTTTGCCGTCGTAAAATCGGCAAATCGCAAAATCTCTGACTGAAGCTCGCACGTTTTGCCACGGAATCTGCTGCAAAACAAGATGGTTGAGCAAAGCGGTCGCCAGAAAAACTTTCTCCGCGTCAATTTCCGCTCCGCCGACTTTGTAAGAAGGCAAATGACCAAGGCGCATACTTTCCGCCGGAACATCGTAAAGCGAACTTCCGATAACGTAAGATTTTTGATTTCCGGTGTTGGCTTGCGCGAAAAAATTTAACGCCGCGAGTGCCGAAACCAATTCTGCCGAATTAAGTGGATTCTTCTGTGTCGCGCCTCCGTTACTCCACACTTTCAGTTTGTTTGGGTTAGGCTTGCCGACCAGATAAAGTTCGTCGAAGTAATCTGCGCTGTGGTCGCGGTAAAACGCCAAACCTTGTTTTGCCCGCGCTTCCATATCTTCCGGGTCGGCGTAAAATCCCTGCAAAATCTGTTTCACCAGTTCGCGTTTTTCCTCTGCCGTCATTCCGGTAAATGCCGCTTCATTGCCGTAACGCTCCACATATTGATTTATATCGCTTTCATCAAAATTTCTCCCTTCTTCCAGCGAGTTAAACGGCGGATTCGGCGGTGTCACATACGGCGCGAGCAGACTGCCGCCGATGCGCCAGCCCCAACCCTGATTCTGGTCTTTGCGAATTTTCAAAAAATTTGCCATTACCGGAACGCCGCACGCGCCCGTTCCGCCGTGCAGACTTCCGCACAAAAAGAAATTCGTCGGCGTGTTACTAAAAGCCGTGAGTCCCGCGGCGCGTCCGCCCGGTGTCGCGTCATCTTCCAATGACTTGGCAAAAATAGACATAACCGCTGCGCCGATAAAAGGTTTCTGGTAAAAACCGCGGTCAATCTGCACGTCTAAATCTTTGGATTCGTAAAAAGGCGCGAGCAGTGAAACGGAGGAATTAACGCTTTGCCCGTTGCGGCTGTGGCGTGAATCGAGAACGCCGCGTAGAGTTTTAACGGCATTATCTTGTTCACCATCTTGAGGTAGATCAAGCGGGTCGAGATACCGAACGTTCGTTTCAATGTCCATTGCCCAACGACTTTGCGCCAAAGTTCTCGTTTCGTCGTTATCGCTCAGACAACTTTGCAGTTTGCGGTATTCTTGCAGAGCTTGATTCAAATCCTCTGACGCGCCAGAGCTTCTATCCGGGTCAACGCGCCAAATCTGAAGGCTGTCGCCCGCGCTCGTCAAATTTCCGTTTTCGTCTTTGCGCGTCGGAAAACCGACTGCTAAAAGTCTTACCAATGCTTCAGCGACTTTCGTACCGCTTCCGCCGATTGCAATAAAAACATTTTTCATCTCTTTACTTCCTTAAATAAGCTCACGCCGCCAGGGGCTGACAAGATGCCCGATAACCATCAATATCAAATATAAAAACCACGCGAACAAAGTGCCTTTAACCAATCCACCGAATTGCACGTAATTGAGAAAATCGCGCGTCATATACCAGACGGCGAGAAGCACGAAGAAAATCGGAAAAATTCCAATCAAAATCAAAAGCCACGTTTGTCCGCGCGTCCAAATTTTCCGCTTGGCAATATCAGCCATAGATTTGCGAAGCGCCTTGTAAGCAAACACCAAACCGGCAGCCAATACCGCGACGACAACCGCCGTAATCAGCCAACTTGTCGCCGTTTCCTGCCAATTGTCAGGCTCGATATTTTCGATAAAAAACCGCAAGAAATCATCTTGCAAAAATAAGAGAAACATTAACATTCACTCCTTTTTATTTTTCTCCGACGCGCACGCAAATTTCGGCAACCGGATAATTTTCTAGTGCCGAATTGTTCCAGAGATTCGCCAGCGAGGTTTCGATATTCAAAGTTTTGTTCGCCGCGTCAACTGTTGTATCGAGATAAGTTGTCCACGCCGAAACCCAGGGCGGCGCGGCTTTTTCCGTGTCGAGTTTGCCGACAAGCTGAAACATTCGCCACGCCGTAGCACCATTGTCTTTTGACCAGCCGGATTCAAAAGTCAGTTCGGCATTGCCATTCTTCACTTCTTGTTTGACGAGCTTAAAATTCGGATAACGCAAACTTTCGTCTTCTTTTTCAGGATAGACTGATTTGAGTTCCCATTTGATTAAACTCGCTAACTCATCGGGTGAACCTTCGGCTAGCACTTGATTAGACCAGGACGGCTTGACGCTCAAGACAAATTGCTGACCGCCTTTGTTTTCAGTGTCGAGACCGGATTTAACTGTGATGCGCGGATTTTCGCCTTCCTTAACCTTGTCTTGCCGAACTTCGAGCAGTTCTTTCGTTTGTTTATCTTGCGCGATTTCGACTGTTGCCGTGCCGCTCGCGTAATCAGTTGTCAAAGCATAAACACGAAGAGCGTCTTCTTTCCCAAGAGGTGCAAGTTTTTGCTTCAGAGAATCAACCAATTTATCTAAAGCCGCGCGGTCAGGCGAAAAAATGTAAAGATAAAACGGGCGAAACTTGCTCGCGTCTTTACCGGAAGAAAAAGGTACGGCTTTGTTAGCGATTTCCGAATAAACATAACCTTGAAACTCGCCCCGCAAACCCAAAATCGCGCCGCCCCAACCTTTATTGACGAGTTCGAGCAGTTGTTTTTTAACACAAAATGAATCAGAACCTTGAGCGCAGGAAACACCCTTGTTGTTTGTTTCCGAAGATTGAACTCCATCGGTTACCAAAATATGGAAACGCGGCGGAGATTGTTCTTCGGCATTTGCGTCGAGCGGCTCGGAAAAAGTTTTGATTGCACCCGCCAGATTCGTTTCCTTGCCATTGTAAAAACCACGGCTGATTGAGGCTTGCGACAAATACAAATCACTAAACGAGGGCGCGGAAATGTTAGTGTCAACGCGCCGGACGGCAATCTGCGGCTGCGGACTCATCGTCGTGACGACGTTTCTAAGTTCAAGCAAAGTCTTGCTAAAAATCGTATTACCGTCGGGCGAAGCAGAAAAAGCTGTTTTGCCGTTTGGCGAAACATAACCCGCCATACTCGCGCTCGTATCAAGATAAACGATTAAATTATCCGTCGTTGGCACGGACGCGGCTGCCGTCTGCGATTTTTTCGCTGGTTGACACCATCTTGGCGGGTCGCCGCTGCCGCCGCTACAGGCAGCCATTGCATAAAGCAAAACAAAAACAAAATTATAATTGAATGTTTTTTTCATATTCAGCGGCGCTTGCCTTTCATCAGATAAGTCGCGCATTTAACAAATTGAATTTTTCAAAACGGGCAATCCTAAAGCAATAGTCGCAATCAAATACCTTTTTGCCTTATAAAAATTGCTGCGAGAAATTTGTTGTTTAGCTGCCGAATAGAGAATACAAGAAAAGAAATTGTCCAACCCCAGCCGATTATATAAAGAATCGGTCCTCCGCGATTCCACCTGACGGCTTCGTTCCAGTAACCGGCTGACATCGCGCAGAAACTTCTCGTCATACCGCAGAATACACAACCCGGACAAGTGAATTTCGGTATCCATGGATGTCCGCTTTTGACAACTCCCTCGTAAGGGACAAATGAGCCAAGCATCGTTAATAAAACAACAAAAGAGAAAACAAGAATAACCCAACGGACTGCCGCCCACCACTCGGCAACACTGGGTAAATTATGAGAAAATTTACGTAAGTCCATAATCATAAGCAGCCGCTGCCCAAAGCTAAACGAATACTTCCAATAATCAAAGCGAGCGCAACCAGTATCAATCCTATCAGCGCTTTACTGCGTCCCTTCGAGCTGTTTCCCGTGAATATTGCCACCCAACAAACGAGCTTAGTTACACCGCCCAGAAGAAGAACAAACCAGTTTACCCATCCCAAGCAAGGTACTAATCCAATAACCATCAAACAGGCAACAACGATTCCCCCAACCATTGCAATCATCGGCAAAGAACCTTCTGGTTCATCCTCATAATGATGAACTACGTGTTGAACATAAGCAGGTTGCGTGTACGGCTGAACAGGACTCTGAAATCCTGATTGTTGGCTGTTTCCATAATTGGGATTCGACGCGGTTTGGGTAGAGGGATTATAAGAACTAGTTCGCTGTGCATTTTGGTTATCCATCCAAGAATGCGCAACGTTAGGAAAGAAAATGTCTAAGCCCTGCCATTTATCTTCCCCGACACGACAAGCTAAATCATTCTGTGTGAAACGTCCACTTTTTAATCCACTAATAACTTCGCTTTCCGATAAGGGTCCGACGTTTTGGTCGTTTTTGTAGATATAATAGTCCATAATTCTCGTGTTGATAATTCTGATACTACAATTTAAGAATTTGCTTTTGAACGAATTAAAGATTTTATGCGAAAAGTTCAATACCGGAGTCGTATGACCTGAGAATTAGAAGCTAGTACTAATCAATTTTTTAGACTCAAAATTGGTATATAAGAGTTTATAGTCAAGGGTATTTTCCGCTTTGTATCGGGAATTCTATTTTCTATAACCATTTTTGTCAATACAAATTTTGTATTGACGACGTTTTTCTATCCATTATTCTTTTTATCCTAATTAGATAATTATAACGAAGTGCTCACAATAACTTTCAACAAACTTTGCGCCTTTTTGTTCATATGTTTATTGATTAACTTAAATTTGATTTAGTTCAACTATTTAACTATCATATTCGCCAAAGTTGCACTCAAAATTCTTTGAGAACGCTCAAAATCTTTGAATAAGGAGGATTTATGCCCAAAAAATCTCACTATTACGAATTTAACGGGCTTCGTTTCTTTCCTGAATTTTCATTGCTGGAGGTTTTAGAAAGCGGAAAGAAAATAAATCCCTCTCCAAAACACTGCGGATTTTTATTAACTCTGCTTAAAAATCCTAAAAAAACTGTCACCTATGACGAATTGCGTGAAACAGTTTGGGCACATCAAACGACAGCGGATGAATTTTTTATAAGAAATATCCATTCAACCAAAAATAATCTAATCAAACAATTAAAAGCAATCGGTGTTAAAACTGATTTTATTAAATCTATTCCAGGCAAAGGTTATTTTCTTGATGCAATCGTTTCTGAAGAACTTGAAACCAACGGTGCCGCTCCGGAGATAATCAATGCTGATTTACACCAAGCAAATCTGTTGTCAGGTGGCACAGATAAAAGTACGAAAGCACTAGAGCATCTGCCAATGCCCAATAACCTTTTATACGGTCGACATCTTGCCTATATTTCGTTCAGCAGTTTTTCCTACAGTTTGCTTTTCTGGCTTGCCCTTGTGCTGGAAATTGCCTATCAGTTCGACAGCTTCGGTACAATGGCTTTGTCTCCAGGGCTACCCCTAATGTTTTGGATTGCCGCTACAACTTTTGTTGGATTAACCTGGACTCAACATTTAGTGCAGCATGGAAGTGGCAAAGCATTATTTGTAGGTTTATCATTTTTTGTTTGCGGGGCAATTGGGGCGTGTTTAGCAATATCATACTTTCTGCCTAATGAGCCGATAACTCTTGCCCGTTTTCAATCACAAACGGCTTTTGCCGCCTTTTTGAAAAATTCTCTGATTTATTTTCTGCCACTCGGTGTTGTGTTTATCTTAATTCCCTTTCATTTTGTCTGTGTTCAGCAATATGAATTGTCAAGAAATTACGATTTTCCCATCAAGTCTAGTTCATTTATTCCAAATAAAGGTTCGGTTAACTTGCGCCCATCTTTTCTTTTTGGAGTCTGGTCGCTGATAGTTGTCTATTCAATCTTTTCTACTTTTTATTTACTAGACAATCTTCTAGTCGGAAAGTATCACAATCTTTTTGTTACGGTGACATTCTTACGATTCTTCGTATATTTCAGTTTGGGCTTAGTCTGCTTAGTTTGGTACAAATCACAAGGCTTACAAAATTAAAGCATTATGTGTTCCATCCTATTCACTGCTATTGCACCACTTTCCTGTTTGGCACTATTCTAGAACAAAAGGAGAGTTGATTACTAGATGAGTTGAACTAATAGATAGCAAAACAATTTCGCCTAAAACATTCAATTTTTATGCCATCCCGTTGATAAAGACATTTACAAAGTCCATAATTTTATTTGTGATTCTTTCGGCAATCGGTCGTCGTTCTAAGATTTTCGGTTTTGTTTCAAGCAAGTTTATAATTGTGTCGGAAAGCGGTTGTCGTTCGGTAAAAAGATAATCGCCAAGGATCTCATTTACTTTTTCCGCTGGAATGTTACTCTGCGTCCGGTTGAGATAGTGTTAAAGTTGGCGACAATTGATAACAGGAGAAATTGACAATTTTTACTTGACTTTAATTGTAAAATAAACACAATTGCAGAAGTACATGACCGGACAACGCTAGAGGTAGCAAAATTTTCGCACAAGTCTCCAACTTACCTTCAAAAGAGTTGGTACGTTGTAAATCTTTTTCGACAGCGTTTTTCCTGAAATATTAAATTTAACTGTTACTCACTGCATATTAATTTACAGGCTGGATAAACTTGAGGGCTTCGCATAACGATTAGTGTTCTCTTACTACTAGGCATTCATATTCTCTTGAGCTACAAGAATATTTTTGTTTAATTTATAGTTTTTGTGTTTTTTGGTGCTTTATAAATTGGAGTAATAAATTTATCAACTTTCGTTTTTTTCATAATATATAAGTTTCAAAAACTCAAAGTATTCTTTAAAGACTTAAATTTAATCATTGAATGTGAACAAACAGGTACTCTTGAGGAAATGCTATGTGGAAATGCACTAATTGCAAAACGCAGGTAGGAGATGATTTCGAAGCTTGCTGTAATTGCTAGACTGTAAAGAATGTTACTGAAGCGGAAAATCACTTTCCATCCCTAAAACAAAGAAATTTAAAATAGCTAATAGAATTGATTTATAGGTCAATTAATGAATATATTTGGCAGAGTCAACATTGATAATTCGCAGTAAAACGAAAATGAGTTGTATATAGCCAGACAAGAACCATAAAACAAATAAGTTGAATCAAATCTTTCAATAAATAGCGAGGGAAATGTAATGAAAAAAGCAATAGCATTGATCGGCATTCTTTTTTGTTTGACATTAGTTCCGATAACCGTATGCGCCGATAGCAGAACTTACAAACCACCGTCCAAAAAAGGAGTTATCTATATCGTAGTTCGTTTCAAACCGTATAACTCCAAAGATTTATTTCCGCGAACTAAAGTGACGGTTAAGTGGGGAGGTTACTCTAACTCTAAATCCTACGGCACGGCTTTCACAACTAAAACCGTTGGAGTCGTTATTGCCCTCTCGCACAATAAGGATGACTCAATTCAAATGACTGTCGAATCTGACGGAACAGTTGTTTCAATCGCACAATTAGACTCGCCGCCTAGTGAATCAAAAAGCGGGAATTACCAAAGAGACAGTTGGTAAGAAATACGAGAAAATATGTTCAAGATTTAATACGAATGTATAGAAGCAGATTGAAGATTTGATTTCAATCTACGATTCAAAAATTTTCTGTTTATAAACAGTATTAAATTTTATGCCATTCCGTTTATAAAAATGTCCACGAAATCCAGAATTTTATTCGTAATCCTTTCGACAATCGGTTTGCGCTCCAGCAATTTAGGTTTTGCCGGCAATAACTTTACAATCGTGTCCGGCAGCGGCACTCTTTGATTAAAGATGTAATTTTCAATAATTTCGCTGACTTTTTCGGTCGGAATGTTTTCCTCGCGGCATAACTTATCAAAGGCTTCTTTTTGTTTAACGCTCCAGAACTCTTCAAATTCATTTGGAATGTCATCAGCGTTTTTGATAACGGGTAAATTGTCAGTTATGAATTCCTCGATCAGTTCGCGCTTGCTTCGGAGTTGAACGTCGCTTGCCAGTAAATTAGTGATGGTCTTTTTGATTCTTTCCCTTTCTTCTTTCCCCGCTCCCTTATAATTTGCCAGCAGGCGAAGGATATAATAAACATTGATTT